>ERZ1292637.43-Hain-H14-01um-R3-43-length-76004-cov-7_pt1 | contig 76004 bp, 128 predicted proteins | sample MGYA00564405_ERZ1292637 | MGnify/ENA primary metagenome ERZ1292637 (study PRJEB36523, sample SAMEA6512645) | groundwater metagenome | collected 2019-01-09 | study: AquaDiva: Metagenomics assemblies of 32 groundwater samples | reverse complement strand
TCATGGTCCCCGCCCCGGTTATCCAGGCTCTCATCCAGCCCGTTTACATCCAGGAGACACTCCAGCGGGGCTGAGTCATTACGACCAGCCCAGAAGCCCAGCCTGGCCAGGTGCGGGTTCCATGTCTCGCCCTCGAAGGCGTTGAGGCCCACCTCGTATACCCGGGCACGGTGGTAGAACATGGGAAGCCGGCACTCTATGCAGAGGATCATGAGGGTGTTTTCATTCGGGAAAACGTCCTGCCAGCTCTCCCCACTAGCCTCGACACACCTGGGGCACCTGGCCGAGATGAGCGGTCCGCCTATCACGACCCGAGGCCCATAGGCCTGGTACAGCTCCCAATGGCGCTCGAGGAGCTGCGGGGTGAGCTCTATGTAGTCGTTCATGAAGTGGACCAGCTCTCCATCGGCCCGCACCAGCCCGCGGTTGATGGCTTCGGAGGGTCTTTTGTACGGGCTATCCACTCCGGAAGGGAGGTGCTTGATGCGATAGGAAGTGGCGAGCCTCGCCACCTCCTCATGACGCTGTTCGTACAGGTCATCCAGGATGATCCACTCAAAGTCCTCTTTCACCATGGTCTGATGTTCTAACCACATGGCTTGAGCGACAATCTGGGAGGTCTCACGATACGTGGGGGTAATGACCGTCACTTTTACCACTTGACCACCTCGGGCTCTGGTAATGGGAAGATGAGCGATCCGCCCTTTTCGAGGAAGGCCCTTTCCCTGAAGATGATCTCATTCCGATAGCTGTAGGGCAGCACGAGGAAGGCGGTGGCATCAGCTCTCGCCTCCTCTTCGCTCACTATCGGGATATCAAGCCCCGCCATCCTCTTGCCTATCTTCTCCGGGTGGATCTCCGACGCCCCCTTGATGAGGGTTTTATCTAGGCCGCATGCATGCAGGATGGTGGCACCACGGGTGGAGGCCGCCAGGGTATAGACTCGCCCTCCCCGGTCTACCTCGTCCTGCACCAGCCGCTTGATCCTCTCGGTTGTGAATTTTACCTGAGCGCTGTACTCCCGGAAGTGCTCTGGTGTGAAGAGCTGTGCTTCCTGGGCGAGTCGGATATTTATACATGCCTCTACAGGATGCTCCCCCCTGTGCCCAACCCAGTAGCGCCCGCTACCACCGTTGATGGTCCGCCACTCATAGTTGAAGACCTCCAACCCTGCTTTGCCCAGTAGGGCGTTGAGAGCCGAGAGAGGGTAGAGACAGAGATGCTCGTGTACAATCATGTCCCATGTGTTCTGGGTGAAGAGAGACCAGAGGTCATTCATCTGTATCACGGCCACACCCTGCTGGTCAAGGACTGGCGCCAGGTCGGCACAGAAAATAGAGGGATGATTCAAATCGTAAAACATGGCGACTGCCGTGACGATCTTGGCCTTTCGGCCCCATGTAGCCGTATCAAAGGCTGCCCGCCTGAAGAATCCCGGTATTGTTTCTATCCCCTTCTCCACAAGGACATCTACCATGTTTCGAGACGGCTCAACCCCCACTCTCCGTAAGGTGGCTGGATAGGCATCGAGCAGAGTACCATCATTTGCCCCAATGTCGAGCACGATATCCCCAGGTTGTGGCCTGGCGATTGAAACTGCCTTCTGCGCTATGTCTCGAAGCTCTTCCACCATCCGGAGGTTCAGGCCGCTCCGATAGTAGTAGTGGCCATAGAGGATGTCCCGGTCCACCGTATGCCCCAGCTGGGCCACCAGGCATCCAGGGCACCACATCATCTCGAGGGGGGCCCCCATGGCCTCCTCGGGTGCTACTCCATCCAGATAGCCCGGTATGGTCTGTACCCCCAGGTCAAGGAGGGGTTCCAGTCCAGGTGAGCCGCAGACGCGGCAGCGCGTGATCTCAGAGTAGACCATCATAGGGCCCTCCCCTCTCCTCCATCGATGGCCATGCAAGCTCCGTTGATGAACCTGGCCTGCTTCGAGCATAGGAATGTCACGAGGGAGGCGACGTCCTCTGGCGTCCCTACCCGGTGGGGACTTTGCGAGAGCGGCGGATAGTTTGCCCCGGCCAGGATGTAGCCAGGTGCCACAGTATTGAAGGTGATGCCGAAGGTGTGCAGAGTCTCATCTTGTGCCATGGCCTTCATCAGGGCGATCTCCGCCGCCTTGGCCGCCATGAACCAGGGCTTCACGTTAGGCGCGCCCTCACGGCCGTGCATGGACGAGACGGTCACGATGCGGCCCCAGCACTGCTCCTTCATCATGGGTAAGACCAGCCTGGTGCAATCCCGGGCCGCCCAGAAGTTCTTGGTCATGACCTCCTCCCAGACCCTGTCGGGTGTGTTGTCGAAGTTCTGCCCCCAGCGTCCACCGCCCCCCACATTATTTACCAAGATATCGATTTGCGCCCATCTTTCCCGGATCCATCCTATCATCAGTGCGGCCCCCTGCAATTCCAGCGCATCCCATGACAGTGAATAGGCCTCGACACCATGGGCGCGGAGCGCCTCTTGCAGAGGCAGATCAACCCCACGTGCCGCCACTGCCACATCGCATCCTTCCTGGGCCAGCATTAGAGCCGCGGCCCTGCCAATGCCACGGGTCCCCCCCGTGACTAGTGCCTTCTTACCCCTAATGCCCAGGTCCACTATGCCCCTTTCCACTCCACCTGGAGGTGCTGCAAAAAGAGCTTCTTGTCCCGTTGATAGTCCTCCATATGCTCTTCGATTGCCTTAACCAACTGGACCAAGAAACCATACCCAGCGCTCTCGCAGAGCTCCATAACTCTCTGGGGTGTGACGATCTCCCCCAGGCGCTTCAGCAGAGTGTAGCTGTAACTGAACCGGTCAAAGGCAACCGCCACTGCCGCCAGGTTGACCCCCTGCTCACCCAGGTGGGGGTCGTGGTTATGCAGGTGGATGCTGAGGAAGCTCTCAATGGTGCGGAACCAGAGGGCCTCCGCAACCGTGAGAAACCCCTGCCCGGCTGAAGGGCCGGGGTGCCACATCTGGGGGTTGAGCAACGCGGCCAGGCGGAACCCATTTGGGTGGAGGAAGGCCATGTGGTCATGGAACAGGGCCTGGCCCTGGTACACCTCGTGGAACTCCACTTCCGACACGACCACGTTGACCAGTCTCATGAATGGGCCCAGGCCTCTCATGATGGGCAGTTCCATGCCCTGGACATCCAGGCTCAACACCTCCGGCGTAACGCCCAGCTGCCCCACCAGGTCCATAAGGCTCAGGGTGTCGACCTCCGTTGTGTGGTCTGTCGCGGCCTGCTCATCCCAGCGGTCTATGTTGTCTCCCAGGTTGGCCCCCATGTGCTCTCCCAGGCCCCCTGGCATCAACAGGGAGCTGCTCTCCGGATGTCGCGCCACATAGAAGGTGGCCCTGCCGGTCGTCTCGGCGATGCAGGCGTTAACCAGCATGCTGCGCACCCCCAGGGCCTTCAGCACCTCCACGTCTCCAGGATCCTGGCGGGCCTCAATCGCCACCATGACGCACCGTCGAGGCCACTGGTTCAGGATGGCGTCTATCGGGCCATACTGGCCAGAGCCCCCCACGTGGAAGAGGCAGATGTCCTGGGGGGTGATGTTGAGCCTAGAGACCATCGGTCGTCCTCCCTTGCCCGAACCCGTCCAGCTCATCTTGCCATTGGAGCACCCCCTTGAACTCCTCGAGGTTCACCCCGTCCGCCAGGGCCCTCTCGATGGTGGAGAGGACGAGTGCGCGGGTCTCGGCCTTCATCTTGGCCACGTCATCCGGCACTATCCCGAGGCGCTTCTCCTCGTATGCCAGGGGGTCGCGCTTCCACAGCTCGGCCAGCTCCTCCGGGGTCCTGATGTCGCCCTGCCCTTGTTTGTGGCGACCCAAACGAGTTGTGTCGAACTCGATCAGGACGGGTCTCGACTTCGTCAGGGCGAAATTGCGGGCCGCTTTGACCGCATCCACCACCTGCTCGACCCTGTTTCCATCTACCAGCATCCCGGTAATGCCATATGCGCTGGCACGCTCGACTACCGTCTTGGTGGGAAGATACTTGTCAGGGCGGACGTTCCCCGCCAGGTGGTTGTTCTCGCAGAGCAGCAGGAGGGGCAGGTTGTGGAGGGCCGCCAGGGTCACCCCCTCGTGCCACTGGCCATTAGAGGTTGCCGCGTCACCGAAAAAGACCGCCACGACATCCTGGGTCTTGAGGTAATTCTTCACAGCCCAGGCGAGGCCGGCCGCCACTGGAATTGAGGTCCCGACGAGCTGAAAGCTGAACATGAATCTTTTAGCCGGGTAACTGAGGTGCATCTCCCCTGCTAGGCCTCCCGCTATCCCCGTTGACTTACCCAGGAGCTCCGCCACCAGGGGATAGAGTGGCACTCCCTTGGCCACCGCGTGCGCGATCGTTCTGTGATGCGCCACGATATAGTCGGTTGGCTCCAGGGCGGCACAGGCCCCCACGGCTATTGCCTCCTGCCCTGTGTTGAAATGGGCGTCGAATCCTTGACCTTTATCACATAAAAGCTGGATTTCTTCTTCCAGTATACGAATGAGCAGCATCTGACGATAAAGAGCTACGGTCATAATACTTCGCATTACTGGCACCACCCATGGTCGCCCGCCTTCCCCTGGAGGCATAGCTCTTGCAGGGCGTCCTCCACCAGGCGGATGGGAAGCATCTGCTCGTGCAATTTGGTGGCGCATGCTATGATGACTCCAAGCTGCCTCTCACCAGCGTGCTGTGTGAGAGCAGTACGTTGGTTGGAGGCAGTGTTTTTATGGCAAGAGACAAAGAGAAGGCTAGAGAATATCGGAGCATTTATGAAAAGAAGCACCCAGATAGAGTTATAGCATCTAGAAGAAAATACAAAGAGGCTCATCAGCAAGGGTTGCGAGAATATAACACGCAATACTCGAAAGAATGGAGAAGGAAATACCCTGAACGGGTTAAGGCTCGAAAGGCGACCGCAGCTTATAAAGAAAAGGACCGTCTCTATAAAAAGCAACAGCGTCACAGCATAAAAATAGAGACTTTCAATGTGTATGGAGGTGCTATTTGTGTTTGTTGTGGCGAGAGACATATTGAGTTCCTTTCCATTGACCACATAAATGGCGGGGGTCTAGCACATCGGCGAACAATTAAATGGAAGGGTTCCGGCTTCTATTCTTGGCTTAAACAACAAGGATATCCTCTTGGTTATCGTGTGTTGTGCTTGAACTGTAATTTCGCTATAGGGCATGGCGGTATTTGTCCTCACAGTCTCACCACTTCGTAATCGCCCCAAAAATCTCCTCGTCCGTAGGCCATAAATGTCTGTGCATGCTGGTGGCGGCGGGAATGGTGCTGCGTTTGGCCCCTAGCCGCTTCACCCGTACATCAGGCATTTGTTCGGCAATGGTGGCAACTATTTCAGCGCCTACACCAGCATAAGTAATGTCAGGCTCGATTATGAGAAGCCTGTTGGTATGGTTCAGGGAGTCCGCAATATTACCCCAGTCGATGGGGTAGAGAGTCCGGAGGTCAATCAGCTCCACAGCCATGTCCTGCTCCAGGATGGCCTCAACTCGCTGCCTCATGAGGCCATACGTGATAATCGTGAGGCGAGGGTTGGGGTCGGCACGCCGGATATTCGCTACTCCAAAGGGTAGGCGGTCTTGGTTGAGTGGTAGCTCCTCGTCTTGTGGCTTGATCTCGGAGTCGATGATCATCCTGTCCTCAAAGAAGAGGGTCACGCCAGGCCACGATAGGGCTGTTTTCATGAGCCCGTAGGCATCCCGTGGTGTAGAGGGGATGGCCACCGATATTCCTGGAATGTGGGTAAAGAGGGCCTCCGGGCGCTGACCTGTGGTGGGACCACCTACGAGAAACTCTGCCCGGATGACGATGCAGTTCCCTTCCTCCAAGATGACATCCCCCAGGGGGAGAACCCTTGTGACCGACTCACCTTGAGTGAAGAGCTTCAGCTTGGCCGCGGTGTTGGCGATCGCATCGAAAGCTCGGTAGAGGAAGTCGGCCGTAATGACGTCATAGACGGGCTTAATGCCCACGAGGGAGGCACCTACGACAAAGTTAACGTTTCCCTCTTCAGAAATCGGAAGCGTGTGGACCCGGTTTGGCATCTCGCGCTCAATCTGGGGAGCATCGTAGTGCATCTTGATCTCGGCGCCCTCGCCGAACAGATGGATCGAGGGGTCGAGCTTCATCTGATCGTACAGAGCATGCCCGATGGCATCTCGGACCAAGTGGTTGCGATAGAAGGGGCCTTGTGTCATGTCTTCAGTACCTTGGCCCACTCCAGGATCGCTTGGTCCAGGCCTCGCTCGAGACTCCACTGGGCTTCCCATCCGAGGAGCTGCTTTGCCCTGGTGCCATCTCCCTGCAGTCGGTCCATATCCAGCGGGCGGTCCACTATGCCCTCCCAGGTGAGGTCTACCGCGTGACCCTGCTGCTGTTCTGTTAAGCGGGCGATCATCTGGGCCACCTCGGCAATGCTCCAGCAGCCACCGGTTGTGAGGTTAAACGTCTCGCCGTTTACCTCGGCCAGGTGGTCCAGCACCCTGAGGTAGCCCGCCACGTGGTCATCTCGGAACATGAAGTCACGCTCAGGGCGGGGGTTGAACAGGTGGATGTGATGGCTCTGAAGCGCCTGCGTGATGGCCCGCTCGACTATGAAATGTCTTGAACCCACCTTAGCTCTCCCGAAGGTGTTGAAGGGCCTCAGTATCGTGAGGGCCAGGTCACTCGTCTGGTGTAGGACGCGCAGCATTTCCTCTGACGCGATCTTTGATACAGCGTACGGGCTCGTAGCGTGGAGAGGCTCGTCTTCCGGGGTAGGGAACCTACGGGCTTGGCCGTAGACCTCGCTACTAGAAGCGTAAATCAGGTGACCATGCTGCAGCTCGACCAAGGCCGTCGCTACATTCCTCGGACCGTTAATGTTGACCCTCAGGACCTCCTCCTGGCTTGCAAATGAGTACGACACGGGGCTCACCGCCGCCAGGTGGATGACCACGTCGGGCTGAGTTCGCTGCAGGGCGTTACGGACCGTCTGGTAGTCGCTCACATCGGCCAGCAGGTGGTGGTCATCCTGGAGCCGGTGCCCTGAATAATAGCGGTTGAGCTCGTACACCTCATGGCCCTGCTGTTGGAGCTTGGGCACAAGAGATGAACCGATAAATCCAGATGAGCCAGTAACGAGTAGCCTCACTTCATGCTCTCCCGAACGCGCTGTCTGAAGGGTTCAAAATCGGTAGTAGACCACTGGCCAACGCCGGCATGTTCCCCCAGCTTGATTTCTGCTAACCAGGTATCCTCGAGGAACTCTCCCATGTGGGCTTCCCCAGGTCGGTTGAGCTCGCAGTTGCCCGGGTACATCTCGGTCACCACCTCTTGCCCATTGAGCCATTTATGGTAGTGGAAGTGCCCAGCCAGCACGAGCACCACCTCAGGGACGTCATGGGAGTGGCCACCGCGGAGGTACCCGGCCTTGCAGTGGAAAACCATCAGCTCCTGGTTGGTGGGCAGCAGGAGGCTGTAGATCTCGCCGCGAGCATCCTGGTGGACTAGTTTGGTGGCGAGGCCCACCGTTAGTCCAGTAAGCACACCCAGGGCCTCGCGTGTCTGCTCCGGATCCGTGCAGTCCTCTGCCGACTCTCCAAAGCGCTCAATAAACTCGTGCTGTATGTATGCTAGCGCCTCTTCGTTCTTCATGCGAAGACCTTTCTGCCAAAAAACACTCCCCTCATAGCGACAGGGGCGCACTCCGTACAATGGAGGTACCGCCCGCCGTGGCAGGTGGCGCAGGTGGTGGCGTGCAGGTCGCCACAGCTGCACCGGTGCGGTACGGTGCCGAAGCCCTGGCAGTCTGGACAGTCCAGGTAGGTCCGATCGTGGCAGGTGTTACACTTGGGCGAGCTCACGTATTTTGCTCCTCAATTGCTCGTATCGCTCCTGGCCCTCCGCAATGGCCTTCAGGGCAGCGTCTATGAGACACCAGAAGGGAATATCCTCCAGGCCGATCACCTCAAGGCCATCTGGTAGTGGTTGCCCTAGGCCGCTCTCCCGAGCATCCATGAGGCGTGATGCAAGTGTATGTTGGGGATACAGGAATCTTGTGAGCTTCCCCTGGTATGCACACCAATCAGGTCCTCTTGTCAGGTAGCCAGTCAGGGTGTAGAGAATCAGCTCGATAGTGTTTACCCACAGGTAGTTATCCTCCGGAATGGGGATGCGGTCGCTGCCTTTGGTCCAGCGCCACCTTATCTGAGTGTCTTGAGGCTCACACCAATCAAGGGCCAGTACAGTTTGGTCTGGCCACTGCCACTTATTAGAGGGCCTCAGGGCTTCTTGGATGGGCACACGTTCACGCTCCTCTTGCACCATTTCTCCTCCTCGTTAGTCATACCCCATTCTCCTGGGCGGCGCCTCGATCATGATGAACGGCCCCGGCTCTTCGAGTGCTCGCTTGTAAAAGGGATAGACGTGCTCCGGCTCGGTGATCTTCAGGACGGTGATATGGGGGCAGAGCAGTCGGAGCGCGTCGGTGTTATCTTGGCTGTGCTGGGGGCCCGAATAGATTGGTGCTATCGAGCCGGGCATAGTTCGGATGATCACCTTGGGGTTGCCGCCTCCCATGGCTGCCCACTTGTCCAGGTGGTTTACCAGCTGGTCAGCTGCGATGATGAGGAAGTCCAGCCGGGGAAATATGGATACCACGGGAGAGAAGCCAGCGAGCCATAGGCCAAGGCCGAGACCCATCTGGCTGTTCTCGAAGACCGGCAATTCCAGCAGCTTCGACATCGGTACTCCCTCGAGCGTGCTGTACATCAGGTGGCCCGGATAAGCCACCGATTGGCCAATGAAAATGGAGTTGGGGCGCTCAGCCATCATGTTCATGGCCCGGGTTAGTTCGCTACCCCATGACATCTGACCGCTCCTCTCTGCTGATGAAGCCAGGCCGAGTCTCGTCGAAAGGCACACGCACACCGACTCCGTAGTGCGGCCAGCCTTCCCGGTCGTAGCAGTATTTCCAAAACTTGGACTCTCTCCCGACGAAGAAGGGGACGTGGGTATGAGAGATACCCCATACCTGGTGTGTTGGACTATTCGTACTCCAGCCGTTGCACTCCACCATAAACGTTATCGGCAGGTCGAAGCTCTGAGCGTACATCAGACACTCTTGAAACGCGCCAGTCAGTGCCGCCATGTCCCCAACGAAGCACCAGACCTTCTCGGTGCCACCGCGACGCTTGATACCAAGGGCCGCCCCCAGGGCAATTGGTAGGATACCCGCCACGATAGCTGATGTGTAAAACCGATGCTGCGGGAAGGTGAGATGAATAGAATGGCCCGCCAGGATCTCAGCCATCACCTGGTACTGGGGGACATTCTTGAGCAACGCGTGGTAGTGGCTTCGATAAGTGCTGAAAACCCAGTCCTCAGGGCCAATGCTCCGGAAAATCTCGATGAGGGGCTTTTCGTTGCCCCGCGAAAGGTGGACCGGTGCCCTGATCTTGCCCTGAAGGTAGATGTCCCGCACCTGCTCCTCAAATGCCCGAAGATCCTCAGCGGTGTACAACATATCCACCCCAGAACAGACCATGTACCACTATCATCGTGAGAATCCCACTCCAAAATGCGCTCAGGGGGAACACCGTTCCTGGCATTAGGATAATCCCATACCCACAGAGGGATGGAATCAACCACCGTCCAAGCCACTGTACACGGCTCTTGCGCATAGCTTAAACCTACTTAGTCGAAATAATATTGAGGAGTGGTGGCGTCCAGGTACGCCGAGCAAGCACCGGTGCAACGTCCTCTCGGCTTACCATCGTGCTCCCTCCATAACGTCGGTGGAGGCTGCCAGCACACGTTCAGCAGCTGCCACCGTGCTCCACCGCTCGAAGGCCGCAGCCCTTACCTTCTGGCGGTCCACCGTGGCGCACCAGTTTACCGCCGCCGGCAGCTCCGCCATCGAGTGGATCAGGTACCCCGTAACCTCGTGGTCGATGACCTCCCGCATTGCACCACGGTCCAGTGCTATAGAGGGGGTACCGCACAGCATCGGCTCTACCAGCTTCATTGAGTGCCCCTCGTCGTACTGGGGGAGATAGACCAGCGCCAAGGCGCTGCGCATCAGGCCGATCTTCGCTTCCTCCGAGACCTCGCCATGGTACACGGCTCGCTCGCCGTCGCAGGCCTTCACCACCTCCTGAACGTACTCAGGCGGGTCACCGGGTGTCATGGGGCCCACCACGTCTATCGGGGCCCCCAGTGCCTTGGCCGCCTGGATGGTGGGCAGTGCCCCCTTGGTCGGGTGCATCTTGCCCACGCAGAGCAGTCTCTCTCCCACGGGGCCGCAGGGGGTATAGAGCGCCTCGTCGCAACAGATGGGGTCTACACACCGCGACTCCTGGTACTGGTACTGCCTGAACCTCATCCGCTGCCACTCCGAGAGGGTGGCGACATTATATTGAGGTTGAGCCGGCTGCATTATCTTGGGGTCGTGCCAGATGAACGAGATGTGGGGTATATTCTGGGCCTTGAACACCCTGCCCAGGTGATGAGCATGAGAGAAGTCCAGGTAGACATCAGCCCCCAGTATCTGGAGGCCATCAAGACAGGCTCTGATGCCGGGCTCATCGAAGAGCATCCGTGGCCCCTGGGTCTCGAACATCTTGATGCCGGGAGCCAGCCGGCTCCCCTGGGCACACGCTACCGTCACATCATGCCCCCACTCGGATAGCCGACGGGATAAGAGCGCCACCAGCCGCTCGATGCCGCCGTAGCGCCCCATGCTCTCCACGGGGTAGATAGTGGGAGCGATGAAGACGACTTTCATGCTGGGCATTTCATGCCATCTCTGCTCCCTGCATGGTCGCAACGGCTCGGAACTCGTGACGTCCCTGTACCCCCGTATGGATATAAGAACGAAAACCCAACGCATTGGCTCTGGTGCTAAAGAGATAATCTTCGCTAATGGCTTCTAGGAATCCACCACCTTCGGTTGGTACGGGCGCTATATCGAATCCCCATTCGAATGGCCTGGGGTAGCGCTTTGCCATCGCCTCGACACACCGTCTCGACATGAGGGTGGCGCCGGTTGCGATGAGGTCTGCCGGGATGATCTCGCCTGGTGTGTAGGGCGGCAGCGGAGCCTTCTGCACCTTTCCTTCCGCGTTATACTGTGCGACTCCGTGGGCAGGGGCAAAGGGGGCGAAACGCTGGTAGTACATGCCCGCAATGTAGTCTCGCCCGCTGGCAAGGAGTTTCATAAGGGCATCGGGGGGGAGGATCACGTCATCATCCAGGAAGAAGAGCCACCCCCAGGGGCCTTCCTCGAGGAAACGCTTGAGCACGTTGTTCCTGGCGGGCGCATACGGGAGGCCCCGGGTGTCGAGAATGGCCCCCCCCTGAGGGCGCTGGAGATTAATAAGTGCCTTGGCCCAGTTCTTTGTCACACGGGCGTCTGAAAGCGAGATCTGCCCGATGGCGACGCTGTTGGCCCTGATCTGGAGAATCTCCCACGCCCCGGGCATCAGCGTGTCTCCTGGTGGGGCATGCTTAAAACATAGCCACCATCCGGGACCGATATGGCAACCGCCTCGACCGGCTGGCTCTTGTATATCACCTCATTCTGGGGAGTGCACTCCCAAAGGAGCAGGCAGATCATGCACCTCGAGACGGCGTTCAGTTTCAACTCTGGTCTCGGGATGGCCTTCATCACCATCGGAGGTGAACAGCCGTTGGGGCATACCATCGCTCTGGCATACGGATTAAGCTGTGCCATCAAGCTCCTTCTGTTTCTTGAGAATCAGCTCAATCAGGCTGATCTGCTGGCTGGGGGTCAGATTGAGAGTCCCTTCCTCAAATCTCGATATAGTGCTTTGGGTAATGCCCAGGTGTCGAGCCAGGTCACCCTGGGTAAGGCGGGCCCGGACCCGTGCACTTCGGAAGTCGAGTGGTGTCCAGTCTCTCCCCGACGACATGCATAAAGTATGCACATGGGGACGTGGAAGTCAAGGCCCTAGGGGGTTTGATCCCACGAATCTGTGGCAAAAACCCATCTCAGACGAACCAGGGGTGGGCCTAGAGGTGTTAGGTTTGCAGTAAATTCCACTACTCCATCATCGATAATCACTGCAAAATGTTCATGGAAATCAAACTGGAATAGTGTTGGGGTATTAAATTTCATCCAGGATGATCTCCCCTTGCTCGCGCTTCGTGTCGTTCCTTTTGCTGTAACGCTTATATACAGCAGCGGCAAGAAACTTCGGATAGTTGCCCGAACGAGACCATAGGATGTGACCGTTAGTGGCCCATCAGCAATGACCAGAACACTGTCCGCCATCGTATTCTCCTTCTATGCCGACACCACGATGTAGTTGTCCTCCACGTGGAGCTCGAGGCTGGTGTTGGTACGGCCCATCCCGAGTCGCTGGGCCACGTTGCCCGAGTTGGGTGGCGAGCTGGCCGTGATGAGCCCAGCCGAGTTGGGGTTGACATAGACGGGCTGCCCCGAGACGATCAGGCCGCTCCAGGCCCCGTTGGATAGCAGCCCACGGAACAGCACGTCCACCTGGAGCCCTGATGATACTCCCAGCCGGGCCATCCCGAGGCCCGGCATGGTAGCGATGTTGTTGGCCTGTGCGCGACGGATAAAGGTCCCATCCATGTAGACCACATCGAACTGGGAGAGAGCGGCACCCGCTACCATGTCGTCGTAGGCAAGTTCCTGGAGCGCTACCAGTCTGGCTACTACTGGCGGGGCATCGCTGATATAGAAGTTGGTCATCGCACTATCGATACGGCCCGATATTGCGCCGTGATGGATGAGGCAGAACCCGAGGTGGTGTTGCGTACTCGCAAGCGGCAAAAGGTCGAGTTGAGTCCCACCTCGATCAGCACGGTATTGCCCGAGCCCAGGGCGTAGGCTGCTCCAGTGGCGGCCGAGTCTACCCAGGTTTGGTCGGGGATGTGGAGATGCTGGATGTTGAGGTCAACGGAGTTGCTCCCATCATTCGTTACGATCCACGTCTTCATCCCCATGTTGCCAGTGAAGAGCGTGCCGTTGCGCAGGGTGGCTCCCAGGGCTCCACCGCCGACTGGAGTCCACGTGACAATCTCATAGCTATTGGCCGTAGGATTCACTGCCCCCAGACGGAGCTGGAATCCCACCCCCCCCAGGGCCTGCACCACCGGCCTGGGGGCATCCGACGCCATCACCTTGATATCGAGGGGGTAGTCCGCCGCGATTTGCAAGTGTTCAAAGGGTACGCCCTGGAAATAGCCAGTGGACCCCTGGATAATCCCCAGGCTTCCCATGAACTGACCTTTGATTAGGAGGTTCACATCGGCATCGCTGTCCACATACAGCAGGCCAGACCGCACTATGGGGAGCTTGGCCGAGAGCTGCTCAAATGTCCCGTCGCTCCGAGCGACAACCCCATCCAGGAAGTTTATGTCGGTGATGCCTGCCGGCATGGCCCTCAGCCCTCTACCGCGCGGGTATACCGCTTGGGTAAAGGGCCCAGCGAGCCCCAGGTTATCCAGGGCTTTCTCGATGGTGGGACCGAGCTGGGATAGGCCCGCGAGGCCATCGCTTATGCTTTCTAGGCGCTCCGCCGTCTGTGAGAAGCTGCCTAGCAGTTCTCGTAATTCACGAAGGGCATTGACCATTACTCACGATTGTCCAGCTGTTCTGGGATAAAGCCCACCGTGACCTCTACCCCCTGAGAGACGGCCCCCGAGATTACCACCATGTCGAGGCCCGAGAGGGCACCACGGCCCTGTAGCTGGTCAAGGGTCCTGTTCACAGGGCTCTGGGGCGGTATATTGAATGGCCCGGCGATACGCGGTGCCGTGACGGCCCCATCCCGAAACTCCACCGTGATCCAGTTATTCTGGCGGTTGAAGACCTCGATGTTGAGCAACCTCACCATGATGAGGTTGGAGGACTCCACATCCAGCAGGCTCAAACTGGCAGAGGCGCCACCGGTGGCAGCCGACAGTGCCACCCCCGTCACAGAGGAGGCTGCGCGGAACTTTTCCAGGGGCGTGACGAGTTCATGCCCCACGTATCGTTTCTCTACAAAATCTATGCGCTCTGTCATGAGCTTATCCAGTTAGGGACCAGCATGAGGCGTTCTGCTGAACCCATCGTGACCTTCCTCTTGGGCGTGACGCTGTCGGGTTGAAGCGTCACATGGTAGCGGGCCACAAGGAAGTTCATCCTGACGTTTATGCTGGCGGGGATGGCGTAGGGATGATAGCCGTTAAAGGCGGGGTTCATCTCCTTGATGGTAAAGAACTCCGATAGGCTCGAAGGGGTCCAGTAGGGCGACTGGCGACCCGTGATGTAGCCCGTCGTGCCTCCTATTGTAATCGGCACCCGTAGTGCGCCCAGGGAGACGTTGGCCGGGTTGGCACGGTACACCTGGGCATAGCCAGGGCTTATCCCATAGAACACCTGGTATAGCTGGTTGTCCTGTGGCGGGACCACCAACCACTGGTTATTGGCATTCTGAACCTCGCTCCACCCGGTGCCGGCCGCCGCCTCAGCGTTGGCTGTCCCGATGGAGAACTCGTACAGGTTGTTGGGCAGCTCTCGTGTCTCAACGCGCAGGTTGTAGAGCGTCGGCTTGCCCTCCAGATCCATTATGAGGCCAACTACCTCCCCCTCGTGGAGGAGGCTGGCCACCACGTCGGATGGGTAACCCATGCCTCCTCCTTTTAGTAGCCCGTCACGTAGATAGTGGCTCTCGCCCCCGAGACCGCCACACCCGAGGCCATGTCGAGCAGTCCTGATCCGGTCGCGCGTACCCCATAGAGCTGCAGGCGGGCCGAGGCGGGATTGCCTGGGAGGTCGCCCTCGTTGATGACGGGGATCATCGCACCGGTGCCCGAGGCCGGGTTGGCCAGGCCGCGCTCCAGGCGGCGGAAGTAGCTGCTCACATCGAAGACCAGCCCCCCCCCGAGGTAGCCGGAGGTGAGCTCGTAGAGAAACCACCCCTCGGTCCTGGGGGCTCCGCCTTCATCGACCGTGGTGTAGACCAGCGATGAAATAATCGCCATACTTCGTCCCCTTTCTTCGTGCTGCCGCCTGTAGGGGCGGGTTTCAACCCCGCCCCTACAAGACTACTTCCTAGACCTGTATCACAGTGGGAGCCTGTAGGCGCATGTAGGCTCCGGTGGCGAAGGTGAGACCCACGGCCACCATTTCCTGCTGCTGGGCCAGGATGCTATACGTCTGGACCAACAGGGTGGAGCCCGCCTTGGCGATGATGGGACGGATCCGTGCGACCCTCAGGTCGTGGGTATTATCAGCCCACCAGGCATGGCGGATCACCTGGACGGGATAGTTCACCCCATCCAGCTGAGGGAGTAACTCCTCCACAGTGGGATTTCCCCCCTGCGTGAAGACAACGCCAAGCCACAGGATGGCGCCGATCCGCTTGTCGATGTTGATGGCGGTGGTGTTGTTGGTGTCGAAGCCTATCCAGTAATCGCCATCGGCCGTCAGCGTGACGGTCCAATCGTTCACGGCCGCCTCGGTGGCTGCTGTAGATCTGAGAATGTGGGTGGGGCGGATCAGCTGGACGCCGATCTCGTTGTCGCTGGCGTACATGCCATTGAACACCCGCTTGAGCTCGCTCTTCGCCACACCCGCCGCCGCCACGATGGCATCCCAGTTATCCTCGAACAGCCTCGTCAGAAGGCTCGACTCTCCCGACATGTACTTCATGACGTGCTTCTTGAGTATGGCCATCTCCGCAGGGTCGAGGGATGCGACTTCGTACTCCGTACCCTCGAATCTCAAACGATCCAACTGTGCCGCCATCGTGACCTCCTTTAACTAATTAACCAGGATTAGAGCTAGATGGTTGTGACGCGGGCGCCGGGTGGTGCGAAGGTGGACCGCCCGGCGGTCCGGGTCCGCATACCAAAGTTGCCCATGGCGGGCAGGTCCGGAAGGGCCGCCGTCAGGTCCATGAGGGACTGGCTCACGGGTGGCAACGGCACCGGGAGAGATTTCTCCAGGGACTGGAGAGACATCAGACCGTTCATAATGAAATCCTTAGGTCCAGCCATCGTATCCTCCTATAGTTCGAGTGTTTTTGACTCAGCCGGTTGCTGTGGTCTTCGTACCTCTTTGGTTACCTCCACCACCTCCACCCGTCTCCCCGGCACTGGAGCGGCTTCCTGGAGCGATTTGAAAAACCCCTGCACCTTTGGTAGGACCAAGCCGGTCCCGCTCTGTCCACCCGTGCCCGGAAGAGGCGGCAGGGGTGGTAGGCCCCGCTCTATGGAGGTCAGCACCTGGCTGTTGAAATTGAACAGGTTGTCCCCCAGGGACCTGATGGTCCTGCCAGCCTGCTCTCCAACCTCCCGGGCCGTCCTGGCCGCGAGGCTCAACGGGTTTTCCATCGTCATGGCGTTATCTCGTGATCCGCCCTACTTGCTGACGCAGCCCATCACCCGTGTCTTTCAGGGCATCGAAGGCACCGCCAACAGCACTCAGCACCCCCCCAACGACGCCATCGACCATCCCGAGGCCCGTCTCGACCAGCTTGCCCGGTGGGGGAGGCGTATCGCCCTGCTTGGCCGAGATGTCGATAGCCGCCCCAACATCGTGGAATACCTTGGCGCCGGCCCCCAGGATATTGCCCCCGAAGCGGGCTGGTAACTTGGCCACCTCTGCAATACTGTCCAACCCGATGTCCACCACCTCCAGGGGCCCGGGTATCTTGCCGAATCTGTTGTTGTTCATTGTGATCCTCCCGACTAAAAATAAAAGGCGATAGCTCCCTGGTGGGGGCTACCGCCTTAGGTCCTCTATGAGCGGGCTATTTCGTTCTATGTATTGATGTGGACTTGTGAACCGACGTGATGACCCCCTCCTGTATAATCACCTCCACCCGACCATGCCCGTGGGTCTGCACCTCCTGTATTGCTTTGGTCACCTCTTGAAGGGTGATCTCACGCCGATTACTCGTTCCCATGAAGGTATATCACGAAATGATCTTGTTGTAAAGCCCCTCAGCAAATGTCAGTGCCCTCTCTCCTACGGCGGTGGCTCTGGGTATCTGGGCGTTCGCCAAGGCGGTTGCGAGAGTGCGAATGTCGTCGGGGTGAAGCTCTTGGAGTACCTTTGCAAGGGTCGTGAGGGTGGGGGCATAGCGTGCGAGAGTCTGGATATCCCCCTGGACGCTCTCGATATTGCCGTTGAGCCTCCGTATCTCCTGCACGATCTTCAGAACTTCAGCGGGTTCTGGCAGCCCCAACTCCTTAAACAGACTCCCCCTAGTCATGCTCGTCCTGCAAAGGCCCGGAGCGCAGCGACCGTGCTGGGGCCCAGCTTATCATGCTTCAGGAAGAGGCGGTACTCCTCCGGCGTCATGTGTTCTCTTATCCTCTCGCCATAAGTGTCCTCGACTATGTCGGCCGCGATATGCCCCACGACCGGGATGATACTCACCACCTGGGCCAGGTCAATACCCACCGCGGCCTTTAGCGCCTCACGCCGCTCTGGACCCAACTGGGCAGGAGTGATGTTAGGCAGACTGATCTCAGGGGTACGGATTCTGCCGAAGGGCGTGGGGAGATTAAACTCCCTGACGGTCGGGAGCGCGTTGCGCAGATCTCGATAGGGGGCCCCGACCCTCGAGGCGGCCAGGGAGTTGAGCGCCCCATTGAGCTTTTCGATGATGGTATCTAGCGGGTCCATTATGTTCCTCTTGCGTTCTCCCACCACCTTGTGTTTATAATCCATCATGACGGGGAAGTCAAGCACCCTCTGGGAACATTATCGCTCTCTCTTGGTGGATGAGATGAGACGGGCACTCCCGCCATCCCCCACGACATCCCTTCACGACGCCATACGGTATCATGTGGGCCTAGAGGGCCTGGATGGAGTGGAGAGTGAGCCTGGGGGGAAGATGATCAGAGGAAGCCTCACGCTCGCCATATGTGGGGGGCTCGGGGGAGATGAGGCGCAGTGCGTGCCCGCCGCCCTGGCGGTGGAGTTGGTGCACCGCGCCTCTCTGGTATTTGACGACATTCAGGACAATGGACACCTGCGCAACCACCGTCCAACTCTCTACTCTCTCTATGGGGCCAACCGCACCATCAACATCGGCCTGGCCCTCTCGTGCTATCCCCGTTTGGCCCTTCAGCCTCTTGGCCTTGGCCTGATGCCCCGGGTGGACCTGGTGCTGGAAGAGGCGACCATTGAGCTGTGTCGGGGCCAGGACATGGACATGTCCCTGGCCATGGACATGGACGCCAGACCTCCATCTACATCTCGGGACGGCTATCTCGAGATGGTGAGGCTAAAGACGGGCGTCTTGATGGGAGCTGCCGCCCAGGTGGGGGTCATCATGGCCGGGGGTACACCCTGGCCAGTACCCCCAGGCCACCCCCGTATCTTTGGTGAGAACCTGGGGGTCATGTTCCAGATGCAGGACGACCTTCTGGGCATCTGGGGAGACCCCCAGGTCTCGGGTAAGGAGTCGAGTGACCTGGAGGAGGGCAAGATAACCCTGCCTGTCATCATGGCGATGGAGAGGGGCAAGGATATCCTGGGGCTTGACCCCCACGAGGCGAGGGCCATTCTAGAGGATATGGCAATACCCTCCTTCATGAAGGGTATCATCATGGAGCGCTACCAGGAGCTTCTTGTTCAGCTTAGTGGTCTAAGGCTACAAGAGCCGCACCATCAGGCCATTGTCCAGTTGCTCCAAGGCATGATGGTGCGGGAGTCTTGACAAGGTTTTACTCCCGTTATATCCTGTGCTTACATAGTAGCCATCCGCTAATAGAGCACCTAAGGCGGTAGTTCCTTCTGGGGACTACCGCTTTTGTTTAGAGGTGACAATGGAGCCCAAGAAGCTGATCTGCCTCTCGATGAAGGGGGGCGTCGGTAAAACAACCACCACCATCGCGCTGGCGGGCGCTCTCAAGGCCCGGGGCCTCAGGGTGGGCATTCTAGACGTGGACGTGCATGGCTCGGCCATGCCGCGTGCCCTCGGGATACCGCACGACCCCCATTACGAGACGCTAAAGGGCGGCAAACTCCGCCCCGTCACGCTGGACGGGTTCCAGGTCTTCAGCATTGGCCTCCTCTTCGACGAGAGCATGGCCAACATGTGGAACGGCGAGATGAAGGCGGACGCTGTCCGGCAGATCTCCACCACCGCCATAGCGTGGGAAGACCGCGACTGGGTCGTGGTAGATACGCCGCCCACAAGCGGCGACGAGGTCCAGAGCCTTCTGCGCAACCTGCAGAATATCTACGGCGCCGTCATCATTACCCAACCGAACGATCTGTCCCTTTTGGGGATCACCAAGACGCTCGATATGCTGAGGGAGACCGAGGTGCCCATTTGTGGCGTCCTGGCCAACATGGTGGGCTACACCTGCCCCCACTGCGGGCAGGTCTCCAACCCCTTCGACAGGGCGATGGCCGATATCGAGAGCCTCGCTCGGGAGTTCAAGGTGCCCTACCTGGGCGCCATACCCTTCTCCCAAGGTGACCGCAGCGAGCTGGTGAGGGGTATCCTGGAGAAGCTGCTCAAGATAAAGCCCGTCGTGCTGAAACGTGAAAAAGGAGGTCCCACTCGTTGGCTACTGGAGAGAACTCTAAGATAAGGTACCTGGTCAAGACCTTCATGGATATGGTGGAGGAGGTGGGCGAGTCGGAGGACTGGCAGGAGGCGGATGGCTGGGTAGGCAGGATGATCATAATGGACTCCCGGGGCGACACCGAGTGCATCTACCGGGTCGAGGAGGGCAAAATGGTCGAGACGGACTCGCCCGGCCCCTACGTGGCGACCGTCAGGATGAGTCAGGACACCTTTCTCGACATCATCGATGGGGCGATCCACAGCCGTGGTGAAGAGCTATTCCAACGTAAGTATGCTCAGGGCCATATCGTGTACTTTGGGGAGCGGTGGATCGTCGACTCGGAGCGGTTCAAAAAGGCCTTCCGCCGCATGGCCAAATTGGACACTGGTAAAGCCCTCAGGGTGATGATGGAATAATGTTTGCCACCGCTCAGAAGACGCTCAGGTTCAATACTGGGAAGCGTAAGGAGATCCTCGACATCACCACCTTGGTGGAGGCGGTGGTGGCTGAGGCGGGAGTGCGGAATGGCACCTGCACCATCTTCAGCCGCCACACCACCCTGGCGCTCCGGGTCAACGAGTACGAGCCGCTCTTGTTGAAGGATGCGGAGGCCTCCCTGGACCGTATGGCGCCGTCAGAGTATCCCTACCAGCATGATAGGTTGGAGTTGAGGCCCGGTGTCCCTGAGGACGAACCCCTCAATGGCGACGCCCATATTCAGCACCTCCATCTTGATTGCGAGGAGACGGTGCCCGTGGTGGGGGGCGTGCTAAACCTCGGTAGTTGGCAGCGGATATGGCTCCTGGAGCTTGATGGCCCCCGAACGGGGAGAGAGGTGACGATTATGGTCCAGGGTGATAGCCTGAATGGCCTGGATGACTACAGGGCGGAAGTCTTCCCCCTGCTGGAGGAGAGGGGCAGGACGCTTTTCCCGGGTGTCACAGTGACGCCAGGGCAACTCACCCTCATCACGACCATTATATCGGATGGTCTGAATGGCGACAGGGTCAAGGCGTTGCAATATGCCGCGATCCTCGAGACATTCCACGCTGCCACAGGAGTCTGGAAGAATCTGGATGGTCAGAGCTTGCAGGTGGTGAAGACCGTGATGGCCAACAGGGAACGGGCTATCGGCATGGCCTATTCCTACCTGGCGGGCCTGCCGCGGGAGGAGTACCGGCTGGTGGTTGATACGGCCCGTGCAATGGCTGGCGGAGCGCTCCACACCATCACGACCGACCCCCTGGAGACCATCATGGACCTGGTTACCGGCCGGGCTGAGGAACAGGCCTATGCCAAGGTGAACCAGGCTCAGGCGGGGGCTGGGCCCAGGGCTGCCGCCACCCTGGGGGTGATTGCGGCCCATGGGTCTCCCCACATCAAGGAGTTGGCGGGCAACTATGGAGAGGAACTGGGCATCATCCAGCGGATCAGCCAGGACCTCCACAGGATAGATGAACTGCGCCAGGGGTCCTATAGTTTCCGACAGCTGTTACCCCATACCCTCTTCCTGCTCTACTACGGAGGCGGCGACCTGCGCAATATCTTGGTGGACCTCTTGAGAGGAAAGACCGAGGGGGATCTGCTCTCATCTCTACCGGACCTGCGGGAGAGAGCCCAGAAGGACATCGAGACCCGGCACGCCCGAGTGATGGGGACGCTGCTAGAGCTGAATCTTCCCGACCCCCAGGCCGCGCTGTTAAAGAGCCTGGTGCAGGAGGTGCTGGATGGCCATTCAGACTGAACATGTCGAGATCATCCCGGACGAACGGGACCCGATGAAGACGCTCATCGCATTCAAGGTGAGTGAAGCGGAGCGTGCGAAGCTCGAGATATGGCGTGAGTGGCTCTACAAGACGGTCGACCCCCAGACGGGGCAGCCGTTTATCGAGAGCGAGGCCTGGAGCAGCATGATGCAGTTTGCACTCAACGTGGCCTACGCCTACACTCGCGAGTTAGCGAGAAGGATGACCATGGAAGAAGAGGCGAGGTGAGGCATGTCGGTCAAGGATAATATCCATAAGTTGCTGACCGAGGAGGGGCCAAAGAGGTTCGGCTCGATTCGCGACGCTCTGGGGGGTAACTCGAAAACCCTCCAGTCCAAGCTGTACGATCTCCGGACAGAGGGCAAGGTTCAGCGAAACCCTCAAACGCAGGCCTATGCTGCCATAGAGCCTTACGTCGCCACGGGGGATGAAGAAGATGAAGACCAAGCGTTCAGGCCAGCACCGCCAGGGGGCAGTAAGGAGAAGGAGGAGCCAGGGAACGAGCCCATCTCGGGTGACCGGCAGAGATTCCAACGAGTCCTGAGGGATGCGGGGGTGAAGCAGGCCATCGCGACCATCACCGAGACGGTCTTCGACCATGGTGACCACGAGGACCTGAACTATCTGGCCGCCATCCTGGATGATGCCAGGGCGTATGTCAACAAGGGCCAAAGGCGCATGATCGTGCGATACTGGGCCGGCTATTTGAAGCGCGATATACCACCGGAGCTGGCGGATATCCTGGAAGAGGACCCTCAAAATGCCGGCCAACGGCAGAAAGCGCAGCCCCCGGGTCTGCGCTATACAGTGCGGAAAGACCAGGATGGCGAGTGGATACCGGTCCCTGATATTGTTGAAGGCGAGTTTACCCTTGAGAGAGCGCTCCAGTGGGCCGCGACGAATAATGCTCGCCGGAGCTATGTCAGAGGCGGGGATGACGACGAGGATGGGGAAGATGGAGGGCGCCGGCGGCGACGGTCTCCAGATGACCCCGTGATGAAGCTCCTCCTCGAGCGGGCGTTCCCAACGCCCAATGGAAAAGAGGACGATAGGTTCGCCAAGATGGAGGCGGAGCTTGCACGGACTCGAGAGGAGGCGGCAAAAGAGCGAGAGGAACGCCTGAATGCCCGGCTGGGCACCATGGAACAGGCCCTCACGGCTGCACTCAATCGCAACCCACTGGTCGAGTTCATGCAGATGCGGGACCAACTGAGCCTGCTCATGCCGGCACCACCAAGTGGCATAACGAACGAGAGCCCCACGGTCCAGATCATCAAGGACTCGTCGGACAAGCTGGATAAGAATGCCAACCGTCTGATCGGCTTTCTAGAGCAATCAGTCCAGGCAGGTCGGTTCAAGCCTGAAGAGACCCGAACCCCCGCCGAGCGGGAGGCCAAGGCTGAAGAGCTGACGACACAGATCAAGCAGTCCAACGAAAGCCGTGAGCTACGAAAGAGGGTGTTTGACGTCTAATCAGGAACAACGGCCCAATATCCTCGATACTGCCCGACGCCTTACCTCTACGTTCTCCAAGGTGTTCGAAACGGGAGACGCGTTGGTCCAGCAGCTAGACCGCTCTCTGACCGGTGGGCCCGTGCGGACTCCACCGAGGCCCACAACACCTCCACCTCAGCCAACATCTGCACAATCGCAGTCCGGGCCAGGCTGCACCGTCGCAGACAATGTCATCTTGGTCAAGGGGCATCTGGAGGGCCTTGCGAAAGGCAATGACGGGTTTGGGCTTCTACGGGTTAGCAAAGAACGCCTGGATGAAGCCGCTAGGATTGCTACAATGCTGGGCAGGAGCGACGTCGGTCTGCAGATTCAAAGAGTTGCAAGTAAACTGCCCGGTGTGCACACTCCCGAGGCCGCTGCAGCGCTAAATCCCGAGATGGAGGAGCTTGTGAAGCTCACCTGGGACTTCGGCCGGCTATGTAAATCGTTGAATATCGACGACCTGAACCGTGCCGTGTCCCTTGCATCAAGCGTGAGACAGGGCAATCTCAAGATCGACGAGGCCCAGAGGCAGTTCGCCTCAGGTGGCTCAAATATTACCACTCCAGTGGTAACAGAACCACTGGAGTCGAAGCCAACGCGTAGCGGGGCAAGGGGGAAACGGCCGCCATCTGCCTATAATCTCTTCATAAAGGAGTGTGCAGCCGGAGGGAAGAAGACATTGGCAGAGTGCGCCGCTGAGTGGAAGCGAATGAAGGAGACCAATGCCGAGGCTCTAGGTGTGCAATTGTCGTAAAGTAAAGGAGAACAATGGTACAATCAGAGGAGATTAGCGCTAAAGGGTTCGAACTTGAGATGCTAGCGCGTAAGAGTGTTCCTGTTCAATGTGCAGACGCTGCTGTTCTTGCCTCGATTATTGACAGGACTGGCCAACTTGAGGACTTGCTTAAAACGGAAGGCATGGAGAGCGAACGTGCGGGATTTTTCCTACCGATACCGAGCTTCCATCCAGACCTCGCAGATACAATAGACAGACTCAACCATGCGCTAGCAGAATCGAATGGGACAAAAAGAACTGGCAAGCAACTCCAAACTATGGTCGATGTGGTCAGGGACATACGGGCCGATAGCGCTGATTTCCTAACAGCGGCAAATACAAAATGTATCCTGGCGTTGCTGACAACAAAAAAGCCTCCTGAGAGGAGCTAACGCCATCAACCTCGCAAGGTCTGCGTCGGATGAAGGAGACCAATGCCGGGTAGTTTCACTTCCGCAGCTGCCGAGCTGAGAGCCCTGGCGAAGAGGTGGAATCAGGGAAGGGCGCTCTATCGTCAAGGCGTCAGTGTTGTTTCGAGCCCTGAAGGTAGCGCACTGGGCATCAGCCCTACGGCTCCACCTCATGTACGGGAGGCCCTCGAGGCAGTCAACGTCGCATGGTCGGAGCGGCAGGCGAAAAAGCTCACCAAGGCCGCACGGTCCAACCTGAATCGCCAAGTCTACGAGCTTAAACAGCAACACAGCCAGGTGCTCCCCAAGGAGGTCTCGACCGTTGTGAACGCCCGGAGGCGTCAGCTCCGCCAGATCCAGGAGGGGCTGGCCAATAACCTTTCGGCCCGGGGAGGACTAATAGGAGAGATCAACCGTAAAGAAGGCAGCGTATCGAACAATAAGGCGTTGTTGATCCTCTCGCTCGGGCAATATCAGCAGGAGGTGCTAGATTGACGCAGCGGTTTGAACCAAGCCTGGAGCTCTCTCTGAGTGACCTGGGGAAAGTGATGAACGACCCGATAGTGCGGGAGATCATCAAGGGTTGCTCGCTTGACAGTAGCCCTGCTGATTGCATAAAAGGGCCACTGCTCGATCGTGTCATAGAGATGTTCGCTCCAGCTCCAGCTTCCCAACCTCTCCTCACCATGGAGAAGTGGGTGGAGACAGGAGATCCAAGCGCCGACTCATGTCGCCCATGCGCGCTACCCGTCACGCTACAGTGGTATGCTGAAGAACTGGAAAAGAACGGGCTGTCCGACCTATCTGCCCAGATCAAGGATATCGGGCTAACCGCCGACCCCTTGACATTAGCGCGGGAGATGGATAGAGTTAAGGCTACTGTTGAACCAGGGCTGCGAAGTCGGCTTCTTGATTTCGACCAAGCGATTCAGGTCAACGTAGATTAGAAAGGGAGGTCAGCATCATGGGTTCACGACGCGGTATGGGAGCACTGACGGTAACTGTCCCTAGCCCGATGAGGTTTTTGAAGCGCCCCAGCGCTTTCAACGCCTGTGTCGGGGCGCGGCTGCGAGGTCAGCACTACCCAACGCCAGCACCGGGCATGGGTGGGAGGCGTGACGCTCGTATCCAGAATGCGTTCAAGCAGGCCGCTGGTGCCTGCTCTCGCGGCGGCAAATAGCCAGCGCCAAGCCCCAAGCCCACGGGACAGCCTTAAGGGGCGGTCTGTGAAGCTCCGCAGTGTTCACAGACCGCCCCTACCAAGTAGGCCCACCTGCCACAGGATTGGCACTCATAAGCCTTAAACTGTGGGACGCTCTTCTCCGACTTCATCGCCCCTTCTAAGAGGCTATCCATGCTGCTCGTGACCTTCACGTCAGCCCATGCGTTGGATAGCGCTTCGGTCCAGAAACTGGGGGGCTTGTTCGCATTGCGCATCATACCCTCAAAGTTTATCGACTCCACATAGACTCCGGCCTTGCGCTCCTCAGCAGGCAATTTACGAAACTCCCTTAGTGCGTTCTGAAGAGTTGATCTAAGTTCCCGCCTATCAAGTTTCACCATCATGATATCGGGCATTTTCACCAGCATTAGCTGGACGCTCGAAACGGTTGCAAGGGTCAGCTTGCGAAGTGTCTGAGTAACGAAGAAGGTAAGCAGGCCCTTCTGCCGTGCGAGCCCGCCAAACCGGTCTATGAACTCGTTCGCGTCACTATGGTGATCCTTTGCATAGAACTTGAAATATGCCTCGTCTGCCAGGACCGCCGCATTCTCAGGGAAATTCTCGTCATCTGTCCGCTCAATCCAATCCGGGAGCAGGTGGGCCTTTTCTGCCGGAAAGTTGTAGACAAAGATACGCCGATCGGGTGTCTCGACATGGATACTCTCCATAATGCCGTACGCGAGGCATGACTTACCTCCTCCAGTCCCGCCACAGATGAGCCCCATGCCAACGTCTGGAATGGCCCCGTACAGCTGCTTGCTCAACACCTTCATAACTCACAACCCTTCTAAAGACTTGAAGTGTACATCCTCCTCCAGTACCTCAACCTCCCGACGGGTAAAGCCCCCCTCCCGTTCTAGACTGTCCACTACCTCCTCCACAAGACGCTCCGGTGTGCTGGCCCCGGAGGTTACCCCCACCTTCTGGGCAGACCGCACGATGAACCAGGGAATCGCCTGGGCTTTGGGTATCAGGTAGGCCGTGCAGTTCTCCCGCCGCGCTACTTCCGCAAGGCGGAGGGAGTTGCTGCTCTCATCAGATCCCACGACCAGCACCAGGTCACAGACGGATGCCAGGTACTTCACCGCCTGCTGCCTATTGGTGGTGGCATAGCAAATGTCATTCTTCACCACCACGTCGGCGAACCGCCTCTTGACCGCTTCCACCGCCGGTGCGACGTCTTCCTGGGAGAGGGTCGTCTGGGTCAGTACCACCACCTTATCTTGATCGAGTTGGTGAACTCCATAGGGAGACATGGCGTAGTCCAGGTCCAGGTCGGGATGTCGGGGGTCCACCACGTGGACACCGAGTTGTGCTTCAAAAGCCTGGCCCAAGGTGCCCTTTACCTCCACATGACCACTGTGTCCCACGATGATCACCGGTCGCCCTTCTCGAGCGTACTTCCTCGCCTCGTTATGAACCCGGGTCACCAGGGGGCAGACGGCATCAATGACATGAAGGTTGCGATGGGCAGCGTCCTGATAGTCCTCCGGGGGGCTGCCGTGGGCTGAGAAGACCACGTGGGAGCCCGGGGGGACCTCCTGGATGGACTGGACTAAAATGGCCCCCCGCCGACACAGGTCTTCCACCACTGTCTCGTTGTGAACTGGGCTATGTTTCAGGTAGACGGGGGCCCCATACTTCGAGAGGGCCTGCTCCACAATGGCAAGCGCACGATCTACCCCGGCACAAAACCCACGTGGTTTAGCAATGAGCACTTCTTTCATTCACTCACCTGCCGTTGCCAACACCTCTACTTTGATAAGAGGGACATCAATCGCTAGTGGTTGGTCTGAAACCGTTGTCTTAAACCGAGTTTCCACAAGCGCGTTGGTGGAGGCGTCAAACCAGAACCAGGCATCACAAGCGCCGCTTGCCCCAGTCCCCCCGTAGTAGATGTCGTCAAGAGAGGGGGCTTGCCTAACCACATTACCCGTATATGTCGTGGTTTCAGAAAGGAAATTGCAGGAGTTTTGGGGCTTATTCTTTGCCACGTAGTAGGCTGAATAGGTTCCTGTATCCGTTTGGATATAGACGTACCAAGGGCCTGGTTGAGCTTCCCTCAAAGTAAACTCCACAAGGTCTTTACGCAAAGGGAAATCGGAGGGTATCGGGATGGGGTAAAGTGCTTGCGCTTGTAGAAATATCTTCTCTCGCAGGTCTATATTGTCATCATAGACTCGCTTCTCTTGTGAGCCACAGCTATTGACCGCGCCCATGCCAACTAGGGCCAAGAACAGGCCGATAGTAATTAGCTTCCACATGATGTTCGCACTCCCTTCTCCCATGAAATCGTTGGAAGTTGATACGGCAGATTGTCGTCACGGAATTGCCCTTCCGTGTAGTTCTTACGGGCATTGGCATTGTATTCCTCGATTAGCCCTGCCCTGTGTCCCTTTAACCCCGTGATGTTGGTCAGGATTCTTGTGCGCTGGAACTGGTCTCCCGTTACAAGAAGTTGCTCCACCTGTGCGTCCAGCGAGACCTCATCTACCCGAACTCCTGCACAGAGGTCAAAGAAGTGGTCATACGCAGCAATGCGATGCTGACCAGATTGAATCTGCTCTACTGCTTCAACCGCCCCAGAAGGGCCAGCAAGCCAGTAGCGGAGCAACAGACTCCCGCCAATTAACACTGTAATAGCCACCAACGCTATGATTATCCCGAATGTTCTCATCCTATTTCCCCTTCTCTCTTTGCTTATACTCTGGCTCAGCCTTCATGGTCATGGCATGGCCAGTGCCTGAAGCAGGAAACCTATCTCACCACGTCTGATGTTTGATATAATCTCCTCTACTTCGTGGCGGATGTGGTCGCCTAGTTGACCTATGGACTGGTCAAACCATTGGTCGGCCTTCTTACCTTCCTGCTCAACATAGGAACCGTAAGCCATATCTAGGGCACGGCGCACCAACTCCCTGCTGGTATCAACTCTGCCCAACTGCCAACTCATCGGCTCCCTCCTGCTTCACCGCGAGCAAGACTGCCAACGCCCTCTTGTCGATCTGGTCTGCCAGTTCCTTGGTCAGCCGGTCATGGCGGTGCCAATACTTATGCTTGTCAATTTCAGCCTGGGATATACCCAGGGCCAGCAGGACCTCGTGGACCGTCTTGAAGGGACCAGCGCTGTCCTTCTTGATGTAGTAGAGCCACCCTTCACGTTGCCTGGGCCGGCGGGACATAGGTGCTTCGGTGGCCTCTTGGGCTGGCGGATCTGTTTGCACAGAAGGCACAGCCTCAGTTAGAGGTAGTGGCTGTACCGGCTCTTCGGGGGGAAGGGGAGGAGGGATGGCCTCGTCAACCGCAGCAATCGGCGCCTCGGGTTCCTCTTTCGTAAGCTCCGCGGAGGCTGGCTCCGTGGTCTTCGTCCTCGCTGCCCGCGGTTTCTTATAGGCCGGGTTCCGTGCCGACTCCTCCCACCGCGCCTTGGCGGTCACAATCACCCCCGGTATGGCGAGCACCAGGTCATCCAGGCTCTCGCATAGGATGGTGGTGACCAGGGGATCCTTACCCTCAGCCCCCACTCCCACGATGGCCCTGTGCTCCTGCACATCAAGTGTGACCTTAATCTTCTCCATCTCTGTCCTCCCTTCATGGCTTACAATAAGCTATCAGCCGTTCTAGCAAATCCCCATTCCTGGGGTCGCTTAGGACAACGAGGGTTGTACCAATGCCGAGGAACACACCACGACTATATATCTCAGATTGTTGTTCTTGCGACCTCTTGAGAATGTCATTGACTATTTTTAATCCTTCACCCATCGCCTATTCTCTTTATGGTGCTACCACAGCGTTGATAAACCTTACCAGGGCTGCTACATCGAGTTCGTCCAGGCGTTGATTGTAGACTTCGTCTTTGACTTCCCTTTCAATATCCACCCGCCCCATTTGTTGGGCAGTTTTGTTTTCTTGGCGTATTTTTTCAAAGGCTGCATCGCTGTAGAGGGGCTTCCACTCGGGGGAAGACTCTTTCCGTGTTTTCCTTACCGTAATTTCATAGCTCATGGTCTCTCCTCTCTTACTTCTCTTGTGTGCTACGCTCCCAGCCATTGAAGCCCGTGGACATATCCCAGCATGGATAGCAGGCAAACCATACACCCCGCCCTTCTTTAGCGTGCTTCATGCATGATACCTCCCACAATTAGCGCATGGTGTCAGGCTAGGCAGCGGCTTCTTGGACATGAGGAAGTCCCGGGTCACCCCCATGATCCTCGCCACCCGGTTGGGCTCTATCTGGTCGTATTGCAAAGTGCCAACTGACAGATCGAGGTAGGCCCCCATATAGGTCAGGGTGTTCCGGAACAACCTCTGCACCATGTCGAGAACCAGAGTGGCCATTGCCTGGTTTATCACGGGACTCTGGTCCCCCGTCTCTACAGCCTGGGCACAGGCCAACTGTCTAACTGGCTCCTCCGCCAGAGTGAGCAGCGCAGGCGATTGTAGGCTCGGGAGGGGCAAGGTTGTCACCACGCCCTGCTCACCGTAGAAGCTACTCTTAGCATCCCCCTTAGTGGCGATGTTGCCCAGGAGGACCTGTCCCGAGTGGTACCCGTTGCCAGCATCCACCCACCAGGAGCCTCCAATGATGCTGCGGGCGATCTCCGTCCTGGCCAGGGAGTTATCGACACACCCGATGATTAGAGACATACCATGTTCCGGCGTATAGTGCCCGTCTGATCTCCTGAATGGGTATAGGCTGTAAGCGATCTCCCGCCCGTAGAGCCGGCAGAGGCGTTCTGCCAACACCTGGCTCTTGAATCGCCCCAGGTCCTGAGGATAGAAGGACTGGCGGATGAGGTTGTTTTCCTCCACCCTGTCATGATCCACCAAGACGAGCCGGTACTCTGGTGGCAGGAGCCTGCAGAGGCCCTCACTCACGAATCCACCGGTCCCACCACATCCCACCACCACGACGGTCCGCACTCTCGCACCCGTGGCCAACACCCGATAACTGGTCTGTTCACTCAAAGCCGCCCTCCTTCCCTTCTCGGCTCGTTTCCGCTCGTATTGCTGCTGGCATCTGGCCTCGGAACATTCAGCCTGCGAACTTAACCCCTTCTCCCTCATTACCCGTATCATGGCCGTCTTGGCTTCGCTTTCGTGGTCTGAGTAGCCCAGGTAATACTCTATGTGGGGTCCGCCAAGCTGGCGAATGCCAAAGGAGCTTGGGAAACCAATCACCATCCCATTGTTATCCACCAGGAAGGGTGAATAGGCCTCACAGCCAGCACACGAGATGGCGAGCAGTCCCCCATGGAAATCCGCAACCACTCCACACCCCAGACAGTAGAGGTTCATCCTACCCCTCTGAAGCGCTGCCAGTCCTCCAGTGGAATATTAAGTTCATCCAGGACGGTCTTGGGTAGTTCGATCTCCACCTGGGATTGTTGCTCGTACTGTCTAAGTGTCCGTAGCAGCATGACGGCCAAGGCCTTTGCTTGCTGAAGGGGCATGCGCATCCTCGTGTCCATTGTGTTTGTGCCAGTAGGGCTTAGGGCGCGTAGGCCGAACGTAAGGGTAGCTGACCAGGGCGACACCGTCATCTCAAAGACATCCGAGAACCGCTCTTCCAGCTCGTCGTAGTTATTCGTTGGCAGTGTTATGGTACACCCCCAAATTGTTCATGTCCTGACAACCCATCAGGTTCCCACTGAAGACCCACGACCAGGGTATCTCCTGGAAGTGGCCGTAGATGCCCACGCGGAGCCGGATCGCTAGGCCATCAATCGCCCTGACTCCTTCCGGGGTCAGGTAGGACCCGCCGAGAGTGCCGAGAACACCGTAGACCTGGAACCCCACCTCGTCCCGGTAATCCGTACCACTGAAGAAGGCCCTCATACCCGGGTGGGAGTGCAGGTCGAGGACCGTCAAGGGTAGCCGCTCGTAACTCACGCCGCCGGCAGAGCGATCCTGGGGCGGGATGGAGAACCGATATTCCCTCCCCAGCGGTGTGCTATGGTGCGTTATACTGACGTACCGCTCCATACTAAGATCAGCCAGTAGGGAGCTGAGGGCCAGTTCCCAAAAGAACTGCGGGATCTTGCCACCAGGCAGTGCCAGCTGTGGCTCCAGAGGCTTAAGGCCTCGGACCTCTCCAGGGCTGACCAGCACACGGGCGGCCAGCAGGTCGTTCCTCGCCTCCACCCAGACGCCGTTCTGGGCCATGATGTAGCTGTAGAATTGCCCTCTTGTCCCCATGAGGCCCTGGGGCGAGTTGACGAGATAGCCTACGGGGTTCATCTCACCTCCATCAGGTTCTTCACGGTGCCGAACGACATCAGGTCTCGCAGCGGATAGGTCCTCCGGCCGTCAAGTGACCGCCACAGGGCCTTCATGTCCTTGGGAAATTTCCTAGACCTGTCGTAATGGTCACCCGTTCTTGAAAAGAACGCCATGAAGAAACTACCGGGGATTGCCTCCACCTCTAGGGGATAACGGTGGCTACCGGGACAGCTCCTGCCATCGGCGAAGATGTTGTACGCCGGCGCCCGAAATACCTCGTCCTTCTCCGACTGGGGACGTTTCTTGGCGGCGTAGACCCATGGAGGTTGGCCAGGCCGGCAGAGAAAGATGAGGCCCGGCATGGGGATGGCGAGTCGCTCGGGAGGCTTGTCAAACTCCTCCTGGAGCGCCACACGCGTAACCTGCGGCTCCCGCCAGAGCGCCACCAGGGGGCCCTCCCGCGTATTGCTCCACCAGAGGGTATCGGGTGGCAGGATGCCGGTGGAGACACTGAGCTGGCTCGCCAGGGCGTGGGCCACATCCAGGGCCGAGACCATCTTGGTCACGACTCTCTCGTCCTCAAACACCTCCATCTGCACCGCCTGGCTGTAGAAGTTGAGCCGTAGCTGCAGCTGGTCAGGCGGAACCTCCAGGGCCCTGGGGATGGCCCAGTGGAGGTCTGACTTGGGAGCACCGCCGTTCAGCCTGGTGCACCCAGGCCGGTGATGGCCACTGGTAGTCTGGCAGGCCCTGCAGCGGATGCGAGATAAGCCATGCTCAGTTGCCACTAAACACCTCCACAAGCGGTTTTGCCTGAGGGATGGCCGCCGCCCGTTCCAGAGTGTCAAGGACCTGCAACATCACCCCTCGGGGGTCATCCTCCAGACGCTCCCGCATCTCGTGTACCAGACGTTCATAGACCTGGGCTTTTTCGTAGCACTCCGTAAGGTACTCGACCGTCTCCCTATCCCAGTCCAGCCCGGACAGATCCTCGTCGTACGTGCAGTCGAGGAACACGGTCCCCGTATCGTGCCACACCTCATCGGCAAAGAGCGCCACCGCCTCGAACTCCGTGCCGGCTAGTAGACGGTGTAGCTCCTGGGGTGGCCAGCCTTGTTTCGGGATGCGCTTCACCAGGGGCTTGCCAAGGGTCTTGGACACCTCGTCAAGCAGCGAGACCCTGGAACCCTCATCACCAAAGGCTTCATAGGGGCTCTCGATGAGGGCCAGCATATATTGGTATCCTGCCGCGAAGGAGGTGAAGTCCTGGTAGTCATCCCAGTCCATGCCCCCGCGGGGTATCGGTATGAAGAACATGAGTTGGTCGTACCCTTCGTCCTCATCCACATCACCCCACATGAAGTTGTCGTCCAGGGGAAAGTGCCTCTCGGCGAAATGCTGGGAGAAGGCGGCGATTCTCGCCCCCGCACCCACGTTGGCCAAAATCTCACCCTCATGCTCAGGGACATACCCCCGCACTATGCGAACGAAACCCATGAGGGCCTCGCCCTGCTGGAACCTCGCTACTAAGTCCTGGAGGCTGGGCGGACCCACCCGGAGCTTGGCTGCGAGCTGGAGCATCAGACCCCTCCCTTCGCACGCCTCTGCTGCTTCTCCAACTGAGTCACAGGGACGGCTCGCACTCTCTCCTTGGATCTCTCAAGATACTGCGCTACCCGCTCCAGCTCTTTACGGATAGCGGAAGGTGCCGGACGGTAGCCTGGGCTCCCCTGAGCCAATATTATTCGTACCTTGGAGAGGGCGTCCTCCATACCCTTGAGGACCTCCACGGCCTGAGTCCGTTGCCATACCCTGCGGGTTTCCTTTGGCATGGTCACCCCATTGCCCTCGCCGGCAGATCCCGTAGAGCCCGTATGGCATCCTGAGTAGTCCGGCTGTAGGCATTCGCCTCTGCAACGGCCAGATTGACCTCAGGCCCTCGCTCAGCAGCCTGCTGATAGTCCAGCTGGCCGTTGACACACAGCTCGTTGGCCAAGTCGATCAGCATGAGGCGCTTCTCTGGGACAGAGGCCAGGACCTCCAGGATGGGGTCGCCCTTAGCCTCCACGGGAAGCCTCCTGCTCGACCTCGAAGAACGTCGGGCTCAGTTCGACCCTGTCGCCCAGCATAATGAAGGCCCAGCCGGGGGCCCATGCAACGAACTCCACCCCCTGGTACTCAAAGGAGATGATGCTCCCCGTGGCCTTGTTGTAGAAGGAGACGTAGGGCTCATCTGGTTTCCACCGCCGCCCTAGTCCTCCGGTGAACCCGCGACTTAACCGATACACACGCTCGTCGCTCATATCCCAGCGGCGCAGTTCCCAGGTCTTAGCCGGGATTCCCGTCACACCCCGCTCGGCCAGCATCCGCCACAGGCTGTCTTCGCTCTTGAACACGATGGGCTTGTAGGGGGTCTCCTCGGGATGGCTCCCCACCCGTAGCCATTCATCCTGGTTGTTCGCCACCCGCTCCAGGTCCTTAGTGGAGCGTATAGCCTCGCGCCCATCGGGAGCCTTGATGACATATTCACCATACTTACCCTCAAGCGGCCTAACCTTGTAGCCCATGGCGAGCAGCCTGTTGATTACAGCCGTCTCATCCGTCTTACCCTTCGTCCCGACCCTCCGGGCGAACTCGTAGACCGTATTGGCACCCTCCTGGCGCTCCTTCACCTCGGCATTTGCAAGCTCAGGGAAGAAGCCCGCCAGCGTCTGCCTCACCTCATCCGGGGTCAGGTTGGGATCGGGGTCTGGGAACTCTCTCGAATCGTAAACGAATACTCGCATCGCTCTCCTTTCGCTTTCACTCAGGCAGCGCTTGCTGCCCTCGGACGCCGATATCCATGTGGCCCTGTCCTCTTTCTATGACCATATGCTCTGAACATCGTGACGCCCCGCCGGTTCCGGTAGTATTCATCCCAGGTGGAGTTGGATACCAGGGCATCCCAGGCCGCCTCCTCCAGGAGAGACCCATCCACCGCCAAGATCGCCCTGGCCTTCTCGACTGAACCAACCGAGAGATAGCGGATGAGTACCGACGAGCCCACCAGGACGGCGATCTCACCCGGGGTCTCATTCACAAGCTGAATCGCAGCGCGCGCCGCATCCCAGCGTGCGCTGAAGCGGTAGATTAGCTCATCTGGATTCACCGGGCCTCCTCGGAGTGAGAATTACCTGTAACCGTGCGATGTCCTCCTGTGCATAGACTCGCCAGCCATTGATGTCTCGCCTGGCCTTTGGGACCCCCCTACGGCCTTCGGCGCGCCGGAGCCATGCTTCGGACACGCCCAGCTCACGAGCCGCTTCGTTGACCTTCAACAGTCTGTCCATCGGCACTGGGCTTGATACCAGGTCTCCTGCCTCCTCTGGGTACACAGGTGGCAGGGGCTTTTCATACCAGCCATTGCAGGGTGCCCCAAAAAGACTTCCATGACGTCCAATACTCCCGTTGACGAGAGCCACGCGGCGTTTACATACTGGGCAGATGCCTGTACTCATACCAGCCTCCATCGGCAAAATAGTGCAAAGGCAGGTGAGGGAGCTTCCGCTTCTACCATACCACCTGCCCCACACTGCAAAGACGCTACCACTTTACACCCTACTTGTCAAGCCTTTAGTCGGTACTAAAGCCCTGGCCTCGATTGCAGCTTTGTTAGTATGCCGAGTAACAGATATGTGCATTGAACTCCCCCCTAGTCCAGTTTACCTGTTCGCATACGGAGCAAACGTGGCCCCTGCGAAGGCGTAACCGATGTGAGGTGCGCCCCTCCAGACACTCATCCCAAAGACAGGTGGGTTCATTACTGGGTTGCCATGTCTCTGCTACGGGACACCACCGCACCAGTGTGCTTATGGCCTGTCGCTGGTCGTCCAACATTGGCTCAGTCTTTGTCTTTGTGGTCATGGCGTCTGCGTGATTGACCATAGCGTCCTTTCCTCCTTCATAGGCTTGCTGAGAATATAGCTCACCGTGCCCAGGGGTACACCTAGCAGCCTGCTGAGACGGGGCGCTCCGTAGCCAGTTTCCAGGTGCTTCCGCCATACGATACCCCATACCACCTCGTTGCGTTTGCGCCCCAACGGAAGTGGGGCGGGTTTCAAACCTACCGCGGTCAGCTTTCTGCGCACCCTCCTCTTCTCGAGGCACTCCTCACATCTGCTATATACTAACGGGAAGCGAACTGACCTTGTGCAACTGATGCAAAGGCCCTTCTTCCTCCTGATGTTCCTATAGTAAGTGGACCTGCTGCTCACTGGCCTTCGACCGGGCGGGGTCTGTAAGACAGTCCCCAGCGCTGCATAAGGTCTCGTACCGCGGGGTTCTCCATGTCCATCAGCTCCCTGAAGAAACCCGCAAGGGCATGAGCTTTTAGCCGGGCATCCCGGCAGACCCAGCTGGCCTCTGCCGACTCGACATAGAGTACCCCGCTCTGATGAGTACACCTGAGGTCTACAGATCCCTGCTTGAATTGAATACCATCGCCCTCTCCCAGTCTGAACGCTGGCATCTCTGGCAAGCCAAGGCGACTGAACATCTCGCCAAAGGCGGCCATCGCCCTGCTCTGCTGTATTGGTGGATCAAAACTCCACTGGAGGTTAGAGCCGTCCCGGGTATGCATCTCGACGGCCGTCATGGGGTTGCCATTCACCTCATTGGGAAACTCAGGTATCACTTCTGTCCTCCCTTTTGTTGTAATAGGAAATCCACCAGTGGCAGGACCAACACGCTGCCTTCCCGTGCCCAGCCCAACTCCAAACGTAGAACCAATTCCTAGCCCCGCAGTTGGGACAGATTGCCAACACCTTTTTGCCTGGTGGCATACGCCTTCTTTCCTTCGTCTCGTTCCAGATGCTTGGCCAGGGCGATGAAGTCTGGGAAGACCTGGCCACACAAAGAGCACCCTATGGGTTTCAACGCTTCACCTCCTTTACAGCTGGACTACTCCTTTCGCAATCTGCCGAAAATCTCCCCGAGGCTGCCGCCCTGGAGCTGCTGGATGCTGGCCGCCAGGTTCTTCTGCACAGCCCGGCCCTGGACCTCCTCCACATGAGAACAGGTCCGGGCACCCGTTTTCTTGAATACCCATACGGGACAATTGCAGCTCAACGCCCCGGTCTCATCCTTTTTCACCACGTAGAGCTTGCCGGCATCAGTCGAGCTGGGGAACTGCTCCACTACGGTGTAGTTCTTCCTTCTAGGCATCCTATACCTCCTCTCGTACCCGCATGAACACTGGGAACCTCAGCTTCCCGTCAGGGGTCACTTCATGGTAACGAACATCCACCTTGACTGCCGGCCGCAGGTAGGACATGAGCTTCGGCTCCTGGGGCGTTACGGGGAAGGGGCACTCATCCGTCTCCAGCGGTTCCAGGATCGTCCTCATCTCTTGCAGCCCCTGCACGGTAAAACCGCTCCCCACACTACCACAATGTGCCAGCCCCAGGCTAGTTTCACGACCAAGGAGCAGGGCGCCGAACAGCCCCGTGCGCCAGCCCTCCCCGAAAGTATACCCACACACCAGGAAGGTGTCCTCCTGCACGCCCTTGACCTTCAACCAGGCGGGATGGCGCTTCCCTGGGTGATAGAGGCCGTTCCGGTCCTTGGCCATGGAGCCTTCCAGTCCCCGGGCGATGCAGTCCTGGAAGAACTGCACTCCGTTCCCCACCTGGTGTTCCACCATCTTGAATCGGTCGGACTGGGTGAGGAGCTGCTCCAGCACCATCTTGCGGTTCTCCAGGCTGAGGCCTTTCCCCCTGGCCGTCAGGTCTATGCCATTCAGCATCAAGAGGTCAAAGGCCATGTAGGTGGCGGGGAAGGCGGACGCCGCGACCTTGATGGCCAGGGCGTTCATCCTGTGGACACGGGACTGAAGGGCCGGGAAGTTATTCAGATGACGTTCATCCTCCACGATCATCTCCCCATCGAGCACCAGGCTATTAGCATGGACCTGCTGGGCCAGGTTGTGGAGCTCCGGGAAGCCGTCCGTGTGGTCGTTGCCGGCCCGCCCGATATACTGCACCCTCCCATTGTCCACGTAGGCCAAGAAACGGGCCCCGTCAAATTTCACCTCCCACAGATGTGTGGGGTCGTCGAAGGGCTCATCCGCTTTCTCAGCCAGCATCGGCTCGAATCTCCCCGCCACGACCTGCGGCTTGACCTCCACTTGGGGGCGGGCGCTGGGGTCTGGGGGTGTCTGGGGGTGTCCCACAGATACAATTCCTACCCCCTTGGCCACCGCCTCGGTGTGCTTGCAGCTCCGCTCCTGGTTGGGCTTCTTGAAGCGCCAGGCTGGGCAGTCGCAGGACAGGTCCCCCTGGCCCTCCTTGACCACGTAGAATTTGCCCGCCGCGGAGCCGCTGGGAAAGCGGGCAACCTCCCTGTAACCCTCGTAGGTCATGTACTCATTCCCTTTCTGGCCTGGCATCTTCAGGTGGGGTAGGCCACGTCCCACGACCCAGTTGTCACTTGACAACTGGGTTTCGCCTAGTCGTAGACCCGCTCGGTGTAGCGACGCCCCTCCATATCCACAAGGATATCGCTGTCCGGGAGGCCCTCTGTGTCATAGTCACGGATGCGGACCGGGACATTCCCGAGCCCACTGTCCACCTCCGCTATTCCTCCCTCGACCCGTATGATGAGGGGGTCGTCCTGGAAAACCCGTCGAACTATCTCGTTGATAGTGGCTACGTGCAGCCTGAGTACCAGGTCTCCAAACACCACATCCCAGATCCCCACCTCGTACTCCTCCACTACGGGGTCGGCCGCAGGGTCAATCGTCAGGACATGCTGGGGATCATCTTGGCTCATTGACACGACTCACCTCCTTCATCACCTCTTTGTCGGCGCACCGCTCACACGCCATCCCGTTCACCACGCGCTGGTCAGGAGCGCCCCCGCAATCACGACACTCCCCCACTAACACGTCATCCTCGCAGCGGTGGCACCAGTACCAGCCGTCGCCGTCCTCTACCAGCAGGTTGCTGCACTTGGGACAGAGCAACTCCTCACTGGAGCGAAGGTGCTCCAGGAACCGTCCCCTATGGCTCATCATGGCTGCTCCTCCTGGAAACCTGGGCCGGACTGGGACAAGACCAGGATATTGCCCCCGTACTCGCCGTGCCGTCCCGTCACCTCCTGAGCTACCCGCTCGGCTTCCCGACACTGGTCACGCGTGGCCTTGGGGCCAAGATTTATCTCCAGCCAACTCCGGGCCGTCCCCCTTCCATGACCAACGGAAGCCTTGAAGCCCGCATCCGCCAGGGCCTTCTTCACCTTCTTGGTCTCTTCCCGGCGCTCCTCGCCTCTTCGCTTGAACTCGCCCACATTGCACCTCCTTTGCCGGGCCGGGAGAGCATCCCGGCCCGGCGTATAATCTATGCAGCCTTCATCGCCTCGATGCTGGCCAGCAGCCCCGCCATCACGTCCTCCGTTGGCTTGGATTCCTCGACGGGCTGCACCTGGATAACCGTCCCCGCCACCTTCGCCTCAATCAGCGCCACCACCGCCTTGCGGTACTCGTCCTCGTACTGGGACAGGTCGCCCTTACCAACCATCGCCTTGATGAGCTGGCTCGCCAACTCCAACTCCCTCTCCGAAACATCGGGAAGGTCCGTCTCAACCTGCTGCGAATCCCTGAGCTCATCCGCCCAGTGGAGCGTCTGGAGCAGCAGCACCTTCCCGAAGGGCCTCACGGTGCAGAGATGCTCTCGCTCCCTCATGGCGAGCTTGGCTACCGCCACCTTCCCCACCTGCTCCATGCCTTTGAGCAAAAGGGCAAACGCCTTGCCTCCTCCCACCTCGGGAGAGACAAAATAGGGCGTGTCGTACTGCCTCACGTCCACCAGGGACGCCTCGATAAACTCCAGGACCTCGATGGCCTTGAGGCTCTTCACCGGCAGGGACGCCATCTCACCCTCTTCCAGCATGATGTACTGGTCTTTGGCGATGGCGTATCCCTTCTGGATGTCCTCGCTCGCCACCTGCGTCTCGCAGAAGGAGCAGAACCTGGGCATCTGGATGCGCTTCCCGCACACTTTATGAAGCTGGTTGAAGTGGATGGTCTGCTCCTCAATGGAGCCGTACAGCTTCACCGGGACGTTCACCAGGCCGAAGCCCAGGGATCCTTTCCATACAGACCTGAGTGTCATTGTTATCACCTCCCTTCTGGTCTGGCTCATCAGGGGCGGGCGACCAACCCCACCCGACCCTGGGTGTCCCCAGGGTTTCGCCATTTAGCCTGCCCTCCCTTCATTAACCTCGAAACTTCATCCCAGCCTCTTGACCAGCTTCCCCACGGCCTGGGGTAGCTCCTTGACGCTCGTAATCGTCTCCCAGTTGCCCTGGCCGTACTGGTTATCCAGCGACGGCCCGTTCCCTGCGAGCCCTATGGTGTAGACCCTCACGCCCGCCTCCCGGCACTTCTTCACCGCCTGCACCACCAGGTCCCTGTTATCGGGCTGGCCGTCCGTGAAGTGGACTATCATCTTGTCCCGTTCGGGCATCCTCGACAGCAGGGCCTGCGTCCCGGCAATTGCGGGACCCGTGGGGGTTCCACCGCCCTGGGCGATGTTGTCCAGGTAGAGCTTCCCCATCTGGCGGTCGCATATCCTGGTGAGGTCCACCTTGGCGAAGCCTCCCGTGTAGGTGAGGGCCAGGAAGTTGACCCCCTGTTTCCTCACCAGACCACCAGCAAAGACCGCCGCCGCGTCCTCGACCAGTCCCATGGAGCCCATCATGCTCCCCGACACGTCCAGCAGGAGCGCCACCGCCAGGTCGGGACGCCCCAGTACCTCACGGCGACGGAAGACGTTCATGTCCCCACCGCCCACCCTGGCGAGCCTTCGCTCATCCAGCTTCCCCCGGGGTTGCCCGTGTAGCTGCCTCGACTTCACCTGCTGCTCCCGGTCAAAGACCCGGGAGATTTCTGCCACCTGCGACTTGACCCTGTCGGCCGCCTCCCGCGCGGTCTCGGCGTTGTAGTCGCCCTTCCGCACCTGGGAAGCAACCTGCCTGGGGTCGAGGCTCAGCGCCTCGGCCACCGACTGGGATAAGTCCTCGGCCTCATGCGCTATGGCGTCGAGTATTTGCTCCAAGATGTCCTGGGGTATCTGGACGACCTCCCGGGTGTCGAAGTCGTCCAGGTTGCCCACCTTGCCCGCTCCGTCGCCACCCTGGGCCACGGGAGCCTCGGCCTCGTTCTTGGCCTCCCCATCATCGCCCTCGGCATCATCTTCCCCTTCGTCAGCCTCGGCCTTGCCACCCGACTGGCCTTGACCCTTGACCTTAACCGTAATCGTCCCCGTCCCCGTCTGGGGCAACGGCGCCATGTCCTCGGTGAACTCCCGCCAGAGATAGATTGCCGTTTCCACCGCTATGCGGTGGCGAGTACCAGCGTAGTCCTCCCGAATGGCCTCAACCGTCCGCCCCAGCAGGTACTCCATCCCCTTTCGCACCCTGGTGGTCATCACCTGGGGCAGGGGCATCCCGTACAGCGAGACGCCTATCCAGAGGTTCATCATGGCGTTACGCCCGGGACGGGCCTGGTTCGCTATGGCGTCCATGTCGAGGGGGCGCTTCGCCGCCAGCTTGCTTCTCGCAATCCTGATGTACTCCCCCAGTACCTCCCACTTCTCGCCCACGTGGGTGTCCACGTAGGCATCCTCAAGGATGTTCTGCACGCGGCATATCTCGGCCAGCGTCTCGTCCTTCTGGGAGGCCCAGGCTTTCGCCAGGTTCTTGGGGAGCCCAGAGTGGTTTAGGAGCGCTGTGATTTCGTTTACCTTTCCCGGGTCGCTCCAGAGACAGTGCCCTCCCTCGTGGGCCGCGTAGCCGATTACCTCGTCCACGGGGCCGCCGGGATATGGACACGGCCTCCCGGCCAGGGGGCCGTAGTCCAGGGCGACGTATTTCTTCACCAGGTCGGTGTAGGACACGTCCCCACCGCTCCACGTCACCTTTAGCTCACTCCCCATCAGGCCGATGAGGTTGTTCGATCCCTGGAGCACCGACACCAACTCCATGACGCGGTCGTCGGAGCGGTCGAAGCGCCAGTAACCCGATAGGGACTTTTCCCTCTCGTTTGCCATTGTTCTCACCTCCCTTCTGGTCTGGCTCATCAGGGGCGGGCGACCAACCCCACCCGACGCCGGGAGATCCCGGCGTTTCGCCTACGGCTCAGGCTCCTCCCCCTGCTCATCCAGGACATAGGCTTCGTCCACCTTCCCGATAATCTGAAGGGCCTGGAGCAACGCCTTCCTGTCAACGTCCTCCCCCGCGTCGTTCACCACGGAGAAGAGGACCGCGTCCTGGAGGGTCATCCCCTCGACCACCATCTGAGCGGTGGCGAGAAGTTGCCTGGTCGACACCGGGAGGCCAATCTTGGGATTGCGCCTCACGCTGGCGGCGAACTCCGCCAGCTTCCCCGCCACGTCGGGGTCAACTCCCGTTCGACGCTCCAGCACCTTTTTCTCCTGCCCCTTCGGGAGGTACGTCATGCGCACCGTATATGAGAAGCGCTCCCGGAGTGCCGCGTCCACGGGGTTCGTCCCGACGTACTCGAACCCCTCGTTCAGCGTGGCGAAGAACGTCACGCCCTGGGCCACCTTAACCTCCCGCTTGAGCGCCGGGATGTAGGCTTTCCTGCGGTGGTCTAGCAGGGGAAAGAGGGCGTTGAGGTTCTCGGGATGCGTCCTGTTCGCTTCGTCCAGCAGGACGACGCATCCCGGCGTCTCCACGGCGTCCACGAACAGGGCTCGGTCAAAGTACGTCCCCCTGTCCACGGAAAGCTCGTGACTTCCCCATAGCTCCGCGCTCTCTCCCACCATGCCCATCTGCATCCCGAAGAACGGGCGCTGATGGGCCGCGGCGTACTCACTGGCCAGGGTGGTCTTCCCCGACCCCTTCGGGCCAGTGAGTAGTATGTTGAGGCACTCCCCGCGCCCCGTCCTGCGCCCTACCAGGAACAGGAGCTTCCCCACCTTCTCGCTCAACCAGAAGTGAGACTCGGCGTCCGGGACGCTGAGACCCGCTGGACAAGCAATGGGTGGGGGCTGGGAGATCGGGACGGGTTCAAGGTCGGGCACAACCGCCTGGGCCACCTGGGAAGGGGCCGGCTTGTGGCTGTGCTCGCGGTGACCGTCCAGGTCCTCCCGGCTCCACGCCTGGTAGGGGCAATCGGGGCACGGGAGCCTCGCAAGGTCTTTGCCCATGTCCATCCCCCTTTCAGAGATTTGGCTTTCGCCTACGCCCGGCCGGGATGCGGGCGTTTCGAAGGGGCGCCGCCCCTTCTCATCGGGACGAATATCTCCAGATAGCACAAACCCCACGGTGTCCCGTGGGGTTTGTGACTAGCGGCGCGGTGGGTTTAGCTTTTGGCTTTCACGATTATCTGCGCTTGAAGCTCTTTGGGTAGGCGATCCCAGCGATGGTAGTATTGGCCGCGCTTGCCTGGGTATTTCATCGCGTCCAGCGCGTCCAGCGTGGTAGCGAATGGCCCGCGTCCATCCTTTAGGAAATACTCTTTGTCGCCATTGACACTGGCGTGACCATTTCCGTTGGCCTTTCCCGGGGCCTTGCACTTTGGCAGACCATCCTTTGCCTTGACTACCGATACCACCAGCGCGCCATTCTGGTAGCACGCCCATACCCCGAATTCATGCTCCGATAGAGAGATGCTTTCCTGGCTTTCAACGGCCACGATAGCCTCGCGTACCACGTCTGAGAAGGTAGCACTTACCTTTTCGAGGTTAGCCTCGAATTCCTCTTTGACGCGGACCTTCTCTATCTGTTCCTGCAAGCGTGTCTGTTTGTCCAACAATTCCTTTAATGTAGTCACTTTCCTTATCCTTTCCTTTCGTCGCGCCGCTTGTGGCTTGTTTTGGTTTTGCCACTAGAATCAGTTTACGCTTTTGTGCCCAATAGTCAAGTCTTTAGTTAGCATTAAAGCGTATAGTTACCAAATATTGATTTATCATTTCCGTGCCTACCAGTCCAGACGCCCGTCAATGGGTTCCAGAGCCGTCCTTCTGAGCCTTCTGTACCGACCAATCGGTACTTGATTGAGCCTCAATGAGACAAGCATGCAGGCATGGTGGCAGGAGGTCGCCAGGGGTCGTGGGTGTGGAGGCGTGCCCTGCCCCTTCAAGGGGGGGCTATGCCCGACAGCAGCCCTTGAGCCTCTCCAGGGCGGCGGAGTAGTCCGTGAGGCTGCCCTGGGCCAGGGCGGACCGAGCTACCTCGAACTCCTCAGCAGCAGTGGCCAGCCGGTTCGAGATAGCCAGGATCGCCTCTTGCTGGGGTCTGGGGGTCGTCTCTACCGCATCCAGAACCCTGTTGATGAACCCCAGCATATCCTCCTCGAGCTGGGCAAGCTCGCCCTCCTCAGGATGCTCCTGAAGGAAAGCAATCCTTGGGATGAAGCCACGGGCGTATTCCTCCAAGCGCGCCTGGAGGGTCCGGGCTGGTGCCTCACGTTCCACTCTAGGCCCTCTGGGGCGACGCACTGGAGCCGCCGGCTCGGCCTCTTCCTCCTCCTCCAACTCCACCTCATCCAGTCTATCGACGAACTCCTGCCATGCCTCAGCCCGTGCCTCCCTGAACTCCTCTGTACTTTCAAAGTCGCTCCGCTCGAGGCCTTCGTAGTCCCCAAGAAGGTCCAGCTGGTCACGCAGGTCGATCCCATGCTCAGCCTCGAATCGCTCCAAGAACCTCGTGGCATCCTGAGGACGTGGCCTTGTCCAGCCCTGGATACGGGTCTTCAGGTCCTCCCACTGATTCTGTACATCAGAAGGGGCCACCACCACCTCCACCGGAGGTGGTGGTGGTGGTGGAGGTGTCCTGACTATCCTGGGCCTGGGCGTCGGCGGAGCTTCCAGCCCACGAGCTGCTCGGTAGGTCAACTGGGGCTTGGAAAAGGCCAGGTGTTGTGGGTCCACAATCCTGTAGTAGTGCCGCGGCGCCGGCATACCGCAAGCTGGAGCATAGCCCTGGGGGATATCGGGCTGGCCTATCCAGACGGCCGTCTCATTGGATATCTCCTCAGCCCGGGAGAAGGTGATGGCTCCCAGCTTCGCCAGTATCCAGATGAGGCTACCGAAGCTGGCCCGACTGGGAAGACGCTGATACCCCGCCTCCTTCAGGTGGGTCTTGTACGCCCGGAAGATGCCCCCAACATAGTCCTCTCCACCCACTGAGAGCAGGTGGTCTCGAGTGAACTCTCCAGGGCCCTTGGCAGCCAGACGGTACATATCATCTCACCGTGGCGACAGGCAGCCTCGGCGTGGACAGACGCAGACGCTCATCAAGTGGCTCTTCTTCGGCTACATCCAAATTGTACAGCCTCTCGGCTCTAAGGGGAGTGATCTCAGCATGCCGACGGAGGCGACACCTCAACGTAGGAGGCTCAACTTTCCCTTTGGCAATACTGCATGACAGGCAGATCATGTCCCTAAGGCTCGTAGAATCTCCAGCGAGACCGCCAAGATACCCGCACCCGTTACAGTTGGTACAGCCACCCGAACCATCGCCTGCCGCCGACTAGTATGATTACCGTTACCATCTACAGGCGCATTCATATGCTCATGAATGGCCAGAGCAAGACTATCTATTCTCTTTACTACCGCGTCAGTGCGTAGAAAAGCCCAATCCTCACTCGTCGCCTTATCCATACCGCCATCTAAGAGCTTCTGGCGAATACGAGCTGTCTCTTGACCAACGAGGTCTTGCTCATCCATGCTACTCCTTAAAGACCCCCAGCGCCTTCCCTAGTGATGACCACTCTGGTGGACTCATTCGCCGGTCACGCAGGGCCTCTTTGAGCTTCTTAGCTACTTCTGTGCGATTCTCCACCCTGCGGAGTCTCTGGAATATAAAATAGAAGGTCGGTAGTGCATCCCAAAGTGTCTTTATCATCTTCTCCCACCCTCTATCAATGAGGCTTAATGAAGTTCACCAGGTAGCCTTTCCCGACCTGAAGTTCAGCAGCAGCTTCGTCGGGTACAATAAGCATCTCCAGATTCGCCGCGGGCGTAGCACCGAAGACGCCGAGCTGCACATCCATAATCACCTCGACACCGTTGTGGTCCTAACCACTGTCCAATCCTCGGGATGTTTTTCCATTACCCAGTCCCAGATATCATCAGGTGTAGCGGCATTAGGAGGCACTCCGAAGACAACCCCGGCTTCCCAGTAAGCCCATGCCACCACCCATGAGCAGATGGGGTAGTTGTCCATGACGGCCAGGCGCCGTACTACATACCGACCCCGGAATATCAGCCGATCTAGGCCATGGGCTACAATCTTCAGCCAGCCGTACCGCTTCCCAACGTACCCCACTGCCTTCTTAACAACAGCCTGCTGGCCTATCTCTCCCAAGTTGTTCTTGCGAACAATGTAGATCCTGTTACCGCCTTGGTAGACCTTCACGAGATCTCGGCGCACCGTGGTGCTCAGGGACTCTACGATGTCAGCTGAGGTCACCATAATCCCCACATGGTTCACAACAGTCGGCGGCTCGCCCTCTGCACGAGTAAAGATGCGGATCAAGCGTGAGAAGAAGGCTTGCCCACGAACCAGGACGATATCACCAGGCTCTGTCGCGGGACGGGCGGCGGTGTGAGGGTCATTCATGTGCACCCCATGGCTTCGTCAACATTTAGATTGTCACCGTGACTGTGGGAGCTAATAGCTCCGACGTCGTCTGAAGGGTACCCTGCATGAGAGCACCTGCTCCCCTGCTGGGCTGGAAGTCGAAGTCCCGTTGAGGCCTCCATACGCAAACAACTCGGCCAGCGTAGACTCGCTCACCTCGATCCGGGATGCCGATATTAACCGTGCCCGATAGGGTTACCCCAGGAGCTAACTCGGGGCCTCTCCATACCCCAGCCTCGAACCCCCCACCCGCAGCACCTGTAGGATAGTCCAACACACTCCGGTCGTCTCCCACGAAGACAAACTCCAGCCCCTGGATTATCCGGAGGGTTTCAGTCAGATTAGGGTTGGTGACGGTCCATTGTATAGGGGCAGCCTCGCCCGGTCTGTAGACGCCGGCTGGCGCGGTCGCCCCCAGGACAGGAGGCAGGAGGGCGGGTAATGGGGGGAAGGACAGGGGTGTAGACAACCCATCCCAGGTGATGCTGATGGGCCACTCTGACCCGCTTGGTGGTGTGGTTAACACGAGGGTTGCCAAACCCGATATGGAGCCATTGGCCAGTATGGTGAAACTCCTGGGAGTCGTAAGGTCATTGCCGGCCCGAACAACCAGGTTGGAGATGGCGACCGGAACGGGGTTCGAATTGACCAGCGTATAGGGAAAGCTGACAGTCTCGGGCGGTACTTTGGGTTGCGACCGATCAAGTGAAAGTGTCACGCCAACTTGCTTGAAGATAAATATCTGGATGATATCCGACACGGCGTACTTGACCCCCTGTTTCTCGAAGTCCAGCCAGAAGTTGACCGGATAGTTACCCTCAACGGTTGGCATTGGGACGGTCACGCTGAATTGGCCGGTCGACTTGGCCGCCACGGTCCCAACCGCAGATCCTCGTGTAGGGAGTGAGCGTACGTCTCCCACGACCAGGTCCATCGTCACCCCGATGGGTACATTGTTGGGATTGGAGACCCAGATATCGGCCACCTCGTTGCTGCCCGCCTCGAAGAGCGTCATAGAGGGTTCCTCCACCTGATGTTAATACTCGCGGGGGTCTCCACAGGCTCCACGGTAGGCGTAGGGGTCGTTGGCACCAGCGAGGGTCCTCGTGCACGGACCGCCCGGGCTTCGGCAGGAGCACCTTCAGGTAGGGGGGGTACAATGAGCCCAGCGGCCGACTGCTCAACGCTATGCCCAGGGCTTACTATCCTCCTATGCAGGATAACCAGATAGGCAGTATCCTCTTGGGCCACGATCTTCAACTCCTTGGCCAAAGGGCGGCTAAACTGATTTATCTGCCTATCACCCTCCGTGATGGTAGTGCCGGGGAGCACGCCTCCCTCCACTACAATAGTCCCTGGATTCAGAGCTCTGGCAGTGAAGGAGAGATAGCTCGGGAGGACTCCTCCAATCTCAGCCACTACCCACGCCCGCAGAAGCACAACTTGCCCGCGCAGCGTGCCTACAATACCAACATCATCCTCTTTGAGAACAACCTCCGCCTCCCATTCACCTCCCCAATAGCTCACAAAGAAGTGCTGGATGAACACCCGTATCCTCCGCTAATAAAGCCCGGTTTAATGGGGTGGATCTTATTAAAGTGTACTGTACTCGCTTGCTGCACCTTCTACAAGCTGGTTGTAGCTTGTAAGTCCGTGACCTCCTTGGTGATTTCACTTTGATGCGAACCGCTCACCATCACAGGACCGTTGCCCATGAACTTGCCGCTCACCAGTTTGCTGCCGTTTCCCAGACGGTGTCCGCTCACCAACGGATTGCCGTTGCCCAGCGTTGATCCGCTCACCACGCGTTTCTCCGTTGCCCACGAATCTATCGCTCACCAACTTCTGGCCGTTTCCCATGCTACAACCGCTCACCACATGGCCTGCCGTTGCCCACCGTCTAACCGCTCACCGCTCACCATAGAACCCCCGTTTCCCACTAGACTCCCGCTCACCATCAGTCCGCCGTTTCCCAGACGGTGTCCGCTCACCAGTTTGCTACCGTTTCCCAGGGTGGACCCGCTCACCACTTGCCTACCCGTTGCCCACTACGCAGCCGCTCACCATCACTGGACCGTTGCCCATGAACTTGCCGCTCACCATTGGTCATCCGGTTCCCAGCAATCAACCGCTCACCACATGGCCGCCGTTGCCCACCGTCTAACCGCTCACCACACCTGAACCGTTTCCCACTGAATTGCCGCTAAATCTTCCCCTTGCCGTCCCACAGAGGACGCTCAATCAGGGTGGTGTGCCCCCCGTACTCTATGATCCAGGGCTTGCGCCTGGCGGGAATATTCTCTACCTCGCACCAGGCATCCCAGAGGTGGCTGAGAAATAGCTTGATGGTGCGCCACCTGGCCACCCGATCTATTCGGATGGGCTGCCAGTCACCGGCGTGCTGTAGCTGGAATCGCTCCTTTTCCTGTTCGTATACCTGCCGGTAATACCCGCCATTGCGAACGAAACTGGTTGCCACATTATAGAGGCAACGCCTGAGCCAGGGGTAATACGAAAGACCCTCCTGGCCCGCCCTGGCCCTGGGGAGGTGGGTCTCGCCGTTCTCAAGGACCTCGGGTGCAAGCCCTCCCGCCTTGTACCAGGACGAGACGGCCTTCTCAGGAATGGGAGGCAGGAGCATGGAGAGGAGCTGGGCAGAGAGGCCCTCTCCTATTCCCTTGACGTGGCGTAGCCAGTAGTCGTACACAGGGTAAGTTGGTAGCTCGGCGGCCATCATCTGCTCGGCCTCGGCCTCGTACTCCTGGAGTGTTACGTCGAGCCGGGAGTAGAAGTCGGGCACTGGTTTCTCAGCCGTGTCTACGCCTCGCTCCAGGGCCCCTTTGCGATTGCCCATCTCAACTCTGAGTTTCTCAATGCTACGCTGTGTCCTGTGCAAGCTGTTGAGCTTGCTGGGTTGCCTTGCTGCCACCGTCTCTTCCGTGACTACCATGAGTCTCCTTTCACCAACTAATATCCGTTTCCCATTAGTTTACCGCTCACCCCTACAACCGCGCAAATGCCTCCGCGTCCTCTCGAGCTCCATAGTACAGAGTGAGGCCGCTCTCCCTATACCCGCCGCGTAGCGTAATGGCAGCTGCCGGCCGCGTGGTCATCAGGCCATTCCACGTCGTTTTATAGAGCGCTCCGCTCCAGGGCTGCCGGTCGGTGAAGTGCCAGTTTGTCTCGTAGGGGTTGATGCCTGCGGAGGTGGTCTCAAAGAGCGCGGTCCCGCCTGTCTCGCTCTCATCCACGTAAACAGTCTCTATATCCATCGTCCGGCCGTACTGCTCGCGCCGCAGTTCTCGATAGCTTGCGTCCACCGCCTTACTCAGGGGGAACACCTCGTCCCTGTAGACGACGTGCAGTGCGCCGGGCTCTACGAACACCGCCTCTACCTCACCATCGAGCGGTTCCCACTTAGGCACAAAGAGGTGAAGACTTGCAAGAGATACTAGGGCTGGGGTGTCAAAGGGCCGGTACTCGCCGCGGGCAAACAGACTGGCGAGCTCTGCCTGGCGACGCTGGGATGGCTCGTCAAGATAAAGGAGGAAACGAGCGAAAGAGTCAACGAGAAGGCCAGTAATCACCGGGCCTTACTCCTCTCCTCCCAATGGCATCGTATCGGGCAATCTATGCGGTGCTGCGGGATAACGAGCTGCAGGTACTTCTCCGATGTGGCCACCTGCTGGGGGAGTCTCAGCAGTGCCAAACACCGCGTACAGGCAAGGACGACCTGGGGCGCTCGCTGGCTCTGTATCCTGACCGCACCTGCACGGATTTCACCTGCACGGATTGCTTCCTTCCTCAGCCTATCCCGCTTCCCCATGATTTCTACATCATCCTCCGCTGCTGCATCCCCATGGCCCGTTTGGGCAACCGTTTCCGCAGGTCCTCCGCCGCCATATGGGTATAGATGTCGGTGCTGGTAATACTGGAGTGACGCAGCACATCCTGAATATCCCGAATGTCCATCCCGAGGGCCCGTAGGTGAGCCCCTGCCGTGTGACGAAGCGAGTGGACCTTCACACCTTTCAACCCAGCCTGGGCGAAAACCTCGCGTAGCTTTGTCTGCATGGGCCCCCGCGCCAGGTGTACATCCGGAGTCCTCCCTCGGAACACCCAGGGGCTCGCCACCTCTTGAGCTTCCTGCCACTGCTGCAGCGCAATGATCACCTCGTCCTGGACTGGCACAGGAAGCTCCGTACCCCCTTTACCCACGACGGTAAGGTACCCACGAGGGTCAATGTTGTCCCAACGCAGACTGCACCCCTCAGATAAACGCAATCCCCCCCCTCCATAGATAAGCAGTGCCGCTCTATAGAACAGCGCCCTGTACCGAGCATGCTCCGAGGCGGCCGGGTCATAGAGGGGCCTGATGGCCACCTCTACCAGCTTGGCCCATTCTTCCAAAGTGAGCCACCTGGGCATCTTGCGTACAAAGGCCGGATTCCCCACATTCAACTTTTCGGCCCCTAGAAATCGGAAATAGGCTCTCAGGGCATCAAGATGGCGGCCTATAGAATGTCCCCCGTTGCCCGTATCCTCCAGAGACTCAATCCACCGGCGAACCCCCGCTTCAGCCACGGGGTCACCATTGAGGAACGCGAGGAACCGCTTCACGGTATAGGACCAGGCCGTGATGGTGGCTGCGGCCTTGCCCCTACCCTCGGGTGGATAGCGAAGCCAGAAGATGAAATCGCTCAGGTCTATCATTAGATCCTCACGGTCTGCGTTTGCTGCCTGGATGTGGATGCTCCACCAGCAACCGCCTCACTGGCCAGACGTGGCCACGTGATGAGCCCCCATCCACTGGCCTGGTCCTTCTGGCCGAAGCGGGCCCTGACGTCATCCCTACCCCTTATGATCCCCCTCTCGAGAGCTAACGCCAATAAGCCAGCTGCATGAGGGGTGGCCATCGAACTACCTTTCATCTTTCCCAACCCATTCGGGATCAAGTCGTCTGCCAGGTCATACCAACCACTGACACTCGACAGGAGCTGCTCATCCGGCTGGGTCTCTTGAAGGGCCCTCCCACCACCTGGAGCGAGAATGTCGGGCTTCATCAGCCGCTCGCCATATTTGGCCAAGTCCTGCTGCCAGATTTGGGGGTTGTCCCGGTAGAACGCCCCACTGGGCCCTCGAGACGAGAACCACGATACCTGTTGGTCGGTAAGGCCATAGGCCCCCACCGTAATGGCAAAGGGGGATGCAGCCGGCGACCCGATAGTCCAAGCCTCAGGGCCCGAGTTGCCGGCTGCTACGACGAAGAGGGTCTGGGGGTTGATCTCGATGGCCCTGCAGAGAGGGTCCTCATCCACCGACCCCTGGAGTTCGCCGCCAAGACTCATCGACACCACAACGGCACCCTGGTCCACACACCACTCCATGGCCTTGAGGATACCGACTGTACTGCCAAAGCCAATATTGCTGAGCGCTTTGGCATGAAGCAGAAGGCCCGGCGCTTCAACCGTCGCTACACCTTGAATACGTCCCCAGGGAGTAGACCGAGCGGCCCCAAAAGCGCAGGCGCTACACCACATGCCATGGCCCATCCCGTCCATTGGGGGCTCACCTGTGAAGGACATGAGCCTGGTCGGGATAGAGGGCGGCAAGCCCGGGAACCCGGGGGTCATGCCGGTATCAACCACTCCCACGACCATCTGGAGAGTGCTGTTGCCCGGAGGCATGAGAACCTGGCGACTCTCCGATGTCGGAATGACAATCATGCGCGAGGCTTGGATACCCATGGACAAGCCCAGGGGAAGGGCAGGGACTGTAGGAGCCCTGGAGACCTCCAGAGAAAATGGCCTGGTACCCAGAAGAGGATCGCTGATTCCCATCGCCGGTATGCCGATCGGGGCATTATAACTCACGGTCCTTACGCCGGGTATGTCGGCCAATAAACCCAGCTGAGCCGGTGCAGCCCGCAGGGGTATAAAGCGCCCCATGATGAGATCTTGGGTGAGGCCAATGACACTCGAAAGGGAAAGGCGGACCTCAGGGGCAGCCTGGGGCTCCACCTCCAGAATGAGATCCAGCCTGCTGGGCTGCCGTACCTCCAGCCGGTCCAACAACCAGAGATTTACTGTACCCATTCTCTCCTTTCCTTATCTAATCTTTGCAGTTACCTGTTCCTCTGCCCAAACCACACGCCAACGGCCATTGTTGCTGAAGCCAACTATAATCCCTATCCACACGTCAACGGGAAGCTCCCTGGGGCCCGATGATGTGGTCTCCGCGCTTGATAACCAGATGGTCGCCTTTTGCAATAGAGCCAGAAGCCATCTCATTCATCTCCTCCTAGAAAGTGCTTTGGGAGTTGTCGCGTCACGTACCAGGCCCAGCCGACATAAAGAAGACTGCTCACCAGAAGAGCCGCACCAAGACGTAGAAAGATCTCTGTGTCCATCAGTTCGCATAGCCCTCTGTCTCTAAGCCTTCTTTTAGAGTGTCGTAGTGAGGACAGTCAGAATAGTGCTGCGGCTCGACCTCTATGAGTAACCGGGCTCGTGCTTTCGGGTGAAGAGTACCCCAGGTACTGACCAGCGAAGCAGCAATGCCCAAAACATACTGCTGGGTGACCTCCTGGCCATCCATGTAGACATTCCGACCATCTTGTAGCTTCAGTAGAGTGATCATTCAGCCCTTCTTGTTGGGTAGGGCGTTCTCAGTCCCGCTGATGATGCTTCTCTCCGTCCCGTAGGTGTGCAGCCAAGAGCTTCCACGAGGGCTTTCCGCACACATCGCTCCTCCTTCAATTTTGGTCGCTCTTCCAACATGCTGTTCAGGCTCTTTGTGAGACCACCAAAGATCCGCCCTACCCCACCGCGTATTTAGAGAACAACATTCAGCTTGACGATGTACCCGCTCTTGAACACATGCTGATAATCGCCCGGGCTGATAGTCTCGCCGGCCTTTACATCCCGAAGGGCGATAGTCGAAGGTTCTGGGGTCTCCAGTACCTCGAACTCGTGGTAGCTTTCCCCATCCTCTGGCCCGACGATATGGTCTCCACGCTTGATGACCAGGTGATCGCCTTTTGCAATACTCATACTTTTCTCCTTTGCTGGCTCTCCTTCAACTCTATGCCCTCTTGCTCGGTCTTTAGAGTACACTATAGAGCGAACGGCTTCAAGCCCTTGGGCGATCGTTCCCAACCTAGCAATCCTGAGCCGTGAGCACCAACACAAGAGCGAGGCAAAAAGGCAAAATCCACCAAGGCTTACCCCAAAAGGCGTTTCTTGCACGGTGGGCGAAGGTTCTTAGTAGTTGCATGTTATCTCCTTCCTTTAGAATAAATCAAAGGTAACCGTCCTCCGCCATCTGGCCCAGGCAGCCGCCTCCAGCGCCACCAGGCGGCCCTCACACTGGTCAAGATAGGCCCGGTACTCCTGGCCATGGTCATAGCAGAAGGGCCAAGAATAGTGCCAGGGTTTCCCGCAAACCTCCCCGGTCTCCGTGTCCACGATCCCACACCTGAGAGTGTACTGTAGGCCGGGGTTCATGCTCGCTCCACCTCAAACTCGACTGCCCATATCGTTGGGTTGAAACCAAACTTAGTTTTGTTGATGGCGTGGAACGTATCTAGGTAGATTGTCTTGGAGGCATAGCCCTCAGCCCAGGCATCATCGAACGAAATGCCCTCCAGTGGCTCCTGCCACACCCGCTTCACCCTCAGCAGTGCAAACGTGCTCTTAGGGTCAAGCATCTTTGTCCTGGCTTGATAGATGTTGCCGACCTTGACTCGACACCCATGAGGCCACAACCGCCTCGTCTGGGTCTTGCTCCCTTCCAGAATCATTGGTACGTGCTCAGGCTTGAATAACAGCATCGGCTTCCTCCTTATCGGGAAGGTCAGGCAGAACAGTACCATCAAGCAGTTGGACAGCTATGTACCCATAGGGTTCCATCCTGCCTCGACGAGTACACGCTTTCCCAACTAATCCTGGTCTGCAACCATCAGTCCGATGCTTTGGCATCAGCCCGTGTCTCTCTTGTGTAAAGGAATGCCCACACACAGGACACTCTGCGTGAATCCCCTCCCATCCGTAATCGGTAAACCGCAATCTGCACCACCATAAACGGAGGGGCTGCATGTACGAACCCTGACACGTAGGTTCTGCTCTCCAATGTGGCATCTATTCACCTCACCTCATATCCATTGGCAGCGGCACCGCCTCCAGCAGGTCAAGAAGACGTGGTTTGGTCGATGCGTTGGACTTCCACCATGGACTAAAATTAAAACAGCCAAGAGGTGAAACGGCTCGGCAACCTAACGTGGAACACGGCAGGTTAACACCTGGTTGAGACCCAGGGGTCGGGCTCCCTCTTGGCTGTTTGAGGGTAGCGTAATCCCTAGACTCACCTATACACAATGCATTGTACCTAGAACTTTCCTACAGAACAAAGTCTCTAAATTATTAGAAGAGGTTTTGAATAACGCTCCATTTCAGATTGTAGCCGTTTCAAGGCTCTAACCCGTTGCTGGCACTCGTTGTGGAAAGTCCTCATGCCAGATATTGATTTGGAATGCCACTGCCAGGATGTCATCCCACCACTCAAATGCAGGATTCCAGGCAGTGCTGCGCAGGCTATCGAATTCAGCACTCATGGACCCTTTACACTCCTGTCGCTTCGCTGAGTCCCATAGCGTCCTCCACTTGCTGGAATCTTTGTAGGATTGCTGCCCGAACTGCGGGTTGCACTTTCCCCATGATGCAGAGATGTTGACGAGATAGCCACACCATACTCACCCTACCCCTAAATACCTTGGCTAACCAGATTCCATCAGCGCGGTAGTAGAATGCTTGGCGGATTGCGAAAAGGGCATCACATTCCTTTGGGTGATTGTTTAACCATTGGGTAGGCAATACTCCCCTGCCTTCTTCCCAGCTAAACATTGACCAGCTCCTTTCCTACAAGAATAGTGGCAGGGTTTCAATATCGGGAAGGTCAGGCAGAACTTCAGAAAGGCGTGCAGTCTCCAAATGTGGGTGTGCTCGATGCCAAGCCATATGATCTCTCCACCTCTTCAACGAATCACCTCCGTCGAGGGTCTCGCGAACAAGCAGGGACTTGACTCCGCAGTACCGACACTTTCCCATGTCACACCAGGGGCAAATGGCTGTTCCACCCACGGATGCTTCAATGACAGGTTCGCCGCACAGGTTGCATGGCGCGTCGGGGTCATACTCCACGCTGAAGGGCTTGCCATCATGGTCTCGATATGTTGCTGTTTTCACGACTTCACCTCCTATTGACACACTACCCAGTCCCAGTGGGTAGATTACCTCCTCATAACTCACCTCTGGTGCGCTCCAGGATGCGATCAATGGTCCGCGGGCTCACCCCGAAGCGCTGTGCCAGCTGAGCCGTGGTGGTTGTTTCATGTGCGCGCTTCATCTGGACCACCTTCTGGTTCCGGCTCTCTTTCAACTCACGGTGATACGCCACGGGGTCATCGTACTTGCACCTTGGGAGAGGGCAGATCAGGCAGGAAGGGGACACATCGCAGCCGTCGTCCCTAAAGGGATAGCGCTCTGGCAGGACATCAATAATGGGCACACCCTTTCGTGGACTCACAGCTCGCCTCTGACAGGAGGGAGGCTCAGCCACTCGGCCAGCCACCGGAGAGGACGGTCCCCAGCCTGTGGAATCCACCGGGCACACCAGTGCAGGGGATGTATCGCCTCGCCACCCCAGGGGTCACCGGGCTGCCCAACCGTCTCACACATAGGCGGGGCACCAGCTTGGAAGAAAGCACATGTCCCACATTGATAACGCCAGGCACCAGGCGGCGGAGCAAGGGGGACATAGATAGCCTCAGCCTTGGTCCACTTGCGGCCGAGCGCTCGAACCCGGGATCTTTCCTCTCCAATGAGCACCTCCACCTGGTCAGGTTGACCGAGAGTGGCGGCCACCCGCAGAGGCATTATGGCAGCATCCAACATGTTCCTAGACTCCACAGATCCCACTATCGCAGACATCATCGAAGCTGAGTTGACTGGCCCCTACGTCCTCTGGGATGGCCACAGCCTGGGCCAGGGGTTTTCGCATGGAATGTATATAGAGCAGGCCGTGAACAGGGCGTTTGTCTCTGATGGCGTTATCCACGGCCACAGATTCATCCCAGTCATGGCCAGATGTACGCTTTGTCTCCTGCCAGGCCGCACGGCTCTTGTATGGACAGAACGTGCAAGCTGACTTGGGTGGGACAGGTAAGACGTGCTGCTGTAGCCACTGTATACAATCAGCCCTCTTGATTCTCCGGTCCACCAGGGGATAGCTGTTCGTGATATAGGCCACGTCGCTGTTCCTCATCCGGCTCCATTCATCTAGGGAGATTCCCATCTGGCTCTCCACTATTCCGGGTGTTGGAGACAGCCCACGGGCTTTGAGTTCAGCCCGCACGAAATGCCTGATAGGTGTGATCTTCCAGTCATGGGTGCACTGGCGGCCAACCTGTCCCGCGGCTCCATCCCGATGCGCCACCGTGAAGGCTGGAATCATCACTGCTCCATTACCCCAATCCTCTCGCACAACGTCTGTATTGTCTGCCCGCACCGTCACAACTCGGAGACCGTGCTCCAACAACCATGGTTCCCACTGAGCACGAAACTCATATGTCCCGTGACCCTCGTGTCCGGTGTCAGCAAAGACCAGGTAGTCCACGAGCGGTATTTCCCGCAAAGCCATCATGGCGGCCAGGGCCCACGTCTGAACGCCCCAGCCCATGCTCAAAATCCGAAAAGCAGGAGTCATCACTTCCGAGCTCCCAAAAGCAGCAACACCATAGCCGAAGAGAGGTAAACCCCCGCCATCATGAGGAGATCACCGGGGTATAGCCCCAGGATATCAAACGACCCCGCACGTTCGTCATACCGCCACCCTTCAGTGCCGATTATATACCATAGGGGCTCCACCACCATCCAGAGGACCAGGCCCGGCAGGGCGGCCCGGAAAAGGCGCGGCCTCCAGCAGCTGACCAGGATGGCCGGCATCAGAAATACACCAAAGCTGTAGAGGGCGTAGATCATAAAGTTAATCGGACATGGGGAAAGAAATCCGAGGGGTAGAGCATGTGGGCGTAGTCGCTCCTCAAGATCAGAAAGCCCCACTTAATCCCCTCTTGATAAGCCACGCTGACTCGTTTGGCTCCGTCCACGATAATGGTAACGCCCAACGAAGTGTCCTCCACCGCTATCGAAGGCCCGAACTCATGGAGGTTGTTCCGTAGCAAGATTCTACGCTTCTCGCGATCGTCATCATCACGGACCTCATAATCCCTAACCATGATGGGGCTGGCCGTCGGTTCCCACCAGGCCTCGCCTGGCCACTCAGACCTATACCACGGGAGATAGAATTGCCCGAAGTGCTCGGGAAGGAAACTCCTCTTTGTGACTGTAGCGATGGATAGGAGTGACAGGATCCCACTCTTCCCGTGTTTGAGTAGCTTCTCCACCTGGTTGTCTACCTCAACCTGGTGATGAGCGGCAATAAAAGCCATAACAGTTGGGTTTATATACATGACGACGTCATGCCTCCCCCATCCAGACCATCGATCCATTGAGGTGAACCTCCCACGGGCCCTCGCGATACGTCGCTTCCAGGTCCGGAAGCTCCATATTGGGCGGCAACCTATCACCTTTTCTTTCATTACATGGCCCACAAGCTAGCACGAAGTTCTCTATGCCCGTCTTAAGGCGATACATGTTGACCGCCCATCTGGGTATCACGTGGTCAAGGGTGGCATCCTTAATGCTCCCAAAGGGCTCCCCGCAGTAGGCACAGGCCCGTTGAGTTTCCCATAGCAGCTCCTTGGTCCAGCGCTCCCGACTACCCATCTAGGCCTTCGCCTCCAGGTCCGCCTCGACTAACAGGATGACGATCTCCACCGCTTCGATTTGCTCTGTCAGCTTTTGCCGCAGATCGACTAGCTTGCCCCTTAGGCCATGTAGGGTCTGAGCGACTTGGCCACGGGTTTCGAGGATTATGCTGACCGTCTCCTCTGGAGTCTCCAGAACCTCAAACTCGTCCCCGGGCGGTGCTGCGGCAGTGGTTTTCAAAGCTAGCCTCTTTTGCTTGTCGTATGCCCAGTAGTGCTTTGTATTGCAGAAAAAGTTCCCATTCTTCTTATACTCGTAAGTAGATCGATTTATCTGCTTCGCAACACCGCAGAACGCACAGTTGACGGTGACCCTACGGGATGCCATCTGGGCCTGGTGGCCGTTTTCCTGAAGCCGCAACGCCCCGGCCTGTTCCGCCGCGGCCACCAGGCCATCACCCTCACCCTCAACCTTCGACTTGTCCAGGACTGGTGCCGAAACATAGGTAAGAGACTCGATCGCAACCGCGATGCGCCTACCCTCAGGACTGACACAGTAGGCCCTTTTGCCATTAAAATAGAGGGACTCGACTTCCAGTAGTCCGCCAGTGCTGGGATGGCGTACTTTGGCTCCGACTACGATCGTCGCTTTAACCATACCAGCCTCCCAATAGTACAATATACCCACACCCTCAGGGGTACAGTCAAGATGAAGACCCACTCCACCAAGGGGATAGAGATAAAGGACGGCCTGGCCAGCTCTACCGTTGGGGTGTAGAACCCCAGGAGGTTGATCTGGGCCCAGTCGAGGGGCACCGCCAGGGCCCAGAGGACCACGAAGGCTCGCAAATCGCCCCATCGGAGCTTCCTCGCCACCAGGACAAAGGGCAACAGTGGTAAGCAGCTTACCACCAGGTAGCCAAGAGCCGTCACGATGCCGCCTCGCCACGATACCTCCGTACCGCGAACACCGTCTTGATGGCCGTTATCTCGAGCGGCGATATCTCGGGGTCAAGGGAAAAGTAGTACAAGTCTCGGCCACGCCAAGCTACCAGAGGGAAGGTCTTCTTATCTGACCAAATCTCATAGGCCTTGAGGGTATCGAGCACGACTTGAGGCGGCTCTTGATCCTCTATCTGCTCCCAGAACCCCCCCATATCGACCAGGACGAGATCATCCTGACTTTCTACGTCGCATATTGCGACTATGCCACCATACTTCAAGAACCGCCTCCTTTCCCCAGGATGATATTGCCGCCCTCGTCGTACTGAATCCCATACTGTTGCTCAAGGGCCGTCAGCCCCTCCTGAAGCTCCTCATTTACCATCTTGAGAAACCTCTCCTGTGGCTCGTCTAGCACCTCCAGCACGAGCCGCACCAGGGCGGTCATCTCGGCCCTCAAGATCACCCTGGAGCTCTCCTGTTGGCGCAGGAAATCGAGGCGCGGGTCGGCCATGTCGGCCCGGCCCGTGAACGTCACGATCGGGACCGCGGTTGCCCTAGTGACCCGCCTACAAAGGTCCAGGTACTGTTCCTTCAGCGTCATCTTGGTACTTGCACAGGCGCTTCGTTTGGGACATTCCGCATATCTCGCCTGCAGCAACGGCCTGTCGTGCGGCATATTGGGCAATGGTCACACCGATGCCCCCAGCACCCTTTGTTATCCGCTCGGCACATGCTTACCCTCCTCTTCTGCAGGAAAGTGGACCAGGTCGGGCATCAGATCCAGAGTAGATATGTCCTGCTGGTAGAGCCACCCCAGGAAGCGCTCATAGAGCCAACAGATTTCCAGCTGGTGTTTGGCAATATCCTGTGCCGGGTACCCATCACGCCTTATTGCAAAGATACCCCCATTCCCAGGTACTGACAGATCAAGAACCAGGGTGTGTTCGGGGCCCCACCCTTCCTGCCGGAGTAACGAGAACGAGGCCTCCCCAGCCTCCTCCGCGACGAGTGATCTCCGTTGCCACTCGGTGTCGAAGACGCCAACTAGGAACTTCCCGTAGGCAACACCATCAGTCGCCTCGATGATTTTCGTCTTCATATCTCCCTTTCCGTATACAACACACCCTCCAGGTGGTCGTGCTCATGCTCCAGCAGCTGGGCAAAGTCCCCATTGGCTCTCCTGAAGGAGTGCCTCATCCCCTTCAAGTCCAGCCATGTTGCCGAAACTCGCTCCGAACGACGAATGCCCGATCTGGGACCGCCGGGCACGCTCAAGCATTCCTCCTCGACCTTTCGCTCTCCCCATCTCCGCGTTATGTGAAGGTTAGCCGCCACCTGGACCTCACCCCGGAGAGCATACCGGAAGAGGCATACTCGTAGGTTTGAGCCGACCTGGGGAGCTGCCAGTCCCCATGCCCCGTGGGGGGTTCTCTCCATCAGCCAATTCATCACCTGGGCCAGATCCCAAACCTCCTGTCCTGCCACCTGCTCTGGTGTCAGATCGGGACATACCTGGTGCAGCGCCGGCGCACTCGGGTCGGTGATTATGGACCGCAGGGTGTTCACGGCTTCACCTCAACGCCTAGCTGGGCCAGAACGTTCCATAGGGTTCTTTCAGTCTCAGCATTGCCCTGCATCGAGGATAGCTCCAGGAGATCGAGGAAGCGGCGCGACTGAGGCTCAGGCAAATGGCACAAAGGCAGCACCTCGTTCTTATCCATCACATCGCCTCGGCCAGGGCATGGAGAAGGCCCTGATAGGTGGCCTCAATATCTTCAGGGGAGGCGGCATAGGGTGCCAGTGCTAAACTCACCCTTTCCAGCACAGTAGCCTTCACTCCGTTAGATTTATCGTCTTGGACTAACCCGAGCGTCTGCATGTCTTTTATGCCACGGCTCATCTGAATGCCCTGGCTGTCTCGCAAGCTCAAACCCAGTCCAGCGGCGATCTCGCCATACCTCGCTCTCTTACCAATGGCGAGGAGCCACTTCAACGCCCGCTTCTGCGTTTCATCCAACGCCGCAATCTGCTCTTCTAGGCGCTCCACGGTCTCCTGCTGGAAGCGGTGCCTCAGGGCCTCCACGGGAAGCAGGTGAAGGACCGGCCGGCCCGTCCCGACTCGCGCCAGCACCTTCTCGACAATGGTCTCCTCATCCACATGGGGTGAGCCGGGGCCAGGCAATGCCACCGAGCCTATCCCAAGGAAATCTCGTATGGCACCACGCATCAGCTTGCTTCTCGCAATCTCGGCCTCGAGGTCTTCCAAAGCGGCGTCGCGCTGCTCCTGGCTTCGTTGTAGGGCAAGCAGCTCTGCTGCGAGCTGATCCCGCAGCACCAGGACCTGACGCTGGGACTCGTCTCTCTGAATCTCCGCGTTGGCGAGCTGCACCCGTAGGTCCGAGATGGTCATAGGGTCCTCCTCATCAGGATAATTTGGGGTCTCTGGCATCTGAGGCAACAATGCGGGCACCGAAGGCGAGATGGAGATCTCCCCCACCGCCACCTTCCTGGCGATCTCGTCATCAATCCCCGCCGGCTGAACGTAGACCTTTCTGCACCAGTCCTCACTAGCCACATAGAATTGCCCGACGCCCAGTGTCATAACATCTGTTGGCTTCGGCTTTTGCACGGCTGGGAGTTGCTCCAGGATTCGCCGCACTTCATTGATCTCACGTTGGCGTCCGAGTATCCAGAGGTCAACTGATTTGAGAACCTCTTTTGAGACTGAGGTGACATCCTGGCTGTCTAAAAAGAGGAAAACACCCCTCGCTCGTCCCTGTCGGATGATATGCTGCGCCGCCCACTTGACCGGCGAGCCGCGTTGTTGGGGTAGGAAGGCCCAGGCTTCGGGAATGACCAGGATTACATTAGATAGGCCCCGGTGGCCCTCCTCCAGGGAGGCGGCGATCACCAGGCCCTGGACCTCCTCGGACAGGTGCTCCAGGTGCATGACGTTGAGACCCGGGGTTAGGTCCAGTGAGGGAGCCCAGGGCTGACTCTCCAGTTCCGGCAACACCTTCTCGAAGTAGGCCCGGAGTACGGTCCACACTGACTCATCCAGGCCCCGGAGCTTCCCGCCACCATCCAGTTCAGTGACGATGTTCTGGTAAACATCCCGCAGCGTGCTGGCCCCACGGGAGGCTTTTATAATCCAAGAACGTTCGAACTTCAGCTTCTCTTTCCTCGCCGCCTCCAGGACGCCCGAGACATATTCCCAGTCCACGGTAGCCCGATAGAACGGCTGGGTTTCATGGGCGCCCTCGAAGGATATCTCTCCGCGCTTGGTGCTGAACACCAGCGACTTGTACCCGTCTGGCAATCGGGAAAGCATGGCCGCGATGGCGGTGGTCTTCCCGGAGAGACCTGTGACACCCGAGACGATGGCATGATGCAAAGGGACGCTCACCTTCTCCCCAGTCCCCATCTCAAAACCGAGGTGTATCCTGTCAGTCATTTATCACCATCATAATTGCCACCGCCGGCATGGCAAAGCTCAGGAGTTTCAGCGCCTCCTCCTCGGGATAGAGAAGCCACGGGCGCCCAAATTGATTGAAGGACCCCGAGTAGTTCAGCCTCAGTCTCACCTCCACATGCTCTACACTCCGTCTCAGATAACGCACCCGGGTGGAGAGAACTCGCTGGGCGGTTGCCGTGAGGAAGGCGAAGGCCACCGCCGGCACCAGGGCCCAGCTCCACTCGATGCCCTGGGCAAGGTATCCTACGAGGAGGGGGAAAACGGCCCACCAGAGAGCGAACTGGACGTCCCCATGCAGACCTTTCCACTCGAGGCCGTAGCCGCTGGCGAAGACCATCCCTGCCGCCACGGCTAACGTCAACCATGGAGAGACGTTGCCCAGGGTGATCTGCCACAGCCCTATACCGCCGGCCAATCCTATCGACAGGGCGCCCGCCACGTGGAGCTGCCACCTGGGTAAGGCCAGCCTGAGAGGGTCGCCCTTGAGAATGTCAAAGGCATGCGCACCCACCCCCATACCGAGGAAGAATGCCAGAACGGTCCAGCCCAGCAGCACCAAGTCGGGGCCCAGGGTGAGGCCGGCGCCCAACATAGGATAAGACAGGTGCCATCCGGAGTACGGCCAATGGAAAAGATTTACCCACCTGGCGATCCACGACCTGGACCTGAGAACATACCATGCTGGGGTCATAGAACCCGCCTCATGCACTCTCTAGAGAAACTCTCCGTAATAGTGAACCTCAGCCGGTCCCCCTCGAGGACATAGGTGCGGTGGAGCTCTGTGGGCGAGATATCGAAGACCATCAGAGTTCTCGTGGGTAGGACCCGATGCTTCACCACTATCTGACCCAAGCCCAGGCTCTTGGCCCGGACATCCTCCAGGATCTCCTGAGCATTTTGAGCCAGGGGGATTACGCTATTGGCACTGCACACTTCGCCAAAGGTGTCAGTATAGAGGCTGGTCCACCGCGCGATATTCCCATCCTGTTCCCACTGACGCTTCACCTTCATCTTCACTTCCTCGCGAAACCATAGGGACAGGAGGAGTTGAACGGTGCCCGTGTGGGCTATCAGGACTCGTTCAATGGGGCTGAGGTCGAACCCCTCCAGTCTCTTGAGGGTAAGGACAATGTTGAGCTCTTCCATCACTACTCCTTATGCCATCGAACGCGTCTTCCCCAGTTCTCTGTAAAATAGTCTGGGTCCCTATTCTAGCTTGAATACCACGCCGGAACGGACAGTGGGGTAGCCGTAGGAGTCCATCACATTTATATCCTTGCATCGAGTGCATCGCTCTTTGGTTGGAACATACTCTGGGTGCTCAGGATCCGCGGGTTTCGAGACGTTTATCCATGTAGCTCCGTTGCATACTGGGCATGGGATAGCCTCACCCAGAATGTCCTTCATCTTTTTGAGTTGAAGCTGGCGGCCCGCTACCTCAGCCTCCAGCAGCGCTACCTGCAGCTCTAGGTTTGCTCGTGCCTCACTCATGGCGCTCCTTCCATATGTTCGACCTTTTCGATAGAATCGAAAATCATAGAGGCTTCCATAGCTCCTCCCACCTGAGTTGTGGCTCTTCCTTCTCCACGGGTTCCGCCAGCTCCATCCAGTCGGTAGGGAAAGCCTGCTGAGACAGGTGAAGAGCCGCCGCCTCTACATACTCACGCTTGATGTCGTAGCCGATGAAGCGCCGGCCGAGCTTCCTCGCGGCAGCTCCACCGGTCCCCGTCCCAAAGAAAGGGTCCAGCACCACATCGCCCGGGTTGGAGCACTTCTGAATCAGCCTTTCGTAGAGCCAGTCGGGCCTGGGGGTTGGGTGATCCTGCTTCCACCCGACTCTTCGGGTCTCACCCACCGCGTTGGGCCCGATGAACCAGTCCCGGTCACCCTCATACGTGTAGGCCTTGTGCCACGTGGTGGGCATCTTCTGCCCCTTAACGTGCCAGAAGATCGGCTCCCAGCCCCGGATGAAGGTCTTCTCCTGGGCCAGATATAGCGGCGTTGTCTTGACCCAAGCGAGCGTGTGCCATGGCTCGGGGAAGTGGGGCAGCCAGGTCTTCATCCACTTGTACGGCAGGAGAGCGAAGAGCTGGCCACCCGGTTGCAGTACCCGCTCGACCTCCTGCAGCCACTCACGAGTCCAGGCCCCGTAGGCCTCCGGCTGCTGGTGGTCATCGGTATCCATCCCATAGTCGACGTAGACGTTAAAGGGAGGGTCGGTGATAACTAAGTTAATGCTGTTATCCGGCAGCTCCTGCATATCTCGACAGTCTGCCGCGAAGAGTGCCAGGCTTTCATCTTGATATACCAACCTACCCTCCGGTCCTGGTTTAACTTTCATCCAAAGGCACCTTGGAGCGCCGCAATGTTACGGGCCTCTTCGCGCTCCCTCGCCCATTTTAGCCTAGCCTCCACGTGATCTATGAAACCTGTGTGCCGGGCTTCCCACCAGGCTACCGACTTGCCGGGAAACCAGAGCAGCGAGCAGCTCAAACACAAGCGAACGCGGCCCGCCCGAGAGTCCACCCGCTCAACAATATGTGGATCGTCGCAGTGGTCGCAGGTCTGAATGCCGCCTGGCCCTTTCACTTTCTCGCCTCGGGCTCCAGATAATCCCACCCGAGGAGCCCGAACATCGTCTCCTCATCGGGTGCAAAGCGGCTTGACCCATCTTTGAGCGTGACGGCAGCGTCACCATAGGCATGGCCCCGGCAGCCAAGCTGCCTGAACCTCGACATCACCTTTATATTGAAATCCGCCGGGCCCGTTCTCACGAGCAGATCTCTCCCCCAGTTCTCCATCGAGGCGGTGAAGACATCCACCGGGATGCCTGAGGGGATGTGGAACAGGCGCTTGTTGTAAGGACCCCAGGCCCCGTTGGGCCTCAAAATCCCCCTCTCAAATCCCATCTCCATCAACACCCGATTCGGCTCGGAATGGGAAGCCACCACCTGGCCAAACATGTCCTTCTCTGTGATGATCTTGGGCACCAGAAGGATCTCTATGTCGCCGACGTCGGGCCGGCGCCGGCGCACGCTGCCAGCCACCATGATGCGCCGACAGGCTGGGCCCAGCGCCGCCACGAGCTGCTCACCGACCAGATCGGCAAGAGCCAGAGGGTGGCGGATTTTCTCGCCTCCACGCTCCCATATCCAGTCAGTCCCAGTCATACTTTCTCTTTCCCGTTGACACCCGCCTTAAAGTACCGAAGCGACGCCAGGATGACCCCCGAGAGGCTGTTCTCCTCAAGATAAGGTTGCAGCTCCGCCGGCAAAGCCTGGCGGCCCGTCTCGAAGATCTGGTCCAGCAGCGCCTTGGCCTCCGCGGGTACATCGGCCTGGACCCGTATGGCCACCGTCTTCTTTTGGCTCATCGCCCTGGTTTTACCACATTCTTCCTCAATATGCAAGACCCGTACACTGTAAACACTTGACTACGGTGTACCGCCCCGCTTATAATCTCCCCATGGTCAGCACCCACCGAGATGATTGCGCTTGCCAGCGGTGCTTCGCCGTCCCCTGGGCCAGGGCGAGGGTGATGTCGATACTGCACGCCCTGCCAGATGAGGTGGTCCTCCACGCACCTGAAATCCTTGTCAAGGCCCTAGAAGCCGCCCTGCCCAAGCAGACCGATGCTCATTATCATGTCGATGATGAGGACTAGGCCTGCGGGCCTACCCTGTAGTCGGGACTGGTCAGCGTAACTCGCGCAACTTCATTCAGGTCTTCCCTGGTTTGATAGAGCCTGGAAGCCAGCCTTTCCCCAACCGCTTCAGCCAACTCCTCCCGGCCCAGGTTCGTCGCAATTGCCGTACGCCACCCCATGCGCATCCGTTCATCAATCAGTTCCGTCAGCTTCTCGACGGCCCAATCCTTCTCTACGCGTGTCCCCAGGTCATCGAGGAGCAGCACATCCCGCCCTTGGTACCATGCCACAACATCCTGCATGCTCGTGTGATCGAAGGAGCGGATCGTTGACCTCAACCGGTCCAAGAACGCAGAAGCCGTGTCATACCGCACCGTTCTCCCGAGTTCCAAACAGGCCCGCCCTATTGCCTCCAACAGGTGGGACTTACCAGACCCGGTCTGCCCCACCAGCAAGAGCACTGCCGGCCCCTTCAACTGGATTAGCTGTTCGGCAGCGGCTACTGCTGACTGAGCGCCGGGAACAACGCTGAAGCCGTCCAGTGTGCGTGGGCTTTGAGGGTGTGGCAGGTGAGAATCCGCCCACCGCTGGGCCTCCTCACGCCGCCGCCGCTCCTCAACCCGAGGGCATTCGCACTGAGCCATGCTGAGGGCATGGCCAGTCGGGTCCCGGCTGAGTAGTATTTCCCTCACGGTAGGATTGCCTGTATCCCAAAGGCGGCAGGTGGGGCACTGGGCCTCGTCAGGTAGCGCCTGGCCTGAAGGTGTCAGATTTAGCGAGCGCAGCAAACTTCTCAGGGGAGTTATCGAACCTTGCTCCGGCACGCTCTCTTGGGACGCCCGTTTCAGTCGCGCCGCTTCCGCGATCTCTTGGATCTGCCGCTCCATTTCTTCGCTGAGATGCTCCATGAGCACTCCTTTCTCCCAATCGCTCCGCATCACGGCGGAGGGGGAATACACCCTTATAGCTGTTCATAATCGATTGCTCTAAGACAGCCTTAGGGTCATGTCCCGCAACCTGTAATTTTAACAATTGCGAAACTATTAACCCCTTGGCCTTGGAAGTAAGCGGTGCGCGAAGCTTCTTCCTCATTTCATCAAAGGCTTTCCATGTGTCGAGATCTATCCATTCAGGGATTGCAAAGACTTCGTGCGTGTCTTTCTTAGATTCTCCGTTAGGAGAATCTTCTTTCTTGACGGTTACTGGCGGATTAGGTGCGGTGGGCCGCACCTCCTGGAGTCTTAAACTGCGGGGTGCAGAAACTGCGGGGTGCAGAAACTGCGGGGTGCTGCCTGCTGCGGGGTGTAGTTGTCCGCTAAGTGGAGCTGTCATGTGGACGCGGTAGGCATTCACATTCTGGGGGCCTGCCCGGTAGGTGACCGAGATATAACCAAGGGCTTTAAGCCGTCTGACGGCTTCCTGAGTTTGGCGAACTTTTAACCGCGCCTTCGTTGCGAGCGTCGCTATGGAGGGAAATGCTCCGGAACCATCGTCGTGGGAGAAGTCGGCAATAGCCAACAGGACCAAGAGAGTGCCCCCGGAAAGGTCTGCATTTTCCCATACCCAGGATGTAACTCGGATGCTCATGTTGGTTAAGCCCAGGAGATGAGTTGGAAACTCACATGTGTGACGGGGACCCCCAGATGCTGCTCCAGCAGGGCCTGAAGTACACCGGTGAGCTGGTGGCGCTCCGGGGGAGCCATAAAGGGTTTCTCCATGGCGGTTTCAACCAGGTCCAGGCGCCATTGCTGGGGTCTACCGCCTACGAGGATCTTCCGCGGGACAAGGAAGCAGATGAAGGTCTGGGGGGTTCGAGAGCCTGGGGTGGCGGCCCAGGGGTCGAGTGTGTGCCATAAAGTGATCTCTACCCGGGTGGGCTGGTGTCGGGATGGCTGAAGTCGGGCCGGTTTGTGAAGTCCGATAGGTTCCTGGGCCTCTTGTACTAAGTTAGCCATTAGACTCTCCTCCAAGCCGGACCTGATATTGTCCCAGGGCATCATGCAACCGCGTGAGCGTGCTGGTGGGGATGACCCCAGGGGGCGTGTCGCCCTCAACCTGCTGCATCACGATGGTGATACCAGCCTCTTTGTGGAGCCAGAGCACGACCTGTCGGCTGGTGGCGACCTTCGAGTCTACGAGCTTCACAATGGCCTGCCAGGCCTTGACACGTTGTGCCGTGTCGTCTTCGAGGGCGAAGCTCTTGACCGTCGTTTCAACTGGGGGGGCTGTCGGCTCCTCCTCAGGGAAGAGGTCGTCGGGGGGCTCCTGGTCCGGCTCGGGTAAGAGTGCATGGCCGCGGGGTAGCTCGGCGTAGTGGAAGAGGTCGGCCAACTTGTAAGGCGCTGTCAACTGGAGCACGTGGACAGTTTTGCGGGTGCCCTCCGGCTGGACCTCCAGGGGCACAAGCGACAGCGTCAGGGGTATGAGCGAGATACGTCCCACCAAGCCCCTCACGAGCTGAATCACCGAAAGGACATTCCTTATGGAGTTCCAGCTGGAGGTGTCAAGTTGCCAGATGCCAAGGCCCGGCACCTCAGGGAGCATGAACTGTAGTGTCATCACGGGCCGGCAGTGTCCCGAGAGGGACTGAGGACAGCTATCCGGTGGGCACTGGATCTGCTGGTACGCTACTTTCTGAGAGTCCCGGTTGGCGAGGGCCCAGTATCGGGGGTGTAGGTCCTGGGGCAGTTCGCCCGTATCCTTGCGGACGGAGGCCTCCAGGTCGACGAGCCTGGTCGCCACCTCACCATCTCCGCGACACACAAGGCCGCGGGAGCTGGCATAGGCGCGGTAGAAGTGGCTGGCCCACTGGTTCTCGTCCTCCGTTGGGAAGACGATGGATAAGGACCTGGGTTCTTTGCCCACCACGGCCTGGACCTCAGGAGGAACGACAAAATAGTCCACCGCCCTGGGGTAGGACGCGCGACCCTCCGGCTCGACCTTGACCCCCAGCCGGATCTTGCCAAGCCGCGGCAGGCGCGGCCGATCGGAGATCCCCTTAATTGGCAAGGCGACGCCTCCGCCTGGGTTGGACGCCCTTCGTGGGAGCCATACCACTCCTTCATCAGGGTCCCGCACCTGTCTGGGTATGCAGACAGGGCGAGACCCCAGCTACGGCCCTCTAGCGCCGAGGAAAGGTGAAGACTTTAGACGGAGCTAAAGGCGCAGGCATCATGGCATACTATCGGGCCGGTTGTCAAGACTTTGACGCCCCTCTTTGCGCGGAATTATTTCTGGAATATTTCACCACTGCCACGCCCCCTCTAGCACGTAGCTCGGGTGTTGTCGAGCCCTGGGCCCTATCTCGAGGGCCCGGTCAGCCCTTAGTAACCCTGATCCCGTGAGGGGGTGGTAAAGACCTGGGATACCCAATATGTCGTTCCTGGCGCCCGCCCTAATGGCCGCCCGGAGCGTCCTGGCATCCAAGTCGGGGTATTGGGTGTCCAGGAGGGCCAAGACCCCCGCCACCTGGGGTGTGGCAGAACTGGTGGCGCCCCCCTGGGGGCCGAAATCTCGGAAGCCGTTGCCCCAGGGCAGCACGCCGAATGTCGGAGCTGCCACTGCCGGCTGCCATGGAAAGAGTGCCCCAGGCCCCCTGCTGGTGTAGAACTGAGGTCTGAGATCCCGCCCCAGTGCACCAACACCCAGCGTCTGGGCCAGGGTGGCCATGGTGTAGGCCGAGATGACGGTATCACCGCTGACGTGGCGGCTATTCCCTATCGCATGGCAGAGAAGGCCCATATTGCGCCGATCCGCCTCAATGGCTATGTCCCGAGCGAGGACATTACCCGGGAAGAAGGCCATATTGGGGGTTGATACCCCCCAGCTCATGTTGAGCACCACCCGCTTGCCCGTTTCCATCACCCACCCGATGAGGTGGTCCAGCATGATGTAGATAGCCGAGGCGCTCAGTACACCCCTGGGGTCGGTATCGGGCTTGAGGCTCATGATTTGGGCCTTCGGCGCTACCGCCAGGGCGATCCGCGCGCACATGCTACCGTGCCCCTCGCGATCGGCCCAGGGGTTGCCTCCTGGTTGGTCGGTAAAACCCCCGATTCGGTTGTACTCTGGCACCACTGAACCGTCCACCCCAGAGTCCATTATGGCTATTACCGCTCCATCCCCCTGATTGTATCGCCAGGCCTCCCGAGCCCCTATCATGTTGAGTATTTCCTCTATAGCGCCCTCCCCCGCCTCTCCCTGGGGAACGGGGTTACCAAGAGTCATGCCGGAGGTACCAAAGGGGAGCTCTTGGAAGAGGTCTGCTCTGACGGGCGCGCGGAGCTGCTGCCGCAGTCGCATACCTCCAAGTTGTTGTTTTACCCTCAGGGGTATGCGCTGGAGGCCCAGGGCGAGAAGCTGGTCGGGCGTGATGGGCGGCAGGAGGTTGTACACCAGGTCGATGCCCCCCTCGGCCTTTATAACGCCCGGGACATATAGCTCCAGGTCCTCCACATCTTCATCGCGCCACACCAGGAGGACGTCCCGGCTAAGCAGATTCGAGAGAGAGTCGAGCCGCTGGACCAGGTCGAACGCAATACCGCGGCGCTCCAGCTCCAGCAGGACCCGGTCGGCCTTACCCTCCTCTGCCTGAATTGCCCAGCTGGCTCCAGGTCTGTGGACCATTTCTCTCCTTGGGGTTGGGGGGCGGGCCCGGCTCGAACGGGCTCCTCCTGTCAAGCTATACTGGCCATTCCCGGGACCGCCAGCTTTCCACCACCATCTTGACCCGTCGGTGATTTGGCTTGCTCAGGTGTGCCACCTGCAGCTCCGAAGAGCTATCCCAAGCACCTCTCGCCCCTCACGTCTTGTTTTCTGTCCCATCGGATGAGGGCGGGTCTTCTTCCTCATCCTCCAGGCCCCGGGCTTTGGCCAGCAGGCTTTTCAGCGCCTTGGGCACTTCCCAAATATACCCCTTGTTGGGTATGAGGTGGCGTCCCGTCAGGAGCTGTCTCGTTACCCCATCCTCGATCTCCTTGAGGAACTCGACCATCTGGTCTTCAATCATCTGGATGTCCTGTTTAGCCTGTGCGTACTGCTGCACTATCTTGTCCGGATCAAGAGGCCTCCCGCGTCGCTTGAGCTCCACAACCCGCGCGTATTGCACTCGCAGGCTCTCCCGTGTGGCCTCTGCCCCATGCCAGTCGTCCAGCAGGGCTCCAAAGGTGGTGGCAGGCTCTGTCACTCGTGCGTCGGAGCCCCCGAGGAGCTCTGCCTCCGCCTCGCTCAGCTCCTTGTAGGATATGCCCCCGACTGTCCGGCTGTCTTTCTTGGCGGCGCGGGCATCCTGTCTCTTCTCGGCCCTTGTGGCCATACTCACTCCTCTCCGCTAGCTCACCGTACCACCAGCCGGGGCTAACCCACCATCTCGTGCTTCTTGATACCCAATAGTCCGTAAGGCGGTGAGTAGCCTAGTATACTCTCCAGGATACTTCGCTTGCATGTCAGCCAGCGTCAGAGGAAGGCGCTGCTGTTCCACGCCCCGGTCTGTGGTGCGGTCATACCAGAAGGTCATGGTATCTGGGAAGCGTATTTCCACCAGGGTTATATTGAGCCGCTGCACGGCTCGCCCTGGCAAGGTGACTGGGGTAGGAAAATCTAGTGGCATTGCTCACTCCTTTACTCTAAATCTGGCAGCGGTACTCCTGCGCCTACTAATGCCTCTTCAAGTCGCTTGATATTTCTCTCCATAGGCGTCAAGCGCTGGTCAATCGCCTGAATTGCCAGGACGGTGTGACCAAAAGTGCTTATGGGATTCAGAATACCACCATTGAAGTGCATGGCCCAGGGAGCTTCGTCGGCCATCACCCCCAAGTATTCGGTCTTATGGTCACCTGTGCCATAGCCGTCCTTGTAGGTGAATGGATAAACCCTGGTATGCAGGATGCGGTCAAGAGCGACCTGTGGGGAGACCTTGTAGCCCAAGATATTCTTTGCCTCTCGTATCGAAGCTGCTGCCGCCCAAGAGGTGATACCGTCTCCAGCAGCATCAGTCAACTGTTGTCCCGCAGCGCCTACGGCTGCTGGCAGCTGCATTGTCCAGGTTCCAGCCGCCGCCGCTACAGTGAGCGTCACAACCCCGCTTGTTACCCCACTCATCACGAAGCTACCTGTTGCCGTGCCAGCCAATCCTGTACGAACGGCGTTGTTGCCGATTATGATGGGACTGCCCAACTCACTCTGTATGTAGAGCCGTCTGTCCCCTGTTGCAATATCAACTCCAGCCAAATGCACAAGGTCGGCTGTGGCTGCTCCAATAACAGGACTGGTTGCACCACCACCGAGGACAAGGTTGATAGTAGCCCCAGTGCCAGGAGTAGCCGCGGACATAAGGAGCACTCCTAGATTTGTCAGTCGCAGTATCTCCACGGTGTCCGACAAGTTGTTCCAAACCATCGTCCCACCAAAGTTCCCTACAAGGGTTCTACCGAGAGTTGTAGTGCTATCCACAGTCAGTGTGCCTGTAATAGTCGCGTTGTTGTTGACCGTCAGCGCGGTGCCTGCGGCGGAAAGCGTGATAGCTCCACTGAATGTGCTGGCTCCGGCCATCGTCGCGCCAAAGGTGGGTGTGCCCCCCAAGCTGTAGGCACCGCTGAAAACAGGCGCATCGAGGGTCTTGTTCGTAAGCGTCTGAGCCATTGCCTCAGCCACCAGGACATCGTTCCCTGTGAGCAGCGGCAGCGTGATGGTTCTGGCGGCAAGAATCGCCCCGCCCGCAATGGTATAGGAGAAGGTGTCGGCTGGGTTCCGGACGAGCAGCTGGCTAGAGTTGAACGTGTTGGCTGCTGTGAACGTCTGGGCCTGGTTAAGGACCGCCACCGTCCCGATGCCCGCGGGTGAGGTCTGTTTCCCCGTGATCCGCCCCGTGGCGGTATCGACCTCTAGCAATAGTAGTGCCATCTCGACCTCCTACCAGGTATCGCGTGCCACGACCCGCTCGAAGAGCTTGAGATAACCCTCGGTCATGGCCTCTTTGGAGAACTTGAGCGCCCCTTGGCGCACCTTGACCGGGTCGAGGGTGTCGATTTTGCCCGACCGGATCACCTCCTCCACCTCGGCCGCATCCCGACAGACGAAGCCCCCATCGGAGCTCACCACCTCCCGCATGGGCCCCCGGTCGAGGGTCACGACCGGCAGTCCACACAGCTGAGCTTCCACCATGACCATTTCAAAGGGTCCTTCCCAGTTGGGCATGTAGAGTAGCCCCCGGTACTGCCTGTACAGCGCCACCGTTTCCTCCCGGGTCACACCCGGATTCCACCGGACCATGAGACCATCTGCCTCCCGCCGGCACCGGTCTACATACTCCTGGCTGCTCACGATATCGGCGTCCCCATACATGTCGAGCTTGACCCTCAGCCGCTTGGCCAGCTGCGCCGCCTCCAGACAACCTTTTTCTGGAGTATAACGCGCCAGCCACAGCCACTTGTCATTCCTACGTCCGTTCGCAGGAGTGTAGAACTCGGTGTCGAGGCCATTATACACTCTCTCCACCACCACACCCAGGTGCATCGCCAGGCGTCTGGTGTGGCTATCGCTTATTCCGACCAGGTTGGGGTGGAACACGGGCGGCGGGCTTCCCCAAATACTGGGGTCCGTGTGGAACGTCTTGACGATGGGCAGGTCCGGCTCTCTCCGGGCGCTCTCGGTATAGCACCAGGACTGGAACGTGTGATCAAATATGATGTCAAACTCCCCAAGGCGCTCCCGGTACTTCTGGAAATAGGCCTCCTCCTGCTCTCTGAGGCCTATTGGGATGAGCTCGATCCCCTCGGGTAGCCGAGACTGCTCGGGCGCCACCACCGCCACCTGGTGGCCCGCCTTCTGGAAACCGCAGGCAAGCCAGTAGACCAGCATCTCGAGACCTGAGTAGCCCTGAGGAGGCAAGGGGAAGATGCTAGATGATATCAAGAGGATTTTCATAGCCGCACCTCCAAACAGTGAAACAAATCTGGGCCTCCCCCTTTGCTGACATTACTGAGAAGCGGAACGGCGGTTTCGAATATTGCTCGTATTGCCGAGACCCTATCGGGAGTGAGGACCCACTGGTGCTTGAAATTTTCGCTATCCTGCCGATTGGTGTCCCAGGTGGGAATCGTGACGAGCACCTTTCTTCTCGCTACTCGCACGGCCTCCCCCAGGGCGGTTGGAACGTCCTCCCACGGTATATGCTCCAGGCACTCCGACAGCACCACCGTATCGAAAGACTTGTTCCCGTAGGGCAGCGCCCTGATATCACCCACGATGAACTCTCTATTCCGTGCGAGGCTCCTGGCCAGGTCAATCAGCCGGGGGTTGATATCTACTCCCGCATGACCTCCGACCCAGGCCAGCAGATAACCCCAATTGCACCCACACTCCAGGATGGTGCCCGTGACGTGCTCCTTTACCCACCGTATACGGGCTTGCTGGTGTGGCAATAGGACCGTGTCGATCTGGACGGGCGGTTCTACGCCACCATCCTGCTTCACCCAGGCGAGATAGCGCTCGAGCTGCTCGGCCTGAAGATTCAACGCAGCACCACCACATTATCCGGCTGTAACCCCAACTGCTCCAGAGAGGAATCCTGCCCAAGAGGCCTGCCCTGATTATTCAGGTAGGCATCGCCGTCCAGACCCATCTGCCGCAATGCCTCTCGGAGCGTCGTGGTAGAAAGAATCAGGGCGTGTCGGTCACGCCCATCGGAGCTACGTATGATGAGCGAGGTGACGCGAGGCTGATCAGGGAACACCGCTTCCTCAAAGGATAGGGTGGGTAGTGGTGTAGGTTCCACTGGGGGCTCGGGTGCTTCCTCTGGGGCCAGATTCTCCACTGGCCCTTCGGGTGGCAGTTCCGCCATAGTCGCCCCAGGTTCTTCATCGGGTGGCGGTTGTGAACGACTCTCTACCATGTTGAAACCTCCTTTATATTGGGGTGGGCTCTGGTCGCCCGTGTTGAGTCTCTCGTTATTCTCCAATCGTGCAGCAAGCCAGGTGGCCTGGTTCGCTTTCCACTCAGCAAAATTGAACACTCCGCCAGTTCGCTCTCGCTCGGCCCGTATGGACCAGATGTTGGGCGCCCACTGGGTACGTTTCGTCTGGGCATCCCTCACGAGGCTTTCCCAGATCGGATTGGGAGAGATGCCGGGTTTATGCTGGCCCCCCCTGGGCACCATATAGCCATACTCCAGCTTGTCCAGGAGGAACCGGCACCCCAGGTGCTTCAACCTGATGCCCAGCTCGGCGTCACCACCGCCCAGCATGCCCGACATGCGCTCGTCCATGCCGTTCGCTTCCAGCACCAGGTCACGGGCCACCGAGTCATTTCGCCCGAACCAGGCAAAGCGACTGATGAAGCTGTCGCTTAGAACCTCCCCCACGGTCTTGTCCAGGTCCACGTCGCTCTCCCGATGGTGCCACGGGACTGCTGCCCCGGTCCAGGTATAGTCTGCCAGGGGGCCCATGATCATCACGCGGGGGCCGTACTGCTGGTACAGATCCCAGTGGCGGCTCAGGACCTTTGGTGTCGGCAGTATGGTGTCCGACATGATGTGGACCAGAGCGCCCTGGGCGTAGATGAAGGCGGTGTTCCAGGCTCCGATGGCATCAAAGGTGAGGCTGAGGATCCGGGGCGGAACGTGAAGGACGGGGAAGGCCACCTTGAGATTCATGACCCACTCATGGCGCTCTTCATAGAGGTCGTCCACTATTATCCACTCCATCTCGGCAGGGGGGAAATCCTCAAGGGCGAGCCACGCCGCCTGGTTCTCCAGGAACTGGTTGGGACGGAAAGTGTGCGTCACGACGGTGATGTTCACGTTTGTCTCGCCTCCCGGATACTCCATCCATTGGGTGCCCAGACCTCGCCACTCAGCACCGCCCCCCACTGCGGGTTGCCTGGCACTAGTGCCTCCTCCAGCTCCGGAGGCCTGCCCTTCGTCCGGGTGTGCGCATGTATGATAGCGGGTACACAGAAGTCCGTCACTTTTCGGCACCCCAGGTTGAGCAGCCTCGTGATGAGGTCAT
>ERZ1292637.42-Hain-H14-01um-R3-42-length-76162-cov-6_pt1 | contig 76162 bp, 107 predicted proteins | sample MGYA00564405_ERZ1292637 | MGnify/ENA primary metagenome ERZ1292637 (study PRJEB36523, sample SAMEA6512645) | groundwater metagenome | collected 2019-01-09 | study: AquaDiva: Metagenomics assemblies of 32 groundwater samples | reverse complement strand
GCTGGTCAGCGTCGTGGGCGTTCGGGGTCGTAGCGCTGCCGATGGCGGCCGTGTCGTTCATACAGGTGTTTGCGTCAACGCGGTTGTGGTCGAGGCCCAGGATGTGGCCTAGCTCCTGGCACAGCACGTGGTCGGCGGCAGCCAGCCCCAGCGGTTCGAGCAGCACGGTGTTGAGCTTCACCTCGGCCTTCGTGATGTGGCCGGCGTCGTCGATGAAGATGCGGGCCAGCCCGTACCAGAACGGGTTGAACTCCTCCGTCACCTTCACCTTGCCCTTGCCGTCCGTCAGCACCGGCTGGATGGACGCGCCTAGGGTGGCCCACTCGGTCACCCCTACGGGCACGTCGTAGAGGGCGCTGGAGGTGTTGTCCTGGACGGTCGGCGACAGGCTGGTCGACTTCCAGTGGTAGCCGTTCCAAGAGTGGTCGGCCTGGGCGGTGATGGCCCCCAGAGCGAGGACTGCCGCCAGACTAATTGCTGCGAGTAGCTTCCTCATCTGTTTGTTCCTCCTCTTCTCGTTGTAGAGATAAGTACCCGAACTGCTAACGGCCATGATGACCACCGCTCGCGCGGAGTGATCGGGATCGGCCCACCCGGTAGAGCAAGCCGTGCTCCTTGTCGCGCCAGGTCTTCACGAGCGGTCCTTGGGGATCCTCTCGATGTACAGCCCAGGGGAGCGAGGACCAGCCTCGCCTATGCAGGCCTGAAGCTGCGAGTCCGTGGCCTGCTCCTCCGCGACCGCGCGGTTCCACGCCTGGACGTCCAGGCTCGCGGACCGCACCGCGCAGACCTCGAAGAAGACCGCGGGCCCGACCGAGCGGGCGAACTTGTCCCAGTCCACCGGCGGCGTCGACTCGGCCCAGCTCAGCCGGAGCCGCTTGCCGACCTCGGGCACCGGCCAGTAGACCGACGGGCCGTCCCGCTCCAGCTTGGCCGACAGCTCGATGAACCGCTTCCTGAGCTGCGCGCGCTCCTCCTGCAGCTTGTCCGCGGCCTCGTCGAGAGCGAACAGCCGCAGCGCGACCTCGTCCAGGTCCTGTCGTACTGCCTTTCTCAACACGTTGCTTGCCTCCTTCTCTCCTGCCTGCTACCATGTTCTGGCTCTCCTGGGCTGGGTTGCGTCAGACGCGGGCTCATGCGATCTCCCGCACGATGAACCGCCGATGACAGTCCGCGCCGACGACGAACCAACCCTGACTGCGTGGATGGCTTGGGTCGAGCGTCCATTCACCCTCGGTCGTGACGATGCCGCCATACTGCACTCTGTCCTGTTTGATATCGCGCCCGCAGATGGCGCAGGGCCAGCCGTCGTAGTTGCCGTGGCGCTGACGCTGGGTCTTCAGGTAGCGCTCACCCCAGGGCCGGACGTTGTAGATGAAGTTCTGCGGGATCGTCGGCGTCACCTTGACCCCCTAGGAGATCCAGACCCGCTGATGGTCGCCCAGGTCGTAGAGCAGCGTCATCGCCTCGTTGAAGCCGTCCTGGTCTTCGACCTCCTCGAACGCCCCGAAGAGCCGCCGCCGCGCCCCAGGAGTAAAGCAGGTCGACTTCTCGAGGCGGCCGGCCGCGTCCTTCGCCAGCTCTCGCGCCCGCGTCGGCTCCACGTCCTCGTCCGTGAGCAGGTCCTTCACCTTCAGAGTCGCTTTCCAGTTGCCCATCTCGATTATCCTCCGTAGTCTACAACGGGCAGCACGGCCGCCCGTTACAGCTTCAGGTCCAAAAGCGGTACATACCTTTGGTTTTCCTGTCCGGGAAAGGCTACGGTAGACGAGACGAGTCTACTAGAAGACCGGCCCTCTGACGCAGCTCCTCCAGCGCGTCCCGCACCTGCTGCGTCGGCAGTCCGCTCGCGCGAACGAGGTCCCGCTTCGAGTAGCAGCCGAGAAGGGCGAGGTGAACGAGGCGCAACGCCGTCGGCGATAGCTCCTTCACCCAGGCGTCCAGGTCGGTGTCGTCGCGTTCGTCCTCGGCGAAGGGAAGCGTTGCGCCGGCCTCCATCATCGTCTCCAGAGACGACGTTTGGCTGGGTGGCACCCTCTTGCGGACCCCGGTAAGCTGGTACGCCTTCTTTCGGGCCTGGTTCGCCATCGCCCGCGCCAGGTAGCCGATGAACCAGAACTCGAGGCTGGTACGGGTGCGGCTGGAGCTGGAGAACCGAGACCGAGCGCGGAAGTTCTGCTGGGCCCGCCAGAGGACGAGCCGGAGCTCCTGTCGGAAGTCGTCCGCGTCCATAACAGGCGAGCACCCTCTCAGGTGCTCGTGGGAGTAGCGTTCGATGAGGTAGCTGTACCGTTCGAGAAGCTCCTCAAACGGCATGGAGTGGATGTCCGCAGACATAGAGATGCCTCCTTTGTGATAGGGGAATCTGGAAAGAGCAGGGTCCTGAGCGGCGGTTCTCAACGGCCCTCCGAAGCTGCGTGTCGTCCTGCTCAGAGCGGCAGGACTCAGATCTATAGTACCTCCGTTGCTTTATAACGGGCAACCCCTGCTCGATGTTACAGCAGGACCGTCGCCACGGCAGCGCTCGCGATGGCGCTCGCCAGGGCCGCCAGCGCCCAGAGCACGATGGTTAGCTTGCCATCGATGCGCGCAACGTCCTCCCTGATCTTCGGCCACCACTCCTCGTGCTCGTGCTGTTCATTGACGACCAGGTGGTGCAGGTCTGACTTGAGCGCCTCAAACTCGAGGTGGTGCTGTTCGTGGATGTGCTCGTCCATCATCTGCTCCGTCGGGCCTGGGGGAAACGGTCCCCTCGCCGTCAACGGTAGGCTCCGAAGAGCGTCCGTCGGTTCGGCCCCTCTGGTCTCATTATACCACACTGCGCCCGCTGAGGCTAGTCCAAGGGGGCTCCCCTTCCCACCTGCTGCTCCAGCAGGTCGGCCGCCGCCTGGGGACGGCCCGCCTCGAGAAAGGCGAACAGCTCCGGCACCAGCTCGTCATCCTCGTCGAGCAGTCCGTGGAGCATGGTCTGCCACGTCTCCGGCGGGTAGCGCACCAGGTCGGTCGACAGGTCGCCGAAGCAGGCCGCGTTCCGGACGACCTCCAGGCTCGCCGTGTCCAGGTGCTCGAGCGCGAGGGCGTACCAGCGTCGACGCAGCAGCCGGGTGTCGGCCGGAAAGCCGTAGCCCTCGCGCCGCGAGCCTGGCCTAGCTAGGATCCGTTTCACGACACTCTTCCTCCTGGTCTCTCTTCTACCTTGCCCTCTGCGCCCGTCTCGTCGCCGAGACCGGCCTAGACACACGAGGACCAAGCTCCTATACCGCCTGCCCTAGGAGACCTTCACATCCAGCGGCCCGGGGATCCCCGCTCGTCGCAGCGCGTCCAGTGTCGACATGTTCGGGACGTGCCACAGCTGCGTGAAGAACACCATCGGCGTTCCTACGTACTGGAGCAGCAGGCCCGTAGTAGCGCGAAGCGGGCTGCCCGGAGCGGTCATCGACGCCGGCGGCACCGCCTGGACGACCACCGGTCCCGCGACCCCCGCCCGCTTCAGGCTGTCGAGCGTGGCGAGGTTCGGCACGTGCCACAGATGCGCCAGGTATACCGGAGCGCTGCCCGCATAACGGAGCAGCACTACCGTGTACGGCGGCGTCGGCACCGGCGTTACTGGCACAGGCGTTACTGGTACCGGAGAATCGACGTGCAGGCCGAGCGCCGAGGCTCGAAACTGGTTGCGGTCGGCGAACTGTCCGAACACGTTGGTGCCGCCCGACCACTGCTCGCCCCAGACCTCGCCGTCCTGCCAGCCGCCGAAGCGGAGGCGCGGGAAGTCGAAGTCCGGGTTGTCGTCCCAGATGGCGTTCCACAGGCCGACGCCCTCAGGTCGGGTCGGGTTGCCGAGGGTGTTCACCCACGTGTTGTAGTTGGTGTACACGTCCTTCGGCTTGCCGAGCGCGGCGGCGCGGTCGAGCGCCTGGTTGACGTGCGCCAGCGTCAGGCCCGACAGCTCGACGTCGATCGGCACTCGCGCCAGCGAGTTCCAGATGTCGTCCGGCACTCCCTCGCGGCCCCGGTCGACGTGCCACGCCCCGTCGTGGTGCCGGTTGATGCTGATGTAGCCGACGAGCTTGGGGATGCCCGCGTTCAGCGCGTTCCGCAGGCTGCGGACTCGCGGCTCAGGCTGCTCCGCCGCCGTCCAGAGACACTGCGCGTAGACCTGGACGCCGTTGTCCTTGAGGCGACGGGCCTCCGTTGCCGTAAGCTCGTCGTAGCTGCTGTCTACCCCGTAGACCCAGTGTGCCATTGATGTACCTCCTCTTGCTTTTCGACCTTGATTCTATCCTGTTAGTACCCCCGCGTCCTGGAGGTCCTTGATAAGCGTCCCGACGACGTCGGCCAGCTCAGCGACAGCCACGGTGTCCGCATCGTACGTCCTGTCGACCGTGAGGTTTGCGACCGAGTAGACCCTCCGCGCGGACTGGGCAGCAGCGCTCGTTCCCACGTCCTGGGCTACCCGCTCGAGCCGCTTGAGCCGACGCTCGTACCGACGTCGCCGCCTGAGCAAGTAGCCGTCGGGCCTGACCTTCAGCAGGTGGTCGTAGAATGTCTGGCGACGAGCCTTTCCGCCGCGCTTCGCCGGCACTACCTGAGCGGTTCCCTTCTCCTCAGCCATCGCTCCTACCCCGTCGGCCTCTGCTGCTGCTCGTACTCTACTACGACCTCGACCTGACAGTCCACCACTCCGGAAGACGGCTCGAGCTGCACCCCGAGGACGCGCACGACACGCACCAGCCCTGCGCCCAGGCCGACGTCGCGAAACCGCACCGTCACGTAGTCGCCCGGCCTGACCTCTTCCTTCAGCGCGCTCTCTACCAGCTCGAAGCCCACGGACTCCGCCGTCGAGTCGGATGCCGTCAACAGGCGCGCCGCGATCCCCTCCACCGCCGCGAGGTTGCCGATCCTCGGGTTGACCTCGACCCGGGACCCCGAAGCAGCCGGCGAGCTCGAGAACGCCGCTCGCTGTCCTCCCGCCGGCTTCTTGGCCGAGGCCGACCGGCCGCGCACCTCTCCCGTCCCCCCGATGGCGACGGCCTCGCCCGCGAACCCCAGCGCGTCCTGCACGTACTCGCCGTCCTCGAAGTGGACCCCCTCCTCCAGGACGACCTCGGTCCGTCGGTCCCGTCCCAGCTTTTCGCTGATCCACAGGGTCACCCCGGCGTCGGTCGGAGACAGCTCGTAAACCAAGCCCCACTCGAAGCCTGCCACGTCGGCCAGTTCTTCGAGCACGTCCAAGAAATACTCTCCGGCCGTGGCGTAGTCGACCAGGGGACCGCCGCTCGCGACGACCAGCGTCGACATCAGCGGCGGGTTGGCCCGCCGGTCAGTTGCGTGAAACGCCTCGGCGAGGTGGACCTTCACGCTCGCAAGCCTCGGCTGCTGGGTCCAGTCGGTCCTCGCGCGCGAGTACAACGCGCCCGCGTGGTCCTTCAGCTCGAATGCGACGGTGCCTCCTCCCAGGGTCGACCGCCGACGCGCAGCCCAGCCGACCCACGGCCACCGACCGTCGGTGCGCTCGAAGCTGACCAGGATCCCCGCGTTGAGCAGGTCTCCCCACTCCTGCCAGAGGTCGGAGTCCCGTCGCACCCGAAAGCTTCCCGTGTCCGCGCCGTTCAGCGTCAGCCCGTACTTCAGGCTCTCGACCTCCTCCGTGATGTCAAGAAGCACGGAGTGGGGCGTGAACGGACTACGCACGTTGACGACCGTCGCAATCTCGCCTGCCGCCACCCTAGTCTAGCCTCCTCATCCAGCAGTACTCATCTTCGCAGGTCCACAGCCACGCCAGCTCCGCCAGGTCCGGCACGTCGTAGAACGTCGGCTTGCCGTTGCCGATGTTGTGGATCGCCTCAGCGATGTCGCTCGTCAGGACCCCGCCCCCTGCGAGTCCCCACAAGAACTCTCCATCAGCAGCGACCGTGACCAGGGTAGGGTGGTTCCCTATCCCAAAGACCACGTCAGACCACGCGGTCGGTTCAGGGGCGGTGGTAGCTGATACGAAGGCCGCGCCGTTGACGCTGATCCTGACCGTGCTCGCCGTTTCCCAAGCCGCAACGAGCGTGACCGTATCGCCCGACACGTGGGTAGACGCGACTGAGGCCCACTGGGTCACGCTTTCCTTGGTCCGGCCCACGCTCCACGAATCGATGCTGGGATCAAAGACCAGGAGAACATTGCTGACATCATCGGGACCCAGCTCTACTACCCTAACGAAGTTGCCGGAGTAGATGTCGTCCGTAGCTGCCCACCGCGGACGAACGCGGACCGCTACCCAGCCCTGCACCGGCTGTTTCCACACTGACAGGAGCGGGGCGGACGCCCGCGCGCCGGCCCTGGTAGCGGTCGCCCCGTCCGTCTCGACGTAGGGAGTGGCGATGGGCTGCGCCTCCACCTGTACCCCGTCCATGTCGCACGTCACGACATGCGGTGTGCCTCCGGTCAGAACGAGCACGATAGCCCTGTCCCCCGTCTTGCCTCCGGCGACCGTGGCCAGTGCCGTCACCCGTGTCCACGTGCTAGAAAGCGTGATCGTTGTGCGAGCGCTGTCCGTCGTACTAGCGTCCGTGTTCACGATCCGCGTCATCACATCCACCGCACCGCCGCTGCCGCGCAGCCAGACCGACCCCATCACCTTCGTAGCCGCGGCCCACGCCTGTCCGTTGGCGACCCCGTCGACCTCCGTACGCTCGTCGCCGACGGAACCTGGTGTCACCATCTCGGCCGACCAGGAGCCGAACTTCTTCTGCGTGCTGATCCTCGTGATCGTGACGCCGACGCCGAAGACGTTCCAGAACGTCAGGTTCGTCTCGACGCCGCCGTTCCTCTGTAGGTTGGTCGTCGCTTCCCAGACCCCGACCGACCGGTCGAACGCGGCGATGCCGTCGCCCTCGACGACCGGGTTCGCGTGCCGCAGCTTGTCGTACTGCACCCCGCCCGTGAATGTCAGCTTGCGCCGGTAGAACCTCGTCATGGCTACACCTTCCTCGCCTTGTTAAGGATCTCCAGGTCGGTGTTGACCATGTTCGCCTCGACGTACTGGACAACGTTGTTCCCGGGGTCAAGCACGAACCACCGGCCCGGGTCGCTCAGACGCACCGTCGCCGGGACCGGGCGCTCGACCAGGCCCAGCCGGCTTATCACCAGCCGACGCTCGCAGTCGATCTCCAGGACCTCGCCGCCGGTGTCAAGCCACTTGTCGATAACGATTACGTCGCCCGTCGTCGTGTTCCTCAGCTCACCAACGCAGTGGTACAGCCCGTTCGTCCAGCCGGCGTACCGGTGCACGTAGGGCCACCGCGCCGGAGCGCCGACAGCGACGTTGAGGTCCGAGATCGTCGCGGCGAGCTTGCCGGCCTCAACGAGCTGCTCAGCGTCCTTCTGAACAGGGCCTCCCTTCGTGTGGATCGCGCGGCACCACGCTACCAGATTCGCAGTCACCGCAGGAGCGCCGACCCCGGTCTTGCTGTAGTCGGGAGCGTTCCTCGTGTGCGGCACCCCCGTGTCCAGCACCAGAGAAAACGTGATCGGCACGACGGTGTAGTAGACGCGCACCCAGTAGGTCCCCGCCGGCAGCTTGGTCTTGAGGTTCGCCGTGTCGTAGACCGACGGGTAGAACTCCTGCTCCGCGTAGGAGGTCGTGAGGTTGCCCACGGCGAAGTTGGCCTGCCCCCGCCACTTGTCGAGGCGCAACACCAGCCGGCCGAGCGACGGGTTGCCGCCGCCGCTGTCGTCCAGCACGTCGACGGAGAACGTGCCGTCCGACCCCGCCGCGGACTTCTTCATGCGGAGGTGCAGCGCGGCCAGCTCGGTGTCCTGGTCAAAGACCAGCTTCTTGTACCACTCGTGGTCGCCCGACGACATGGTAAAGTTTGTGCCTGCGTTGATGTTGCCCGTGATCGGGGCGCGCACCCCCTGGACGATCAGCTGGTCGTACTCCCCGACCAGCGGTCCGAGCTGCCCGGCCAGGGCACCCTCCGCGATGTCCTGGAGGTCCAGAAGCTCGACCTCCTCGCCCGTCACTCCGCGGCCCAGCACCCGCAGCCTGATGTGCGCTCGCCTCTGAGTGTCGTAGGCGATGGCGCCCGCTCCCTGCGGCAGCGTAAGCACCAGCCGGTGCACCGGTGGCTGCGAGCTGTCGGGCAGCTTGATCGTGTCCCAGCCCATCCTGTCCTGCGAGTAGAACAGCCGCATCGCTTCGGCTACGTTGTCGTCGTCGGACGGGACCTCGTTGGACGCCTCGAACTGCGCCGAATGGCTGTGGCCGGACGACGTCGGGTGGTGAAACGAAGCGTCCCCGTCCACCGTGGCCGTGTCCGGGTAGTGCCACTCGCGGTTGTTGCTCAGGGACAGGTCGAAGGACGGGCGTCGAGCATGGTTTCCCGGCCCTCCCGGCGCCGCGCCCGCGTTCCCCTTGCCGAGCGTGACCACGAACAGCGCGGGGTGGAGGTAGCCCTGCTTGAGGACCTTCAGGACCGTGTTGTCGGCGTGGGCCACGTCCGTCGTGCCGTCCAGTCCCCGGCTGGCCAGGGTCAACGTGCCGCTCGCCACGTTGCCGCCGGCCGCCCACATGACGACCTCCTTGTCGACCAGCGCCTTGCCCTGGACCGGCGGGTTGCCGTTTCGGCCCCCGTCGAAGGCGATGGACGTCGCCCCCGCCGTGAGGGAACCGTTGAGGTCCGCGACGTCGACCCAGCCGACCGACACGTGCGCTGCGGCCGTCGAGCCGAGCGCCCCGCGCTCGACGTTGAGCACCTTGCGAGCCGGCACGTCCCGTCCGTTGTAGCCGATGATCTCGTCGTCAAAGATGATCAGTCCCCGCTCCGGCAGGTGGGCTACACCTTCCAGCAGCTCCAGCGTTCCGCCGTCCGCCGGGCTGGCCGCGCTGATGTTGTCGACCAGTGTCACGGCCACGGCCGGCGGCAGGGTCAGGTTGACCCAGATGGAGATGTCCGCCACGTTGGTAAAGTCCGGCCACCGCTCCACCTCAACGTCGTTCACGTAGACCCTGAGGTCGTCTCCGTTGCACAGCGCCTCCGAGAACAGGATCGGCGTGTTGTCGTTGAACGCCTGGCCCGTGACCGTCGCGGCGTTCGGCTGGGGCGACGTGCCGCCGACCCCTCGGACCACGCCCGTTAGCGTGCCGGTCGCGCCGCTGCCACCGCCCGTGTACGTGAACTGCTCGACCAGAAAGATCTCCGTGTTGTTCGCGTGGGTCGCTGGCTTCGTCCCCGCGTAGCCGCGCACCAGTCCCGTCAGCGTGCCGCTGACGCCCCCGCCGCCGCCGGTGTACAGCACCAGCTCCGAGTCGATGAGGAGCACGGCCGGCGCGGACGGCGTCGCGGCCGTCGGGTTGCCGTCTGCGCCCGTGTCGTAGTCCAGGGTCTCGTCCTTGGCTGTCAGCCCGGCCCCCTCGTTGAGCAGGGCCCGCTGGACCTTCAGCCACGCGATGCCCTTCGTCGGCGGGTTGCCGTTGACCCCCGTGTCATAGGCGATCGAGGTCGCCGTGCTCGTGATCGCGCCGTTGGTCTGGCCGCGCTGCGAGGTCGCGCCGCCGCTTACCCCGACGTTCACCTCGTGGTCGACCGGCGAGCCGGCGTGGCCGCTCGAGTCCGTCAGCTCGACCGGCAGGTTCGCCCAGAGCGCCGGCGACCGGTTGACGATCAGGCCCCGGTAGCTGTACTTGTAGTCCTCCAGGATGTCGGTCTTGGCTGCGTCCGCCGAGATCCGGATCACAGGTCGCTGCCGCCGGTTGCCGGTCGGCGTGATGTTGAACGTCTGCGGCGACGTGGCCATTGCAGGCTTGCTGGTCACCGTTTCCAGGGACGCTTCCCAGCGCGCGTCCGGCACCCGGAACGTGACGACGAAGTAGTTGGGCGCGTCCTGCCCCTCGACGGACGTCACGCGTCCGCGCGCGCGCCAGCGCACGACGTTGCCGTCCTCGACCACGCACTCGATGTAGCCGGCCTCCTCGCTGAAGATCTTCAGCAGGTCGTCAAGGTCCGAGTCGTTAGTCGTGACGAGCTCGACGTGGATCTCCCACGTGCTGCCCTGGGGCTGCCCGCGCACGTCGCGCGGTCCGACGCCGGGAACGTCTACCTCGACGGGCCTCACCTCGCGTCCGCTGAGCGGGTGCGCCCGCCCACGCACGAACTGCGCCTTGCGCATGTTCGAGGTCGGCAGGGAGTAGCCATTGAAGGCGACCAGCTTATAGAGGTACTGCGCCACCTACGCCACCCCCTCCAGAGCCAGCGCCGCTAGGCCCGCGCGCGGGTCGCCCTCCAGGATCACGTTCCCGTGGATGTGCACCACCATCGCTCCTTCACCCGAGCCCCCGAAGCGTCGACGTAGCTGAGCCTGTTGCCTCGGGTTGAGCACCTCCTCCTGACCGTGCAGCAGCGCCAGCACTCCTCGACTTGGTGCTCCCGAGATCCGGCCGCCGCCCTGTAGCTGTGGTGGAGGCGGTGTAGCCTGCAGCAGATGTCCCACGTCCTCACCGCTCCAGTTACGCCAATCGTGTGGGTCGCCTCCGATGAAATGTCCGACTTTTGTTCCAGAAAACCACTTTCTTCCCCACTCGTTTATGCTCGCCATCGGACCGCCGCCCCCAAGACCACCGCCCACAAGACCGCCTGCGCCGCCCGGTCGAGCGCCGCCTTTCGCGGCCTCTGCTACCTTGTGCATGACGCCTTCAACCTCGGGACCGCGCGACGCAAGGAAGCTCATAACAGGTCCCCAGCCTGATTGAAGTCCTGCGCTTAAGCTTTCCATGATGGCGAGCCCGGCCGGGGTCAACAGTCGAGCGTCGTTGGGTCCCTTCAGATCCTTGATCTTGCCGCCGAGACTCCCTACCCAGCCAGACACCTGGTCCCACTTGTCCTTCAGCCCGTTCCAGAGGCCCTGTAGGATGTCAAGGCCGACGCCGAAAAGCAGTCGAGACAGGTCGCCGACCGCGGCCTTCACCTTGCTGCCGATGTTCAGCCAGCCTGCGACCTCGCGGTTCCACAGGTCCTTTATGCCGTTCCAGAGGCCCTGGATGAGGCTCAGCCCCGCGCCGAAGAGCAGACCCCCTAAATCGCCGAGAGCGCCCAAGATGAGGCCCGACAGTCCGCTGACCCAGCCGACGAGCTCCTGGAATTTCTGAACGACGCCGTCCTTCAGCGCGAACGCCTTCTCCACGACGAAGGTCTTCACCGTCTCGAAGATGCCCAGCACTAGGTCCTTCAGCGCGTTGAACTTCTCGACCACCTGGTCCTTGACCCAAAGCGCCGTCTCGACGACAAAGTCGACCATCTCCCGCCAGTGCTCCTTGAGCAGGCCGACCACCAGGATGACGCCTAGGATGGCCGCGGGGATCGGGTTGAGCGCGATCAGCACGATGCCGAGCGCGATGGCCACCGCCATCAGGATGGACTTGTGCTCGGTCATGAACTGGATCACCTCAGCGACCACCTTGACGAGCGTCTCCAGGACCGGCATCAGCACGTCCAGCGTCGTCTTGATCCCCGCCATCACCGTGTCGACCAGTCCGCTTTCGACGGCCCAGTCGATGAGCGCTCCCACTAACTCGGCGACGTTCTGCACGATCTCGAGGACCGTCGGCGCCAGCTCGTCGAACAGCTCGTTCAGCCGACGCAGCACGTTCAGCACGACAGGACCGACGGAGGTCGCCAGCTGCTCGAACAGCCGCAGCAGCGGCGGACCCACGGCCTCGACCACGGTCAGCAGCATCTCGAACGCGAGCTTGGCCCGCGCCCTCAGCGCGTCGAAGACCTCCGTAACGACCTGCTTGATCAGGGGCCAGTGTTCCCTCACGAAGTCGACCAGCGCCTTCAGGCCGACGCCGACACGTTCTGCCACGCCGACCAGCCCGTCCGACGTGACGCCCTCGCCGGAGAACGCTGCCTTGAACGCCCCGGCGAGCGGACTTAGCGTCGCGCCGATCTTGTCAAATGCCGGAAACATGTTATCGTTCAAGAACGAGACCACCTTCGTAACAGCTGGCAGCAACGCCGTGCCGATGCGCCCCTTCAGATCGGTAAACTGCGCGGAAAGGATCCTCTGCTGGTTGGCCAGCCCCCCTGAGGTACGCGCGAAGTCACCCTGCGCCAGGGTGGAGTCCTTCATGATCAGCGCGTAAGCAGCCTGTGCCTTAGCTCCCGGCGTCAGCGCCTCGGTCTCCGTTTTGATCAGCCCCATCGCCAAAGCCTCTGTCTTAAGGCGGGTATCCTGGATGGCGATGCCGAACCGCTTCAGCGGCTCCGCCTCGCCGGACAGACCGCTGCGCAATGCCAGGAGGGCCTCGTCCACGGGGGTGTTATTGAACGACGCGAGGTCCGTCGCAAGCTCCACGAGCGACTTGGACATCGTGGCCGACTCGTCCCGCCCCACCCCAAAAGCTTGGAACAGGTTGCCGTACGTGCCCACGGCCTCGAGCGCCTGCTGTTTCGACGAGCCGAACGCGGCTGCGGCCTCAGCAGCCCAATCTGTGATCCCGCCGGCGCTTTCTCCGAACACCACGTTCACCTTAGACAACGACTCCTCTAGAGCGGAGGCCTGCGTGATGATGCTGCCCACCTGTCCCACCAGCTGCGGAATCGCCTGCGCAGCTAGCACACCTGCCGCAATCGCTGCCACGTTCTTCAGCGCGCTGCCCAGACCGCGCGCCTGGCCCTCGGCCTGTTGGAAAGCGCCGCCGGCGCGGTTTTCTCCTGTCACAGTGATTCTCACCTCGTTAGCCACTGCTAGCCTCCAGGTACAGAATCGCTGCTACGAGCAGATCGGGATCGTTATTAGACCATCCGAGCACAGAGTTACACCGGTTACACAGCAGACCGCGCACCTTGTTGGTCTCATGATCGTGGTCGACAGCGAGGGACTTAATCCCGCCCCACCGGCTGCGCTGAGTCTCTGGCTGATGACAGATGGCGCACACACCATGCTGCTGTTCGAGTAGCGCTTCATAGTCCCCGACGGTTAAACCGTAACCATGAAGCCGCATCTGACGGTTGTGGTTTACCCACCGTCCAGAGTTTGCCCTGCGGCCCATTGTATATCGTTCGTCGTCGGAAAGCAGCGCCAGTTGTCGTTTTTTTCCTGCGGAGACCCGCGCCGCAACGCCCGGCGCACAGACGCCACAGTAAGCGTGTGTCTCTCCACACGCCTTGACCGACCCACGTCCCGTATAGTTAGCCACTCTGCTCCTCTGACCCGTGGCCCTCCGCTACGAGCCACAGCGTCTGCATCACCAGGTAAGCGTCCTGCCGCAGCACGACGTCGGGCGGACTGCTCCACCGTTGACAGAGGCCGTCGAGAAGCTCAGCCGCCGCCAGCTCGTACGGCTTGAGGACCTCGTTGTCGTCTCGGTCGACCGCGCCGCCTACGAAGTGCCACTTGCGGACGGCGACTCTAAAGGGAGGGTGGGCCTCACCATGGCGTCGAGCCACGCCCTCAGGATGTCCGTCACCGCCGTCACGGGCAGGGTCAGGAACCCCTCCCCTGTAGCGGGCAGCGGCTCCCCGTCCTTGCCGTCCAGGTTCCACTCCATGAGGATCTCGTCACCGAAGCGCAGCGCGACCTCTCGGAACGCCTCAGCGTCCTGCTCCTCCGCCCGACTGGCAAGCGCCTGGTACTCGAAGTAGACGTTCATCGAGATGTCGAAGGCGCACCGCACCTCCGTCCCCTCGTACGGCCCCTCCTCGAACACCAGCACGGCGGTTCGCCGCTGTACCGGCACGCGCCGGCCCGACAGCTCCTGGGCCTGGGACACCCGCGGCCCTTCGTCCTCGTCCGGCCCAGGCTGCTTGTCCTCAGCCGGGTCGGCCCTGTCCTCCATCGACGCCTTGTCCTTCGCCTCGTCCTCGCTCACAAAGCCTCCTTTGTTTCTCTTGACACCAGCGGGACGGTCCTCGCCGCCCCGCCCGCGCCGCTACGGAACCGTCGTCCAGGTCGGAACCGTGCCGTCGGACAGCTGGCCCTCGGCCGTCCAGGTCAGCGACCCGTCCTCGCCGCGACTCAGCTCGTAGCTGGAGAACAGCATCTCCATGGACAGCCGCGCGCTGCCCGAGACCGTCCCCGCCGGGTCAATCGTCACGGTGCGGGTCCCGCCGCTCGACGTGACGGTCTTGAACACGTCGTGCGACAGGTTCGCCGCGTCGTTGAACACGCCCTTGATGGACACCTTGCCGTCGCTCAAGAGCAGCAGCCGCTCCATCGCTGACTTGTCCAGGCCCGTGATGTCCTGCAGCCCGCGGCTCGTCCCGAACTCGACGCTGGTCACGTCGTTCGAGATGTCCCGCAGCGTGGGAACCGCGTCGTCCACCTGCAGCTTGCCGGGAAAGCCTGCCTTCTTAGCCATCGCTCGTTACCTCCTTTCTCTAGGATCACAGCGCGTCGAAGTCGGTCGACTGCCGGCGGCGGAAGCCCACCGCATACGTTACAGAGGTCGATGTGCCCACGGTCAGGGTCGCGTGCACATAGCGCTGGACCGTGCCGTTGAACACGTCGCGCTGCGTCTTATTGTCTGCGCCCGGCGAGAACGTGATCCGAGACGTAAAGATCGCGTTGTCCGGGCTGTCCTGAACCGCTAGGGAGGCGGTTCCAGCGTCCGGCGTGTTGTCGAAGACCTGGAAGAAGCCCACCATGCCGCTCGCGCTCGACGCGCCGTTGTCGACAGACGCGCCGTCGAAGTTCGCGGTCTTGGTGATCTTGCCCGGGGTAAGCAGCACACCCCACTCGAGGCAGACTCCGCCGCTGCCCTGCGCTTCGGCGGACACCGTCAGCGAGCCGTCCTCGCCCCTGCTCAGGTCGTAGTTAAACCGTACGGCTTCCAGGAAACAGGCCTGGTCTCCGATGGTCAGCCCCAACGCCCACGCGACCCGCACGTTGCCGTCGGCGATGGTCTTCAGGGCCGCGTGCCACGCGTCGTCCGCGGCGTCGTTGAACCAGCCCTTCCAGGACAGCGAGCCGTCGCCCAGCAGCGCGATCCTCTCCTCCGCGGACTTGTCAATCCCCGTCAGCGGCCCAAGGTTGCGCTTGAACGCCGCGCTGTCGATGGACCCGACGTCGCCGCTGATGTCCTGCCCACCGATATAGAAGTTTTGCGGAAAGCCTGCCTTTTTTGCCATATCGCCACCCCCTTATTTCGGACTGCAATGCACGCAGGACTTGTCGATCCCCGTCAACGACCCCAGGTCTTCGCGCGCGCCTGTTTTGAGAGCTTCCGGCCGCTAGCCACCGTCCGTCACCTCCTCGAGGATCCCCTCGCCTACGAGCTGCTGCACCGCCTCCGGAGAGACGTGCGCCTTGGGTGTGAACACGTCCCCGTCAAAGTAGTCGTCGAACTCGTCGGACCCAGCCGCCTTGCGCACCGAGACGACCGCCGTCCCCTCGGGGTGCCCCAGCACGTTGTGCACTGCGTACCTCTTGCTCTTCGCCATCTTGCCTCCTCCTCTCTACACCGCTAGACTGAAGCTGTCGTCCACGTCCAGGGTCAGCAAGATGTCCACGATCCGCATCAGCTTCCCCTTCACCTCCTGGTAGCCGAACCGCACGACCGTCTTGGTCGGCGCTAGGGTCCGAAGCTGCGTCGTGCTGTCGCTCGGGTTGTTCAGCTCCGCGTCCCCGAAGAGGTCCTCCATGACCTCCGCTACGACCTCCGCCAGCAGGACCTCCGTCTCCTCTCGGTTGTCGGCCACCGCGTCCCGGTAGATCCTGAGCGTCACCTGTCGCTCCTCGACGGAGCCGTTCAGCGTGACCTTCGGCACCGTCCAGGTCGTCCCCAGAAACACCGCACAATGCAGACCTTCGGGCGCGTTGAACGGCTCGCCGATGGTCACCTCCGCGAACCGGTTGCTCGCAGTCAGGTGGGTCCTCAACTTCTGGAGCGTCTTCTCCAGTCCCTTGGCCATCGTCCTATCCCAGCCTCGCCTTGTGCCGCCGGATCGCTCGGTCCAGAAACTCGCCGGCCATCTTCTCCAGCTTCTGGAACGCGTTGCGAAACATCGCGTAGCCCTTAAACCTGCTGCGGTCGTTCCGGCTCGACACGCCCTCCAGCCACGGCCCGTAGACCACGTTAGAGTCGTGGACTACCCCGTGGGCAGAGCCGACGATGTCGCCGTGCACGCTCCTCGCGTAGTGGCCCGTCCTCAGGCCGTGCCCGAAGTAGAGCTGCTCCTTGACGTCGCGCTCGCCCTCGCCCACCGCGTCCGCCACAGCGTCGTGCACGATGTCGTCGGCGACCGCCGTCGGGTTGCCCGTGAAGAACGGCCCGCTGTACTGGACGTGGACCCGACCCTCGACAGACATCACACTGCACCCATAGCACGTCGCTTATAGTTCTTCCGCACCGAGGCCCGCAGCTTGTCCAGCGCGACCATCTTCGTCTCGACCGCGCCACCCTCAGTCGACGTCCCGCTGCCGATGGTGCCCGCCCAGCCGGCCAGCTCCTGCGTGTAGGAAGCGATGGCCAGCGCCCGGTTGAGCTGCGCGATGTCGCCCGGCGGCACGTAGCGCTTCAGCTCCGCATTGATAAGGTGGGTCGCCGCCGTCGAGCCGTTCACCCCGCGGTCGACCCGAGCTACGCGGTAGGCGTTGATCTTATCGGCCGAAGCGTGGGCGGCCAGCTTCGTCCCGTCGTACGCCCGCTGCACGGTCAGGGTGTTCGTGACCACGTCGTCCACCAGCATCCGCTCTGAGTTGACGAGGACGACCTCGCCCACCTTGACCTTCGTCCCGTCGCTTACCACGAACGAGTTGGCCGTCACGTCCGCCGCCAGCGTCGCGTTCAGCGTTGCCGTCGTGTCCAGCGTCAGCTTCTCCCGGACGAACAGCTTCTCGCTGTCCAGCAGCAGGGTGCTACCGACTCCCCACAGCGACCCGTCGCTCGTGTCGACCTCGGTCTCGCTGCTGTCCACCGCCTCGGCCACCGTGCCGGCCGCCACCGACTTGTCCGTGTAGCCCCACTCGCCGGTCACCCGGATCGCCTGCTGATGCGTCAGGTTGTAGCTGAAGAACGAGGAGCTGCTCAGGTCGATCTCGAGCCGCGAGTACGGCGGCCCGATGTCGTTCGGCTCTAGGAGGACGTCCGCCAGCGGTATCACCGTCGCCGTATCGTCGTCCTTCGTGACCTCCGTCACGGTCACCAGGTCCTCCGGCAGGTGCAGGACGAACCAGCGCCGCGGGTGCCGCTGCGGCCAGGTGAGCAGCTTCTTTTCGGTCTTGGGGATAAAGCGCCGGTTGGTGATCTGCTCGATCTCCCGCGCCCCCGCCTCGATGGCGTCGTCCACCTGAGCGTTGCGAGCGCTGCCCGTGACGCTCAGGGCACGCTTGACCGACTCGCGCGTGCAATACCAGTTGCCGTACTCGCTAGCTGCCGCCATAGCTGCACCGTGTCAGGGGGAGTGTTCAGGTGGGAGGGCGCTCGCCGCCCCTCGTCGCAGCCACCTGGGTTGTCCCCCCTGCTTTCCGGGGATGCCCGGTCGCCTCCTTTGTTATTCCGTTGTGTCCGCTGCGGGGGAAGGCGTCCCCTCCCCTCTCTGTCGACTATCTGGCGCCCGCGTCCGGGTCGCGTCAACAGGGCCTTCCTCCCCTACCGCCCGCCTGGCCCCGCTAGTCCTCTTGTAGAGAAGCTCTCTAGCTCCTACGGCCGGCCGTCGTCGTAGAAGACCCAGGCCTCCACGACGGTGTCCGCGTCGCCCTGGGCTACGACCAGCTCGAGGATGTCGGCGACACAGTAGGGCACGTAGCTGTTCGTGAAGGCTACGAGGCTCTTGTCGGTCGCCGCGACCCGGAGCCCGACGTACGTGGTCGAGTCGTTCTGGTTGAGGACGTTGTACAGGTCGTAGGTCGTCGGCTGCGGACCCTTCGTCCGCACGATGATGTCGGTCGTGCCCGCCGGAGCGTTCGCCATCTTGGTCAGCAGTCCCTTGACCTCGCCCGTGATCGCGAAGCCCGTCTCGGCGGTCCCGCTTGCGCCCGTCACCTTCAGGTATGCGGTCTTCAGCACCGTCCTACTCCTCGCCCTCGGCCGCGGCCTCCGCCTGGGCCGCTCGCTCGGCTCCGCCCCGCGCCAGCCGGTCCCTCGCCCCCGGCAGCCGCTCCCTGCTCGCCGGGCCCTTAGACGCCGCCGGCCGCTGCGGCTCGCTGTCCACTACCTCGAAGCAGCCCGGCGCGTCCCGCTGGAGCCGGGCCGCCTCCTCCGGGTCAAGGTGCAGGACCGCGCCCCGCCGGTGCGAGACCTCGCCGGCCCGGTAGTCCGAGACCACCAGCAGGACCGTTACTCCGCTCATCCCGCTGCTCCGTCTTCCTTCTTGACCAGGCTCAGGCCCAGGGTCTCCTGACGTCGCTCCTCGAAGGCCAGCACGAACCGCTCGTACAGGCCCACCGTCGCCTCCGTGAGCTCGCGCCGCTCCTCCTGCTGGCGCAGGCTGTCCCGCACCAGCTCCAGCGCCTTCTCGCCGACGGGGACGTCCTTCGGTCCGCTTTCCGCCTCGGCCTCGCGGTTCCAGCGGACCCGGGTCCCGTCCTCGCTCACCTTCACGTCGAGGGCCCCGTGCTCCTCCTCGCTAAAGCTGAACGCCTCCCGCAGCTCCCTCACGATCTTGAGGGTGTCGTACGAGCCGGTCGCCGGAAGCACGTCCAGCAGCAGCATCCGTTCGGGGACCGTAAACAGCACCGGTTCGCTTCCTCCTAGCTAGCAGTACCCTGTCCGCCCGCTAGACGATCTACGCGAACGCCAGCGCGCTGGTCGAGACGTCGTATGACATCGTCACGTTCGTACCACTGCTGTTCTTGAACTTGATCAGCGTCACCTGGTCGGTGTCGTGCACCGTCAGCTTCGTGCCGCTCAGGTCGATGCCGACGCCGAACCCGATGCCCGCGCCGGTCGCCTTCGCGCCGAACGCCGCCGTCAGCACCACGCCGCCTGTGACGAACTCGTTCTCCACCAGGCAGCCGTAGCCCTCCGTGACGGTGCTCCCGTCCTCGGTCTGCACCTTCCCACGCAGGCCGGCGACCAGGGTCAGCGTGCCCGTGTAGCCCGACGCCACCTGGACCTCGCCCGTCGCGCCGAACACGTTGGTCACGTTGCCGCCGCCGTTGACCCGGACGAACGCCGCAGCGTTGACCCCCTCCAGCACGCCGACGGCCACCGCCGCGTCGCGCGCCGCCTTGAACTCCGCGCCCCTGATGGTCGAGGTGTTGGCGACGAGCGTCCGCACCTCGCAGTAGATGCCCTGGAACTGCTTGTTCGACAGGGACGACGTGTAGCGAAGCTCGATGGCCTCGCCAAAGCTGTAGTCGGAGGGGATGTCGAGGGCCGCGCCCGTCAGACCGCTAGTCACGATCCGGCCCGGGTGTGCCAAAATCAGCTCGCCGATGTGTTCCTTTAGAGACATTGTCGGTCTTCTCCTCTCAGGTCAGGTCCTGCGGGGCCGGCCCGCCACCGAGGTTGTCCCTCTCCGGCCCCGCTCGGATCCTCGTCGTTACCCTACGTCCACCACAGCCTAGGTGATGTCGTAAATGCCCGCGGCGTAGCTGTTGTCAAACCGCACGAAGGCGATCCGGAGGTACAGCTCGATGAGGAACTGGTCCGTCCGCTGGATGCGGTCGAAGAACAGCTGCACGTCGCGCCTCACGCCGGACAGGCAGCCCGCCGGGTTGAACACCGTGATCTGGCCCTTCGTGTTGTTGGTCTCCGTGTCCGACGCCTTGCCGTCGGCCTCGGTCTTCGAGGCGTATGCCGGCGCCAGGATCGGGATGCCCCCGAACGAGCCCAGCTCGCCGGTCACGACGGTAGCCTGCGGCCCGTACTTGTCGACCGTGAGCACCTCGCCCAGCCGGTGCAGGGCCATGAAGGTGTCCCAGTCGCAGACCAGCCGGAGGTCGCGGGGCCTCGTGCCCCAGTTGACCGTCTTGACCTGCGCGTCCACGTCGTCGTCCCCGCCTGTCAGCTTGCCGCGCGCCTTCCAGATCTCGTCCGGGTTCAGCGCGGCCGCCATGTCCTTGCCCTGTCCGGTCGCGTCCACCAGCCACGTGTGCCTGATCCCGTCGTAGGCCAGGTAGTGCTTGGTGTCCGCCGGGTTGGCGTCATCCAGGTTGATGTTGCCGGTCCCGGCGTTCGTCAGGTCCCCGTTGTAGAACGAGGAGCCCAGGTAAGCCGCTACCGACTTCGCCAGCTGTGCCCTCAAGAAGGGCACGAAGGCGATGATGCTGTCCTCCGACAGCTCGCCCGACCAGATCTGCTGGATGGTGAACTTCTTCGCCGTCAGCGTCTTGCGGTCGGACTTGGTCTTGCTGGTCGTGTAGGCGGTCGCGGTCGGGGACGTCGCCTCGCCGACGAACAGCATCTCGGGCAGGTCCGAGTCGACCGGCACGTACGCCGTCTCGAACACCATCGGGATCTGCCGGATGTCCGCCACGACCCCGTCGTCGTTTCGAGCAGCCTCCCACAGCTGGCCCACGTACTGCTGGCCCACCAGCTCGAGACCGAAGCCGGCCTCGGCGGTGTCCATCGCGCGGACGTTGCCCTGCGCGTCGCGCAGCGGCTTGCCCGAGTCCGGGTCGACACGGTACGGAACCGGCCGGCCGCTCTCGAAGGTCTCGTACCGGAACCTGGCAGCCAGGTCTTCCGGCATCTCGAGGTGAATCGGACGGGTCATCCTGCCGGATCCCTCGAACAGCATGGCCGCCAGCTCTACGTCGCCGGGAGTCCAGCCCATCTGGTCGAACCGGTCCTTCACCTCGATCCGCGTCGAGTGCTCCAGGGTCGGGGTCCGTGTATCCTGGGACACCTTCGCGACCGCTGCGGCGACCTCTGCCTGGATGCGCTCGGCCTGTTCGGTCTCGCTCGCCTCCAGGCGGTCCAGAGCGTCGCTCAGGCGCTCGAGGATGTCCCCGCCCTCGTCCTCGTTCTCTTTGTTCCCCTTGTCCTTCTCTTCATCCGCCACTGAAGTGTTCCTCCTCTTCTCGTTTGTCGTCGTGTTGCCTGGGCGCTAGTCGCCCAGCTTGGCCCTGACCTCCGCCGGGTCCCGGCCGGTGCCCTCGGCGACCGTCCTCGCCACGGCGTCTCTCAGCGCCCCCGCCAGGGCGCCATCGGGCCGGCGCTCCAGCAGCCCCAAGATCCTGGAGACCAGCGTCCGCCTCTCGGCCGACAGTCCCGCCAGCTCCTGGGCCACCTCGTCCTCGCCTACCTCCAGGACGGCCGCCACCCGAGCAGCCAACGCCCGCGTCTCGTCGTCGGCCGCCGGCCCGTCAAGACGGGCGGCTCCGTCGCCGTCGTCGGACGTCCCTGTCAGCTTCACGAGCCGGGCCAGCAGCTCGCTCGCCCGCCCCTCGTCTACCTCCGGTCGTCCAGGTGAAGACCCTTCGGTTCCTCCGGAGTCACCTTCATTATACCCTGCCTCGCTCTCGCTGGCAAGGGACGCGGCCTCCTCTTCCTCCGCGTCGTCCTGGTGCGCTTCGAGGTGCCGCAGCACCCCCGCCTTGTCGGCGTTCGGGATGTCGCTGTTCGGCAGCCTCGCCTTCGCGTTGTTCACGCCGTTGATGTTCGCCGCGCTTCCGCGCTTCGGCGGGTGGTGCGGGAACTTGTAGCTCCCCTTCTCGTCCGGGTCGGCGTCCTCGTCGTCGCTCGACCAGGCGTGCATGTACCGCAGCACCGCCGCGTCGCTCGGCGCCTGCGCCACGGCCGCTCCGCCGTCCCAGTCGCTGGCCGTTTCTACCGGGGTGTGGTGCACCGCGATGGCGCCCCTGGCTTCAGCCTCGCTTCCTTCCGCCTCGACCTCCTGCGCCTCGACCGCGTCGCGGTAGGCGTCCCAGTCGAAGTCGGCCGGTACCTCCTCCTCGTCCACGATAGGGGTGTCGGCGGTCACGTGGTCGTCGTCGTCCGCCGAGTGCTCCTCTTCGTCCTCGTCGTCGGGCGGGTGCTCCAGCGCATCCAGCTCGGCCGCCACCTGAGCGAGCGAGTCCTGGAGCCCCGCAATGTGCTCGTGGGCTCCCGCCAGCGCCTCCCGCGCGTCGTTGATGTACTCCATGGGATCGTGGACGTGCTCCTCGTCTTCGTCCTCGTGCCCCTCCCTGTCGTCGTCTGGGCAAACCTGCTGGCCGCTCGCCTCCGGATGGACCTTGTCTACCTCCTCGTGGTCGTCGTCCAGGTCCGCCGACTGGATCTTCGCCGCGCAGCCCTCGAAGTCGTCCGCGCAGAAGGTCTCCGGCGTCACCGGCTCGCCGACCACCGAGCGGCCCTCGCTCCTCATGACGAGCGCTCCCGGGTCCGCCGGCACCGAGCAGAAGCTCAGCTCCAGCAGCTCCTGGCGCACGAACACGAGCACCTGCCCGTAGTCGTCGATCTCCCTGGTCTCGGTCTCGAAGGGGATCCACCGGACCGACACGGCGTTGACGAAGCCACGCACTACCTTGCCGAAGATCCGAGCGGACTCGGGGTCCTCGACGTCGAACTCGACCTTGATCCTCAGCTCGTCCGCGTCGGTGTCCTTGGTCGCGTCGATGGCCCGAGCGATGGGCACCTCGTAGTCGTTGTGCGCCCACAGCACGACCGGGTTCTTCATGTACTGGTCGAGCTCCCAGCCGGCCACCTCGATGATCGCGTGGTCGCGCGCCACGTCCCCGGTGGAGGCCACGACCTCGACGGTCGCAGCGTCCTTGTCGACGGCGCGCACGCGAGCGATTGTCTGTAGCCTGTTCTTCACGTTAGTCGGCATGTCTGCCTCCTTCTGTCTGTGGAACAGGGGTCCGCCGGCCGCCACCGGCGTCGCCTGCCTCCATTATACCACACTTTCTCCGCCGGTGTACAGGGGGCTAGCCCTCCGGGTGGTCGTTCTCCCAGGCCTGGAGAAGCCTGAGCGCCTGGTGCGCTCGACGCTGAAACTCCTGGGCCTGCGGGTTCGCAGAGCTGTAGTCGTCGTAGTCCCCGAGCTGTCCCTCGACCTCCTCCAGCTCCTTGAGCGCCTGTCTAACCTGTCGTCGAACGGTCGCGTCACACGGCATCTTACACCTCCGTCACTTCCTCGAGGTCGCTGCCCGGTCCCGCCGGGGCCTTCTCCTCGCCGCCCGACAGCTCGTGCACTGGCAGGATCCCGCACTCGCAGTTCGGGTGCGCCGGCACCGTATCGTCGCCCGACGGGAACGCGTCGTCCACGCCGACGACTTCGCCGTCGTTCTCCGTGCAGATCGGGCAGGGGTTCGCGCCGGCCGCCCGCCACTCCTTGCCCTGGTGCCCGAGCTGCTTGTAGCTCTCCAGGGAAGCCCGCCCCTGGGCGAAGGCGGTCTCGGTCCTCGCCACCGCGAGGGCCCGCGCCTCCGAGAAGGCGAGGTCGGAGCGCAGCGCGTTCTTCAGGTCCCGCACCGTGCCGCCCTCCTCGATGACCTTGGCCGTAAGCTCCGCTACCCGCGCCCTGGTCACCGCGACGAGCGACGCGCTGCCGTCCAGCCTGAGCAGCTCCCCGCCCCGAGCCGCGGCGTAGTTGACCGCCGATGCGTGGGCCGGCGCGAGGTCCCCCTCCGGGTACTCCGCCGCCATCAGCGCCGCAAAGTACGCCCGCTCGAGCGAGGCGAGGATCTGCTCCTCGTGCTCGGTCCAGTCCCAGTCGTAGCCGTCCGTGACGTCGGGAGGGGGCACCCGCGCCGAGGCCTGCTTGCTGGTCGCCGGCTCGAACAGGATCCCCTTGTGTGACTTGCAGTGCGCGCGCGCCTGGGCGACCGTCCAGGTGTCCTTCGGATAGCGGTACGACTGCTGCGTCAACGTCGACTCGCCCTTCAGCTTGCCGAGGATCGCGTAGTAGACCTTGCCGTCGTGCTCGCGCTTCTGCCTCCGGAAGGTCCCCTCCCGGAAGTCCTTCGGTTCCCGCAGCCGACACGCGTGCTCGTTCGGGAACGGTCGCTGGAGAGAGCCGTGCGCGCTGGCCGCCAGGTCATCGTGCGCGCTGACCACGGCCAGCAGCTTCTTCAGCTCCCTCCCGAGGATCCGCTTGACGGTCTTCGCCAGCTCGCCGCGCCGGCGACGCACCTCCGCAGCCTTGAGGATCTGCTCCTCCGTCCGGGCGTCCTCGATGTCGTCCTCCAGCTTGATCTGCTCCTCGTCCGTCAGCGGCACTGCCGGTCCCGGCCCGGGTGGACCGGCAGAAATGTCGTTCGTCAGCGAAGCCTGCTCCCCATCGGACTCCTCCTTAGCTTCCTCCCCGGCCGCCGGTCCCGGCAGTGGCCCGACGTTGAACGGCAGCAGCGGCCTGTCGCCCCAGGGCACGGACTCCTCCCGGTCCCGCTCGCGCAGCTCGTTGATGTAGCGCTTCCCGGTCTTCAGCTCTATCTCGTCGATGCGGGCCTGCCGCTCCGCGTCCTCCTGGAGGAACGGAATGTTGTCGTATACGGCGACTGCTCGGATGTCCGCTCCAAAGTCCGGCTTGAGCAGAAACTCGGTGAAGTCCGCCAGCACCGCCTCGGTCTGGTCTTGGATCACCGACCAGAAGTCGGTCAAAAATCCCATGAGGTTTTCTTTGGTCGCCTGTGACTGGTCGCCTAGCAGGATCGGCGACATCTCGAAGGCGCGGGCGACCTCCGTTACCGTCCACTGCATCTGCTGCACAAACTGCATGTCCTCGTGGGTGACGTTCGTGTCCAGGAGCTCCACGTCGCCCTCGATGACGAGCGTCCTGTGCGCCTTGTCGCTCCCGCGGTGCTGCCGCTCGAGCTGCTGGGTGATGCGCTCGACCTCGGCGGGCCCGCCCTCCGTCACCTTGACGAGCCGACGCGGCGAGGCGTCGTTGTCGAAGAACGCGCGGTTGTAGCGCAGAGCCTCTAGGCCCGTGTCCACCGAGACCCGGGCCGCCTTGATCGGCCCCAGCGCGTACAGGGGGTTGCGCGGGTCGAGCAGGTTGCGGAAGTACACCGCGTCCTCGACCTGGACCTTGTCGTGCGACCCGTCCTGATTGTAGTGCTTGAACTCCTTAGGCTCGGTCGGCCGGTCCTTGTTCGGCACTACCTCGACGTTGCGGGGGTTCCAGATGTCAAACTCGCGCACGGTGCCGAACGCGTCGCGCCTCTTGAGCCAGATGGCGAACCCGTCCGTCAGCTTGTGCTGCTCGATGTAGCTGACCGCGGACCTGTACGTCAGGGTGGGGGTGACCTTCTTGAACAGTCGCCACGCCGGGTGGCCGACCGGCAGGTCCTCCTCGGTCCCGTCGGGAAGCTCCCTCACGAGCTTAACCACCGGCCGCTGAACCGCCCGCGACCGCCTTCGGATGGCGGCGTAGATCGCCGTGCTCAGGGTGAGGAGGTCCTGGTTGGTGCGCAGGGAGCGACGCATCTCCGGCGTTGAGCCCTCCGCCGGGATCATGTTGTGGTGCATCCACTCGCCGTCCTCGACCCAGGCCGCGCGCTCCTGCGCCTCGACCGGCCGCCGACGATTGCCTAGACCGCGTATCTTTCGGATCGCCACTCCGCCCAGTGCTCCCTGTCCGTAAAGACGTCCAGAGAAGTCGAGCGAGCTCTAGGGCGTCAGGACGCCCCTGCTTCCGCTACGGCTTCTTTCGAGCTTGCGCGTCGTTCTGCTGCCGCGCCTGCTTCTGTCGTCCCTTGTCCTTGTTTCGCGCCGCGCGCCTCGACTTCTTGTTGACCTTCTGCTTTCCCACCTGTTCGCCTCCGCCTCGACTCTCGCATCGCCTCAACCCAGACCAGGGTCGCCTCCCGCCGGGGCAGCGCGCTGACCTCCCGGGTCAGCTCGCCCAGCCGCTGCCGGTTTGCTTCGCCGGCGCGCTTCAGAATCTCGCGCGTCCTCAGGGCGACGGCTAACTCCTTCAGCAGCTCGTGTCCGCGCTCGGAGATCGGGTCGTCGGTCTTATCGGTCTCGGTCGCGGGTTGGCCTTGCGCCTCATCGCTCATCCCGTCTCCTTCGTCCCCTTGTCGGGGTCAGCTAGCGGCGGGGCGCAGTACGAGCAGGCGCAGCCCGGCCGGTGGGCCTGTCCCTTGCCCTGCTTCTGGCCTGGCCTCGGCGTTCCTGCTCCTGCCGCTCGGTCGTGTTGTACAGCCATCTGCCCTTCGGCCTCTTGGTCCTCTTGTTCTTGCCCCGATCTGCTCTATTCGGCCACCGCACGTCGGGCCAGGTCAGCTCCGTGTTCGCCATGGTCAGGCCAGGCCCTCGCGCTCGAGCTGCTTCTGGTCGGCCTTCCTCCGCCCCTTAGGATAGAACAACACGTCGCCAGCTCGCTCCTGCTTGACGTCCGTCCCGACCAGCTTCACGCCGGCCGCGCGCGCTTTTTGCTCTGCTTCCATTATACCAGAGTCCGGGGGAACGGTAAAGGTCTTCCGGCCGCTCGAGCGCGCCGGCCGCGTGCCTGCCCCGGACGACCCGCCGGCCACTATCACCGCCGGAGCGTAGGCCTCCCGCCGCGTCAGCGGCTTCCCGCACTGAAACATAGTGTGCTGGTGCGTCGGGTCGACCGGGTGGCCGCGCTCCTCACAGTGCCCGTAAATGTAGGGGCAGGCGCGCTCGTCGTTCCGCTCCGCGATGGGGACCCGGGTCAGCTCGACCTCGTGGCCCGCCTCGCAGCTAAACAGGTAGGTCGGCATCCCATTCTTACCGTAGCAGCTTCACCAGTTCATCGACCGCCACAGTCTGTTCAACGGTTTGAAGTTCAACTCCAATTCTCTGTAAGGCAAGCAGGTCAGGAAGATACCCAGCCCACTGTTCTGGACTGTGTCGTTTTACCTGTTTCGTGTCCTGTTCTGCCCGGTATTTCAACGCAGCTATCCGATCACGTTCCGCCACGTTGATCTGAACTGCTAGCACGCGACAGCCTCGTTCTATCAGCCAGGCCAACACCGGAGAACCGAGCGCGAATATCGAATCAATATACACGGCATCGTAGCGCTGGAGCGCCATTGTCAGATGCTCACGATAACCAGGCAGATTGTGGTGACCATCAAAACTCCACAGGTAAGCCGACCGAGGGGTAAACTCGACGATCCTACACGCGTCTGCCCTGATATCGTCCTCGTAGATCCTCGGCAGCTTTATGCCCTCACGCCAGTCAGAACGGCTCATGACACAATCGTGTCCCTGGTGAGTCGAGCCGAGCTTCAACTTCTTGCACTTCTTACCTACCAGACTGTAGGTCTTTCCAGCGCCTGGTCCGCCCGATGCGGCAACCACCACTTTACCAGTAAACAGTTGTGCAGGCATATCTAAACCTCTTTCTTCTGAGGATGAGATGATCTTCATCACCTCTCACAACCCTATAACGGGACCCAGACGAAAAGTGTTACACCCCTGCTCGCTAGTACCCAAAGCCGTCGCAACTAAACAGGTAGGTCGGCATCCTGCACCAGCCTCCAGCCGCGCTTGCCCAGCGTCGGCCTCAGGTGCGCCAGCCGGACCTGCGTCCGCCGCCCCGTCTCCACGTTCTGGACCGAGGCGTACCCGTCGTGAACTCCGGTCACCCGGACCCTGCGTCTCATGTCTCTCGGGTCCGTGCTCTGGTAGACCTGGCCCGCCTTGACGTCAGCCTCGCTCCACACCGAGCTTGCTCAATCGAATTCTCAATGCCACAACGTCGCCCCATCATCCCGCGTCCAGTCAAATGCTGTCCCGCACCAGCACTGATAGTGGAAGCTGACCAGTCTATGCGGACCCGTCTCCGTATACGCCAGCACCGCCGCGTCCATGCCGCCTGCATGGCCGAACAGCCTGTGCCACCACCGTCTAAGTATCCTCGTCATCCTTCCACCAGCCTCTCGCGAGTCAGCCGCAGCGCCTTGGCGCTCGCGTCCCCGACGACGAACCGCCGCCCGGTCCGCTCTGCGGCTACGGCCGTCGTCCCGCTTCCGCACATCGGGTCGACCACCAGGTCTCCTAGGTCCGTGCTGCCGACGATGAGCCGCTTCAGCAGGACCACCGGCTTCTGCGTCGGGTATCCTACCTTCTCCTTGGAGAACGACGCCTGGTCCACGGGAGTGATGTCGTCCCACCAGTCGCTGACGACAAAGCCTGACCCGCCCCCGCCGCCGCGTCGCACGTAGCCCTCTGGCTTGGGCCGCTCGACTCGTCGCCAGCGCCAGCCCTCCCGAGCAAAGCCAGCGATGAGCTGGTACTGCCGCGGCCAGAACCTCGTCGACCGGCTCTTGAAGCCGCTTACCCAGCCGTTCTGCCAGGCGATCCAGCCGCAGCACCTGGGCAGGGCCAGCCAGTTCAGCGTAGAAAACAGCCGGGGGTCGCCGTGTAGGTAGACGATCCCGTCGTCCGAGGTCCGGTCCCACGCCAGGTTCACGAGGTCGAGGAGCTCGCCGGGCGAGAACCTGAACTTGGTCCCGTGCCCGAACGGCGGGTCGAGGTAGACCATCGCCGCCGGCTCGCTCAAGCAGGCGAGCGTGTCCAGCACGTCGCCTTCTACGACCACCCCTCCCATCCCGCTACCTCGCGTTCCTGATGCGGTCCTCGTCCCGCGGCCCCGCCGGCGCCTTGGCGACCTGCTTGGATTCCGCCCGCACGACGCCCTCCTTGATGACCTCGACCTGCGGCTCGTCCACCCACACCGGGTCGACGTGCTTGCCGTCCTTGTCCACCGGGGGCTGGACGACCAGCCGGCGGCAGCCGTACAGATAGTCCGTAGTCCCGACCACGACTCCCTCCAGGCCCGTGATGACGTCCCTCACCCTGTCTCCGTTCTCTGCCATCTCTCTTCTCTCCTCTCTAGCCGATTGCCGCGACCTCCGCGTCCCAGCCGTGTAGCTCTAGTACCTTCTTGACTTCCTCCGCTGCAAACACCTGCCGCACGACCTCCTCCAGCGGCGCTGCGTCTTCGCGCTTCTTGACGACCCGCAGCGACACCGTGGCCCGGCCCGCTGCTCCCTCGTCGCACAGCTCGCACCGCATCCAGTAGCCGAGCTCGCTCTCCTTGATCTCCTCGACGGCCTGCATCCCGCAGATCGTGGCCTTCATGTCCAGCGTCTTGTGAGCCACGAACCGGCCCGGCGACCTGGCGTAGCGGAGCGTTCCCTGTTTCACTCTCCGGCCTGTTTCGCCGCTGGGTGAAACAGCGGGTTCGGGTGAAACTGGCACCTGCCGCGACCTCCTGTCCAGCTTCGGCGCGTCCTCGCTGCCCGTGATCCTGACCCCGCTCATCGCTCGCTCGGCGGGGGCGGGTCAGGCGGAGGACGAAACACCAGCGGTGGCTTCCGTCGAACGCTTGACCCATATTCCTCCAGCTTCCCGCCTCTGTGCAGCGCGTCCCGAGCAGCCGCCTGAACTTCGTCATGCTCGATCCCGTCTCCGTCCTCCGACGCGTCGAGCCGAACGACCGCCTCGCGGATCCTCTCCGACAGCGGCCTGCCGAACAGCGGGAAGCCTCGGACGGGCACGACCGCCACGGCCGAGCCGACGCGAACGAGCACACTGTCGCCCATCCTGTCGATCTCCACTCTGCGTCCCGACGGTAGGACGTCCTGCAACAGGCGTTGTGAGCTTACCTTCCCGTTCACGGTGACCTCGCTGCATTCATGAAGGCCATTCTCCGACCCTCTGAGCACCCGGACAGCCCAGAACGGAGTCGAGAGGTGTGAACACACATTGCGTCCTCCTCAGATCCTCTAGGTACCATCGCACGATACCAGCCACTCCCCGTCCACCTTGACCAGCCTGGCCACCTTCGGCAGGCCCTCCGGCGACGTCAGCTCGATGATGGCCTCGGTACCCGACTCGTTGACCCAGACCTCTGCCACTCGGAACGCCTCGCCAAACGTCAGGCCCGCGCTCTCAAGTCTTGCGCCGGCTTCTTGCACGTCCTCCTCGGCCACATGCTCGCAGGAGGAGTCGACCAGAGCGTTCGCGTCGTCAACCCGGCCCTCGTCAAGCGCGAGCAGGTGCGCCTCGAACGCCTGTCTCGGCCCGTCGTCTTTCCTGCCGACCGCGAAATACGTCGTTATGAAGAGGGCGGACAGACCGGCCATACAGACGCTGATGAGGATCGGGATCCACTTCCACTCAGGCACCTGTCTCTACCTCCTTGGTCCGACGACGGGCACACTCCGCACAGTCGTCCGGCGACCCAGGCTTCTGGTTCTGCGTATAGCTGCTCCCGAAGTAGACCCACTGCCCACAGAGCGAACGGCTCTCGCGGAAGTAGTGCGCCTTGCGGCTGTTCATCAGCCAAGCCCAGCCTTCGTTACTGCTCACAGTCTAGAGTACCCTCACTATCCTCTTCTCGTACCGGCTTCAGGCTCAGCACCACTATCCGGCCCGCGTCCCGACAGACCAGCTTCTTGCCGGAGTCCTAGCTGAGCGTCCGCTGCCACTCGACCTCGTCACCAGCCAATCGTAGATGCACCACAGGCAGAGCACATCTGGTCGGGATCGTACGACGTCTTCTCGCTCAGCTCGTACTCGGTCAGGAGCTCACACAGCTCCTTCGCCTCCTCGACCTCGACGAGCTGAAGCACCTCGGCCCGCGCCCCGTCGTGTGCGTCGAACGTCAGCGTAACCTGCGTCACCTTCTGGTGGTCCAGCCCCAGCACGTCGCAGACCGCTCTGTTCAGCTCGAGGTTGATCTTCTTCACGCTGCTTCCTCCTCCTTCTCCTCCTCGTCCCCGCCCTCGAGAACGCTCAGGCCCAGCTTCTTCCTGTGTGCCCATACCAAGTACCGTGCCGCGTCAGCCGGGTGAGACCACCTGTGGTTCTCCGGCGCCGGGTCCGGCTCCCTGCTCCAGCTTCCGTCGGGCAGCCGCTTCGCCCGCAGGTTCTTCAGGCTCGCCACGGTCACCGAGCAGCGGGGGTGCACGAAGTAGCGCCGCGTCCCCTCGCCGGCGTGGAACGCCGCCCTGAGCACGTCCTGGCCGACGACCACCCTGTGCTTGACCGACCTGGGCTTGCGTGCCCCGACCCCGTGCTCGCGCAGCTCGCTCCTGAGCTGCACCGCCGAGGGGTCGCCGGCAGCGTCCGGCCAGACGGTCGGCCAGGGGTCCGGCCAGGGCCTCTTGCCCTGCCAGACCTTCTCCCACTGCGCCACCGTCGGCCCGTCGTAGCCCTCCAGCGCGACTACCTTCTGGACGATGTCGCGCACCCACTGGCGTTCGCCGCGGCCTCCGCCCGTCAGCTCGTCGAACTGCCAGAACGCCTCGGTGCCCGGCCTGGGCACCCAGCGCCGCTCGTCGTCCTCCCCTATCCAGTCGCCGTCCGGCCTGTACTGTACCAGGAGGTAGGCCCCGTCGTCCGTGAAGCCCCAGTCGTACGCGAGGTAGAGCGCGCCTGCTCCCGGGACCCACCCGGACCGGTCGGTCACGTTGGCCGGCGCGAACGTCGGGTAGATGAGCGCCCTCTGCTCGGGGATGAGGTTGAGGTACTGCGACAGCCACGTGTCCCGGTCGACCCGGTTGAACGTCGCCAGCACGTCCGCGTAGGAGCGCCAGCCGTCCGCATCCCGCAGCCCCTCGGGCGGCAGCCACGTCCAGAGGGGCGACCCCGCCGGCACGTCGCACGGGGCCATAGTATCGAGGACACAGTTGTGCACGACGATGCCTGCCGCCTCGAACGAGTCGAGGCCGGGGACCGACAGGTCCCAGACCTTTATAACGGGACCGTCGTCAACCCGCGCGACCTCAGCCCAACGGACAGGTCGCGCCACCACAGATGACGACTCCCATCCGAAAGCACGATCACGTCGTAGCCTGCCGCTGCTAGTCGCTGTAGCCGCACCATGTCCCGCGCCGCTACCTCCGAACGCGTGTGGTGGTAGCCGTGCAGCTCCACCGCTATCCTCGTCCCCGTCAGCAAAAAGTCCATAGTCAAGGTCTCGAACGGTACTTGCCGCTCGAAACGCAGCCCGAGCGCCGTCATGACCACCGCCAGATCGTCCTCGCTCCTGGACGTACCGCGGCTCTGCGTCCTTCGCTGCGCCCGCTTGAGCGCCCACTCGTGCCGCTTCGTCCGATTGACGTTCGACATGTGACAGGGCGGACACCGCTGCGAACGCTTTCCTACTGGTGTCCCGCAGCCCGCACAGAGTTGGGGTAACCGCTTCGACGGATGATTGGTCCTCCCCTGCACCCGCCCGTTGCAGCGTCTGCACCGCTCGCTCGTCGACAGAATCTCGCGCCGACAATCGGTGCATCGCCGCGGCGACGTGGTCGCCCGGCCGGAGGTCGCCGGCCGGTCGCCAGCCTGTATCGGTAAGGATCCTGTGCTCACGCGTACATTGTATCACATCACCAGCCGAAGTTGAAACATAGACGGTGGGCGCAACCTTCGTCGGCCCGACCCACGTGACCTGACCGACCGCCAGCTTCTCCCCGTCCCAGCCGTAGACCTCGTCGCCCGGCCGCAGGCCGTCCAGCCGCACCTCGCCGCGCGGCGTCCCTACCGGAGTGTCCGGCGCGAGGCACCACTCAAAGATAGGGATGTCCTTCGCCTTGGCGTCCTCGAGCGCCTTCTGCATCAGCCCGCGCACGCTGTTCCTGGTCGACGTGACCACGAAGATGCCGGGCACGACCTCTCCCCTCAGCCCCAGCCGCTCGTTGGTCGTCCCCTTCGCGTTCTCGTAGGGCTGGTACTTGCCCGAGTCCAGCTCGTCAAAGCTGACGACGTGGTGGTGCCCGCCCTGCGTCTGCGCCTCGGTCGCGGGCAGCACCTCGATGTGCGATCCGTTCAGCCAGTCCGTCGCCGTGATGTGGGGATCCGGCACCAGCCCCCGCAGGGTCTCCGAGCGCACTGCCCTGAGGTAGTATGCGTAGGCGCGCTTGGCCTGGGTTTCGATGGCGCCGAAGTGCGAGGTCTCGTGCCCGTCCTTGAAGAAGCCGTCCGCCAGGTGCAGCGCCGCGAGGTCGAAGGTCTTGCCGCCGCCGCGGTTCGCCAGCACCACGCACTCGCTGACCTCCTCGTTCCACACCGCCCAGACGAAGTCCAGCGGCGCCTGGTGGTGCTGACAGACCGCGCGGCCCGGGATGTGCCAGCCCGTCACGTCCTTAATCCACTTCTGGAGCTCCCACTTGTCTGCCGGAAGCGCGACGTCCCGGCCCTCCGCCGTCGTCGCCTTCAGCTTCAGGGCCTCGAGCACAACCAGCACGGCCTCGGGGCCGTGCGTCGCGATCAGCTCGTCCCAGCCCGACTTGTTTACCATCTCGTGTGCTTCAGCCCGCGCGACTCGTCACGGTAGAACTCCACGGTCGCGCAGGTCGGATAGGCCGTGTCTCCGTCGTACCCGGGCACCGCCAGAAAGCCCGCCACCTCCAGACAGCCGTTACACCGCGCTGGGTCGAGAGGATGGTTGCGCTTAACGGCGTGGGCAAGCGCCCGCGCAAGCCGACGCTCCCGCTCCGTCCAGGTCGAGGGCAGGCAGCTCACGGCGGCAGCGGAGCGTCCCGCAGGACCAGCATGACCCCGTGGGTCCCCCGCGGAACAAGCTGCTTGGGGTCGAGCTCGGGGCCCTGGTAGTTGTAGCCTACGTAGACCAGCTCCTTGCCCCTGCCCACGCCCCTCAGCTGATCGGTCAGCTCGGCAGCGATCTCGCTCGTGCCGCCCTCGGAGAACACAAAGACCAGGTCGTCAACTGGTACCGTCTGCACCGCTCTCCTCCTCCTCCTCGTCTTCGAGCTGCCTGACCTCGGTGCTGAGACAAGAGCTTGTCCGAACGGGCTCCTGCCGGTTGCTCACCTCCAAGGCGTGGGCCGCGTCCCTGGCCCACACGTAGTACGTCAGGGACGTCGTGACCGTGACCTCGAACTCCGACAGCTCGTCTACGTCCCTGCCCACGTCGTCCACCGGCCTTCCCCTTTCCGGCTCGTCATCGGTCCTGGGCGGCATCGGTACGTCCCTGGTCGGCCTGCTGAGCTGCTCGTCCAGCCCGTTCACGCTTCCCACCCCCAGGTCTCGCCGTGCGCGCACCTGTGGTCTAACACGTGCGTCTCCGGCTTGATACACCGACAGGACCGCAGGGGCCGGAGCACCAGACGGGACAGCCACCACCGACAGCTGTGTGTCGTCGCCTCGCAGCGAGGAGCGATCTCGCCGATCACCTACCCATCCTCCTCCTTCACCTCGTCGCGCCAGCCTGGGCGGTGCTCGTCCAGCCACTCGACGAGGGTCGCCAGAGCCTCGACCACCGGCACCAGCGCCCGTCTGAGCTCGCTGAAGAGGATCTCGGAGACCTCCCGGACTGCGTGGTCCAGGGTCTTCTCCAGCTCGAGCTCTACCGGCTTCGGCCGGTTCGCCCAAGCTGTGTCCACGGGGATGTAGCTCAGCGGGAGAGCGCCGCGCTCGGCCTGTGCTGGACACTTCAGCCGACCCAACGCCTCCTCGTCTTCGTTGGTAAAGGCCACTCCCCTCCCGAGCCGCGCCTGCTGGAGATCCGCGCCGTGCTGGTCGCACAGCTGACACGTCCCCGGCGCGTGCAGCACCAGGGGATCGCAGTGGACCAGCCGCACGGGCAGCCCCTCGTAGGGCGCCGCGGTAAGGACGCCGTTCCTCCCGTCCTCGCTAAGAACGGCAGCGTCAAAGAGACTGACCGGTCTCACAGCGCCAGGCCCTCCTCGCCGGGCGCAGCCGGGGCCCGAAGCAGCGTGTCCGGTTGCCCCTCCTTCCCGTCCTCCCGCATCTCCACTACACACCCGAAGTGGACCGCCGTCTGCACCATCCGGCCCGGGGTCCCCGGCGGCGCGCCCTGTGGCGGGGGCAGCAGCCCGGTCGCCACTTGCAGCAGCACAGCGTTCGGTTGAAACGGCTGGCCGCAGGCCGGACACCTGGGAGCAACGATCTTCTGAAGCACCCTGCCGTCGGGCAGAGCGATGCCGGGCTCCGGGGGGACCGTCAGGTGGTTGCTCACTTTCTCACCTCACTCCTGATCTGTAGTACCCTTAAGGCGGACGAACGTTCAGCGACCCCGACGCCCGTCCTGCCGGGTCCGGGCCTTCACCCTGCTCCAGAAGTTCCGGTGAGAGCCGACCCGTACCTTGTGTTCCCTGCGCGTGACCGTAGCTCGGAAGCCCAGGACGTACATGCACTCGCGCAGGGCTCGCACGAACTCCGGCCCGTGCCCGACAACCTGCTGGCCGTAGTTCTCCTCATTGAGGTGGTGAGCGAACTCGTGAACTAGCGTCCCGTAGCAGATGACCTCCTGGTCAGCTGTTGCCGACCGGGGCCTCTGCACCCGGATCCTGCCGAAACGATAGTCACCGCTACGAGTGTAGGCTCCTCCAGGCAAGCGAGCCAGCACCGGCATGGTCGTACGGAAGCGGCGGGCAAGACTCTTGAGCGTCCGTTCGGCCTCCACGACCGAGATGTTCCGAGCGAACGCCTCGCGAAAGAGACCGTGCTCAGCGTCATAGACCTTCTGTCTCTGAGAGTCAGTTCCGCGAAATAGAACCCGCCTACCCATAGCAGTTGTAGGGGACCGCTGGGGGACCGTGGAACCGGTCCGCCACCTCGGCCATCTCCCGCTTGAGCCGGCGCGGCCACCGAGCCTGCGCCCGCCGGACGACCCGCCTCGGCCACCGAGCCAGGACCTCCTCGCGGACCGCCTGCCACTCCCGCCTACCCACCGTCCTTGCTCCTGAACACCACAACTCCGAGGGTCAACAGCGCCACGCCGAGCGCGGCCAGCCCGCCCCACCAGGGCAGAGAGTCGCCCTCATTCAGTCGGTACAAATCACCGCTGTTCGCCCCGGTATCGGGCAGACGCAGCACGGCCGGTGGCAACAGCTCGCTCACGGTCGTTTCACCGGTCAAGAACACGGGCGTCTCAGCTAGGGTCGGCGTCGGAGTCGCCCTGTCCGTGGGCCTGCTCGTGGCCGTCTCGGTAGGCACCGGCGTCTCCGAGACAGGCGGAACGAGCGCCCCAATCGGCGTCGCCGTATTCGTAGGGGTAGGCGTGTCCGTGGCCCGCGGCGTTGGCGTATCTGTAGCGGTCGCCGTCGGGGTGTCCGTCGCTCGCGCCGTCGAGGTCGGTGTTGCTGTGTTCGTTGGTGTTGGGCAGACCCCTAGGCTGTCGTCGCCCATGTGGCCGTTCGTCCGCGTGTGGTTCGCCAGGTGCTGCTCCACCGCCTCCGGAGCGACCTTGATCGTGTGCGGCCCCGCGTTCGGACCGCCCTCGTTCCTGTCGTAGTGGCAGACCGTGACCAGGTCCGGGCTCTCGTTGGCTGCCGCCCTCCCGATGCTGCAGCCGATTATCAAGACGACGGCGAACAGGAGGACCACGCCCCAGCTTACCGTTAGACTTCTGTTGCGCATCTCGTTGCTCCTTTCTCTGCTCCTAAACCCTGTAACGAGTCGAAGCGCCGAGCGTTACTCCTCGTCCTCTGCCCAGGCGACCGCGCCGTCCGACGTGCGCTCGACTCGAAACCGCTTGCCGCTGGCCTGGATGCCCTGGATGGTCAGGTCTCGGAGCTCCTCCCTGTCCGACCGCCGCCGCGGGATACCGTCCTCGCGGACCGCTGCTCTGCGCTCTGTCATCCCAACCTCCATCCCCACCACACCAGCTTCAGCCCCGCCACGGCCGAGAGGAGCACCAAGAACATCTGAAAGCTGCCCGTGTCTACCATACTAGCTCTCCTCCCTTGGAAGGGTCAGTTCGCTGCCATGCTGGCTCGCCACTAGACTCGGCTCGATCTCCTTGGCGATGGCGACTACCCGGTCGTGCCAGGCGTATACCCGCGCCTGAGTTTGCTCGGTAGCCCGATGGGAATAGCCGATCTCCAGCCGAATCGCCGAAGGAAACTGCCAGCGGTAGTCCCGCCCGCGCTTCCGTGCTGCCCGCTCTTGAGCCCGGTTGTATCCTTCACGCTCCCAGTCAAAGCCCACGCGGACGGTCACGCCCGCCTGGGACACCTCACCCCAGCCGCGCACCATCTTGGACATGTGCCACCGGACGGCGGGGATCTCTTCCTTCCGCATCCGGCTGCGGAGGACCTTGGCGATCTCCTCTAGCCGATCTGTCCTTCGCTGGTCCTCGGTGTCTCGAATCGTTGCCATCTTCTGTACCTCCACTTAGGCCTGCGACGGCCGAGAGGAACACAAGGAACATCTGTGGGCTGCTTCCACCATCTCCGTGATCTCACCGACCTCGGGGCGACTCCTCGCGTAGTAGGCCAGCACCTGACGTCGGGCGTCCTTCGGGTCTTCGGCCCATATGCGAACGTTGGCAGTCTGGGCCTGCGGCCCGCGTACCGTCCTCACGGTGTAGCCTATCTCGACCTTGTAACGCTTCTGGGTGGGACTGGTCCGTGCCGTGTTCATCTTTGCCCTCCTACCTATATTATCGGTCGGAGAACCAAAACCTGAACCCCCTAGCACCGGTACTTCTTCCTCAGGCGGGGAGCCGCGCCGAGCTTGGCGATCTGATCGTAGAGCGAGGAGTACTCGGACTCGAGCTGGGAGCCCCGCCCCCGCACCGACAGCCCGGGCTGCATCCTCCGGCTGACCGCCAAGAACCTGGCCCACAGGCCGGCGAGCAGCTCCTCTCGAGCGGTAGGTGTCAAGCCCACAGTCCTAGCTCCCGTGTCCTGTTCTAGAGTACCCCGAACATGCGACGAGGACGCCGCTTCAGGACGCCCTCTCCGGCCGTCTAACGCCCCAGACCGCGTGAACCCTCCCTGGTCCGTATTCACCCACCGTGCTCGCGGAGGGCCGCCGCCACCCGGGTCAGCAGCTCCTCCTCGTCGACGCCCATCGCCGCGGTCACGTCGGTCACCAGCTTCTTGACCGACACCTCCAGGCGCCGGCCGTACCGGTCCGGCCTGGTCCGCTCCAGCTTCCAGGCCGCCGCGCGCCAGTCTTGGATGGAGTGCAGGTCGATGATCCCGCTCAGGTCCAGCTCGTACAGAGCCTCCGCCCCGCCCAGCTTCAGGACGAAGTCGGCGAACTCTGTCAGCCGGACGGTGTAGCCCTTCTCTATCGCCTCCTCGGCCATCTGGAGGTCCAGGGTCCCCCGCTTGACCCAGCCGGCCAGGGTCGACTTCGGCACCCCGACCGCGGCCGCAGCGACCGACCTGTAGGCCCCGCGCCGCACGGCCTCCACGATGGCGCCAGCCAGCTCGGGCCTGAACGTGCTCTGCCGGCTGTGCTCGGGCTGGTAGACCACCAGAGCCCGGGTGACCTCCTCCTTGTCACCGGGCCCTACCTTCCGGCCCTGCCGCCGGCGCTTGTGCTTCTTCTTGTCGTCCGCCATCCCTCAATTCGCTCCGGTTCGAGCAGTGCGCCCTTCGGGTACCCCACCAGACAAGAGCAACGCCGGCCCCTCAGCAGCGTCCCGTCTCGCTATCTTCAGAGCTTGATAGCGCGTCGGGGCCGTGACCAGCCACGTCTCCTCCACGCCCTCTCGCCGCGCCTCAACGGCCGTCCACTCGAGGTCTGCCTCGTAGGAGGTCCTGCCTCCCAGTCTCATGCAGTGATACGATCCGTCCCTATCGTGAGCGACCATCCACCTGTTCATCTATCTCCAGCCCGGGCCGGCTGCTCTGTCTTGCCCACAAGTCCCACCAGGGTTACAGCCCCGGACCCTCACCGGCACAACTCCTCGAAGTGCTGCTCCATCTGCTCCTCGGTCTTGCCCAAGTCTAGCCGGTACTTGCGGAGCGCTACACAGACAGGGCACTGCCCTCGGTAGTGACCGCCGCCCTTCCACGCGCCGCAGGCGCAAGTTGGGGAACAAAGCGTACCCGTACTTGCTCGTCTTGTCAAGGTTCATGCCGCTGTGCCCTTGAACCTCTAGCAAGTGTGCGAACACGTCGGCAATCGAAGCGTTGGCGATGTCGATCATTCTTCCTCCCAAGGCAGCACACCGGCGCACACCGTCGTTTAGTGAGACGCTGGCGCGTCAGCGCCGCCGCAGATTCGGCTGACCCTCACCGGGATCTCACCAGGCCAGCAGCTAGTACCCTTTATTGGTGGAGGCGGAGGGAGTCGAACCCCCGTTGGCGCGTGCCCTGGCCAAAGGCCAGCATTGTGACACCCGCTTCTTACCCAGCGCCCCCTGTTCCTTCGATGCGCTCGTACCCCAGCCTCGCCAGCAGGTCCGGGTCAAGCGCGACCTTCACCGACCGCCACGCGCCCCAGCCCAGCAAGCCGGCCCTAAACGTCCACCTGCCGTCCTCGAGCCGCGCGACCTGACAGCGAGCGCTGGAGCGCGCTACCTCGTAGAGCTCGACGACAGCGCTCCCTAGCGCCTTCACGCTGCGGCCCTCCGGCCACCCCAGGGCGGTTCCCACGGTCCGATCCCCTCGGACAGCCTCGGCACCTCGTACCACCGGAGAAGCATGTCCTCGACCTCGCTCGCCGACAGCGAGCGAAACACGACCACCGGCTCCAGAACAACCTGCCCGATGTACTCGCTGATCGCGTCCGTCACCGCGGTCGCGAAGCACTGACACCGAGCCAGATCGTAGTCGCCCGACAGCAGCTCGCGGTTGATCACAACCAGTCCGTCCTGGTGCCGACACGGCGCGATCGCGTAGGGGATGTCTATCAGCCGGAGCGCTAGGATCCGCGCGAACTCGGCCCGGATCACCCCGTCCTCGTGCTCGCGGATCACGCCGCTCGCGTCGACCGCGCCGACAACGAACAGCTTAGGACCCGACTGGGTCGGCCTCGTCAGGAACTGCCTGTTCGCCGTGCCCTCCAGCAGCGCGTGGATCCCGTGCAGGGTGCCGAACGTGCCCTCTTGGGGCAGCTCAGGTACCCGGCCCGCCGCGACCCTGTCCGTTGACCACCGGAACTTCATGAAGGTCGAGTAGAGCACCGGAGCCTGGTCCCCCTCGCTCCACTGGATCCGCCACTCGCGCCACGCCAACATGCTAGCCCCGCTTCCGGCCGTTACGCCGCCAGACCACCCACGAGGTAGCCAGGAACAGGATCCCCAGCACGGTGTCCGTCGTATTGACCGCGTGAAAAAAGGTGTCCCAGTCCACCGTCCACCTCGCTGTTCATCGTCGCTCATCACGCCGGGACCGGTTCCCTCTTCGGCGTCACAGGAACGGGCACCGTCCGTGGCGTCTCGCCTGGCTCGATCTGCGGAGCAACGCGGAACGGGTTGCCCGGCGTCTCCGGTACCACGATCGTCCGTCTGACCGGTGCCCGTGTTCCCATAGCTTTCTACCTCAAGCCGAACAGGTGCTCGACCCTCAGGCCGACCTTTCGCGCCTCGAGCAGAGCCAGACCGGCACAGACCAGCCCGACCGCCAGATACTGCGGCAGGTGTGTTCGCAGAAACCGGTCGAAATACTCCGCCCCCATGTAGAGCGTGACTGCCGCCGCGAGAAACGAAAACGCACCGCGGACCAGATCCTCGCGCATCGCCCGTTGACCATCCCCTTCCCCTCTATTATACCACATCTGGCGGCTTCTGAGAATCTGGTGCGGTCACCAGCGCGGCGTCGCGACCTGCCGCGACCAGCCTGATGTAGGCAAAGAACAGGGCGACGCAGCCCGAGACGTCTCGAAGCAACGCCGCCCCGACCGGCGTCCAGCGCGGCGGATCGCTCTCAGCGTCCACCGCCAGCAGCACGATACACACTGGCACCCAAGTGCCCTCCTACGAAGGACGCTCGAGTAGCAGGTCGAGCAGGCCCTCGACGAGGATGTACGCCAGCGGCGTCGCGTGGGTCACGACGTCGGCCGCCTGCGACTGGTCGATGAACCCCAGGTCGCTGAGCACGGCTATGAGCGCGGCCACGGCCGCGGCGATGAACTTCCGGCTCGTGAACCGCTTCAACAGGTCCGTACGCATGATTGCCTCACCTCCTTTCCGTTACAGAAATTCAGCTGCGCCGAACAGCCGCAACGCCAGATGGTCGGCCATGTGTGCTGCGGCAGCTCCGTCAAGCCCACGCAGCACGGCGTGAGGAATCGACAGGCTGGCCTGTCCGCGCCCGGTCTCAGGATCCCTCACAAAGTAGCGCAACATCACGATCAGCGACTCGTTCGGTCCGCCGTGAAACACCTCGCACTGCACGACGTCGAGGTTCAGCTCCTCCAGACGGCCCTCGAAGCCCGCCTGAAACGCGCGCGTCTGGTCTACCGTCGCGCCCACCTCTTGCTCTACCATCGCTTTATCTCCCCTCCTTCCCAAGCAGCATTCTCCCATACATCGCCACTAGGACGGCGTCGGACACGTCCTCGCTCAGTCCCTTCTCCCCAAAGGTCTGCTCGACCAGCTTCCGGACCGCGGCCTTGCCCTGCCGCATCATATTGAAGGCAGCCTTTACCGTAGAATTGTTGCAGCTCTGGTAGGTCCGGCCTGCCAGCTCAAGCTGCGCCATCACCGCTCCCTGCACCATCGCCATGTCCAGCTCGTTCTTCCGACTGCGGATGAACGAGATGTCCTCGATGAACACGACCTCCACGTCCCGAAACCAGCCCTCATGAGTCAGCTTGCGAAAGCCGTGTACCAGCTTGGGAAAGCGGTCGCCGGCGCGCTGACCGACCGCCGTCACCTCGGTCCAGTGCACCAGCTTGCGGCCGTCGATGGCCGCCACCGCGATCTTCTTCGTGGATAAATCTATTCCGGCTATCATCACTGCCGCCTCGGCCCCAGGATCAGCTTCCCGAGGTGCCGCGGGATCGCCGGAAAACGCTTCCGGGCTCCACACCTTCGGCACGTCCCCGCCATGCTCGTCCGCCCGTTCGGGCTTTCGACGATCCAGTGGTGAACACAGATAGCCTGTTTCGCCTGCGCAAACCGTCCATGAGGATCACGTCGCACTAATGGATGAGAAATACGACGTCCCCTCTCTTTCCCAGAATACAATAATTGCACGACACGCAGTCCCTTTTGCGGCCCGTCTCCTCGGGACAGACCAGTGCTGCCCTAGTCCTGACGTCTGGTACCGTCCCCACGTCCGACCAGTCAACCGGCCGCCAGTTGTGCTCCGAGTCCTGTCCATTCAACCGCGCCCGAGGATCCGTCTCAAGCCAGGCTACCCGCCAGCCTGCCGGCGGCAGCTCGTCCATGCTCTCGTCCACCGACGCGAAGAGCTGCACATTGGGCAGGTCACGCAGCCGTTCCAACGCCCCCGTCAAGGACAGGCTGCCCCAAACGGCATGCTGCATATTCTCACCCCTCGTCACCCATTCAAGGTTCCGTGGGTGATTGTCCAGTCGATTCCAGTTGCGATGGTTCACCTCATGCTCAGAAGTCGGCCGCGGCCGCGATCCATGAAAGGCTTCAATCACCAGTCGATGTACGTATGGATTGCTGACCTGAGAGTGCCGGCTCAACGCCACGGTCGGATACCGCTTTCCCTTCTTACCTCCAGAGAGCTTCTGGCTGAGCACTCCCTCACAGCTCGTTCCCGAGGTCTGCTTGATCCGCCGTACGTTGCCGCAGGTCGAAACCTCGTAGATTCCTTCCCAGCCGACGACAGCCTTCCACCATTCTTCGCAATCACCGTGAGCAACCGGCCTGTCGTGTTCTTCTGCTGCCTCCACCCGCCAGCTTCGCGTATAGCCAAACATGCGCACGTCCGGATGCGCGAGGGCCAGCCTATACCATGACCAAACATAAGCAACCGTGTCGAAGTCGCCCGAGACGTGAAACCGCACGACCCGCGCGTCCGGCGGCAGCGGGGGTACCTCGTCGCCCCGCTCCGTGTTGGTCGTCCAGAGGTCCCACACGGGCCGGTTGGCCACGACCCGCTTGGCGTAGCAGATCAGCTCGCACTCCGCCGTGCTGCCGGGACACGACCCGCCGACCCGGCCCGGCAGCTTGGAGTATGAATAAATGCTCGCCCCCAGCTTCCGATTGCCGCGGCCCCACGGAGAGATCTCGCAGCCCCGATCCTCCACTAGGTGCACCGTCAGGTCTGTCCCTTCCTTTACCACTCCGTCCTCACCTCAGCGTCCCAGCCCCACTTCCTCAGCCAGCCCTCGACCCAGCCGGCCAGCTTGACCGCCTCGGGCGCGGCCTCCTCGATGGTCACGAGAAAGCTGCCGCCCTCGAACCTCCTGACCTCGGTACAGCCGATGTCGCCCCAGTTGACCGACTCGTCCCGAAGTTCCGGCGGCGGATGCGCCCGAAACGTGGTCTCCTCGTCCGGCCTGAACAGCGTGGTAAGCAGCGAGTCTACCAGCCGCTGGATGACAGCCTCCTCCTTCGGCAGGGGCCAGATGGGAACGTGTTCTACCAGCTCGCGCCGCCGCTCCCATTCCGCTCTCGACATGCCGCAGGGAACACTCACTCGTCCAGCCACCCTCCACTACCGAGACCGCCGTCGCCCTCATCCTTCTCGAGGTCGTGCTCGTCCAGGTCTCTGTAGCCGATCCCGACCGGGGCCGTGTCCAGCGCGAGCGTCCTGTCCTCGCTCTCCCGGGCCCGAGCCTCGACGTACTCGGTGACCGTGTCGAGCAGGCAGGAGACGCACTCTTGCCACCAGCACTTCCATGGGTCATAGACCTCAAAGTATACGGCTCGCAGCCGAAGCCGGCCGCACGCATCGCACCGCGCCAGCCAGAGCGTCTCACCCTCCAAGGTCCAGGCAACCCCGGGTCCGTGTATACAGCCCTTGTGTTTCACCGTCACGTCAGCCTTTCCATGAACAGTGCGACCAGCACGTCCCCGTGACACGACTCCGGAGAGCAGAAGCAGCCGAGCCGCTTACCCTCCAGGAAGGGCAGCCACCTCAAAAGCCGCTCACCGGCCGGAGAGGAGAGCAGCCACTCCCTGTACTTGTCGACGACCTCGTCCCGGGTCCCGTCCCGTCCTACCCTAAATGGGTTGCCCCAGGGCGAAGGCCGGCCGATGTAGACGTCAAAGTTCTGCCGTCCTCCCCTAACGTTGACAACCCTCGGCAGCTCCCTAGCCACCCGACTGCCCCGTCGGGACGAAGTCGGGGTTGTACCGAAGCAGGCTGTCCTCGATGTCCAGCTTGGCCTCGCTAGCGCGCCAGCCCCGGTGACACCGGTTATGCTCTCCGGTCTCGCCGCAGCTCACGGCCATGTATAGTGACCGGTCCCCGGTCCGCCGATTATGCTGGCGCTCGCGGACCACTCCCTTCTCCATGCGCTGCCCACAGTCGACACACCGACCGACCTCGTTCAGGTAGGCGATGGCCTCCCGTTGCTCCGAGGTCCGCGGGGTCAGCAGACGGAGCGTCCCGCTGCTCTCCCGCACGAGGGGCACCACGTGAAGCCGCCAGTGCGACGAGTCCAGGTACGCTAACGCCTGACGCACCGTCCTGGTCGCGTCGCCGTGCCACCTCTGCGCGAGCGGAAAGCCCTGGGCGAGAAAGGTCTCGAACCGGTTGACATCCGCCGTCGAGACTCCGGCCTGCTTCAGCCGCGTTCCTATCAGGCGAGCGAAGCCGTGGCTCCGGTCGCACAGCTGCCTCAGCTCGAAGTGCGACCGGTCCAGACCGTCCGGTATCTGGTAGCCGGCCTGCCGCAGGGCCGCCAAGATCGACCGGCCTCCTCCCATGTAGTTCAATCCGGTCGCGTATCCGAACTCCTTGACACGCTCCAGGTAGTGACCATAGGCGATCAGCAGGGGGTGCTCGCGCTCTCGGCTGCGCCGGGTCACGCCGTCCCTCCCTTACGCTCGCCCATCTTCTTGAGCGCCTCCGTGTATCGGCTCTTGTTCGCGCGCAGCCACTCCGCCGAGTCGTCATCAAACTCCTCAACGAGGATGCACACGGTCTGGAAGGCCATCATGTTGGTCAGCCCACCATGCCGCACGGAGTTGAGCGCCTGAAGCACGGTGTCCGGGATCTCTTCGCTCACGACCCTGTTTCCTTCCTCTCAAGCTCATCTAGATGAAACAGCCGGCTTCGTCCTCCGCTTAATAGTACCCGATAGACCTCGTACCTCGTGCCCCGATGCTTGACTGCCGCGGCCCTGCCGCGCTCGCCCCGCTTCACGTCCGAGTAGGGGCTGCTCAGTATCCGCACCTGGACCGGCGGGTCGATGGGTTCTTCGCCGTGGTGGGACACCCTACGCCGCCCCTCCCTGTCTAGGAGGCCAGCGCGGCGGGTCCTCGTCCTCCTCGTCCAGCCAGCACCGCAGCGCTTCCCACAGGCCCAACATGTCCGCCGCCCACCAGACCACAGCCAACACGATCACGAGATAGACGATCTCGCCGAAGCTCACTGGCCCAACACCGCCTGCTGGTTGTCCAACGGGATCGTCGCCTCCTGTCCAACGCCGATGATCGCGTGGTAGACCTCGACCGCGTGCTTGCCCAGTTTCGCCCGAGACAGGTTCGCCAGCCAGAACAGCTGGCCGACGCTCAGCGTCACCGTCGCCCCGACCTGAGTCCCCTTCTGGATCGCGCGCACCGGGCAGTCCGGCAACAGCCCCGTCACGAACACGAGAGCCTCATCCACCAGGTAGAGGTCCTCCAGCGCCGGAGATCCGTCCGGCCGGTGCGCGTCGGGATCGAACGCAGGCGCGGACCGTTCGTCGTTCCACTCCTGTCGCCACCGATCGCCGCCCTCGTCGTACTCCTCGCTCACCGGCCCGATGTAGAGGTACGGCTCCCTGCACTCAAACGCCCATCGCGTCGGGTCCAGGACCACCCTGCCTTCCAGCACGACCCAGCCGTGCCGCACGATGGTCCCCTCACGCTGCTTGAACATCGAGCCCTCGGCGATGGTCCCGCGGTAGTGTCCGTAGACCGCTCGCGCCCGAGGGATCTTCAGAGCGCTCACCATGGCGCACGCTATTGTGTGACAGTTGCCCGGCCACCGCTCGACCGGTACCTGGATCGCCTCGGCGATCTGTCCGACCGAGTCAGCCGTCAGCTTCAGTTCGTCCATACAGTTCCCTCAACTGTTTCTGAAGAGCCGCCGGCACCTGCGGATTGCTACCGTCCGTCCCCGGACACCACAGTCGCACATCGCCCTTGTCCCAGTCATGCGAGCCGTGCCGTGCGTGCGTAAAGCAGGTCGACCGAGTCCGGCCTCGCTCAACGTGACCGTTCGCGCTGCGCCGCTGCCACTGCTCGCGAAAGAGCTGTCTCAGCCTAGCACGCTGGTCCTCCCGACGCCTGTGCGCCAGCTCCTCCAGCTCCTCGGGCGTGACCTTGACCACGCAGCTCGCGTACTGACCGTGCACGTCCGACTCGTCGTAGACCCAGCGACCCCTCACGCTGCGCACCCAGCACACCCGCAGGAAGTCGCCGCCCGTCCTGTACTGCTCGGCGAGCACCCGGTAGATCCGGCCCGTGTCGCAGACACAGAGGTCGCCGGCCTTCAGCTCATTCCCCATCGCGTCCCGTCGTGTCCAGTCCATCTCACTAACTATAACGGGCAGCCGGCCTGTCTGTTACAGCTCCTCCAGCAGACGCCGCTGGAGCGCCGCCGCCCTAAGCTGCCGTTCCACGATCTCCCCCGCGCAGTCCGTCATGATGAGGTAGCACGACCCGACGTAGGCCTCGGCCGCCTCCTGCTCCTCCCATGCCGCGCCGGAGTCCCGCAGCCTGCGCCACTCGCTCGCCGCGCCCACGAACTCGCTCGAGATCCCGCCCAGCTCGTGCCAGAGAGAAGCAAGGGTCCGCATCACCGCTCCCCCTTCAGCAGCCGCTCGAACGCTTCCAGGTCTCGTAGGTATAGGTGGAAGTAGTAGTTGATGAACTGCCAGGTTAGCCACTTAGCGTACTCGACGGCACCAAACTCGAACGTCGTGTGGTTGTTCAGCGCTGCACAAGACCCATGTCCTTCACAATCAACGAAAATGTAAGGCATCACACCTCGTCTCCCCAGGTTGCCCAGCCGGGCCGCTTCGCCCGGGCGAACAGCTCGAGCCGCGGCGCCGGAGACATCGCCTCAAAGATCTCATAGGCCAGATCTGGCTTCACACTGTGCTCTGTCCGGGACGCAAAGAAGACGCCAGGCCGCCAGTGCTCCTGAAACAGCAGCCTGCCCTTGGTCGCCACGACCACGTGCTCGGTACAGTTGCGAAACGAGCGACCCATGCCGATCTGGACCCGGGGGTCCTGTCCGACCTGGATCGCGTTGCCGGCCAGCGTCAAGTTCCTAGCCTTCACCCAAGTGAGTACCGTCTTGGGCACGAAGCCCCAGGCCCGCGCCACCGTGAAAGCACTGTCCAGGAACGAGTTGGTCGTCCAGAGGTAGAGGTGCGCATCGTCAGCCACGATCCTCTGGAACTCAAGCTGGGTGCACAGCCGCTGGATCTCCTCCAGCGTCATGAGCGAGTAGTGCTTCGCCGCTCCCCTGCCTCCGCCGGGCAGCCTGTCGCCGTACGGCCACGGAGGATCAGCGGCCACCGTGTGAAACCTACCCCTCGGACACCGTATGTTGCCCATCTCAACCTACAACGCCTGGATGGCTCTTCCCGTTACAAGAGATCTCGTCGACCTTCGCGATCACCCAGTCCTGCACCGACCGCACCGTCGGCAGCGTCGCGTGCAGCGACCAGAACCTCCTGATCTCATGCGCCGGGGACGGCACCCAGGCTCCCCACACCGAGCGGGCCTCACAGTACAACACAGCCAGCTTATGCGTCCCGAACACCGGCGTTCCCAGACCCACGACGCCGCGCACGTCCACCGTGCCCTCTGTGGCCAGGCGCACGGACAGCAGCCCGCCCGCGCTGTGACCCACCAAGATCACGGGTTGTAGGCGCTCGCACCGGCGGCGTAGCAGGTCCAGCTCGTTGCGTACAAGCATGTTGGTGTGAAAACCAGGACCCCAGCAGGCGAAGCCCTCATCTTCCAGCCGCTCCCGCAGCCCGGACAGGAACTCGGCCTTGCTGAACAGGCCTGGCACTAGCACGATGTTCATAGCTTGGCCTCCCTCAGTCCGTCGCAGACGCAGCAAAAGACCCACCACCGGCCGTCCTTCTGTTCGCAGCCTGCAACGTTGGTGCCGCCGCATTCCCCGCAGGTCGATGGCTTCAGCCTTGGGCGCTCCGGCTTCTCGTACCGGCGACCGAAGTCTCTGGTCGGGACCACGCCCGTGCCGTAGATATCGTCAACAGTCTGCGTCCGCTCGCGGGGTCTGGTACGGAGCCGCACAGGATCAACCGACCGAAGCCGATTGCCGCCGGTGCTTGTCACGGGCGGAATGCTCCTCACCAACGCCTTCCCACGTCCGTCCCGTTGTACACTACGACAAACCGATCGTCCAGAAGCGGAGCCACGACGTCCCGCACCCCGACCAGCTCGTACTCGTCCGGCTCGCCCTGGTTCACAGTCACCGGTCGCCAGAGCAGCCCGCCGTTGCCGCATCCGAGCCTGGGGAGGACCACCGTTCGCACGTCCTGCCGATGGACATCCGCGAACAGCCCGAGCTCCCCGACGCTCGATCGGATCAGCTCAAGATCCGCCGTCTCTCGCCAGTGGTGCTTCACGGGAAAGGTCGCGATGTAGAACCGTTCGCCGCTCTCGTCCGGTCGCCAGACGTACAGATGGTTTCCGTTCTTGAGACGATAGCCCAGCGCTTTGGATAGCCAAGGCCACCTGTCCGCCGCCTGCTTCGCCACGCCGCGGCCCATCACCGCGCAGCCGTCCGCTCTCACCGCGCCGTTGGTCGTGACAACCAGCGCGTCCGCTTCCCGCGCTGCCTCAAAGAGGTCACCCGTCCGCTCGCGCATCCTCACTCGTCCTCGTACTGAACCCGCTCTCCGGTCTCGCGCCACGCTCGCTCCGCCGCCCGCCCGTAGAGCCGGCCCAGAGCGCTCTCCGGCGACCCACAGTCCTGGAGGTAGACCAGCGCCCGCTCAACGGGCATCCCGATAACCACCGTCGCCAGGGCATAGTGAAACAGCACGTCCGACGTCAAGGTCGTTTCCTCCGCGAGCTCTCGGGCTACCGCCTGTGCCCGAACCTCCACACACCGGCCGCACTTGGACTCGACGCACGTTCGCCTTCTCTTGAACGGGTTGAGCAGCCTCACAGCAGCGACCCCTCCAACACCGCCCAACAGAACTCCTCGACGCTGCTCACCGCCCTGCCCAGTTCCCTGCGGTTGTACGGCCAGTCCCGCCGGAACAGGTAAACGACCTCCTCGCCATCGTCCGCCGCATTCAGCCGTCCCAGAGCCGCGAGCTCCTCCGGGCTGTCCTCGAGCACCACCGTGACGCCGTAAGCCCGCACTGCCTCCAGCTTCCGGCCCGCAAAGTCCCGAGACAGCACGACCGGAAAATCGGGCAGCCCATGCCGGTGCACCCAGCGCTCCGTCTGTCCTCGGGCCGACTCGCTGGTCGGAGCGAACCGGTTGGTCAGGTAGATGCAATCGGCCACGGTCTCCAGCCGGCACAGGGCCAGCCTGTCCGCTTCGGTAACGAGCAGCGGCAGTGTCTCCCAGAAGGTCGTGGATTCTCGTACACGGTCCCACGCTCGGTCCACCAGCGCCGAGGGGTACACGGCCTGGCCGCCGGAACCGCAGACCTCCACCGGCTCTACTGACAGGTCCCGGACGAGGCTGCTCAGCCCCAACGCCAGGTCTGCGAGCACCCCGTCCACGTCAATAGCGATACATCGTCGTCGTTCGGTCACCCATCTCCTCCTAGTTTTTGGAGCCCCCGTCCCGTCCACCGCGACCCTTGAGGATCGTCCGACCTCCTAGCCGCGCCTGCGACTCTCACCGAGGACGGAGGCTCCCGCAGCTCCCTGGGAGCACTGGGGCGAATCCCCGTGCCCACCGATAGATAGTACCCTACCGACGGCAGGCATGTTCACACCTCTCGACCCCTTTTCGGGCCGTCCTGGCGCCCAGCGGGCCAGAGAGGGCGCAAAAAGAAAGGAGCCAGGCTCGCCTGAACCTGACCCCTCGCTCGAATCTTCTCTAACTGGGTAGCGCCGTCTTATGCTAGCTCGACAGTAGCTTTCCCGCGCGCCTGAGCACCGAGCGCTTGTCACGCCTGCCCAGCCCGCGCATGGTGTGCAGGAGGGCGACCGCGTACTCATGGATCTCGTCTCCTACTGCACCGTTTTTCCGCGGCGTCCCGTCCGCTGCCATCGCCTTCCGTAGCTCGTCCGCTGTGATGGTCGTCATCCCATCCTTGCCGGCCATCACGATGCCCGCTTCAGCCGCACCGGTACCTTAAGCTCGTCCAGCTTCTCGTAGACGCCCGTCATGCCCAGGACGAGGTCCAAACCCCGCTGCCTGAACTCACTGGCTCCCTTGAAGAAGATGGAGTCGACGACGGCCTCCTCCTTGGTGTTGAACCGGCCGCCCCGGACGTTCTCCGGCGCCCGCACGTGATCAGCGTAGCCGGTCACCGCGTTCACCAGGTCCCAGCCCGTGGGCTTGCCGCTGCCCCTCCTAGCCTCGGCCTCGACGATGAGCCGGAACTTGTCCCTGGACTCCTCGATGTCCTTGGACAGCTTCTTCTCCTCGTCGCCCTTCTTCGCCGGAAACAGGGCCGACAGCAGGCCCTCGACGTGGGGCAGCCCGTCCGTGGCCGCCAACAGGTCGCCCGCGGTCTTGAGCCGCTTGAACGACTCCATGCCCAGCCCTAGGATCTGGCGCGCCTGCCCGAGCTTGTCCAGCACCCGGCCCGTGTGCCGAATGTTCACGGTCATCTGCCGCACCTCATCGTCCCGCGAGAACACCGCGGCGTGGAGGGTATTGGCACAGACCACCCGAACCAGCGTCGGCAGGACCTTGCACGCACCCGAGCCGTCGTGGGCGCTCGCCGCGAGCAAGTACGGGAACATCCTGTCCCCACCGATCTCCAGCTCCGTAGGGATCCGAGCGAGCATCCACACTCGCCGTCCGTTCCAGAGGCTGCCGGCCGTCTCGTACCTCAGGTCGCCGTTGGCGACCAGCGCGTCGAGGAACCGAAACATCTCCTTGTTCTGGATCGGCGAGTAGGACAGCCCGCAGGTCCCGAGGGCATAGCCCGTGTCCGACCGGACCATGATCTGGAAGTCCGCCGCCCGCTTGTAGGAGCCCTTGCCCTGCACCGAGTAGTATGCCGGCCGGAGCATCACCGTCCAGTCCAGCTTCGCGACCTCCATGGCCGCGTCGCTGGTGGGAGCCTCCTCCACGCTGACGCCCACCCCGTGCCAGGGAACGCCGCCCTCCTTGGCATAGAACATCGCATCGGATTCTAACAAACCTGCACTCATGTGTCTTCTCTCCTCTCTTGTTCGGCGCTACCCGTCAAGAGACAGTACCCGACTCTCGTGCGGCCTGCTCGAGACCGCAACTCTCTGCTCACTTCGCTTCCTTCGGCGCCACCTCGCCCTGCTCGCACTCCGGGCAGCCGTCGTCCGTGAGCTTGCTCGCGAACTTGCCGCACTGCTCGCAGCGGTTCGAGCCGCTATTCTCATAGCTGAAGATGCTGCCGCACTCGTTGCACTCGTAGAGCCTGACGAAGTCCGACTCGTCCTCAAAGACCTCATCGCACTCCTGACACTGGAAGGGTGCCGCCTCCCGCCGCGCCTCCTCCTCGGCATCCTCCCTGTCCGCCTCCTCCTTCTGCGCCTGGGTGGTGAAGCCCAGACAGAAGCACGGGTCGTCCTGTCGTCCGTAGTGTTTATTGTGCCGCTCGCCGCCGATGCCGCAGCCGGCGCGGGAACCCGATCGGTGAGCACCGCGCCGGTGCCCGCAGCTGCCGCACTTCTCGGCCATGCTCGCGATCACCTCGTCCGAAGCGTCGCTACGAATCCGGAAGAGCTCGCCGCGAGCGTGCTCGAACTCCTCCAGGGTCACCTCCGACAAGAGCTGCTGTTGCGCCTCCCGCGCCTCGCGGAACCGCGCCATGTGCGCGTCCCACTCGTCGCCCTCCACGAACGGCTCGCGCCGCTCGCGCTCGAGCTTGACGATCCTAGCAACCGTATTCACCGCCTCGACCAAGTCCACCATTACACCTTTCCTTTCTGTCCGCAGTCGCAGCGCGGGTCGCCCTCAAAGGGCCTTCCCGTCATCCGGCTTACGGGCATGCAGGGGTCCTCGCCGTGCGGATCGTGTCCGCAGCGGGGACACTCCTCAAGCTTGCTGTCCTCGTCGTCGTCCGGCGGGTCCAGCGCCTCGAGCGCGCCGAGCGTCCTGTCCAGCGCGAACGCCCGCTTCGGAAGACCGTCGAGGTTCATGTTCGGCACCGCCCAGGTGACCGAGTGCTGCACCTCGTAGCTCAAGTGTTCGAAGACTCCCTCTCCCCCGACCCCGTGCCTGATGGTCTCGCGGTAGCTCTCGCCCTCGGCGCAACGCTTGAGCTCCCGTTCGATCTCGTCGGCCGTCCGGCGCAGGATCTTTACCACGTGCTCAACCTCCTCGACCAGGGCCTTCTGCTGCCAGTCCCTGGTCAGCTCTAGGTTCTCTCTCGTCGTCATGCCAGTGACCTCCGTAGCTGCTTCGGCCGGCCCGTCTGGTCACAGTAGGAACAGGCAGGACAGCAACAGTCCCGAGCCCGACCGCACGTCGGACACCGCTGTCCCGACTGAGCCTTGACCCGAGCGATCTGCTCCCTGCTGAACGCCGGCGCTAGCTCGATGATCTTGACGTCCCGCTCTTCCTCCCCTTCCCTGAGTTGAGCGTCCTCGTCTAGGACATCCGATAGAAGTCGTCCCCGACCGTAGGACCGGGCCAACAGGCCCTCCGTCTCCTCGTCGCCGCCCAACAGCGCGGCCTTGACCTCGGCCGGGCTGAGGTGCTGCGTCCGACGGGTGGGGTCGTTGCCCTCCAGCGTGTACGTCATTGTCTTGCTCCTTTCCGATCCTCGCGCGGACCGCGCGAGAGCCGGGTACCTGTTTCTCCGTCTTCACCTCCGGCTCTCGCCGTGTCGCCTGTGCCGTAGGCTCCGCGCCTGTTCCCTTCGCCGTGTTCACCCGAGGGACCGGGGCCGCCATGTCAGCTTTCAGGTGGTGCTTCGTTGGCCTTGGGCTTTCCGGGTTCTTCGGCTAGCTGGCGTCCCGGGTGCCGGTTTTGTTCTTCCACTAGTAGTATCGGCACATCTCGAGAAACCTGAACCCCTGTCGTCAACAAAAGTTTTGACGCCGGCGCGACGCGCTCGGGCGACCATGTCGGCCGTCCCACGGCTCATCGCCAGGTCCACCGCGAAGGCGTACACGACGTCCGGCCGGCCCTCCTCGAGCATCTGAGCGTTCCTCAGCGACCCGGCCGCACGTCCGTATCGACCCCAAGCAGCTGGGAAGGCTATCACCCGCAGCCCGCTCTCCTCGGCCAGCCGGCCCGCGATGGTGTCGGCCCCACGGGCGTCGCCGTGGATCACCACGGCGTCCGACGGAAGCGCAACCACGATCCGTCGGATCGTCTCCACATCCGTCCAGCTCCGGGAGCCGCAGATGAGCACCCTCACGATACCGCTTTATCCAAGAATGCGATTGCTTCGTCGCGGGTCAGCTCCCTGTCCGGCCCGTCGTACCGGAAGTCTTGCCACGCCACGTGGACGGCCAGTCCGTAGCCGCTGGCGGTGCCGACGTGCGGGCGATCGGCCTTGGCTTCCAGCACCCGCAGCTTCTCCTCGCCGGTCATGGGCGCGATGCTCCACACGGCAGCCTCAGCGACTTACGGTAGTGCCGCCGACAGAGCGGCCCTCGGCAGCCGTAGAACACGGCGATGACAACGGCGTGCCGCCGGCACTGCCCGCAGCGGGGGTCACCGTTGCTGCACCGCTTGGACGTTGCAATGCTCACGGCAGGTTCCCTTTCGCCCAGTCGTACCGCGCCTGCCCACCCACGTCCAAGAGCCGCTGGGGGTTCCGATACCAGTTGGTGCAGGTCCAGGCGAAGTCCTCCAGGCCGTTGACCGCGCTCAGCGTCCAGGGGAACGCCAGACCGGCCACGGCTGCCGTGAAGCCCTGCCCCTCTCTGGTCGAGTACCAGGACTCCAGATCGTAGTCCTGGGGATCGAGGGCCGCGCCACCGTTGATGGCCCAGTGCTGGTGGGCGTGGCAGTACTCGTGCGTCTCCTGGTTGGAGTTATTCTCCCCGTAGTCGGCCAGGATGACCTCGTGCGTCGGTGCCCAGTAGAAGTTGTACGGGTAGCAGGCCCCGTCTCTGGCGCAGCCGCCGGTGACGGTGCGCGTGTTCGCGGGCAGCCCCAAAGCCGCAAAGTTACCTCCCGCCAGTAACTCCAGCTCCGGGACGGCCGGGGGCTGCACCACCAGCGGCGCAAGTTCGGACACCGGCTCCGGCGTATCCGTCGGAACAGGCGACACGGTCGCCGTGCTCGTTGGGGTGGGCGTGGCGCGTCTCAGCTCCTGGGGACCCGTGGGACTGCCGCTGCTGCAAGCCAGCGCCACTGCTAGCAGCGCCGCAGTTCCGACCGCTGCCGGCTGCCTCACCGTCCCCGCTCCTCGAGGAGCTGCTGGGCCAGCCGCTCGCGCTGCTCCTTCACGCTCATCCTCCGCGGCGCCTGGGTCCGCCGTCCGCGCAGCACCCCGCCGCCGCTCGTCGCACGTCGCTCGCGAACGTCCAGTCCGCGCTCCTTTTCCCGGACCAGCTTGTTCAGGCACTCGTCAAGGCAGTAGCCCGTGGCGACCGGCACCTCCGCGATCGGTGCGAAGCGTCCCCTGCCGTCCTCGGTCCTCACCGGAGCGCCCGGCACCATCAGACACAGCAGGGTCTGCGGACACCGCTCGTCCAGCTCGTACGCGTCTCCGTACCGCCGAAACGGACACCGACCGTCGGCCAGGTCCCACGTGCTAATGGTCTGTTGCTCGGGAGCTTCCACAATCTTGGCAGCCTCGCCGCCGCTGCCACCGGTCGCGCCCAGCGAGTAGGTCAGCCCCTGCCTCGTGACCCGACCGGCCTGCATCAGCCGCGCCAGCTCGGCGTGTGCGGGACCGGACGCCAGCCCGACCAGCGAGGCGACCTGCTTCGTGGTCGCCGAGCCGCCGAGCTCCTTCAACGCCTGTGCTATCTGTTCACTCATCTCGAAACCTCCCTTCCAAGATCTACAACGGGAATCTCGAGAAAACGTTACAGAAGCTAGCGGCCGAACAGCTCGTTCGGGTCGACGACGGCGTCGGCCAGCCCGTAGGCGACGGCCTCCGTGGCATCCAGCCAAAACTCCCGGTCCATATCCTTGAGGACCTGCTCGCGCGACGAGGTCACCCCACACTCGAGGTAGGCGTCTACGATCCGGTCGCGCGCCTTCCTGAGCTGCGCGGCCCGGATGGCGACCACCTCAACGTCGCCCTGCATCGCTCCCCACGGCAGGTGAAGCATGACGGTCGCGTGGGGATAGACCAGCCGCCGGCGACCGGCCGCCAGCAGCACCGCGGCCATGCTGCCGCAGGCCTGGCCTACGGTCACGACCTCCGCCAGGCTCATCCGGATCGCGTCGTACAGCGTCCAGCCCTCGGTGACCTCCCCGCCCGGGCTATCGATCACGAGGTAGATCGGCCTGCTCGAGTCCTCGACGTTGAACGCGAGGATCGCGTCGTGCACCGCCGTCGTGCTAAACTGGTCCCACCGCCCCGGCACCCCCATGATCGGCCCCTTCAGAAACAGCAGCCTACGCTCGCGGGCGAGGTACATCTCCGCGGTCTCGAGCTGGTCCTCACGAAAGCTTCCTGGTCTCGGTCTCTGAAACATTGTCTCTCACCCTCTTCTAGCAAGTACCCGCTGCGCTGCCCTGACCGGGCCGAACGACCGGCGGTGTTCCGCCGACGGACCGAGCCTGTTCAGAGCAGACCTGTGCTCGGGCGACGGGTAGCCGACGTTCCTCTCGAGCCCATAGCCGGGCACGGTCCTCGCCAGCTCGCGCATCAGCCCGTCCCGGTACACCTTGGCGACGATGGACGCCGCGGCCACGGACAGGCTCTTGGCGTCCGCCCTGTCTGTGTAGAGCGCGGGTAGACCGCCAGCCGCATCGCGCGACCTCAGCGTCTTGCCGTCCACGATGACTCCCAGCCGCGCCTCGACGAGGCGGGGCGACTCCCTCCGCATGGTCTCCAGCGCCCGCCTCATCGCCAGAGCCCGGGCCTTGACCATGCCCAGCGCGTCCAGCTCCGCGACCGACACCGCGCCGACGCCGTGCGCCACCGAGTGTCGACGAACCAGCTCGCTAAGCCGCTGTCGAGCCGACGCGTTCAGCTTCTTCGAGTCGTCCAGCTCCCGGTACCAGTCCGTCTCCTTGACCTGGAGGACGACCGCACCGGCCACGACGGGGCCCGCCAGAGCGCCCGTGCCCACCTCGTCCACGCCGGCCACGTAGTCGAGCTGGGACCCGTGCGCGCGCACTAGCTCGTCCTCGAGCTGGAAGGACGGCCACTGCGCTACTCCTCTGTATTGGTTCTCGTTCACTGGTCAAACTCTTCCTGTGCCGCAGCTTGGTACCGCGTCTGCTCCTCCGGGTCGGCGAACTCCATGTCCACCGGGTACCGGAACGACACGCCCCTCCGTGGGTGGACCCCCGCGAACAGCCACGCCGGCGGGGTGCCGGCCCGCAGCTTGCCGATGCTGTACTCGTCCGGCCCCTTGGCCGAACCCGTGAAGAGCCACTCGCCGTAGCTCAGCTGGGACATGTTCACCTGATGGAACTGGCCGAAGCCCCAGTACCGAGGGTACGGGTGTCCCCTCCCGACCAACAGCTGGGCCATCTGAGTCACGAACCGGGCCGTGTCGTACCACGGAAACTGGAAATACATCTTGATCATGTCCCCGTGGGTGAAGAAGAACTCGTGCCCTTGGATGTTGGGAGTCGCCCACGGCGCTTCCGGGATCGTCACCGTCACGTTCTTCTGGTCCGCCAGCAGCGCCTTGACGGTGTGGTAGATCACCCAGTCGCCGTTGTTCTGGGCCTTGTCCTTGAACGCCGGCTTTCGCTCGAAGCGCAGGTGGTTCCCCACGACGCCGATGAGCTCCACCTCGGCGAAGTGGTGGGCCAGATCGCGCGTTGCCCACGCCAGGAGGTGAGCCGTCCGGACCAGCTGCTCGCCCAGCGGAAACGCGTTGGTCGCCTTCAGCTCGTCGTGGATCCCGCCGCTCGCGTTGTCCCCGACGTCCACGAGCCACAGCTTCCGGAAGTTCTCCCCGCGGTGGTGCGACTCAGCCAGGTCGATCACCGTGTCCACGTAGTACTGGACCCGCGCCGCCGCGATGGCAGGGTCGAACCGGCCGATCCCCATCGTCGACGCAGGCCTCACGACCTCGCCGTTGTGCAGACACGACAGCAGGCTCAGCACGTCCTGCGGCGAGTGCTTTCTAGCAACCTTGGTCTCGAGCAGCGGAGGCGCCGCCGTCGCCAGCGGAGCGATGTTCGGCACGATGGCCTCGACGAGCCGCTGTCCCAGCGTGTCCTGCTTCAGCGACGCGTGGTACTTCGCCCGCATCAGGTGCAGCTCCTCCTCCAGCTCGTGGATCCTCCCCTCCTTGACCACCAGCTCCGGGATCTCGGCCTTCGTCGCCGGCCTCACCGTCGTCCTAGACCGCTGTCCGGAGAAGGTGATGTTGCCGGCGCGGGCCCCCACGTTCTTCACCGTGTCCACCGAGATCTGGTAGTCCGGAAACTCCTCCTCGAGCTGCGCCGCAGCCTCCACCATCGTGTTCCCCGACCCTGCCATCTCGCGGATCCGGGAGACCAGCCTGTCCTTCTCCTCCCCCGGCATCCCCCTGATCGTTCTTCGTCTCGCAGCCACCGCTGTCACCTCCTCCTTCTTTCTCTACCCGGGAATGCCGACACGAGCGCTTGCTTCACGCCGCGACTGCTCACTGCTCAACGCGTTGTACCTCGTCATCAGTAAATCGAATTGTGATGTCGGCCCTTCGTCATCCTGGAATCCCTGCCCGTGCCGAGGCCTCCCGACGACTCTGCTCACGTGATAGGGCATAATATCCAGATTCGTAGATCTCGTACTGAGCCTTCAGCCTCGCGACCGCGGCCCTCTGGTCGACCGACCTGTGAAACAGCCGCTTCAGCAGGTCGTCCCCGTCAATGGCCGCGCTGCGGAGCACCTCCTTCACGAGGGCCGCCCTCGGCAGGTCCTTGAACTCGTCCGACCGGATCAGGTCCAGCATCTTGAGCGGCACCAGGTACTCGAGCACTTGGTCCAACTCGTGCAGCGCGATCTCCTCTCGCGCCAGCCGGTCGCCGGAATAGCCCTTCAGAGAGGCCAGCCGAAGCATCAGTCGGCCGAGCTCCATCGAGGTCAAGGTCGCCGGGTCCAGAGGAAAGTCGTAGTCCTCCCCGAGCAGCTGTTCAGGAGCTCGCTGCCGGGGCAGCCGCTCCTTGGCGAGCAGCTCCTCGGCCCGCCTCGCCCCCTCCAGCCATCGCAGCTTCGGGTTCGCGCTCTTCCTGGGGGACCTCTTAGCCGCCACGCTTCGACTTCGACTTCCCTTTTTCACGGCCCATAATCCCCGCAGATTCAAATTGCCGCATCACGATGGCCCAGGTCGCTGCGTCACCGTCCTCAAGCAGGTCGCAGATCATCGCCTTCTCGCACCGCCGACACGTCGGACTGTTCCGCTCAAACGGCCTGTCTAGCAGTACCCCAGACCGAAAGGCTTGCTGTGCGGCCAGGGGCCTGGTCTGCGACTCCTTCACGAGCTCCGGAGTCGGGGTCACGTAGAAGACCTTGTAGTCCTGGGTGTCCTTGTTCTCGAAGAGGAAGAACCCCTCGTCGAACCGAGAGCCGTGCAGCTCCCCGTGCTCGCTGTACCAGCAGAACTGAAGCATGTAGCCCCGCCCCCACGGCGGGTTCCACGCCGCGAGCCGCTGAGCGTTCAGGTGCTTGTCAGCTATCAGCTTCGGCAGCTGTCGAAACCCCTGCGAGTTGACCGACTTGATCTCGCCCAGCGCCAGCTTCCCCGTCACCGGGTTCTTCAGCACCACGTCCAGCCGGCCGCTCACCACCGGGTCGTTCAGTCGCACCGGCAGCTCGGCCGCCGCGAGCAGCCGCGCCTCGCTGAAGTAGCGCTGCCAGCGCTTGTGCATGTCCGACCCGTTGTCCATCCGTCGCCGGCTCTGGCCCGGGTACGCGGGCCGGTGGCCCAGCATCCCCAGCTCGATCTCCCGCGCGCACGGCGACCCTGCCCCGCTCGGCCGGATCGCGGGTCCGGCCTTCTGCCACCCCTCGGGAGACGCCTTAGTATCGAAATATCGATCTATCTCCCGACCGACCCAGTCGTCTACATTGAGCTGCCGCAGCAGCCGGCCGACTCCCCCTTTGCTCATTCTGGCTCCAGGCCCGACTGTTTGCGGAGCGTATTGAGACACCACTTAAAGAAAATGGTCTGCACGTAGTCCGCGTCGCTCAATGTCGGCATCGCCCACACGTCCGGTGTCGATCCCTGCTCGACCTGCCACCACAACTTGACCGCTGCCCGTGCCTCAAGCATGGACTTTGCCAGCGGTTGCACCGCCATAGCCGGCGGCAGCTCAGCCTCGTCCCTCTCGTCCTCGGCCACCTGCTCGGCTGCCTCCACGTTCCTCTCGTAGAGGTGCATCGACCCGCTGACGTGGGTGTAGGTCCCGACCTTTAGATCCAGGTCCGCGGCCACCGCCGCCTGGAGCATGGAAAACTGCACTACATCGTACGGCCAGCCCAGCCACGCGTCGTTCGACCTCATGTTCACGAGCAGCTCCAGCATTCCGAACCTCACAAAGAATTGAAGACTCACGGTGCACGGCACGTCCAGCGACGTCCTCTGGTCCCGCTCACCGAAGACCGTGACCACGGCCTGCCGGCTGTCGGGATCTTGCCGGAGCAGCCGGAGCACGTAGGGCAGCTGCAGTCCGAGCCGCGGCCCGTAGCCTCCGTCCAGCCGGCCGTTGCCCGGATTGATGAACTTCGCGTACTGAGGAGCGACCCGCACGAGCGCCGCCGGACAGCTAAAGCCCCCGACGAGCTGGAGCCCCTCGAGCACCCCGAGCGCCGGCACCAGCCTGCGGGTCGGCTGCCCGACCCACCGTCGGTCCGGTTGATAGATCCTGGTCACTACCGGACGCAGCTCGCGCGACGACACACCGCGCGGCTTCACCTGCTCGCCCTCCGCTAGGAGAGTTCTCAGCAGCCCGCTGTAGACCTGGGTCGCGGTCTCGCCGGCGACCACCAGTCCCGTCTCAATGCTTCCACTCGTCATCCCGATACTCCTTCTCGCCCGTCAAGAGCTTCCCGTAGTCCAGCACCCGCTTGTAGAAGAACCGTCGCGAATACTGAGGGTGTGGCACCCGCCGGTGCGGAATGCCCGCCGCCGTAAGCTGTTCCGAAGCGAGCTGCCCGAGCGCCACGATGTCGGCTCCACTCGTCTGACGATGCCACCACTTTGGGTCCTCAGCCGCCAGATCCACGACCGTGCGCCCGTCCCACTGAACGGAGTTGAACGTGCAGTAGTCCGCAAGGCTCAGTCCTGCTGCCCGCAGGCACTGAAACAGGTACCGGCCCGACGGGCTGTCCCCCCAGCAGATCCCATTATCAAAGATGGCCGCGAACTTCCGGACCAGAGCTCCGTTCCACTCTCCCGACCGGTCCCGCTTCTCCACCGCGTCGTGCCGATTGGGCCGGTCGCCGACGAAGATAAAACGAGGATGCTGGGTGTTGCCGAGCGCCGCGACCTCAAACCTAGGCAGCAGCGTCTCCATGTTCCGAACCTGCGTCACCAAGCCGGAGGCGGTCCGCGTCCGCGCGTCCTCGCTCGCGGTAAAGTCGTATCGGACCACCAACAGCGCCGTCCGCCTCGCGACAAACTCCTCGTAGAGCTCCCTCAGGACCGCTCGCTTCTCGGGAGCCTCGTAGATCTTCGCGTCCTCGCTGTCCGGCCCGCGCTCCAGATTTCGCCCGATAACCTCCGGGTCGACCGAGCAGTAGACCAGCACCGCGCCGCGCGCCATGAGGTAGCCCTCAAACAGCCACTCCTCCTGGTCCGTCAGGTCAGGCCCGTTGCGAAACGCCCGACCGTAGACCCAGCTCCCGACGTGCAGCCTGTCCGCTACCGCCAGTCCAGGCAGCCGGCGAAGCCCCCTCACGTAGTACGCGAGCGCGTCCTTCTCCGGCGGTCCGGCGTGAACGTATCGAAAGCCGTACCGCTCCAGCTCACGCGCGAGAAAGGTCTTGCCCGTGCCGTCTGCGCCCTCACAGATTATATAGGGCCCGTAGTTCACGATGAGAACGCCTCCCTTAGACAAGGGTCACAATACCAAGATGCCCACCAAACCCGGTAGCACATTCTCTGCCAGGAACAGGCGTCGCATCTGCGATGAGCGTAGCTACTGTCAGCCACGCTCTCCCTCCAGCCTCTTAGTACCGTCTACAAACCGCTTCGGTGAGAACGGTCGGGCGAGCGGTCGCCAGTCTACCAGCTCGAAGCCGCGGCCGGGCGTCGCCTCCCTGCCCGAGTCCAGCGCTCTCAGGAAGGTCCGCCCCAGGAACTCCCCGACGGGCGGCATCACAGCCTGGGTCACGTCCTCCCTCCTCACGCCGTTGAAGCCCTTGTGTCGAGGTCCCTCGGGCGCGAACACGAAGGTGTCCGGGTAGCCGCACAGCCTGGCAGCCTCGCGGATCGTGATCATCCTGTCCAGGACCGGGTGTACCATGCACGCCACGTCTGCGATGGTCCGGCTCGGCGCGTCGTACGTCATGCGCCCCGCCAGGTACCGCGCCTTCTTGGCCGGCACCCCCTCGGCGACCGCACGTTCGTAGCCTACGTCCCAACCCTCGCCCTCCTGGATACGCCGCACCACGTTCAACCCGCGCTCGTCAAACTGCTCGTAGACGTGGTTCGGGACCCGCTCCTCCTGGCCGCTCGAGACCGCGCTGTTCTCCAGGTCCTCGATGGCCTGCCGCGTCGTCGCGACGTCGCCGTAGCCGACGAGGGGCACTCGAAGGTCCAGCTCGTACCGGTGCGCTATCAGGTGGAACCTATCGCGCCACTGGGGAGCGCCGTGCAGGACCGAGTTGGTCATGAGCACCGTCACGGCGTAGCCCCGCCGGTTGAACCGCCGCGTCGCCTGGTCGACCTTCTTGCGGCCGGTCTTGAACGCCTGGCACACCGACTCCCAGACGAAGAAGTCCGGCTCGACCGCGAGCGCCGCCTCCACGCAGTGGTCCGTGAACGCCACCCGGGGATCCGCCATGCCCCGCCTGCTGCCGGCCAGACTCCAGGGTGCACAAGGCGGGTTCGCATACATCATCACCACGTCCCTCTCCCCCTTGACCGGCCAGCCCTTCCGCTCCAGGGGGTGGTGCACGTTCGGAAAGTTCAGCTCGAACGTCGCCGCTCCCCAGGGGCCCTCCTCCCACACGCCAGCAAGTTCAAAACCTGCGCGCTGCACTCCGACGCTGAAGGCGCCCGAGTAGATGTGGACCCCGACCGCCTTAGGCCTTCGCATCCCAGCCGCCCTCCCTCAGCAGGTCCGTCACCTGCGCGTAGGCGCGACGGTGGTCGATAATCTCGACCCGGATCCCCCGCTCGGCGAACCGCGCCCTCTGGTTCTGGATCGTCTTGTGGTGCTGCCGCACCTGCCACTCTTGGATCGGCTTCCCTCCGTTGCGCTTGTAGACCTGAGCGATGCACTTGTCCGCCGGAGTGTCCAGAAACGCCAGAGCGACGCGGCCGGGAAACTCGTCGACGACCTCGCACCACAGCGTCACCGCCGACGAGAGCACGAGTCCCTCCACGATGACCAGACCAAGCTTGGCGTAGTGTCGCACCAGCGGCTGCACGATGTCCTTAAGCGGGTACAGCCCGTCCGCTCCGCTGCACGCGGCGCCCGAGTACCGGCCGATCACGTACAGGTTGCCGAGCCGAAACGCCCGCGGCAGCCTCGGCGTTCCCTTCGAGAAGTGCGGCGTCCAGAGCGGCTCCCCGCCGCCGTTCTCCCTCAGCAGCCTGTAGATCAGGTGGGTCTTACCCGACCCGGACGGTCCTCTCAAGCTCACGATCATCGTCGAAGTCCTCCCTCATGTACTCCTCGAAGTTCGGGTTCGTGCCGAACGCTCCCTTCCGGCGTCGCTGCACCAGGTCGACCGCTTCGGCGCCGCTGATGTCCTCCACCAGAGCAACCGTCGCCGCCGCGACCAGAGCCGCCCGATTCCGCCCGGCGTTGCAGTGGACCAGCACCTTGCGGCCCTGCCGGATCCTCTCGGCCAGCTTCTTCGCCAGCACCCAGACCGTCTCGACGTCCACCTCCTGGCCGTCCGACATCGAGTAGTGGACGTACTCTAGCCCATCCACGTCGACCAGGTCGGGATCCGCCCGCGTCGTCAAGTTGACCACTACCGTTATGTTCTTCCTTCGGAGGTCCTCGACCTTCTCCTCCCTCGGGTGGTAGTCGAACTTGCCGCGGGTGTAGAGACTGTCCTGCAGGATGCTGATCGTCCTCATCGCTTCCAGATCCCCAGTGCGTCCCACGCTCTCGTTCCGAGAGCCGGCGCCCGCACAGCTACGAATCCCTGAGCCTCGACCTCGGCGATCAGCACCAGTGTCCGCTCGCGCCACTCCTTCCGCTTCAGGTGAAACTCGATGCAGAGCGACCGCACGTGGTCAGCGAACCGGAGCGGAATCTCGTACTCCCCACCCTCGATGTCCACCTTCACGACCGTCGGACGATAGCGCCTCAGCTCGCCCAGGAAGCCCACCGTCGGCACCGTCACCGAGGTCCGGCCGCGCCGCACATACAGGCTGTACCCGCTGGTGTCCCGCTCGCCGAGGAACAGCTCTCGGTCGCCAGCCGCTCGCGCCACGAGCGCCGCCGGACTCAGAACCACGAACGGATGATCTCCGAAGTTCCGCTCCAGCAGCTCGAAGTTGTCCGGCGCTGGCTCGTAGCAGACCACCTTCTTAGCGCCCCTCTGGAGCGCTAGCCACGCGAACGCGCCGATGTGCGCCCCCGCGTCCAGCACCCGGTCCCCCTCCTGGATGTCGAGAGCGTTGTACTCGCTCCGGATCTGCTTAAGGACGTTCACGTCCCCCCACTTGTCCGGCCGATGCCAGAGCCCCGTCCTGTCGTCCTGCTTTAGCTCCACGACGCCCACTCTCCTCTCCTCGCCGGGTTCGCGAAGTCCGTCGTCTTCTGGTAGGAGTAGACCGAATCGCTCCACGTGTACCCGTAGTCCCGCAGGACCGGCGTGAGCTCGTCACGCACCCCGTCCCAGCCCTGCAGCTCGCCGAGCGCCCACTCTGGAAAGAGCGCCCGCCGCGCCTCAAACATCCTCGAGACGAACCGGTCGCCCCAGTAGTCCTTCACCTTCCGGTAGTGGCCCAGCTCCGAGTCCTGGGACCGACCCGGGTACTGCCGCCCGTGGTAGGACTGCTTGTAGTCGCACAGGAGCGCCTCCACGTGAAAGTGGTCCAGCTCGAGTCCGTGCTCCTCAGCCAGGGTCTTCTGCACCCCCTCGCCCAGCCTGTTCGTCAGCTCGAGGTTCGCCCCCGAATCGTTGCCGTTGAGCTGCTCCGCGTGCTTCGGGTACAGGTAGGCCAGACCGATCCTAGGATGCTTGCCTCCCCGCGGCCTCATGTCGCCGATCGCCGGCGTCACCTCGCAGTACCGGTGCACTGCCTCGCCCAGCTTGATCGCGGCGTACCGGCCCACGTACCGGATCTCGTTGAGCAGGTCCCACACCTCATCGTAGGTCGTCGCCTGGAGCAGGACGGGAAACCGGTCGCCAGCCCAGCTCGCGAAGCTAGTCAGGTGCTCGGCCAGCCGGTGCGGTGCCTTCACCGGTCGCCGCTCCCGCCGGAGGTGGAGCCCCTTCCAGTTGTCTCTCAGCCACGACTCCAGCTTCGCCGGATCGGCCAGGACCTGCTCCCGAGTCCAGTTGCTCCAGAGCAGCTCGGCCGTGGGCACGTTGAACACGCTCAGGTAGCAGCCGATCCGCCAGATCCGTTCCTCGAGCGGCTCGTCCTTAGCGAGGTAGCCGACCACGGCCATGTGCGGGTCCGGCCCGCCGGCCGCGGTCTCGTATCGACAGAACTCGACGAACGTCCGCCGATAGAACTCCACGCTCTCGGTCGGCGCGAACCGCCTAGCCACGGATGAACTCCTCCATCAGCCCCCGCGCCCGCTCGTCGGTAAACTGCTTGGGCGGGCTCTTCATGGTCCAGGCTGAGGGGCCCACTAGCGCACCCCCCAGCTTGCGGTCCAAGGCCAGCTTGCAGCAGCGGATGGCGTCGATGACGACTCCTGCGGAGTTGGGGCTGTCCCACACCTCCAGCTTCACCTCAATGCTGATCGGTACCTCGCCGAAAGTGGTGCCCTCCAGGCGGATGTAGGCCCACTTGCGGTCCTGGAGCCAGGGCACGTAGTCGCTCGGCCCCACGTGGATCGCGTCTGGCTCCAGCTCTTCGGCCAGCTGCGACTGCACGGCGTTGGTCTTCGACTCCTTCTTCGACTCCAGCCGCTCGCGCTCGAGCATGTTGAGGAAGTCGGTGTTGCCGCCGAAGTTGAGCTGGTAGGTCCTGTCGAGCCGGACCCCCCGGTCCTCGAGCAGCCTTGCCAACACCCGGTGGACGATGGTGGAGCCGACCTGGGACTTCACGTCGTCCCCGACGATCGGCAGCCCCCGGTCCACGAACCTCTGTCTCCAGTAGTGCTCCCGCGCGATAAAGACCGGGATGCAGTTGACGAACGCGCAGCCGGCCTCCAGCGCCTGCTCGACGTACCACTTGGTCGCCTCCTCGGAGCCTACCGGCAGGAAGTTCACGACCACGTCCGTGCCGGTCTCCCGCAGCACCTTGGCCACGTCCACCGTTTCGACGGGCGACTTGTGGACGACCTCCTTGAGGTAGAGCCCCAGCCCGTCGTGGGTCATGCCGCGGGACACGGACACCCCGAACGACTCCAGCCTGTGCGAGAGCTGCACCGTGTTGTTGGGCCTGATAAACACGGCCTCCGCGAGGTCCCGGCCTACCTTGTTCACGTCGATGTCGAACGCCGCGCTGAACTCGATGTCGCCCACGCGGTAGCCTCCGAGGTCCCGGTGCATCAGCCCGGGCACCCGCCCTTCCGGTTCGAGACCGAACTCGTCACCGTAGAACCGCACGCCCTGCACGAGCGCCGAGGCGCAGTTGCCCACGCCGATGATCGCTACCCGCACCTTCTTTCCCTTGGCCGAGGGTGCGCAGTTCGAATCAAACAGGTCCACCCTAGTAGCCTCCCCTCTGTCGCTCGCGATTGATGTTGTTCTTCGCGACGTACAGACCGTACAGGTCCGAGGCGTTGCGCACCCCGAGCGCCAAGAACATGTTGAACACGAAGTGCAGAAGGTCGACCGCTTCCTCGACCGCGTGCAGCCGCTCCGCCTGGGTCGGCTGCCGGCCCTCGTCCGCCTTGTGCCACTTCCACGCGACAGAGTTCAGCAGCTCAGCAAGCTCCATGTGCGCCATAAGTACCTGCCGTCGAAGCTCCTCTACCACACCCGTGGTCCACCGCTCGGGAAACCGAGCTATGAGCTGCTCACGAAAGGCCTGCTGCCTATCGAGCAACGCCTGAAGCAGGTCGCCTTCCGGCAGCTCGACCGCGCCGGCCGCGGCCGCCAGGTCCTCAGGAGGATTGTCCTGGTGACCGCCCGTCCGGCTATCAGCCGTCACCTCAAGCTGCGGCCGACCGTAGACCGCGGCGACGTCCTCGATCCCACCCGTGCCCTCGCGACGTTCGCAGCAGGGCAGCCCATCTTCGACCTGTCCGGGCCCGAGGCAGCAGTCGCTGCCCACAACCAGGCCATCGCCCCCTATCTGGTCCACCTTCCTCGTGCCCTCCTCGCTTCTAAAGTACCCGCGTGCTCGTCAATGAAGCTCCTTACCCGCTGTTCGGTCCGCTGCCGCTTCTCCGCGTTCATCAGCTCCCAGCTCTCGATCCTCAGGACCGGCAGACCGGCCTGTTCCAGCAGCCAGAGGTCCCTCTTGGCGTCCTTCTCCTTGCTGTGCATCGGCCCGTCGAACTCGAACGCGACGTGCGCCTCCTCGCAGTACACGTCCACCTGGTACGGCCCGAACGCCTGCTCTATCCTCACTCCCAGGCCAAGTCCAACCAGTAGCTTCATCAGCCGCTTGTGGCCGTTCGTGACCGACGTCAGCCTAGTCATTAGAACTCGGGCACTTCCTGGATCGCCCGACGAAGCTGCTCCTGCACCTCAGGGTGCTGGGTCAGGTGCTCGACCAGGTTCCTCCGGCCGAAGATCTTCTCCCCGAGTACCTCGTAGTTCGCTCCGCTCTGTCTGATGATCCCGAGGTCGAGTGCGAGCGGCACCAGGCCCGCGACCACGTCCACCACTCCCGAGAACAGGAACGGCACTTCGCCCTCGTCGAACATGTGGCTCCCGCCCTGCTTGTTCTTCTCGATGACGACCTTGAGGTGGTAGCCGACGCGCTTCTTCCTAGGCTTATCGCCTGGCTTTGTCGGCTCCCCGATCTTCTCCTCGATCCAGTCGCCGCGCGTCACCTTGACCTTGAGGCTCGGGAAGAAGTGCTGGCCCTTGCCTCCTGGCAGGACGCGCGGGTCTCCGAACATGATGCCGATGCCCTCCCGCATCTGGTTGATCAGCACGATAGCCGTCACCCCGTTCACCGTGTTGGTCTTCGCCAGCCGAGAGTTGAGCAGCCGCGCCCTCGCCCCGAGCGGGTCCTTCTCGCCCTCGAGCAGCTTGACCGGCACACAGGCCGCGATGCTGTCCATTATCACCATCCCGAACCTCGCTCGACACAGATCGTCCAGCACGTCGAACGCTTCCTCGCCCGACCGCGGCTGGCTGACGAGCAGCTTCGAGAGGTCCACCCCGAGCACCGCCGCCCAGTCCGGGTCGAAGGTCCGCTCCACGTCGATGTACGCCGTCGCGTAGCCCTGGTCCTGCGCGGCCTTGATAGCGAACAGAGAGATGAGCGACTTGCCGCTCGACCACTCGCCGTAGAGCAGAGCGAACCGGCCGAACGCGAAGCCGCCCCCGAGCGCCCGGTCGAGAGTATCGATGCCGAGCGGAAGCTTGACGATGTGCAGCCGCTCGTCGCTGCCCCAGAAGATCCGGTCCTCCCCGTGCTCCTTGCGCAGCTCGGAGAAGATCCCGACGGCGTCCTGGCCCGTCAGGATCTCAGGGCCGCCTTTCGTCGCCTTACGAGATCCCACGTGTCCTGCTTCTCCCTCTCTATCTTGGCCAGCCGCGTCCGACGTTCGGACGACGGCTCCTGCGCCCACGTCTCGCGGAGCGCCCCGCCCAGAGCATCAAGCTTAGCATACAGCTCGCCCAGCTCTCGGTCCTCGCTCACTCGTTCTCCCTATGACACATTCCGTGAGGTGCTCCGCAGCAGGGGTGCTCGCTCGCCGTCGGCGCCCCGTAGACCAGACGTTGAATCGCGACCGTAGCCCAGAGTACTGTGGTCAGGACGTCGGTCCCGAGGGCAGCCCACAGCCCGAGCTCGTAGAACGCAGCCATCACCGCCAGCAGCCCGCCGACCGTCAACAGGGAGGTCGAGAGCGGCACCGTGCTCTGCTTCACCCTCCACTGGTGCCACACCGTCGGGAGCAGCGACACGATAAAGACCACGTTCGACACCGCTATCACGAGGTCCGGCCAGCTCACGTCTTAACCCCCGCAGCTTCCAGAGCCTCCATCCGCTCCTGAAGCTCCTTCACCTTAGCTACGATGGTCTTGGTGTTCTTGCGGGCGACCCCGTCAATCCACTTCTGGATCTCCGCCAGGGTATCGTGCACCGTCTTCTGGCCCGCCGCTCCAGCGACCATCTCGGTGATCTGAACCTCCAGCTCCGTGTCGACAGCAAGCCACACTACACGCACGGCCTCGAGCGCCCGCTTCACCTGAGACTCCACCGGCTGATCCACTCGAACGTTCCGGATCTCGACGGCCGGCTTGATGTACTGGTTCGCGCCCTCCTGGCCGACGGGGATGGTCACGCCGAGCGACACGGACACCAGCAGCGGGTCCGCACCGTCAACGGCCTTTTCCGCGTTGAGCCGACGTCGCTTTTCCTCGGCCATCTAGAACTCGACGATCTCCGCGTCGGCCGCAGCCTCGTCCGCGGGAGTTAGCACCTCGACCGGTTCCGCCGCGCTGGCAGCCGTCACCTCGACCGTGCCACCCGCGGGCTGAACGCTGAACTCCTTGAACACCGTCTCGATCAGGTCCGGCAGCGTCGCCAGCGTCGCCTTGACCGCGTCGCTCGGCGGCTCCTTGTCCAGCGGCACCAGGCTATAGAACTGCGAGCCTGACTTCCCGTTCCGGTGCAGCTCGTAGTCCCGGTCGACCAGCGTGCCGTAGGTGCCCGCCATCGTAAAGACCTGCTCGGCGATCAGCCCCTTGAGGACGTGCAGCCGAGGCTCGCTGACCTCCTCGACAAACCCGGCCACTTCGCCCCGCCGTGCCGGCTTCGCGTTGTCGCTCGGCCGGACGGGTCCCGGAGTGAAGAACCGGTACACGTACACCCAGCCGATGCCCTTCCACCACATGTCGAGAGGCTCCTTCTGATTGCAGTACTGGCACGTCTCCACCGGGTCGATCGGAGTGGGCTCGCCCTCGTCATCTACCGCAACCCTGCGCAGACACACGACGTCCTTCGTAAAGGACCGTCGCCGGCCCTGCACTTGGATCTCGTGGAAGTTATGAGCGAAGACGTCCTGCGCGTCCGTCAGGTGACGGTACCGCGCGATGCTCCCGTCCATGGTCAGGTACAGCTTTCGGACGAAGCTGCCCGAGACCTGAGCTACCCGGGCCCGCTGCTTCATGAGAAACTCGAGCCCCCGACCGTATCCACCACCCTGCTCTGCCATCTCTCCTGTCCTCCCTTCTTTCCGCTCTACACTCTAACCGTTCCGATCTATAGTACCCTGTCGGACTAGCCATAGGACGCCGTCCTCGGCGCCCTGGATCGCGTCAGAGAGCGCCGACACCCCGCAGTCCGGAGCGTCCTTCGTGCCGGGCGGCCACCTCACGACCCTCGTCCGCCGCAGCCTAGACCCCAGCTGTTCTATCGCTCTCTTGGTCCCGCGCCGGCCCGGCTCGTCCGCGTCCAGAGCGAGCACAACCTGCCCGGTCCTGTGAACGAGCAGGTCCGCCTGCTTCGCCGACAGCCTGCTGCCCAGGATCCCGACCGCGGCGTACCCGTGCTGGTCCAGCCAGAGCACGTCCAGAGGACCCTCGGCCACGACCACCTCGTCGGGCGCCGCCGGCAGGTGCTCCCACCCGAAGAGGTGCTGGCTCTTGGGCAGCCGACCGGTGTTGTCATACTTGGGCTCCACCCCCGGGTCGATGAACCGATAGACCAAGCCCAGCAGCTCTCCCTCGGGCCGGTAGGGGATCGCTACCGCGCGAAGCTGTCCGTCCCTGCCGACGTCCCACTTCTTCAGCGTCGCCGCCGTGAAGCCCCGATCCAGCATGTACTTGTACGTCTGGCCCCGCTCGTAGAAATACAGGGGACGCTCGACCGCCGCGCTCTCCTCAGCCGGCTCGATCAGCTCCAGCACTGCAGCTTCCGAGCCGAACGCCGAGCTCCGGTGCTGGAGCCAGCGTCTCGCCGCTGCCCAGTCCGATCCCTGGACCTGCGCGACCAGCCCGACCAGGTTTCCCTCGCCGCACCCCGTGTAGCAAATCCACAGGCCCGACCCGCGGCTGATGGCGAACGACGGTCGCTCGTCGTCGTGAAACGGACAGCGACAGTACAGCTGAGCGTCGTCCTCCGACGCGACCTCCAGCCCGAGCTCGCTCAGCACCTCCTCCAGGTCGAGAGTTCGCTCCACCCTAGGGCAGCCCCGCCGCCTCCCGCAGCTCGCTCAGCCATGGGTAGTCCAGACCAGCCAGGTACTCTTCGCTCTCCGTGAACTCGACAATGTGCTTGAAGTACTCGTTGCCCATGAGCACCTGGTCCCGAGCGTAGCTGTAGGCCGAGAGCGCATCCGAGTAGTGCACGACCTGTTTCTCGACCTCGGTGAGAGCGCTCTGCCGCACGATCCTCCTCAGCCTCTCCTGCAGCTGCTCCGGATAATCCCCCCAGAGCATCTGGGTCGCGGTCCGGTCCCACCGCTCGATGACCTCCCGCATCCCGGGGATCAGCCGCTTCGCCGAGGCGGGGATGTCCCCTGTCACGGTCTCGTGCTCGTCGTGGTAGACCCCCGCAACCAGCACCTTCTCTGGTATCACCTCACTGGTCGTACAGATGCCCAGGTCGATCAGCAGACAGCCGACCTCGTAGGCCATCCGGCCCGTCAGAGCGTGGTGCTCCGCCAGGCTCTCCTTCCACGCTGCATGTCGGTGGTGCCACCGGGTGACGTGCGACGTCGCCCGTGACAGGAACTGCTTTGCAAACTCGCTCAGCTCGCGCATCTTCAATCTCCCTTCTTCTTGACTACCTGCCTGATGTGGCCCCGGTCTACATCGAACTCCAGGTAGTGCCGCGTGTGGACCTCGGGACCGTTCCTGAACTTAGGTACCGTGAACGACCGGCGCAGGGCCTGACCCCTAGCCTTCCCCATCGAGATCACCCGGTCCGCCGACTCGACGATGCCGTGACCGTACGCCACGTCGTGCGGCTCGGGCGGGCTGTCCGGCACCACTCCCGCGTCCCGACGGGCCTGTGTCACCGCGATGGCCGTGATGCCGAGGTCCTGTACCAGGCCCTTCACCAGCCGGCCGGCCTCAAACATCCGCTCCCACGACTGGTGACCGCGCTCGGTCGCCAGCATGTGGAACCCATTGATCGCGAGCACGTCCGGCCGGTGTTCTCTGGTCATCGCAAGCACGTCCTCGACCGAGAAGCTGCCACGGGTACCCGCGTCTACCGTCACCCAATCGCTCCGAAGCGCAAACTTCTCAGCCCACTCTCGGTACCTGTCAAGGTCGACCGCCGCGTTGTTCAGCGACGTGAAGGTAAAGCCCCACGTCTCTCCGTTCTGCTCCTCCACCAAGTGCGACAGCACCACGTCGGTCCTCAGTCCGACCTCGTGCTTCGAGTCCTCCGGCGTCAAGAACAGGACCTTCTTGCCGGCCAGATACGCCCGGCAGCAGAAGTAGTCGAGCAGCCACGACTTGCCGATCCCAGAGTAGCCCAAGATGGCCACCAGCTCGCCCGGCCTCCAGTCCAGGCCTACATCATCAAAGATGGGCAGCCCTGTCGGGATCCCCAGCGTCCCGCCCTGCTCAACGATCTCGCGCTGCGCCCTCAGGACCTCAAGTCGCTCCCCTGCCTCCGCGTCCGTCTCTCCAACGTGAACGCTCACCGAGCCGAGCAGGCCCGACAGACCCGAGACGATCTCCCGGATCGCAGAGACCGGCTCCTCCCCAGACAGAGCCGGCACATGCCTCTGAAGCACAGCGTAGGACCGGCCGGCCACGAAGGCCCTGACCAGGCCCGCCACGTAGTGCTCGTAGTCCTCGACTTCCTCGGTCACCTCGACGCCGGCCTCGCGCAGGTCCGCCGGAGACGGCAGGGCCCGTCCCCCCTTCAGCGCATCGAGTCCCCTCTCGAACGCCTGCCGATGAGCGTCCACCTGGAAGGCGTCCGCCGTCAGGCCCGCCCGCATCGCAGCCGCCAGCCTCTCGACCGTGGTGAGCGACGAGAGGACTAGGGCTTCGAGCTGCTCCGGAGTTCGTTCCATTATTGTTGCTCCCAGGAAAGCAAGTTTTTGACGCCACCGGGAAAAACCGCTTTCCAGGACTTCGGCGCCAGAGTGGAAAGCAAGTTTTTGACGCCATGCCCAATATATCCAACAGAGCGCAAAACTACCATTCCACCACTACCTCTGGCTTTCCCTCTTCCTTCATCGCCGCCAGCCGGCTCCACGCCGACCGCTGCGCGTCGCTGTCGTCCGCCCTGTAGCCGTCGTACCACTTCATGAGCAGCCCGTCGATCTCGGTCGCCGATTCCTGGAGCTCATCGTATCGACCGTGCAGGTTGACCGACACCTCTAGGTACCACCGATAGTACTTCCACATCTCGTCGGACATAGCGCCCCGCCCGAGAAGACGTTCCACCCGCTCCAAGCTTAGCGAGGTCGCCGTAAACGTCGGCCCGTCCTCCTCCACGATCCGAGCTGCAAGCACCGCGACCATATCTTCGGGATCATCGTCCTCGGTAGCGTAGAGGTTGAGCAGGACAGCGATCCGTTGCACGATGCCCAGGCGGCCCCGTCGGCTGTAGTCCCCAGAAGCCGTGCCCCGCGACGCCGCGGTCGACAACGCCGTTATAGCGTAGATCAGATCGGCCACCCGTCCTGCCGCCTCGCTCCAACGCTCGACTACCGCTCGCCGCGTCATGCCGCCCTCCTCAGGATCTCCTCGGCCTCCTCCTCGCTGGTCGCTCCCCAATGTGTTCCGACAGAGATGTCCACCTTCAGCGGTATCGGGATCTCGACGGAAAACGCCTCCAGGTCCGGATGCTCCATCTCGTGCTTGATCACCGGCAGCCACTTCTCGAGCCTGTCGGTCCGCACCATGAACAGTGCCGAGTCGTGCACCTCGCCCAGGAACCGGGCCTCGCCGCCGTCGCCGAACAGCTTGACCAGCTTGTTCACCGCGAGCTGCACCAGGTCGGGCGCCAGCCCCTGCACCGGAGAGTTGATCGCCTGGCGCTCGGCCTTGCCCCTCACGTCCCAGTCCTGAGAGAAGATCATCGGCAGCCTGCGGATCCGGTCGAGCGGCGACGCCACCTCGTGCGGCGGTCTCGCGACCAGCCGCCTCTGCCTCTCGTGCCAGACGAGCAGCTCCTCGTAGGTCAAGAAGTAGGTAGTGCGGAACGCTTCGCATTCCGCCATGCTCAGCTCCTGGTCATAGCTGTCGAGCGCATACTCCTGGAACTTGGCGGCGCCCATGCCGTACAGGAAGCCGAAGTTGACCGCCTTCGCCTTGCGGCGCTCCTCCTTGGTCACGAAGGCCTCCAGCTCCGCGTTGAACTCCGGTACCGCGGACAGCTCCGCGATGCTCCTGTTCTCCAGTCCAAGCTTCTTCGCGACCTTCTGAAGCTTGCCCGTTACCAGCCCGGCGGTGTACGTGTGGATGTCCCCGCCGTTCCTGAAGATGGCGAGCATGGTCGGCTCCTCGGCCAGCCACGCCGCGATGCGCAGCTCGATCTGCGAGAAGTCGCACTCGACGAAGGTCCACCCCTCAGGAGCGGTCTCGTCCGGCTCCTGCGGAGCCCCGAAGACCGACCGCGCTCCGGCCCTGGTCGTCTCGCGCGGTACCGTGTGGAAACCGCTCGACTTGCGGCCCGTCACCGTGCCCACAAGGTTGAACGATGGGTGCACGTAGTCGTTCTCGTCGGCGGCGGCCAGCCAGCTCTCGAAGAACTCTACTGTCTTCTCCGCCGACCGGCGCACCAGCAGCAGCCCGACCGCCTCGCTGCGGGGAGCGAGCTCCTGGAGCGTAGCCTCGTCCGTCGAGTAGCGTGCCTTCCCGTCCTTGTCCTTGACCCGCCGGATCCCCGGCAGCCCGAGCCCCGCCGGTCCCGCGCCGAACAGCCAGAGGTTGAGAAAGTCTACCGAGCCAAAGTTGGCCTGGTCCTGCAGCGACTTGTGCACGCGCTCGAGCAGCCTCGTGTCGATCTTGCCCCGCTCGCGTACCGCGGCCTTCAGCTGCTTCTCACACCGTCGGCGGTCCAGCCAGATCCCGTTCAGCTCGGCGTCCCTGAAGACGCTGACCGCCGGCAGGCACACCTTCTGGAACAGCCTCTGGAAGTTCTGCGACCCGGCCCGCAGCTGGCCCGACAGCTTCACCCCGAGCGCGTGGTCGTATGCCGCGTCCGTTCCGCAGTAGGGGCCCATGATCTTCAACGCGTCAGGCGGGCTGAACGACACCTTCCGCTTGCCCCAGCCCGTGACGCCGAGCTCGGTCACGCAGAGGCTCTCAAGGTTCATCGCCCGGTTCTCGTTCAGCAGGTGGGCTGCCAGCATCGTGTCGAACCGTACGGTGACCTTGATCCCGCGCCGCTCCATCCACGTAGCGTCGAACTTCACGTTGTGGCCCGAGGCCCGCGCGTCCGCGAAGAACGCCCGCAGCAGACCGTACACGTTGTGCAGGTCCGGGGTCGCCACCTCACGCCAGGGCTGCGCCAGCCACTCCCTGACCCGCGGTCCGACCTCGTCGCCCCTCCGCTTTCGCTTCGCCAGCGCCGCGCTGTACTCCTCGCCGTCCAGAATGGGCTGGGTCACGAACGGCGACTCGGGGTGCTCGAGCGGGATCAAGAATGCCCTGTCAGGGTCGGACGACAGAGCAATGCACCAGATCTTCGCGTGGGACCGCCAATGCTCCTTGCCCTGCGTCTCCAGGTCGAGCGTCACGACCTTCGCCCCGTGCAGTTCGTCCAGGGCCGCCGCCACCTGGTCGGCCGTCTCGCAGACCGTCAGCTTGGGCGGCGCCGGCGGCGCCTCTCCCGACAGCCGGCGCGCGAACTTCGCCAGGTCAGCCATGAACAGCTCGTGCAGCTGGGGCTCGCGGAACACCGCCGCGGGGTGCACCGTCACGATCACCCACGTTTGCAGGTCCTCGTCCCAGTACTCGGTGCCCCGCTTCGCCTTCACGCCGCGCATGCCCGTCAGCGAGAGCAGAGCCGCGCCCCCCATGACCAGCACGACCTCCGGCCGTACCCGCTTCAGCTCCTCCAGGAGGTAGGGCTTGCAGGGCTTGATCGCCTCGGCTACCCTGTCGTCCTTGTCCTCCCACGGCGGCCGGCACTTCGTCGCGTTGGTCTCGTAGACCTGCTCCGGGTCGATCCCGACGTCCAGCAGACAATTGTGCAGGTAGGCCGACGCCTGGCCGACCCACACGTGCTCGAGCCGATCCTCGTCCTCGCCCGGTCCCTCGCCGACCAGGGCGCCCCGCGCTGGCACCGGTCCGCTTCCCGTCACGCAGACCGTCTCAGCGATACGGAACACTCCGCCCACGCCGAGCGGACACCGCGTGCACTCGGGGTCCCTGACCTCCGTCCAGATCTTAGTTGCCCCCTCGGTCAGCGGCGGAACGTCCTCCGGCGTCGCATCCTTGGGGTAGGCAGCCGTAAAGTCGCGCTTGAAGTTTGGAGTGCTCAAGGTCCTATAGAGTAGTACCTAGGCCGAGCTTTACAACCCGGCCCCGACTCCTCAGGAAACGCAGCAACCTTCGTCCTTGCAGCAGCAGGCCGAGACCTCCACGATCTCGTGCCCGGCCTCCTGGATGCGTGCCACGATCTCGGCGTAGTGCTCCTTGCAGACCCGCTCGAACCGGCGCTCTCCCTCGGCCACGAAGTGGATGACGGACTGCACGGTGCGCAAACAGCTTGACGTGGCAGCCTTGTAGTATGCGCAGTCGCTCACGGCACCGGCACCACGTCCACCGTGACCCATCCCGCCCTCTGGTTGCCGCGCCTACCGCCGCCGGTCGGGTCGGTGTGGTTGTAGATGGCCCGAAGCTGGTCAG
>ERZ1292637.41-Hain-H14-01um-R3-41-length-76271-cov-23_pt1 | contig 76271 bp, 80 predicted proteins | sample MGYA00564405_ERZ1292637 | MGnify/ENA primary metagenome ERZ1292637 (study PRJEB36523, sample SAMEA6512645) | groundwater metagenome | collected 2019-01-09 | study: AquaDiva: Metagenomics assemblies of 32 groundwater samples | reverse complement strand
ACTTTAACTGCCGCCGCAAGCCCCCTCCGTCGCGCTGCGCGCGCCACCTCCCCAGCGGGGGAGGATCTAAAGGGCCTAGTCCGGCCAGAGTTCCTGGACGTCGCCCTTGCGGTTCAACACCCGGACGGCGCGCTTGACCACGGTCAGCAGACGCTCCTTGCGGGCCTGCTCCTCGAAGGTCATGGCGCCGCGCGCCAGCCCCTCAAGCAGGAAACGGCCGAGATCGCGGCTGGTCTGGAAGCGGGGGTCCTCGCCGGCCTGGGCGAGCGCTAGGAAGCGGTCGCCAACCTGATTGCGGTCAAAGGCGCTCTGGGCGTTGGCCAGCCGGTTGCGCAGCATGGCGTCGGTGCGGGCGGCGGCCTCCAGCTCGGCGAAGGCGATGAACGGGATTTCGTGCAGCAGAGCCCAATAGGCGTCGATCGCCTGCTCGGACGCGTCGACGCCAGGCGCCACCGGACCGGAGGCGGCCTGCTCGAACAGGCGTGCGCGCTCGACCTCGATATGGGTCACGGCGGCCTCAACCAACTCCTCGCGGCTGGAGAAGTGATAGAGCATGGCGCCGCGCGTCAGGTTCGCGGCGTCCGCGATCATGGCGTTGGTGGCGGCGTGATAGCCGACCTCGGCGAACAGCCGCATGGCGGCGTCGAGAATTCGCGCACGGGTGCGCCGAGACTTCGGCGTCTCCTTGGCGGGATAGGTTCGGGCGTCCATTGGACCTTGTTTTCAGGAGACCTGGGGAGGGTCGGCCTGTCCAAACCCTTAAGTCAAAAGGTGGGGCGACAAAAGGGCTGCATGCGCTTTCATGAGAATGACATGCAAACAGCCTAACCGATGAGCAGTTCTCCGCAGCCGAGGGGGCACGGAATGACTGATCTGAACGTTCGCAAGTACCGGACGGTGTTCATCTCCGACGTGCATCTGGGCACGAAGGGATGTCAGGCGGAGCTGCTGCTGGATTTCATCCGGCATATTGAGTGCGATACGCTGTATTTGGTCGGCGACATCGTCGACGGGTGGAAGCTGCGCTCGGGCTGGCATTGGCCTCAGGCCCACAACGACGTGGTGCAGAAGATCCTGCGCATGGCCCGCAAGGGCGTGCGGGTCGTCTATGTGCCCGGCAATCACGACGACCGGATCCGCGACTTCATCGGCGTCCACTTCGGCGGCGTGGTGGTGGCGCGCGACGCCATCCACGAGACCGCCGACGGCCGCCGCTTCCTGGTCCTGCACGGCGACGAGTTCGACGGGGTGGTGCAGCACGCCAAGTGGCTGGCCTTCGTCGGCGACTACGCCTACCGGGCGCTGATCGCCGCCAACACCTTGTTCAATCGCGTTCGCCGGCGGATGGGCTTCGGCTACTGGAGCCTCTCGGCCTTCATGAAGACCCGGGTGAAGAACGCCCTGCAGTTCGTCGAGAACTTCGAGGCCGCGGTCGCCGACGAGGCCCGCCGGCGCGGCGTGGACGGGGTGATCTGCGGACATATCCACAAGGCTGAGATGCGCGACATCGACGGCATCGCCTATATCAACGATGGTGACTGGGTGGAGAGCTGCTCGGCCCTGGTCGAGCACGACGACGGCCGGCTGGAGATCCTGGAGTGGGCCAAGCTGCGGTCCTGGTCGGCCATCGACCGGACGATCGGCGCGCCCGAACCGCTGCTGGAGCTGCCGATCGACGTGGTGGCCCGGCCGGTCGCGGCCTGAGCGCCTCCGGATCGATCTCATTGACAGTCGAACTGATTTGCTGACAGCTCCACTGTCATGATCCCACCGACACGCTACACCTCGAGCCTGCGGGACCGCCAGAAGCAGGCGACCCAGGACCAGATCATGCATGCGGTGGCCCGCAAGCTGGAATCCGGACCGCTGGAGGATCTCAGCTTCGCCGAGATCGCCGCCGAGGCCGAGGTCGGCGAGCGCACCGTCTATCGCCACTTCCCAACCAAGGAAGCCTTGCTGGGCGCCTTCTGGGCCTGGCTGCAGGCCCAGGCCCTCAGCCCCGCCCGCCCGGCCAGCCGCATCCGCGACGCCATCACCGCCCCGCGCGAGAACGGCCATCGGCCGATGCGCATCCTGCTGGTCACCGACGCCTGGGAGCCGCAGGTCAACGGCGTGGTCCGCACCCTGACCCGCGTGGTCGCCGAGCTGCGGGAACTGGGTCATTCGGTCGAGGTGATCAGCCCCGATCAGTTCAAGACCTTCCCCCTACCGACATACCCGGAAATCAAAGTGGCGCTCGCCGCCCACGAACCGGTGCAGGAACGCTTCAAGGCCTTCGAGCCCGAAGCCATCCACATCGCCACCGAGGGACCGCTGGGTCTGGCGGCCCGGCGCATCTGCGTGGAGTGGAAGCTGCCCTTCACCACCAGCTATCACACGCGCTTCCCGGAATACGTCTCGGCCCGACTGCCTTTGCCGCTAGCCGCCGGCTACGCCTACATGAAGTGGTTCCACAAGCCGTCGGGCCGAATGATGGTCACCACGCCGACCATGCGCACCGAGCTGGAACACCACGGCTTTGGCAACATCTCGGTCTGGTCGCGCGGCGTCGACACCGTGATGTTCCACCCCAAGCGCGACGACGAACCGGACATCTTCGAGGGCCTGGCCCGGCCGATCTTCCTGTCGGTCGGCCGGGTGGCGGTGGAGAAGAACATCGAGGCGTTCCTGGGCCTCGACCTGCCCGGCACCAAGGTCGTGGTCGGGGACGGTCCGCAGCGAGACGAGCTGAAGGAGCGCTATCCGAATGTGGTCTTCACCGGCGCTAAGTTCGGCGACGACCTGGCCGCGCACTTCTCCTGCGCCGACGTCTTCGTCTTCCCCTCGCTCACCGACACCTTCGGCCTGGTGATCCTGGAGGCTATGGCCGCGGGGATCCCGGTGGCCGCCTATCCCGCCCCCGGCCCTATCGACATCCTGCCGGGCTCCGGCGCCGGGGTCCTGGCCCACAGCGCCACCGAGGGCCTGCGCGAGGCCTGCCTGGAGTGCCTGAAGCTGGACCGCAAGGTCGTGCGCGCCTTCGCCGAGGGTTTCTCCTGGCGCGCCTGCGCCGAGGACTTCGTGAAAAACCTCCAGCCCTATCCGGAGCCGGAGAAGACCCGCTTCTGGCGTAAGCTGCGCCGGCTGGCCCGGGTGCGGCGACGCAGGCCGGAGGCGGCCTGACCAACGGCGCTTCGGCGCCTGGACACGGCGGAGGACGATGATGTCCGCAGGCGCTCTACGCGTTGAATTTCCCGGCCACTCCGGCGCGACCCTGGCCGCGCGGCTAGATCTGCCAAACGGGCCGGTGCGGGCCTTCGCCCTGTTCGCCCACTGTTTCACCTGTTCCAAGGACCTGATGGCGGCGCGGCGCATCGCCGCCGACCTGGCGCGCGAGGGGGTCGCCGTCCTGCGCTTCGACTTCACCGGCCTGGGATCGAGCGAGGGGGAGTTCGCCTCGACGAACTTCACCTCCAATGTCGCCGACCTGATCGCCGCCGCCGACTATCTGCGGGGCCACTATCAGGCGCCCAGCGTGCTGATCGGCCATTCGCTGGGCGGCGCGGCGGTGCTGGCCGTCGCCAAGGACATCGCCGAGGTCCGCGCGGTGGTGACCATCGGCGCGCCGTTCGACCCCAGCCACGTCCTGCACAACCTCGGCTCCAGCCTGCAGGAGATCGAGGAGAAGGGACAGGCCCAGGTCGTGCTCGGGCTCAAGACCTTCACGATCCGGCGCCAGTTCGTCGAGGATGTCCGCCGCCGTTCGCTGCGCGAGGCGGTGGCGAGCATGAAGAAGCCGCTGCTGATCCTGCATTCGCCGCTCGACCAGCTAGTGGGCGTCGACAACGCCACCCGGATCTTCCTGGCCGCCAAGCATCCGAAGAGCTTCGTCTCGCTCGACCACGCCGACCACTTCCTGAGCGATCCCAAGGATGCCGCCTTCGCCGCCCAGGTCATCGCCGGATGGCTGCCGCGCTACCTGACGGCCGACGCGCCGCAGGGCGAAGAGCCGGTCGAGCATGTGCGGGTGATGGAGACCGGGGTCGGCCGGTTCCAGAACATGGTCCAGGCCGGCCGCCACCGGCTGTTCGCCGACGAACCCGAAAGCGTCGGCGGCTCGGACACCGGCCCCTCGCCCTACGACTTCCTGTCGATCGCGCTGGGGGCCTGCACCTCGATGACCCTGCGGCTCTACGCCGAGCGCAAGCAGCTGGACCTGGGCCGCATCCAGGTCGAGGTCTCGCACAAGAAGCTGCACGTGCAGGACGGCGCCGCGGGCGGCGAGGACGGCAAAATCGACTGCTTCAACCGGGTGATCTCGGTGGACGCGGACATGCCGCAGGAGATGCGCGCCAAGCTTGTCGAGATCGCCGGCAAGTGCCCGGTGCACCGCACGCTGGAAGCCCGCTCAAAGGTCGAGACGCAGGTCCGGTCGTTCGACCCGGCCTAGCCGCGCGCCCTTCGCACCGCCGGACCTTGCTCGTACCAGGCCTTGCTGCGGTTCACGATCGCCACCACCGACAGCATCACCGGCACCTCGATCAGCACCCCGACCACGGTGGCCAGGGCCGCGCCGGACTTGAGGCCGAACAGGCTGATGGCGGCGGCCACGGCCAGCTCGAAGAAATTGCTGGCCCCGATCAGCGCCGAGGGTCCGGCCACACAGTGGGCTTCGCCGGTCATGCGGTTCAACAGATAGGCCAGGCCCGAGTTGAAATAGACCTGGATCAGGATCGGGACCGCCAGCATGGCGATGATCGCCGGCTGGCCGACGATCTGCTCGCCCTGGAAACCGAACAGCAAGACCAGGGTGGCCAGCAGCGCCGCCAGGGCCAGCGGCGAGACCGCGTCCAGCACCCGCTGCAACCCCGCCTCGCCGCCGCGCCGGATGATCAGGGCGCGCAAGCCCTGGGCCACGATCACAGGGACCAGGATGTAGAGCCCAACCGAGAGCAGCAGCGTCTCCCAGGGCACGGTGATCGCCGAGAGCCCCAGCAGCAGGCCGACGATCGGGGCGAAGGCCACCACCATGATCGCGTCGTTGAGCGCCACCTGGCTGAGGGTGAAGTTCGGCTCGCCGCGCGTCAGGTTGCTCCAGACGAAGACCATGGCCGTGCAGGGCGCGGCGGCCAGGATGATCAAGCCGGCGATGTAGCCGTCGATCTCGCCGGCCGGCAGGTAGGGCCGGAACAGATAGCCGATGAAGACCGCGCCCAGCGCGGCCATCGAGAACGGCTTCACCGCCCAGTTGATGAACAGGGTGACGCCGATGCCGCGCCAGTGACGGCCGACCGCGCGCAGGGCGCTGAAGTCAACCTTGAGCAGCATGGGGATGATCATCAGCCAGATCAGCACCGCCATCGGCAGGTTGACCTGGGCGACCTCCGCCGCCCCGATGACCTGGAAGGCGGCGGGAAACAGCTGACCAAGGCCGACCCCGACCACGATGCAGAGCGCCACCCAGAGCGTCAGGTAGCGCTCGAACCGCGACATGGGCGGCGGCTCGTGGGCGGCGTCGCTCACGAGGCGCGTTCCGGCGCGTCGGCCGTCTCGTGGATTTCCCGCAGCCGGGTCTGCAGCGACAGTTGGTCGATGGTCGCCAGCGGCAGGCTCAGGAACAGGCGGATGCGGGTTCCCAGCTGTCGGGCGGCTTCGGCGAAGGCCGCGGCGATCTCCGCCTCCGAGCCTTCGGCGGCGGCCGGATCGGGGATTCCCCAGTGCGCGCTCATTGGCTGGCCGGGCCAGATCGGGCAGACCTCGCCGGCGGCGTTGTCGCAGACGGTGATCACGAAATCCAAGGGCGGCGCGCCGGGGCGGGCGAACTCGTCCCACGACTTGGAGCGAAAATCGGCGGCGCTGAAGCCGAGCGCCTCGACCAGCGAGAGCGCGTGCGGATTAACCTGGCCCTTGGGCATGGAGCCTGCGGAATAGGCCCTGAACCGGCCGCCGCCCTCCTTGTTCAGCACGGCTTCGGCGATGATCGAGCGGGCGGAATTGCCGGTGCAGAGAAACAGCAGGTTGTAGGTCTTGGGCACGAAGGCGCTCCCTAGCAGCAGTCGTTGACGGTCTTGAAAAGCGGCGCGCAGATCTCCGGGGAGCCGCCGCAGCAGTCCTCGACCAGGAAGCCCAGCAGATCGCGCATGGCGTCGTATTGGGCGCGGTAGACGATGGAGCGGCCGTCGCGCTGCGAGACCACCAGCCCGGCGTTGGCCAGGATGTTCAGGTTCGCCGACAGCGTATTGGGCAGCATCTCCAGCCGACGGGCGAGTTCGCCGGCGGCCAATCCCTCGCCGCCGGCCTGGACCAGCAACCGGAACGCGGCCAGGCGGCCTTCGTGAGCCAGGGCGGCGAGACTTGTGACGGCGGATTTTACTTCCATATTTCCAGTATATTCGAAATATGAGACGTTTGAAAGACACCCATCCCGTGAGAACGCCGTGACCGACCTGCCCGCCCTACAGCCCCAGTTCCTTCGACAGCCCGCGCCCGGAAGCCTGGAGCCAGGCGAGCGCGCCGCCCATCCGCCGCGCATCCTGCTGCTCTACGGCTCGCTGCGGGAACGCTCGTTCTCGCGCCTGCTGACCGAGGAGGCCGCGCGCATCCTGCGTGAGCTGGGCGCCGAGACCCGCATCTTCGATCCGCGCGACCTGCCCCTGCCCGACAGCGCGAGCGCGGACCATCCGAAGGTCCAGGAACTGCGCGAGCTGTCGCTGTGGTCGGAGGGCCAGGTCTGGTGCAGCCCCGAACGGCACGGGGCGATCACCGGCGTCATGAAGAGCCAGATCGACTGGATCCCTCTGGAGATCGGCAGCGTGCGGCCGACCCAGGGCCGGACCCTGGCGGTGATGCAGGTGAGCGGCGGATCGCAGTCGTTCAACGCGGTGAACACGCTGCGCCTGCTGGGCCGCTGGATGCGGATGATCACCATCCCCAACCAGTCGTCGGTGGCCATGGCCTGGAAGGAGTTCGGCGAAGACGACCGGATGAAGCCCTCGGCCTATTACGACCGCGTGGTCGATGTGATGGAGGAACTGGTGAAGTTCACCCTGCTGACCCGCGACCGGGCCGACTACCTGGTCGACCGCTACAGCGAGCGAAAGGCCCAGGGGCGGGCCAATCCGATGGAGGCCCTGCGCGCCAACGCGGTGAGCTGACACGAAAACGCCGCGGACCTTTCGGCCCGCGGCGCAACGCTCTCCAGTCCGTGTAGGTTTTAGGCCGCCGGACGCGCCATCGGCGCCAGCTTCTGCGCCGCGCCTTGCTGACCGGCGTGCTGGCCGGCCGGCAGCGGGATCAGGCCGCGACCTTGCAGGTAGCCGCCCCGACCCGTCGCCGCGTCGGAGACGAACTCGTTCAGGTAATCCTGCAGGCCCTGGGTCACCCCGATATTGGCCTTCTTCACATAGATGTAGAGGCTGCGGGCCAGCGGGTAGGAGCCGTCGGCGATCGAGCCGGCCGAGGGCTTCACGCCGTTGACCGAGGCGCCCTTGATCTTGTCCATGTTCTCTTCGAGGTAGGACCAGCCGAAGACGCCGAGCGAGCCCGGGGTCTTGGTCAGGGTGCCGACGATGGCGTTGTCGTTTTCGCCGGCGTCGACCCAGCCGTCCTTACGCAGCGGATCGACGATCTGCTTGAACTTGGCTTCGTTGTTGGAGCGCAGTTCGTCGGCGGTCGGGTACTTCCGGGCGCCGGCCTCGATGGCCAGTTCCACGAAGGCGTCGCGCGTGCCCGAGGTGGGCGGCGGGCCGTAGACGTTGATGCGGTTGCCCGGCAGGCCCGAGCCGATCTCGTCCCAGGTCGTGTAGGGGTTGGCCACGAACTTGCCCTGGCGCAGCACGTTGGCGGCCAGGCCGAGATAGAGGTGCTCGGTCTTGAAGTTGTAGTCGGCGCCGTCCTTGTCGGTGGCGACGACGATGCCGTCGAAGCCGATCTTGATCGCGACGATGTCCTTCACGCCCTTGGCGGCGCAGGCGTCGAACTCCGACTTCTTCATCGGGCGCGAGGCGTTGGCGATGTCCGGGAAGGCGTCGCCGACGCCGCCGCAGAACAGCTTGATGCCGCCGCCGGTGCCCAGGCTCTCGATCTTCGGAGCCTTCTTGCCGGTCTTCTTGGCGTAGTTTTCAGCCACGCGGGTGGCGAACGGGAAGACGGTCGACGAACCGGCGGCCCAGACGTAGTCGCGGGCGGCGTAGGCCGGCGCGGCGGCCGCCAGGGTGGTGGCCGCAGCCGCGGCGCAGAGCAGAAGCTTTTTCATGTGATGTCTCCTGTCGGCCCCGCGCAGATGGCGGGGCCGGCTTTGTTCCTAGAAGTCGAGCTGGGCGCGCATCTGGAAGACGTCGACGTCGACGTCGCGGCCGAGAACCGGATTGTCGTTCTCGCCCTTGGTGTAGTTGGCTTGGAACCGGACATAGGCGGTCGGGTAGTAGTTCACGCCCACCGTCCAGGCCTTGTACTCGCCGGCGTCCTGCGAGAGTGTGCGCGCGGCCGCGGTGCTGGCCGTCGAGTAGGCGTCGCTCAGGTCGGCCCAGTCGTAACGAACCGCCAATTCCACACCGCCGAAGCCGCCGGCGGTGATCGGGTTGAGGATCTTCGGACGACCGAACTCACCCTTGGTGGCGTCGTAGTTGCGCATCTCGCCGGTGGGCCAGAAGCTGGCGAAGACGTAGCCGACATTGAGGTCCGGATCGCCGCCCGCCGAGGCGCCGGCGTTCAGACGGTCGACCTTGATGTTGGCGTACTCGGCCTGCACCGAGAACTGGTTGTGCACCACCGCGCCTTCGACAGCGAAGGTGGTGTCCTTGTCGGCGATGGCGCCGGAGTTGATGTAGCGCGAGCCGAAGTTGGTGTTCGGGCGGCTCTGGTAGTTGAAGGCGGTCTCATCGCCATGGTCGCGCCAGCGGGCCGAGGCCGCCAGGTGGACCTTGGTGCTGTCGGTCAGGATCGGCGCATAGGAGGCGCGGCCGGTGAAGCCGAGACGCTCTTCGCCGGTGGTGACGTCGGCGCTGTTGAGCGAGTCGCCCTGCACGGCCCCGGTCACGGTCCAGTTCATGCCGTTCATCTTGGCCACGGCGCTGACCAGGTAGCTGTCGACGCCGAAGTCGCCGTACGGCCCGCGGTCCATGAAGGTGGTGAAGCGGGTCGAGGTTAGGTTCTCCAGGCCGGCGGCCTTGATGTTACCGAACATGATCGACGTGCTGTCGTTCGGCTTCACCTCGATGACCACGTCATCCCACGACGGCGTGCCGCCGTTCACCCAGCCGCCTTCGACCTTGTAGGCGAGGTAGTTGTTCAGCTTGCCTTCGACGCCGATGAACACTTGGCGGCCGCGGAAGGCGCGGAAGTTCTGGTCGGCGCCGGTTTCGCGGTCGACGTCTTCGAACACCGCGTCCAGCAGCACCCGGCCGCGAACCTTGAATTGGACGTCGTCATTGGTCCACTGCGGCGCGCCCTTCCAGGCGGCGGTGGTGTCTTGAGCTTGCGCGGCGCCCGCGGCGAGCACGAAAACGCTCAACGCCGCCCCGGCGCAGAGCGAGGTTCTGATCTTCATTATTTGGATCCTTGTAGAGCTATCCCCTTGGCCCTCTCAGGCTAGGGGCGGCTTAACGAGGTCCCGTGACGCTTCAGCCAATCTTTCACGACAGTGCGCCGTCCGTTTCGTGACGCCTCGGATTCAGATTTGTGACTGATGGTCTGTATACGGATGAATTAGCCTTCATCCTGGGCCTGGGCGCCCGCCCTTCCGACGCTCGTCATGGCCGGCCGCTTGAGCCGGCCATCCATGGACTCCGCGGTCGGAGACTTGCCTGGACGGGCCGCGCGTATGGATCCCCGGGACAAGAGCCCGGGGATGACGAATTCTAGCGAAGGCGGTCGCCCTGCGCGCTCTACAGCAGCCGGGCGCGCATCGCCTGCGACAGGAAGTCGATCAGCGAGACGGCGACGACGATCACCACCGCGATGGCCGAGACCTGGGCGTAGTTGAAACCGTTCAGAGCGTCGAACAGCAGCTGGCCGATGCCGCCCGCGCCGATCAGGCCAAGCACCGTGGCCGAGCGGGCGTTAGATTCGAAGCGGTAGAGCGCATACGAGGTCCACAGCGGCGCGACCTGCGGGATCACCCCCCAGACCACTTCCTGCAGCGGCGTGGCGCCGGTGGCGCGAACGCCCTCGACCGGACCCTTGTCGATGGCCTCGACGGCCTCGGAGAACAGCTTGGCCAGCACGCCGCCGGTGTTCAGCGCCAGCGCCATGACGCCGGCGAACGGACCAAGGCCGACGGCGACGATGAACAGCGTGCCGATGACCAGGTCGGGCACCGAGCGCAGCAGGTTCATCAGCATCCGCATCGGCTGCTGGATCCAGGGCGGCGAGATGTTGCGGGCGCAGGCCAGGCCGAACGGAACGGCCAGGATCACCGCCAGCCCCGTGCCCCACAGCGCGATCTGCACGGTGAGCCACATCTGGGCGACATAGAGTTTCCAGTGCCCGAAGTCCGGATTGAGGAACTCCTTGCCGAAGGCGCGCATGTTCTCCGAATTGGCGAACAGCAGCGGCAGGCGCTTGATCTCAACCGGCCCGAAACTGAGCATCAGCAGCGCAATCACCGCGCCCCAGACCAGCAGGTCGGGCAGGCGCTGGGTCAGCGTCCGGGTCGGGGCGGGCGGAACCGCCGCCAGCGAGGCTTCCTTGGAGAGCATCAGGCGTCCGGGTTCATGGCGCGGCGCTGAGCGGCCTGCGCGCGGATGTCGTCAAAGGCCTTCTGCGCGGCCGCGATCTTGGTGGCGTCGCCGGCGCGCTTGGCGTCGGCCAGGACCTCGGCGGCCTCCATCTCGCGGATCGGGTCGAGATAGCTGTCGTCGGCGGCCCTGAAGCCGCCATAGGCCAGGCCCTTGAGCACTTCACGCTGCTTGGCGGCGCGCGGGGTGTCGCCGACGCCGTAGGTCAGGAAGAACTGGCGGATCTTTTCGCGGACCGCGGGATCGAGATCCTTGCGCGCGACGATCGAGGATTCCGGCAGCGGTGGCGAGCGCCAGATCACTTCGATCTTGCCGGCGACCGACGGGTTCTCGCGAGCGGCGAAGACCAGGCCGACGGTGTTGTTGGTGGCGACGTCCAGCACGCCGTTGGCCACGGAGAAGACGTTGGCCTGGTGGCTGGCCGAGCGGACGGCCTTGAAGCACTTGGCCGGTTCGATGTCCTTGGGCGTGAACAGATAGGCCATCGGCGCCAGCGTGCCCGAGGTCGACTTGGCGTCGCCCAGGCCGAAGGAGTAGCGCTTGTCGCACTTCATCACGTCATCGAGCGTGATGCCGCTGCCCTTGCGGACGATCAGCACCGACTCATAGGAGGCGATGCCCCCGGAATCGACCACGCGGCCCAGCACCTGGCCCTGGGCGCGGCGCGTCGCCTCCAGCGCCGGCAGGGCCGAGAACCAGCCCACCTGCACCTGGTTGAAGCGCATCGCCTCGATCAGCGAGGTGTAGTTGGAGGCGAAATAGGGCTTCACCTTCACGCCGGTATATTCCGACATGTCGTCCAGCAGCGGCTGCCAGAGCGGCGCCATCGATTGCTGGCTCTCGGCCGACAGGATCGAGAAGGTGATCTCCTTCGGCGCCCCGGCGGCCTTCTGTTCGGGCTCCCCGCCGCAGGCCGACAGCGTCATGGCCAGGGCGAGGCCCAGCGCGCTCAGCAGGTGTCGACGGATCATTTCGGGGCTCCTTCCCAGAACACGTCTTCGAATTCCGGGCCGTAGATGTCGATGAGCTGCTTGCGTTCGAGCCCGCTCGCGGGTCCGTCGTAGACGACCTTGCCGGCCTTCAAGGCCACCACCCGGTCGCAGTAGCGAAGAGCGTAGTCGACCTGGTGCAAGGTGACCACGACCGTCAGGCCGTCGTCCTTGTTCAGGTCGCGCAGGATGTCCATCACCCGGCGCGCCGAGACCGGATCGAGCGAGGCGACCGGTTCGTCGGCCAGGATGATCTTGGCCCGCTGCACCAGGGCGCGGGCGATCGCGCCGCGCTGCTGCTGGCCGCCGGACAGGGTATTGGCGCGCTGAGCGGCGTAGTCGGCCACGCCCACCCGGGCCAGGGCCGCCATGACCGCGGTCTTGGTCTCAGCCGGCCACAGGCCAAACAGCCCGCGCGTCTTGTTGATGCGGCCGAGCGACCCCAGCGCCACGTTCGAGAACAGGCTGAGGCGGCCGACCAGATTGAACTGCTGGAAGATGAAGCCGATGCGGATGCGCGCGTCGCGCACCTTGCTGCTGATCTTGCCGTCGGACTGCACGACCCCGCCAAACGCCTCGATACGGCCCGGGCCGTTGTCAATGGTCTGCAGGCCGCTGATCGATCGCAGCAGCGTCGATTTGCCCGAGCCGGACGGCCCGATCAGGGCGATCATCTCGCCCTTGCTCACATTCAAGGAAACGGAATCGAGGGCGCGCCGAGAACCGAAGCTCTTCGAGGCGTTCCGCACGGACAGAACGGCGGCGTCAGACATAGATGGCGAGGCTTCCTCGGATCAGTGCGCGCACGGGGCGAAACAACCTGTAATCGACCACCCCTGCCACGGCTTCATGACATGTCGCGCTGCGTGCGGTCTAGCGTCGGATGACGACGCCCGCGCCGACAAGCCGTCGAATGTGCTCAGAAAGTCAGGAAGACCGGGGTTCGATCAGGTCCGAAAGCCGATCCCAGATAAGGATCACGTTCTGCGAACGCCACATGGGTCCAGGGTCGGTGTAGCGCCCGGCGGCTCGCCCCCCGAGCGCGTCATAGAAGGCGAGCGCCGGATCGTTGCCCACCACGACGCCTAGCGCCGCGCCGTCATAACCCCAGGCCCCGATCTGTTCGGCCAGGGCGCCCATCAGCCGCCGGCCCAGCCCCATCCGCTTAAACTGCGGGTCCAGATAGAGCGAGCGGACCTCGCCCCGCGCCCCAAACGCCGCCTGCGAGGGCGAGGCGGCCATGCCCAGACCGGCCAGTTGGCCACCCACCTGCGCCAGCACCACCGCCTGCTCCGCCTGGGGCTCGGCGAGCATCGCGCTCCATCGCGCCAGACGAAGCGGTTCGTCCATCGCGTCGAACACGTCCGGCGGCGCCAGGTCGCGATAGGCCCGCCGCCACGAGGCCACATGCAGCCGGGCGATGGCGGGCGCGTCGGCCAAGGTCGCCGCCCGCAGATGGATGTCAGTCATCGGCCCGGCCCAGGTGGGCGGCGATCAGCGGCGCGACCTCAGCGGCGCGTTGATGCACGAGATCGTGGTCGCCGCCTGGGAGCACATGCAGCCGCGCGTTCGGCAGCAGGTCGGCCAAACGCTCGCCGACCGTGACGGGGCTGATCGGATCGGCGTCGCCCCAGAGCAGCAGCACCGGCAGGGCGATCCCCGGCAGCTGCGCGGAAAGATCGACATGCACGTCGCTGAGCCACCGCGCGGCGTTCGGATGGTTGCGGTGATAGGTCGCCTGCCAGTCGGCGGCGCCCAGCTGCTTCATGTCCAGGCCGGCGCTGGTGACCGACAGCACCAGCCGCCGGACCTTCCGCGGGTGGCGCAGGGCGGTCAGCATGGCGACCAGCCCGCCCATCGACTGGGCCAGCAGATCCACCGGCCCCTCGCCCATCTGCGCCTCGACCAGTCCGAGCAGATCCTCCAGGCCGTTCACGTCGGGGTGGCTCGGCTGATGTCCCAGGCCCGGCCATCCCAGATAGACCTTGCCCCAGGACGCAGGCAGACGCTCGCCCACCGGCCGCCAGAAATCGGGATCGGCGCCTGCACCGGGCAGGAAGATGAGTTTCGGCGTGACGGTCACGAGGATGTCCTTGGATCAGGGCGCAGACAAAAGAGCCCGCCGATGAGGGCGGGCTGGCGTTCGAGCGGTTTGCGGGACGACTTGAGCCCAAGGGCTCCGGCGATCAGCCTCGTCGGATCTCCACGCACGCCGCGGCGAACGCCAGAAGGCGTCGGCGTCGGGCGGGCAAGGCGCGCTGGAGAACCATGACCCTAGAATTGCGGTGTGAAAGACCAACGGTCAAGCCGACAGGAAGACCGGTTTTCGCGGGCGGTCCGACCGCTTGCAAATCAAGGGGTCAAAGCCCCCTGAAACCTCTTCGAAACCATGTCACAATTGCCCCCACGCAACCCCTGACGGGCCCAGGGTTTGGCGATGTTTTTACAAACCTCTTTACATCGCGGTCCATCGACCCTATTTCGCAGCGCTCCGGCGGACCCGATGTCCTCAAAAGCGCTGCTAACGCCGGCTAGGTTCAACTGCCAATGGGGGTTACGTGAATTGCACACGTACCATAAGCCCCTGGACCTGGTCCGTCAGCGGCCTCCGGAACGTCCTGTCGCAATAGCGCGACCGGACGCGGTGGCCACGGCGGCGCGCTGGTTCCAGGAAAATTTTAAGGGCGACGTCTTCTACGCGGTGAAGGCCAATCCTTCGCCATGGGTCATTGAGGCTTTGGCCGCCAATGGCGTGACGTCCTTCGATGTGGCCTCGATCCCCGAGATCGAGCTTGTCTCGCAGTTCGCGCCCGGCTCGCGCATGGCTTTCATGCACCCGGTCAAGAGCCGCGTGGCGATCGCGTCGGCTTACTTCGATCATGGGGTTCGCACCTTCGCGCTGGATACGCACGAAGAGCTGGCCAAGATCCTGGCCGCCACGGGCGACGCCAAGGACCTGAACCTGATCGTCCGCCTCGGCGTCGAGGCGGAGGGCGCGGCCTATTCGCTGTCGGGCAAGTTCGGCGTCGACCAGCACCAGGCCCCCGGCCTGCTGCTCGCCGCGCGCCGTGCGACCCAGGACCTGATGGGCGTCTCCTTCCACGTGGGCAGCCAGTGCATGCGTCCGACCGCCTATCAGGCGGCGATGACGCAGGCTTCGCGCGCCTTGGTCCGCGCCGGCGTGTTCGCCGACGTGGTCGATGTGGGCGGCGGCTTCCCCTCGGTCTATCCGGGCATGATCCCGCCCGACCTGGCCGACTACATCGACTCCATCGACCGCGGCTTCGCCGAGATGATGGTTCACGAGACGACCGAGCTGTGGTGCGAACCCGGCCGGGCGCTGGTGGCCGAAGGCTCGTCGATCCTCACCAAGGTCGAACTTCGCAAGAACGACGCGCTTTACCTGAACGACGGGTCCTACGGCTCGCTGTTCGACGCGGCCCACACCAAGTGGCCGTTCCCGGTGAAGCTGCTGCGCAGCGAAGGCGGCGAGGCCTTTGAAGTCGAAGGGCCGCTGAAGCCCTACCGCTTCTGGGGGCCGACCTGCGATTCGCTCGACCACATGCCCGGCCCGTTCTGGCTGCCGGAAGATGTGCGCGAAGGCGACTATGTCGAGATCGGCATGCTCGGCGCCTATGGCGTGGCGATGAACACCCGCTTCAACGGTTTCGGCGACGCCGAGACCGTGGTGGCGAGCGACCCGCCCATGGCCTCGATGTTCGGCCTGGCCCGACGTTCCATTCCCCTGCCTCGGCAGGAGAACCAGAATGTCGTGAAGCTGTCGCGTGCGCGCGGGAAGAAGCGTCGGCGGAAATAAGCCGACTGCTCTGCTATTAAAGCGCGGCCGGTCGCTCCGTCCCGGCCGCGCTTCTTCCATTTGGACGGGCGCTCAAACTCTAAGGGTCTCAGAGAATGAACGCTGACGTTCAAAAGACGAACCGCAAGGCCGAACTGTTGGCCAACACTGTCGAACACGTGGCGATCGACCAGTACGACGCCCGTCCGATCATCGACGCCATGCGCAAGATGAGCTTCACCAGCCGCGACACCGCGCGCGCCGCCGACATCCTGTCGATGTCCCTGGAAGACAAGGACTGCTCGACCTGGCTGACCCTGGCCGGTTCGACCAGCGCCGGCGGCTGCATGCACATCTACCGCGACATGGTGAAGTACGGGATGATCGACACGATCGTCGCGACCGGCGCCTCGATCGTCGACATGGACTTCTTCGAAGCGCTTGGCTTCAAGCACTACCAAGCCCAGTCGAACGTCGACGACCGCGACCTGCGCGATCTCTATATCGACCGCATCTACGACACCTATATCGACGAGGAAGAACTCCAGAACTGCGACGGCACGATCTACGAGATCTGCAATCTGCTGGAGCCCCGCCCCTATTCGTCGCGCGAATTCATCTATGAGATGGGCAAGTGGCTGGCGGCCGGCAACGCCAAGAAGCCCGACTCGCTGATCGAGGTCGCCTATCGCGAAGGCGTGCCGATCTTCTGCCCGGCCTTCGTGGACTCGTCGGCCGGCTTTGGCCTGGTGAAGCACCAGGTCGAGAAGATGAAGGAGGGCAAGCCCTACCTGACCATCGACGCGGTCGCCGACTTCCGCGAACTGACCGACATCAAGCTGGCCGCGGGCACCACCGGCCTGTTCATGGTCGGCGGCGGCGTTCCGAAGAACTTCGCCCAGGACACCGTGGTCTGCGCCGAGATCCTCGGCCACGAAGCCGAGATGCATAAGTACGCCGTCCAGATCACCGTGGCCGACGTGCGCGACGGCGCCTGCTCGTCCTCAACGCTCAAGGAAGCCTGCTCCTGGGGCAAGGTCGACGTGACCTGGGAACAGATGGTCTTCGCCGAAGCCACCACCGTGGTTCCGCTGATCGCTTCCGACGCCTGGCATCGCGGGTCGTGGAAGAACCGCACCAAGCCCCGCTGGGCCAAGCTCTTCGACAAGAAGGCTTAAAGCACTTCAGACGGCCGGGGTTCGCCCCGGCCGTTTTCGTTTCCGGGGTTGGAGGCGCGCCGGCTCCCACGCATGATCGCGCCGAGCAGGTGGGAGGCGACCATGAACCGCGCGCTGATGAGTTTGACCCTGGGCGGCGCGATCGCCGCCAGCGTGGTGGCGATCGCCATCGCCAAGGAACCCGTTCCGCCCGCCGCGCCAACCATCACCGGCTATCTCGGCGACGCCGGACCCGACACCTACAAGATCCTGCCCCCGGCCCCGGTCCCCGGCTCGATCCGCTATGAGGCGGACCGCGCGACCTTCCTGGCGACCCGCTTGGCCAAGGACGGCCCGCGCTGGACGCTGGCCGTCGCCGACGCCAACGAGGCCGCCATCGTCAAGGACATGAGCTGCGCCATCGGCATGGAGCTGACGCCCCAGGCTGCGCCCAAGCTGACCAGCGTGCTGATGAAGATGCGCTTCGACGTGCGCCGGGCGGTGAACCGCCCCAAGGACATCTACAAGCGCCAGCGCCCCTATCTGATCGACCAGGGCGAGATCTGCGTGGCCAAGACCGACAGCCTGGCCGCCAGCCCCGACTACCCCTCGGGCCACACCACCTGGGGCTGGAGCGTCGGCCTGATCCTGGCCGAACTGGTCCCCGACCGCTCCACCCAGATCCTGACGCGCGCGCGCTCGTTCGGCGAAAGCCGGCTGGTCTGCGGCGTGCACAATATGAGCGCCGTGGAATCGGGGCGCACCAACGCCTCGGCCCTGGTCGCGGGCCTGCACGGCTCGGCGGACTTCCGCGCCGACATGGACGCCGCCCGCCAAGAGATCGCCACGCTGCGCAAGACCGCCAAGCCGTTGGACGCCAAGGCCTGCGCGGCCGAGGCCGCGCTGATCGCCAAGTCGCCCTACGACTAGGCCGGCGCCTCAGGGCCGCTTGGCGGTGACGATCCAGGTGGCCGAGGCGAGCATCACGCCTTGAGGCGTCACGTACTGCGCCAACGCTTCGCGGATGGCGCCCACGACGCCGTCCTTAAGCTCGGGCTTCTCGCGCAGCACCGCGCCCAACGGCCCGACCCGTAGGGACATGGCGACGGTCTGTTCCAGGTCGTTGCCGCCGATCAGCTGGTCATGCGGCTGGATGTCGATATCCGCAAAGCCCGCCGCCGCCAGGATGGCGCGCAGGCGCTGCGGATCGGCGAAGGCGAAGGGGCCGGGCGCGGTCGGATCGGCCGGCGGCGGCATCGGCGGCAGCAACGGCAGGGCGGCGAACATCGGCACGCCCATCCACGGGTTCTCCAGCATCGGCCGCCAGCAGACGAAGGCCAGGCGTCCACCCGGCGTCAGCGCCGCGGCGATGTTGCGGAAGGCCGCGGTCGGATCATCGAAGAACATCACCCCAAAGCGCGAGAAGGCGAGGTCGAGACCACCCGGCGCAAAGGCATGGGTCTGGGCGTCAGCCGCCAGGAAACTAACATTCGCCGCCGCCGCGCCGCCGCGACGACGCGCGACCTCCAGCATCGGCTCGGAGATGTCGACACCCGACACCTGGCCGGCGGGACCGACCCGCTGGGCCAGTTCGAGACTGGTCTGGCCGCAGCCGCAGCCGATATCCAGCACCCGCTCGCCGGCCATGGGCGCGGCCGCGTCCATGGCCCGCAGGCCCAGCGGCTCGATCTGGCGGTCCAGGCGGTCCTGCAGCTCCGCCCAGGTCGCCCCGGCGCTGTTGTTCCAATAGGCGATCTGGTCGGCGTTGGCGCCGCTCTCGACTGTCATGTCCGCCGTCCCTCTGCGCTGGATTAGATTCCAGCGTACCACTCATAGCCGCGGTCTTCCCAGAACCCGCCCTTGCCGCCGCCGAGATGGGCGAAGTCGGCCACCGCCTCGATGCGCATCACATACTTGGCGTGCTTGTAGCCCAGCTGGCGCTCGACCCGCAGCCGCGTCGGGGCGCCGTGCTTCACGGCCAGCGGCGCGCCGTTCATGTCGTAGGCCAGGATGGTCTGCGGGTGGAAGGCGTCGATCAGATCGATGCTCTCATAGTAACGGGCCAGCCCCTCCGGCGCGTTGGGGTCCAGGGTGTCGGCGCAGTGGAAGACCAGGTAGCGCGCCTCGTCCTTCAGCCCGGCCTTGTCCAGCAACGGCCCCAGGCGCGCGCCGGTCCACTTGCCGATCGCCGACCAGCCCTCGACGCAGTCGTGGCGAGTGATCTGGGTGCGGGCCGGCTGGGCGCGCAGTTCCGCCAGGCTGAGCGACAGCGGCCGGTCCACCAGCCCGTCGATCACCAGCCGCCAGTCGGCGAAGCCGCTCTCCACCAGGGCCCGATATTCCAGGTCGCCCGGCGCCGTCGAGCCGTTGGCGCGGAAGTCGGGCGAGATCTGATGCTCGGCGAACTCGGTCGCCAGGGCTGTGCGGTTGGCGACCAGCCGCTGGGCGCGGCGCGTCAGCCCCTCGGCGCGGGCCAGCGTCATCTGCACGCCCGAGTTCATGGTGAGCTTGTCGCAGGCCGAGAGCATCGCGCCGGCCGTGGCGGCGGCCAGGCCCGAGAGCCAGCGGCGGCGGGTGGCGGGCATCAGACCTCTCCCTGACGAATGGCGAAGCGGCCGGTGATCATCGAGCGCAGGCTGTTCAGCGGGCTGGAGACCAGCACCATCAGCACATGCACCACCACAAACAGCACGATCAGACTGGCCGACAGGAAGTGGAAGGTCCGCGCCGACTGCCGGCCGCCGAACAGCTCCGGCAACCAAGGCCAGGCCGCGTTCATGCCCGGCGACATCGAGAGGCCGGTCGCCACCATCATCGGCAGCAGCACGAAGATCACCGCCAGATAGGTCAGCTTCTGCAGGGCGTTGTAGCGCCGCGCGGCCTCGCCCTTGGCGAATTTCAGCCGCGCATGGTCGGCGATCTCGGCCAGCAGGTGGCTGGGCTTGAGCTGGTCGCGGCCCGGCAGCAAGTCGCGCCGCACGTGGCCGCCGGCGATATTGGCGCTGAGATAGACCAGCCCGTTCAGGACGAAGAGCCAGGCGAAGAAGAAGTGCCAGCGCCGCCCGTCGGCCAGGCTGCGATAGGTTGGCAGGGTGGTCCAGGCGGGAAAGCCGCGAACCTGGTCGCCGGAAAAGCCGAGCACGCCGGTGGTCTCGAACATCGCCGGGCCGATCTTGGTGATCCCTACCGGCTGGCCGCCGCGCTCCATGGCGACCATCGCCACCCAGGGCTTGGCGAAGGTCGAGGTGTTCCCCCAATAGAGCGCCGGGTGGGCGTTGAAGATCTGCAGCCCGCTGGTCAGCAGCACCAGCAGCGCCAGAACATTGATCCAGTGCGTCAGCCGGGTGACCAGGCTGTGCCGTTGGACGAGCACACTAGCCGAGGGGACTTGGGGCATCTGGGTTCCTTGCCGCGCGGCGCGAGCTTGCCACGAACAGGATACGGCGGCCATCGCCCGACGGATGTCGGAACGGCCACGACGCTCAGTGATTTTCATTGTCGGGGGTCGGAAAGGAGACAAGCGATGAGCGCCCATCACCAAGACCAAACCGAACCCAGGACAAAGCCCGTTCGTCGTCAGACACCGGGACAGCGCGAACGCGCCAGCGAGCCGCGCAGTTTCGCGCCTGCGACCTCGACTGAACCGGCGCCGCCCGAGGGCCGGCTGGGACCGGCCGGCGACCCGGCCGAGGGCAAGCGCGACGAGCCCTAGCGCCCGAGGGCGGGGGTCCTTAAGGTCCCCCGCTCAATTCGGGAGAGCATTGCCGTGTCTGATGTTGACGTCGAGGTCTGGAGCGGCGGCGTCAACACCTGGGAATGCGACGAGATGGGCCACATGAACGTCAGGTTCTGGGTGGCCAAGGCGCACGAGGGGCTGGCCGGGCTGGCGGCGCAACTGGGCATGCCCAGAGCCTTCGCCGCCGATGGCGAATCCACCCTGATCGTTCGCGAAACGCACATCCGCTTCCTGCGCGAGGCCAAGCCCGGCGCGGCGCTCTACATGACCGGCGGCGTGGTCTGGATGGGCGAGAGCGACGCGCGCCTGCTGCTGGTGATCCGCCACCTGCACGGCGAACCGGCCGCCACCTTCCAGCTTGTGGTCGAGCACGCCACGACCGGTGACATGCGCCCCTTCCCCTGGCCGCAGCGGATCCAGGAAAAGGCCGAGGCCCTGCGCATCGAGGTCCCGCCGTTCGCCGCCGCCCGCAGCATCGACCTTGGCCCCGTCGCGCCGACCGCCAGCCTGCCCCGCGCGCTGGAGCTGGGCCTGACCCGCATCGGCCTGGGCGTGATCGGCCCGGCGGAATGCGACGTGTTCGGGCGGATGGCGCCGGAGATCTTCATCGGCCGGGTTTCCGACGGGGTCGGCCGGTTGTTCGGCGACACCCGCCCCGAGCCCGCGGCGGGCGAGACGCCGGCGCGCATCGGCGGCGCGGTGCTGGAATACCGGGTGCTGCACCTGGGGTGGCCGCGGGCCGGCGACAGCGTCGAACTTCGCTCCGGCTTCGGCGGCTGCGACGCCCGCACCCGCCGGGTCTTCCACTGGATGCTCGACCCGCAGACCGGCGCCGCCTGGGGCAGCGCCGAGGCGGTGGTCGTCTCCTTCGACCTCGACAAGCGCAAGGTGATCGACATCTCGCCAGAGGCCCAGGCCGCCTACATGGCCAAGAGCGCCCCCGGCCTGACGCTGTAGGTCCCTCTCCCTCAGCCTCGCTTTCCTCCCCTGCGCAGCGGGGGAGGAAAAGGAGGCGGAGCGGAGAAGAGTCTCTACGCCAGCGCCTTGCGCAATTCGGCCTGAACCAGGTCCGGGCGCTCCATCGGCAGGAAGTGGCTGGTTCCGGGGATCGTCTCGGCCTCGATGCGGCCGGCGGCGACCAGGGCGTCGAACCGCGGATCCTCGCGGCAGGTGGACGCAATCTCGGCCTTCAGGATGCGGATCGGGACCTGGGCCCGCTCGAAGGCGCCCCAGGTGTCGTGGGCGTGGGAGCTGAAGTTTGACGCCTCCCACTCCGGGGCGCAGGACAGCTCGACCTGACCGTCGGGACGCTCGCGGAAGCCGTCGGCGACGTAGTCGGCCAGCATCTCCGCCGTCCAGGTCTTGAAGGCTCCACGGCCGGTATAGGCGCCGATCACGGCGGCCTGACTGTCGAACACCGCGCGGCGGCGCAAGGCGCCCTGCACCAGCGGCGAATTGGTGAAGGCCTCCGGGTCGATCCCGTGGTCGGACGGCGAGGGGACCACGACCGGGTCGAACAGCACCAGGCTGCGCACCCGCTCCGGGGCCTCGGCTTGAGCCAGCACGCAGGCGGTCCCGCCCATCGAGTGGCCCGACAGCACCACGTCCCTAAGATCCAGGGTCGTCAGCAGCGCCAGAAGGTCATCGCGCAGGCCGTCCCACGAGGTCCGCCCCGCCGTGTCAGCTGGCAGGGTTGAACGGCCGTGACCGCGCTGATCGACCGCCAGGATGCGGAAATCCTCGGCCAAGGGCGCCAGGATCGAGCGATAGGTGCGGGCGTTGAAGCCGTTCGCATGGACGAAAACGACGTCGATCGGCCGCGCGGCGTCGCCGAACTCGAGCGCCGCCATCGCGCCGCCCCGACCTTCAAGCTCGATCAGCCGCGCCCGGGGCGCATTCGTTAACGCCGAGTCCATGCAAAATCCTCCGTCGACCCGCCCAAAATGACGGCCCGAACCCTCGAAATCACATTCACCCACAGTTAGCCAACCCCCACGAAGGCCTTGGTTTTTCAGGTGATGCAGGCCCGGGGCCGAAAAGTGATCACGAGGGCGTGAATTAAAGCCTTGCCCTCGGAGCAAACCGAGGCATATTCCTGACTTGCGCACGCGAAGTTGGCCATCAGGGTCGTCCTCGTATGTGGCTTCTAACTCCGTTTCCAGGGGACCCAGAAACATGACCACCGAAATCCTCCGCAAGCTGCTCGTCGCCGGCGCCGCCGTCGCCGCCCTCTCCGTCGCCGCCTGCGGCAAGCCGGCTGAAAAGGCCGACGCCGCCGCCGCCGAAGCCACCACCGAAGCCACGACCGCGGCCGCCGCGGCCGACACCGCGACCGACGCTGCGGCCACCGCCGCTGACGCCGCCGCCGACGCCTCGAAGGCCGCTGGCGACGCCGCTGCCGCTGCTCCGGCCGCTGCCGCCGACGCCGCTGCCGCCGCTGCTGCTCCGGCCGCCGACGCTGCCGCCGCTGCTCCGGCCACGAAGTAAGTCTTTCGAACGCATTCTTGCGTTCGTGAGCGAAGGGCCGTCCCTCGGGGCGGCCCTTTTCGTTTGCGCGCTATAAGGCCCCGATGAGCGCTGAATCGCCCCTCACCTGGACCGACGACGGCCAGCCCCGTTCGCGCCTCTATGGCGATGTCTATTTCTCGGCGCAGGACGGCCTGGCCGAGACCCGCGCCGTCTTCCTGCAAGGCTGCGGCCTGCCAGACGCCTGGAACGGCCGCTCGCGCTTCACCGTCGGCGAACTCGGCTTCGGCACCGGCCTCAACATCCTGGCCCTGCTGGACCTCTGGCGCCGCACCTCCCAGCCCGGCGCCCACCTCCACATCTTCAGCATCGAGGCCCACCCGATCACCGCGGCCGAGGCTGGACGCGCCCTGGCTCATTGGCCTGAATTGGCCGACCTCGCAGGCCTGCTGGCCGAACGCTGGCCCGGCCAGGCGCGCGGATTCCACCGGGTCGACCTGCCCGAAGCCGGCGCCACCCTCGACCTGGCGGTGATGGACGTGCAGAGCGCGCTCGAGGCCTGGAGCGGCCAGGCCGACGCCTGGTTCCTCGACGGCTTCTCGCCGGCGCTCAATCCCGACATGTGGCGCGAGGAGATCATGGCCCTGGTCGCCGCCCGCTCCGCGCCCGGCGCGCGAGCCGCGACCTTCACCGTCGCCGGGGCCGTGCGGCGCGGGCTCGCCGCCGCCGGTTTCGAGGTCGAGAAGCAGCCGGGCTTTGGCCGCAAGCGCGAACGGCTGGAGGCGAAGCTGCCCGGCGAGCGTCCAGCCCCTGCCGCCCCGATCAAGGTCGCGGTGATCGGGGCCGGGATCGCCGGCGCCTCGGCCGCCCGCGCCCTGCGCGCGCTCGGCTGCGAGCCGGTGGTGCTGGACGCCGAGGGCGCCGGGGCAGGCGCCTCCGGAAACCCCGCGGCGCTGGTCACGCCCAGGCTCGACGCAGGACTGGGGCCTGTCGCCCAGTTCGCCGCCCAGGCCTTCAACCGGGCCGTCCAGCTCTACGAGGCCCTGCCGGCCGCGATCCTCAGCCGGGGCGTCCTGCAACTCGCCGCCGGCGAGCGGGACCCTGAACGGTTCGCCAAGATCGCCGCCGCCGACATCTTCGAACCAGGCGCCGTGGAGGTGCTGGATGCGCGCAGCGCCACCGCCCGCCTCGGCGAAACCGCGCCCGTCGCCCTCGACCTCGCCACAGCCCTGGTGATCGAACCCGCGCCTGTCCTGGCCGCCTGGAGCGGCGAGGTCGCCCGCGCCGCCGTCGCCGCGATCACCCGCGAGCCGGGCGGCTGGAGACTGTCAGACGCGACCGGCGAGCCGATCCTTGTCGTCGACGCCGTCATCCTCGCCGCAGGGCAGGCCAGCGCCGCCCTGTGGCCGGCCCTGCCGCTTACGCCGGTCCGCGGCCAGGCGAGCTGGACCCAAGGCCCCCCGGCCGTCCAGGCGCTCGCCTGGGGCGGCTACATTCTCCCCACCCGCGACGGGACCCTGTTCGGCGCCACCCATGATCGCGGCGATGTCGGAACCGACCTGCGCGAGGCCGATCACCTGCGCAACCGCGCCACCCTGGCCGCCGTCCTCCCCCGCCTGGCGAGCGAATTGGAGACCGCGCCCCTGGCCGGCCGCGCCTCGGTGCGCGCCACCACGCCCGACCGCCTGCCCATCGCGGGGGCCGCCCATGAGGCGCCTGGACTGTTCCTGCTGACCGGCTTCGGATCGCGCGGCTTCTCGCAGGCGCCGCTGCTGGCCGAGCACGTCGCGGCCCTGGCGCTGAGTGCGCCCTCGCCCTTGCCCGCCGCATTGGCCAGCCTGGTCGACCCCGACCGGTTCCGCTTGCGCGCCGAACGCCGTGGCCGCAATTTCGTCCATGACGAGAGCCATACTGCGTAGCTCGTCAAAGGAGTTTTTCCATGATCCGGATTTCGCTTTGGGCCGCAGCCGCCACCGCGATCCTCCTGACAACGGCCTGCGCCAATCCACCGAGCGCCGCCGGCCCGGAGGCGACGACCGCGAAGGTCGCCTCGCCCAAGCGCCACTGCTTCTTCACCAACAGCGTCAACAGCTTCACCGCCGTCGACGAGGAGACCGTCAACATCCGCGTCGGCGTGAAGGACATCTATCGCCTGGACCTGATGGGCCGCTGCCCCGACATCGACTGGAACCAGTCGATCGCCCTGGTTTCGCGCGGCGGTTCGTCGATCTGCTCGGGCCTGGACGCGACCATCATAACCAAGGGCCCCATCGGTCCGCAGCGCTGCCCGGTGCGGATGGTGACCAAGCTGACGCCTGAAGAGGTCGCCGCGCTCAAGCCCAAGACCAAGCCCTAGAATCGAAAAGGGCGTCGCCCCGAAGGACGACGCCCGATCGACGTCCGGCCGGAACGGCAAGCCGCTCCGGCCGGTGCTCGGAAGCTAGAAGCGCTTCTTCACGGCCAGCGCATAGACCCGGCCGAGCGGGTTGGCGCTCGAAGGGTCGTAGTTGTACTGGGTGCCGATGGCGAAGGGCGGATCGGCGTCGAAGATGTTCTGCACGCTCGCCGTCACCACCGTGTCCCACGGCAGTTCGACCCGGTAGGTCAGGTCATGCTGCCAGTACTCGGGGATCTTGGTCGTGCCCTTGGTGGCCAGGGCCAGACCGATCGAGTTGCTCTCAGTCTGGTTGACCGAACTGGTGTGGCGAACCTGCCAGCGGATGTTATGCGGACCGCCGGACCAGTTCAGATAGACGTTGGCCCGCAGGCGGTTGTAGCCCGTGAAGATCGAGGCGCGGTACGTACCGGCCCGCTTCTGGGTTCCCGCCGCCGGAGCCGCGACACCCTCGATCATGTAGGGATCTTCGTCGTACTGCAGCAGGTAGGTGCCGTCGAAGCCCGTGGTCAGGGCGCCGCCGAACAGGTCGCCGACGTCCAGGTTAGCCTGGAAGTCGAGGCCCGAGGTCTTCACCTTGCCGCCGTTGATGTACTGGGTCCGATAGGACTGCACATTCGCCCGGCCGCAAGCGCCGCTGAAGGTGAAGCGGTCACGCAGCGCCACGTACTTCGGATCGGTGCTGGCGCAGAAGCCGGTCGGTGAGTTGGCCGGGAAGAAGGCCGCCAGCATCTCGGTCGCCGATTCCAGGATCAGCTGATCCTCGAAGTCGAAGCTCCAATAGTCGACCGTGGCGCGGAAGCGGCCCATCTTGGCCATCGCGCCGACGCTGTAGGTGAAGGCGGTTTCCGGTTCCAGGTCGGGGTTGCCGTACTGGTCGTTGGCGCGCCAGGTGCCGTTCGCGTTGGTCAGGCCGCGGGTGAAGTTGTCCGTGGTGATGACCGGCGAGGGAGCGCGGTAGGTGGTGCCCACCGAGCCGCGGAGCGCCAGCCAATCCAAAGCCTGCCAGCGGACCGAAGCCTTCGGATTAAAGGTCTCGCCGGAGTCCTTGGAGTACTCGTAGCGAGCCGCCAGGGTCAGCTCCAGATCGTCGGTGATCGGCAGCAGGGTTTCGGCGAACAGCGAGCCGATCTCACGCGAGACGTCGTACTGAGCCAGGTTGGCGTTGAACAGGTACGGCCCGGTCGGAACCAGGCAGTAGGGCTGGCCGTCGCCGAACGGCGCGGAGTCCACGCAAGGCGTCGCGTTGACGTCGTGCAGGATCTGCGGGTTCTGCCGGACTTGGTCGTAGCGGTACTGGCCGCCGGCCGCCCAGCGGATCGCGCCGCCGCCCAGCTCGAAGGGCAGTTCCCCGTTCACCACTAGGTCGGCGACGAACAGACGGGTCGAGGTCTTGTTGACCAGGCGCTCGTCCATCCAGTCGACCAAGGCGGCGCGGTTGGCGACCGCGTCGTTGAAGCCCGGAATGGCGCTGTTGGCGACGTAGTAGGGGTTGGCCCCGACATTCGACAGGCTCTGCGAGAACCCGTTGGTGAAGGGGTTGAAGTAGAAGCACCCCAGGGCCGCATTGCCGGCGTTGGTCGTGAAGTTGGCGGTTTCGGCCGCGGTGCACTGGTCGGAAACCCCAGCGCGGCTGCCGAAGCCCCGCATCCCGAGCTGCAGGCGGTTGACCGAGAGGTCTTCCTGAACGCGGGTGTAGTCCTGCTGCTGATAGGTCAGGGACGCGTCCCAGCCGATCCCGTTCTCGAACTCGCCCTTGAAGCCGCCGGCGACGCGGAAAGTGTCGACCTTGTAGCTGTAGTGGGCGTGCTTATCGTCCGTATAGGGATTGCCGCCGAAGCCGATCGGCCGCCACGAGGTCTGGCTGGTCGCCACCCCGTTGACCGCCGCGCTGGCCAGGCCCGCGCGCGCCTGGGCCAGGCCCGTGGCGCAGGACGCCGCGTCGACGCCGTAGGGCAGGATCGTGCCGTTGCAGTTGGCGCTGTTGATCTGGCTGATCAGCGCCTGCAGGCCCGGGTTGCTGGCCGGGATGTAGAAGCGGCTCTGGTCGGACGGCGCCACGGCCGGCAGCGGCGAGACGCCGCCCGCCGACATCGGGGTCGGGAACTGGTTGGGCCCAGTGACCGCCCAGCTCTGGGCCGGCGTGTCGTGCATGGCGTACAGCACTTCGATGTTCGCCGAGAGCTTGTCGGAAATGTCGAAGTTGAACTTGCCGTAGGCCTGGAAGTGCTCCTCGTCCTCGATGAGATTGTCGAAGACCGTGTATTGGAACTGGCAGGAGTTCGGATCGGGATTGATCGTCCTCAGGCCGATGACGGCGCTGATGTTGTAGGGCGCGCCGCCATTGGCCGCGCAGCCGATATCCGGCAGGCCGCCGCCGATGGTCGCGGCGCTATAGCCCCCGTTCGGGCTGGGCACCAAGGAGCCGGGCACGAAGTAGTTGTACTGCCCCGGGTTGCCGGTGCTGGCCCAGCCGCCGAGCGGGTTTTCCTTGAAGCCGGCGTCGCTGGTGCGCAGCGCCCAGTCACGTTCCTGGATCGGCAGCTTCGAGCGATGGCGATAGCCGATCGCCACCAAGGCGTCGGCGTTGTCCCACTTCTTGCCCCAGGCCAGGTTGGTCTCGTAGTCGCCGTCCGAGCCCGGAATCGCCTGGTACTGGCCGCTGACCTCGAAGCCGTCGAGGTCGGTGCGGGTGATGAAGTTGACCACCCCGCCGATGGCGTCCGACCCGTAGGTGGCCGCCGCGCCGTCCTTCAGCACCTCGACCCGGCCGATCGCGCCGGTCGGCAGCAGGTTGATGTCCACCGAGTTCAGGCTCTGGGGCGACACAGGCACCCGCCGGCCGTTGAACAGGACCAGGGTCCGCGAGCCCGTCGAGGGCGAGTTCAGATTGCGCAGGTTGATCGTGGCCGCGCCGGAGCCGGAGCCGAAGCGGTTGTTTTCACCGATGACCGCGCCCGACGAGGGGATGGTCTTGATGAACTGCACCATGGTCGGCGACCCGCGGGCCTCCAGTTCCTTGGAGCTGATCACGTCCACGGGCAGGGCCGCGTCTTCAGGTGTTCCGGCGATGAACGAGCCGGTGATAACCACCTCCTCGACCGTATTGTCCTGGGCGGCCGCAACGCTGGACACGCCCAGCGCCAGGGCGACGGCCAAAATTGACCCGCCGCAGAAATATCTGCTCTTCAACATAGGTGTTTCCTTTCCCCCTCGAACCCGCGTCACGATTGAAATGTGGCGCTTGTCTGTGTTCGAGTATGGCGATCATCCGTGGAGTTCGCCGGACGCGCTAGAGCGATGTTTTATGAGTTGCATTCTTGAAATACATGGGTACGCGCGGGACAATTTTGACGCTCATGAACAATATTCAAAGAGTCCGCATACCGCCACAAGGATAAATCGCCCGGACTGTCAGAACGAATTTTAAGCTATTGGTTTTGATGCAATTTCGCGCCGATACACTCAACCAAACATGGTTCGGATCGTGCCCCACATTCGAAAAGTCGCCGCGCGCGCCATGTCGCCTAATGCAGCGCCGGCCGACCCGGTGTGGCGCCCAGGCCACGCCCATGAAAAAGGGCGCCGCAAGGGAAACCCTGCGACGCCCCGAAGGCGAAACCCCGGCCCTTTCGAGCCTAGGCGATGGTCTAGAACTTCTTCTTGACCCCCAGCTTGTAGGTCCGGCCCAGCGCGTTGCCGGTGAAGGGGTCGTAGTTCAGGTCAAGCCGCGCGAAGGACGGCTCGGTGTCGAAGACGTTGTCGATCGACACGTTGACCGTGACGTCCCAGGGCAGGAACACCCGGTAATCGACCTCGTGCATCCAGCTCTCGTCGATCTTGGCGCCCTTGGGCTGGATCGCGCCGTTCACGGCGTTCGGAGCGAAGAGCGAGGCCCGCTGGTCGATGTAGGAGTCGACGTAGTTCACCGTCCAACGGAAGTTGTGCGCGCCGTGGGTGTATTCGGCGAACACTTGGCCCTTCAGCTGGGGCAGCGAGGTGGCCGAGAGCTGGTAGTTCAGGAAGCCGGCCGCATCGAAGGCCTTTTCGACCTTGACCCCGCCGACCGTGAACGGGTCGACCTTGTATTCCAAGGTGTAGGTGACCGAGCCGCCGACCCGCAGATCACCGCCCCACACATCGCCGAAGTCGTAGTTGGCGAGCACGTCGATCCCCGAGGTCTTCACCGCAGGGCCGTTGACGTAGCTGGTGCGGACCCGCGCGATCGTGCTGACCCCGCAGGCGCCCTGGAAGGCGAAGCGCTCTTGCAGCCCAGCGAAGGCCGGGTTGCCGCAGTTCACCGACGAGTTGCCCGGGAACATGGTGTTGACCATCGAGCCAGACGGCTCGGCGACGATCGGGTTCTCGAAATCGAACCGCCAGTAGTCGACCGTAGCCTTGAAGTCGCCGATGTCGACGATGGCGCCGGCGCTGTAGGTCTTGGCGGTTTCGGGTTCGAGGCCCGGGTTGCCGAAGATGTCGATGGCCCGGAACGAGCCCGCGATGAAGGAGAGCGCGGTCACGCTGCTGGTCGTCAACTGGGTCAGCGGCGGGCCGCGGAAGGTCGAGCTGGCCGAGCCGCGGAACGCCAGCCAGTCGGTGGCCTGCCAACGGACCGAGGCCTTCGGATTGAAGGTCGAGCCAGTCTCCCCGCCATAGTCCTCATAGCGCGCGGCGAGCTGGATCTGGATGTCGTCGGTCAATGGCACCGCCAGCTCGGCGAACCCGGCGTAGACGTCTGATTCCAGGTCGGCCTGCTCGCCGGTGCCCAGGAACATCAGCGGGCCGTTGCGCACCGCGCAACTGGTCGAACCGGTGACCGGGGTGTCGATGCAGGGGTTCGCGTCGATATTGCTGAGGTCGTTGTAGATCGAGGTGAAGAAGTTACGCCGGAACTGCCCGCCGGCCGCCCAGCCGATCTTGCCGCCGGGGAGTTCCCAGTTGAACTCGCCATTGAACACGGCGTCGGCCACGAACAGTTTCTGGGTCTGCTTGGTGGAGACCTCCTGGAAGAACCACCGCACCAACTCGGGATTGTTGGCGAGCGCCGAGTTGAAGCCCGGATTGGTCGCGCCGGTGATCGAGTTCGACTGCACGCCGTTCGAGAACGGGTTGAAGTAGTGGCAGCCGACCGCAGCGTTGCCGGCGTTGGTGGTGAAATTATTGGTCTCGGCCGCGGTGCAGCCGCCGCCCTTGTCGTTGTTGAGCGCGCCAAAGCCGCGCAGCGCCAGTTGGAAGCGCGAGACGATGGTGTCGTAACCCGTCCGCACCCCGGTCTCCTGACCATAGGTCAGGGCGAAGTCGTAGCCGATGGTGTCGGTGAACTGGCCGCGAATGCCGCCGGACACTCGGAATGCGTCGTAGTGACGGCGGCCTTCGGACGGCCCGTAGTCGAAGGCCGGATTGCCGCCCACCGACAGCGGCCGATAGCGGACCCCGGGGATATGGGCGCCGGTGGCGAAGGCCGGAATCTGGCTAGGATTGGCGTTGCGATAGGCGATGAAGCCCGGGTTCGAGGCCGGAACGAAGTAGCCCGCCAGGACCGAGGCCGGCAGGCCCGTCGCCGGATTGGTGGTCGCCGTGGGGGTTTGCAGCGCTAGGTAGGACGGCGAGGTCTTCCACTCCGGCACATCGGTCTCGGAATAGAAGGCCTCGATGTGCAGCGTGGCCTTGTCGCCGAGGTCGGCGTTGGCCTCCCCGTAGAGCTGGAAGCGGTCTTCCTTCTCGATCAGGTTGTCGTAAGGGATGTAGGCGAAGAGACAGGCCGGCAGGGCGCCGGGCTGCGCCACGCCGCCCAAGGGCACGCAACCGGCGTCAAGCTGGAACCCGGCGGCCGGGACGAAGGCCCCTGTGGGGGTGTTGGTGACCGGCAGGAAGGGCGCGATGGCGTTGCCCGCGGACCAGCCGCCTTCCGGGTTGTTGAAGAACGGCTGGGTGGCCCAATCGCGTTCCGTGGTCGGCATTTCCGAGCGGTGCTGGTAGCCCGCGCTCAAGAGGACGTTGCCGTTCTCCCAGGTGTGCCCCCACAGCGCGCTGCCGGTATAGTTGCCGTCCGATCCATCGACATACTGGTAGCCGGCGTTGAGCTCCAGGCCGTCGAAATCGGTACGGGTGATGAAGTTCACCACGCCGGCGATGGCGTCCGAACCGTAGATGGCGGCGGCGCCGTCCTTCAGCACCTCGACCCGGCCGACAGCCGCCGAGGGGATGATGTTGGTGTCGACGATCCCAGCTCCGGCCTGGCCGAAGGGGTTGTGCGCCATACGCCGGCCGTTGATCAGCACCAGGGTGCGCTGAGCGCCCAGGCCGCGCAGGTTGACCGAACCGGAGCCTTCCGAACCTTGGGCGCGGGGGTCGAACTGGTTGGTGTCGCCGAGCACGCCGCTGGAGACCGGCAGAGCCTTCAGGAGCTCGACCGTCGAGGGCGACCCCTGCTTCTCAAGATCTTCCGAACTGATCACGTCGACCGGTAGGGCCGCATCCTCGGGCGTGCCGCGAATGAACGACCCGGTGACCACTACTTCTTCGACGGTGCTGGCCGACTGGGCCAAGGCCTGGCCGCTGAGGGCCAGGGCGACGGCCATAGCGGAGCCGCCGCAGAAATATCTGCTTTTCAACATTTTTTTCCTCCCCCTCGCGGGCGCCGAGTTCGATCTGACGCGATGGTCGCCCGTGGGTGAGAGGATCAAACGCTCGTTCGGAGACGAGGCGCTACGTAAATTTTGCAGCTCTGCAACAATGAATCCGAACTGCGTTCAAATCGCAACACCGTTACGCGGAACACGTTTTTTGACGCCTCCGATCAAAACAAAAGTCGAATAGGAACAACGCGGTGGAGCCGGCCGCTCCGCCCCCTCCTACTTTCGCCCTCGCCTAGGCGCACGCCATCGAAACAGCGCGGGCGCGGCGCGAACCTCATAATGTTCTCCGCCCGTCATCGCCTGGCCGCCGATGATGTGAAGGCGGCTATCTTCAGCTCCCCACAGCGCACCGGCGGCGTGCAAACTAGACGATATTTTGAATGTAAACAATTGTCTTAGCCAATTGACTCCGCATCATTAGATATTGATTAAGCATAAATACAAGCCAATCTCAGATCTATTGGCTTAGTTCCCTCTAACAGTTCCCAGTAAACCTGAGATTTTCGGAGATCATACACTCGCCAATTTGGCGAATAGTACATCCAAACCGCATCACAATTTTACAATTGCCCTGTGGGGAGCATCACCATGAAACTGCTCAGCGCTATCGCATGCGCGGTCGTCCTGACCGCCGCCTCGTCCCCAGCCGTCGCGTCCACCGTCCTCGGGTCGGACATCACGGCCAATCAGATCCTCGGGACGGATGTGCACTACCGCTTCGGGAACACCGCCAGCAGCATCGGATCCTATGGCGGCTCCTACTGGGACGTTTCGGGCCAGGGCGCGCTCTTCCAGCTTTGCGCGGAGCTGTTCGACCACGACGGCGTGGCCCCGTTCTACACTGTGACGGAGGGCCTCACGGCCTTTGGTGATTTCCGCGACACGCAGCTCACCGCGCTGTTCCCCAACGCGTTCCCGCTGCTGAACCCTACGTCGCCGCCAACGGGGCCCTGACCAGCCTGGCGAACGAGTGGACGGCCATCGGCCAGTACTCCGTCGCGCTGCAGACCCTGACCTGGGTCATCATCGAGAACCAGAACCCGCTGATCGCCCCGACCGACCCAACCACGCCCTTCGGCATCGCCGACGACGGCGCCGGCGACCCGGTCGCAACGGGCTACATCAAGACCTGGGCGAACCAGATCAACACCGGCGCCTGGGCGCCCACGGACGGGGTGAAAATCTATCACGCCGCGTCGTCGGTGGATTCGACGCAGGACCGTTTCTGGATGACCAGCTCGGCGGTGCCGGAACCCGGCGCCTGGGCGATGATGATCCTGGGCTTCGGCCTCGCCGGAACCGCGATCCGCACCGGCCGTCAGCGCAAGATGCTCTTCCTCGCCGCCTGACGCTCGACCAGACCGCCAGATCAGGCCCGTCGCTCCGAAGAGAGCGGCGGGCTTTGTCGTGACCCGGCGCCCCGCTCCGCGCATGCGCGCGCTGAAGGCCAGGACGCCGCTAGGCCGGGGCGCTCAAGCGCCTGATTTTGGGAAGGAGAGAGATGGTGGACGTGACAGGGATTGAACCTGTGACCCCCTCGATGTCAACGAGGTGCTCTCCCGCTGAGCTACACGTCCGAACCAGTCGGGCCCCCTTTCGGGGACGGGAGGCGGCGGTATAACGGCGAGGGCCGCCTCGCGCAAGCGTCGCAAAGCAATTTGTGACGCACCGCCTGTGAATGACTTGCCGCAGCCTAGGCCGCGGCCATCATCCGCTCCACCTCGGTGACGATTTCCCGCAGGTGGATGGGCTTTGAAAGCACCTTGGCGCCGGGAGGAGCCGATTCCCCCGCGGCCAGCGCCACGGCGGCGAACCCGGTGATGAACATGATGCGCAGCCCCGGATGGCGGGCGGCGGCCAGGCGCGCGACCTCGATGCCGTCCATGCCGGGCATGACGATATCGGTCAGCAGGAGGTCCCAGTCCTGGTCGAGGACCGCGGCGGCCTCGTCGCCATCGGCGCAGGACGTCACCTCATAGCCGGCGCGCTCCAGCGCTCGGCTCAGGAAGTTACGCAGGGAGTCATCATCTTCGGCGAGGAGAATTCGGGGCATGTGCGCTCCGCAAGGCGGTAATCGTAAAGACTGACCCTACGCCCGCAGATGTAAATCCGCGATGAACCGTCCTGCATCCGTGATCTGTTTGACCCGGGGGGAGACGCATCGTCTTATGGCGCCGATGAACGCCTGGGAGCCCATCGCCGCAAACGAGCCCGCGCCGAAGGCCCCGCCTTTCGAGGTGCGCCGTGCGGCCCCTGTCGGCATGCCTGCGCCAACGGCGCTGGTGTTCGCCTCGCCACACTCCGGGCGGCTCTATCCCGACGACATGATGGCCGCCGCGGCGCTGGACGCCCACGCCATCCGCCGTTCCGAAGACGCCTTTGTCGACGAACTGGTGGGCGCGGCTCCGTCGCTGGGCGCGGCGCTGATCTCGGCCAATCTGGCGCGGGCCTATATCGACCTAAACCGCGAGGCCTTCGAGCTCGACCAGGCGATGTTCGCCGACGAACTGCCCGACTTCGCCCGGGCGCGGACCGCGCGGGTCGCCGCGGGCCTGGGAGCCATCGCCCGCGTGGTGTCGGAGGGCCAGGAGATCTACGCCCGCAAGCTGACCTTCGCCGAGGCCCGAGGGCGGATCGAGCGCGCGCACACGCCCTATCACGCCACCCTGGCGCGGCTGCTGGGCGAGGCCCATTCCGCCCACGGCTACGCCATCCTGATCGACTGGCACTCCATGCCGGCCGCCGCGGCCCGCACCGGGGGCCGCGACGGGCCATGCGACATGGTGCTGGGCGACCGCTTCGGAGCCTCCTGCGCCAGCGGCGTGACCCAGAGGGTCGAACGCGAGCTTGAGGCCATGGGCTACCGGGTGGCGCGCAACGCCCCCTATGCCGGCGGCTACACCACCGAGCACTACGGACGTCCGGCCCGGCGCACCCACGCCCTGCAGATCGAGATCAACCGCGGCATCTATCTGGACGAGGCCACGCTTGAGCCCACCCAGGGCTTCGCCAAGCTGCAGGCCGACCTGGAAACCCTGACCCGCGCCCTGGTCGCCGCCGACTGGTCGGGCCTGCGTTAGGCGCCCCTGCTCACATCTTCTCGCCAGGCAGTTGGCTGGCTTGCTTCACCCAGTCGGCGAACTGAGCTTCGTCGAGCTGGTCGCCCTCGTGAATATGAAAATAGCGCACGTCCTTTTGCTTGGAGGTGACCGGCGGGACGGGGTTCAACGACGCGCCACGGAAGAAGGCGACCTTGATGTATTTCGCGAAGACGTGGACGCCGAGGAACCAGCCCTCGCCTTCGCCCCCGTACAGCGGCGAGTTCCATTTGACCGCCTTGCGCAGGCCGGGAACGGCGGCTTCGATCAAGGCGTCGAGGCGGCGGCCGACGTCGCTTTTCCAGCCCGGCATGGCCGCGATATAGGCCTGCACGGGGGCCTCGCCCGCGCCCTTCGCGATCTGGGGATTGCCGCCGGAGAGGAGCTTGGGCTCCGCTGACGTCCTAGGCGTCTTGCCGACCATCGCCCGCCTCCTGTCCGTAGCTCCGTCCGCGCCGCCAGGCAGCGGCATAGGGCAGCACGAACATGTACAGGCCAGACAGGGTGAGCAAGGCGAGCGGAAGCAGCGGCAGGTAGTAGATCCAGGACGCGGGGTCCTTCCCCGCGCCCAGGAGCATGAAGATGCTCGCCACGACCGCCGTAAAGGCGATCGACAGCCAACGGTGAATTTGCCGGATCCATGCGGTCAGGTTCACTGAAACCTCCTCGGAAGATGAGCCGAGGCGGATCGCAAGCCCGCCCCGGCGACTTGGCGGACGTCAGTCCGCCCGCGCCAACACCTGCTCCAGGGCGGCGAAGAACCCTTGCCAGCCGGCCGTGGCGCCCCCGTAGGCCTGCTTCTGATCGGGTCGGAAGCCTGCCTGCTCCATGCGCAGGTGGGTTCCGGCGCCTGTCGGGGTGAGCGTAAAGGTCACCACGCTCTTCAAGGCGTAGGCCGGATCGTCGTGAGCGAAATCCCAGGTGTAGGACAAGGTCTTGTTCGGCTCGACGACGAGGACTTCGCAGCCCAGGACGCCGCCCCACTCGCCCGTAAGGTTGAAGCGGTGGCCCACGACCGGCTTGAAGTTGTTCTTCATCAACCACTCCTCCATCAGGTGCGGTTGGGTGAGCGCGCGCCAGATCTTTTCCGCCGGGAACGGGATCTCCCGTTCAACGACGACGGAGCGCGCTTCGGTCACGGTGTGGCTCATTGGTCCATCCTTTTGAGCAAATCTTCGAGGTCGTCGAACCGGTTTTCCCAGAACCCGGCCATCTGGTTTGTCCAGTCGGTCAACGGGGCCAAGGCGCCGAGTTGCGCGCTATAGTGCGCCTGGCGGCCTTCATGGCGGTCGCGCACCAGCCCGGCCTGCTTCAGGACGCCCAGGTGTTTTGAGACCGCCGGCTGCGAAACCCCGGCTTGCGACGTCAGAGCCCCGACCGTCAGCTCTCCCTCGCGGCACAGCCGCTCGAAGAGACCCCGCCGGGTCGGATCGGCGAGCGTCTTGAAGAGCAGGTCGTGGGCGTTGGTCATCGCGATACATAACTCATTGGCTATGGATTAAACCCATAACCGACGAGATATGAATTATCAAGCGACGTTAGGCTGGACGTCGCGCCCGCATGGCCTGGTTGATCGTGCCGTCGTCCAGCCAGTCGAGCTCGCCGCCGACCGGCACGCCGCGCGCCAGCATGGTCACCGAGACGTCGGCGTTCGAAAGCCGCTCGGCCAGATAGTGGGCCGTGGTCTGGCCATCGACCGTGGCCGGCAGGGCCAGGACCACCTCGCGCACCTCGCCTTCCGAAGCGCGCGACACCAGCGGCCCGATGCGCAGCGCTTCGGGCCCCACGCCGTCCAGGGCCGACAACAGGCCGCCCAGCACGTGGTAGCGCCCCCGGAAGGCGACCGCGCGCTCCATGGCCCATAGGGCGCCGACCTCCTCGACCACGCAGATCAGCGAGCTGTCGCGGTGCGGGTCGGCGCAGATGGCGCAGGGGTCCTGGGTGTCCAGCGAACCGCAGACGCCGCAGGTCTTCACTCGCTGGGCGGCGGTCGACAGCGCCTCGGCGAGCGGCAGCAGAAGCTGGTCGCGACGCTTCAGCAGCGCCAGCGTCGCACGGCGGGCCGACCTGGGGCCAAGCCCCGGCAGCTTCGACAGCAGCGCGATCAGCCGCTCGATTTCAGGTCCGGCGGAAGCTGCCAAGGTATCTCCGTCAGGCGTAGGCGCAGAGTCGCCGAAGCGGCGTCCCGATCGCTTGCGCATATGTAGCGACGCAGGCGACCGACGCGAGGATGGAGATGACGCCGCGAGAGAACAAGAGGCCCCGCGATTGAGGGCCCAAGGCCCTACTTGCGGGTGACGCTGATCTCGAAGGTTCCGCTCTCGCCGCGCCGCGCCGCCGCCCGGACCATGAAGGGCTGGAGCAGGTAGATGGTGTCCTTGGCCGCCGTCAGCGAAGCGTCGGCGCCGTCGACTTCGCCGCGATGCACGGCCGCGCCGGTCGTGTCGGCGGCGTCGGTCACGTTCATGTACTGGCTGGTGTTCGACGGCTTGAAGGCCACGGTCAGGGTTTGGCCCGCCGCCACCGGCACGGCGTAGACCGGCGCCTTGTAGCCCTTGATCGCGCCAGAGGCGGTCGTGGAGCCTGCGGCCTCGAAGGTCAGGGCCTCCAGGGTGTTGTCGGGCGTCAGGCGGGCCTGGACGGCCGCGGTGTCGACCGTCGGCAAGGTCACAGCCGCTGGGGCCGGAGCCGGTGCCTCGGCGGCCGGCGGCGCCTCTGCTGAAGCGTCCTTAGGCGCAGCGGCGGGCTGGGCCGGCCCATTGCAGGCCGCCAGGCTAAGAGCCAAGGCGCTGACCAACATCACAGTCGCAGTTCTCATCACGCGCTCTCTTGGTCGGCGGGACGCCCGCCTGATGGTTAGAACTTCGGCATGCCCGGAAGGTTCATCCCGGCCAGCGGGCCGGCGGCTTCGCGCATCAGTTCGGATTGCTGGGCGTCGAGCTTGCGCTTGGCGTCGGCGTGGGCGGCGACCAGCAGGTCGGAGATCACCTCGCCCTCGCCGGGCGCCAGCAGGCTCTCGTCCAGCTCGACGCCGGACAACTCGCCGGTGCCCTTAAGGGTGAGCTTGACCATGCCGCCGCCGGAGGTGCCCTCGACCACGATCTCGGCGATGCGCGCCTGGGCGTCGGCCAGCTTCTGCTGCATGGCCTGGGCCTGCTTCATGATGGAGCCGAGATCTTTCATGACAGCCTCACTCGTCGTCTTCGTCTTCTTCAGGCGCGTCCGAGATGGACGACGCCTCAGGTAGGGGCAGATTGCGGATGCTGATGACCTCAGCGCCCGGGAACACTTCACGCACCGCCAGCACGAAGGGGTCGACCTCGACCTCCGCCCGCACCTCGCGCTCCTCGCGCTTTTCCTGCTCCCAGCGGCTCTCGGCCCCGCCGCCGCCCTGGGCGGCGACCAGCCACGGCTGGCCGGTCCACTCCTTCAGTCGCGCCACCAGCCGCTGGGCCAGGTTGTTCGGCGCGCCGGGCGCGGGTTCGTATTCCAGCACGCCCGGCCGGAAGCTGATCGGGCGCACATAGCGCTCCACGTCCAGCCGCAGCGCGATCTCGCGCTTCTTCTCCATCAGGGCGATGACGTCGGCGAAGGACTTCAGCACCGGCGCGGCGTCGCTCACCGCCGGCTGCGGCATGGCGCGAGCCTGGGCGGTGACCCCGCCCCCGCCCATCGAGGCCGAGACCCCGCCGCCGCCGCCGCCGCCGCCCGACGGCGAGCCGCCAGTCAGGGGTTCGCCCGATTGCAGGCGCTTCAGCGCTTCTTCCGGGCCAGGCAGGTCGGCGGCGTAGGCCAGCCGGATGATCGCCATGTCGCAGGCCGCCGCGGCGTCCGGCGCGCGGCGAACCTCCTCGTGGGCCTTCAGCAGCATCTGCCAGATCCGCGACAGATTGCCGGCCGAGACCGCCGCCCCGACCGCGGCCAGCCGTGCGGCCTGTTCCTTGGGCAAGGTCAGGGCCTGCGGGCCGATCGCCTTGGCGACCGAGGCGCCGTGGGTGTGGTCCAGCAGGTCGAGCATCACCTGGCCCGGCTCAGCGCCGAAATTGTAGAGCGTGCGGAAGGTCGAGATCGCCGAACCGCTCTCGCCGCGCATGATCTGCTCGAACAGGCTGATGGTCTGGGCGCGGTCGGCCAGGCCCAGCATGTCGCGGATCGAGGCGGCTGTGACCGTCTGGCCGGCCTCGGCCTGGACGATCGCCTGGTCCAGCATCGACTGGGCGTCGCGGACCGAGCCTTCGGCGGCGCGCGCGATCAGCAGCATGCCTTCGTTCTCGACCAGCGCGCCTTCCTTGCCGGCGATCATCTCCAGGTTCTTGACGATCACGTCCGGTTCGACCCGGCGCAGGTCGAAGCGCTGGCAGCGCGAGAGGATCGTCACCGGCACCTTGCGGATCTCGGTGGTGGCGAAGATGAACTTGGCGTGGGACGGCGGCTCTTCGAGGGTCTTCAGGAGCGCGTTGAACGCCCCTGTCGAGAGCATGTGCACCTCATCGATGATGTAGACCTTGTAGCGGGCCTCCACCGGCGCATAACGAACCCCGTCGAGCAGCTCGCGCATGTCGTTGACGCCGGTGCGGCTGGCGGCGTCGAGCTCCAGCACGTCCATGTGCCGGCCCTCAATGATCGAGCGGCAATGGCGGCCTTCCTCGTTGAGATCGAGGGTCGGCTCGTGGATCGCGTCGGTTTCGTAGTTCAGCGCCCGGGCCAGCAGGCGCGCGGTCGTGGTCTTGCCGACCCCGCGGACGCCAGTGAGCATGAAGGCATGGGCGATCCGCCCGCTGGAGAAGGCGTTGCGCAGCGTGCGCACCATCGCCTCCTGACCGAACAGGTCGTCGAAGGTTCGCGGGCGGTACTTCCGCGCGATGACGGTGTAGGCGGCGGATTGTTCGGCCGGCGCTGCTGCGGCGGCGGGCGCGGCTACGGGCGCCCCGAACATGTCGCTCGTATTGGGATCGCGCTCGAGGGTCTCGGGTTCTTCTTCGTCAGCCATTGGCGCCCGAGGATTGAGGCTGGAACCCTAGGGGGTTCTGGGTGGAGACCGGACAACGACCCGGAGCAAAACTCGTTGCGGCTGCTTCCTTCCGGACCTGACCGGTTTGGCGAGGCGTCCGCCCATCGCCCGATCTCCGCCCCCTATATCGCGGCCTTGAGGCTCGCGCGCAAGCGGCAGCAGAGCTACAACTCCGCACATGCCTCTTTCCGCCTTCCAGAACACCTTCGCCGGCAACCCTTTGAACCGCGCCAGCGAAAGACGCGGCGACGCCTCTTGGCTGGCCGAAAAGCTCGCCTCGTCCGAATCGCTGGCCGTCGCGGTCTGGAACGGGAAGCCGTTCGTGGAGAACGCCAAGGACGGCGGGGTGCAGATCGCCTATCTGCCGGCCAGGATGGCCGAGGAGCTCTCCGGCGGCCCCGAAAGGCTGCTGTTCCTGGGGCTATGGCAGGAAACCGCGGTGTTCGCGGTCGACCTGGAGGGCGGGGCCGACCCCGCCGACGGCCCACTCGCCGGGCTCGGCCGTTTCGAGGATCTGCGGGCCATGGCCCTACGGCTGCCGGCCACCGACGCGGCGATCATGTCCACCGCCAAGCAGATGTTCGAATGGCGCCGCCGCCATCGCCACTGCGCCTCCTGCGGCGAACAGACAAATGTTGTGGACGGCGGCTGGAAACGCGCCTGCCCGGCCTGCAACGTCGAGCATTTCCCGCGCACCGACCCAGTGGTGATCATGCTGGCCGTGCATGAGGACCGCTGCATGCTGGGCCGCCAGGAGATCTGGCCGGCGGGCATGTTCTCGGCCCTGGCCGGCTTCCTGGAGCCCGGCGAGAGCATCGAGGAGGCCTGCGCCCGCGAGCTGGAGGAAGAGGCTGGCCTGAAGACCGTCTCGGTCGCCTATCACTCGACCCAGCCCTGGCCCTATCCGTCGTCGCTGATGATCGGCCTGATCGCCCAGGTCGAAAACGACGAGGCGACACCCGACCAGACCGAGCTGTCGGAGGTCCGCTGGTTCACCAAGCCCGAGGCCCGCGACCTGCTGGCCGGCAAGATCGAGGGCACCTTCGCCCCCGGCGCCATGGCCATCGCCCACCAGCTGCTGAAAGCCTGGGCGGAAAGCGCCGACTAGATCTCAAGATCCCCCCGCTAGGGCCTATTGCGAAATTCGCTGATCGTGATTCCCTGGTGCTGAGCCAGGGAGTGGTCGATGTCGGTGAAGGGTACGGGTCAGTTCAGCTTTATGGATGCGCTGCTGCCGGCTGGGCTGGGGCGGGCGGGGCGATTGGACCGGCTGTCGGAGCTGGTGCGGTGGTATCGGTTCGAGAAGGTGCTGACCGCGCTGCGCAGCGAAGGACCGGGGCGACCAGGCTATCGGCCGCTGCTGATGTTCAAGACGCTGCTGCTGCAGTCGCTCTATGGCCTATCGGACGCCGAGGCGGAGGAAGCCTTGTGCGACCGGCTGTCGTTTCGTCGGTTCGTGGGTCTCAGCCTCGAGGACGCGGCTCCCGATCACAGCACCATCTGCCGGTTCCGCAATCTGCTGATCGAGCGGGGCCTGTTGGAGAAGCTGTTCGCCGAGTTGGACAAGCAACTTGACGAGGCCGGCCTGATCCTGCGGCGCGGCACGATGCTGGACGCCACCATCATCGAGACCACGGCCCGGCGGCCGGGCGATCACACCGCCTCCAGCGACCCGGACGCGCGCTTCACCCGCAAGCAGGGCAAGGCCGGCTCGGCGTTCGGCTACAAGGCCCATGTCGGCGTCGACGAGGGCTCGGGCCTGATCCGCACGGTGATCACCACCCCGGCCAACGTCAACGACACCACCCCGGCCGACGATCTGATCCTCGGTGACGAGCAGGTGGTCTGGGCCGACGCCGCCTACCACACCCACGCTCGTCAGGCCGCGCTCAAGGCCCGCGGGATCAAACCCCGGCTGGCCCGCCGGCCCAACAAGCACCATCCCAAGCTGCCGCCGCGCCGCCGTGGAGACCACCTTCGCCACCCTCAAGCGACGGATGGGCCTTGGCGTCATCCGCTATCGCGGCCTGACCAAGGCCCGCGCCCAGGTGCTGGTCGCCGCCATCGCCTTCAATCTGCGCCGCTGGACCGCCCTCAGTCCGGCCTGACCACGCCCGGACTCCGTCTCCGACCCGATCCAGCCCCCAGATCAGACCTCAAAACAGCCCGCCAGGCCGAGCCAGGCAGCCCCAGGCCCGCCAACATCAACCCAACTCACTCGCAGCGGGCGTAGCGCAACAGGCCCCGCTAGGGAGGATCACCGAAAATCCCTCTCCCTCGGGAGAGGTTAGGTGAGGGGGCCGCGCAAGCGGCGCTCTACTGACGACCGTTCAGCGCGTCGGTAAGGCCTCAAGACCCGTCACCCTGCCTCTCCCCGGCGGGGAGAGGAGAAGAAAGGCGGGGAGATCCCCCTAGGCCACCTTCAGCACGACCTCGGAATCATCCCCGCGACGGGTGCGGCGCTCCAGGCGCGCCTGGCCGATCGCGTTGGACAGCCGCTCGGCGAACGCCCGGACCTCGGGGTTCGTCGCGCCGTTGACCGTGATCATGTAGGGCGGCGACAGCTCGCTCATCGTCCCGAACACCATCGAGTCCACGAAGGCCTCGATGGACGAGCCGTGACCCGGCAGGGCCAGGATCGCCTCCTGCAACACCCTGCCGAATTCCTTGGGATTGCGGCAGGCCGCGACGTCGATCTCGATACGTTTCATCTTAGCCACGCGACCTGAAGGGATCGGCTGGATAGACGCCGAGAATCTCAAAGCGCTCGGAGAAGAACCGCAGTTCCTCCAGCGCCAGCGCCAGATCGCGATCCTCTGGCCGGCCGTCGACCTCGGCGTAGAAGAAGGTCGCGGTGAAGGCGCCGTTCTCCATATAGCTCTCCAGCTTGGTCATGTTCACGCCATTGGTCGCGAACCCGCCCAGCGCCTTATAGAGCGCGGCCGGCAGGTTGCGGACCCGGAAGATGAAGCTGGTCACGCACGGGGTGGTGAACGGCGGCGGCGGCGGTTCCTTGTCGGCCGTCATCACCAGGAAGCGGGTGGTGTTGTTGTGCTCGTCCTCGATGTCGCGGGCGACGATCTCCAGGCCGTAGAGCTCGGCGGCCAGGGCCGGCGAGACGGCGCCGCGCGTCGGGTCGGGATTTTCCGACAGCAGCTTGGCGGCGAGCGCGGTGTCGCCCACCGGCACGGTCTTCAGTCCCATGCGGCGCAGCGACTTGCGGCATTGGCCCAGCGCGATCGGCATGGAGGCGACGGTCTTCACGTCCTCCAGTTTCACGCCGGGATTGACCATCAGCTGGAAGTGGATCGGCTTGAATCGCTCGCCGATGATCTTCAGCCCCGAGGACGGCAGCAGGTGGTGCACGTCGGCGACCCGGCCGGCGATCGAGTTTTCCACCGGAATCATGCCGAGCTGGCAGTCGCCGTTCTTCACCGCGTCGAACGCTTCCTCGAAGGCGGCGTGGGGCACGGGCTCCATGTCTGGAAAGGCCGCGACGCAAGCCTCATGGCTATTGGCGCCGAGCTCGCCCTGGAAGGCGATCCGTCCCTTGGTCATGAAGTCTTCCTTGCGTGGGCCCGGGCCCGTTCGAGATCTGCGGGGTTATCGACGGAGATGGGCGCTTCGTCGATGACGCTCGCCCAAATGGACATGCCAAGCTCCAGCGCGCGCAACTGCTCCAGCCGCTCGCGCAGCTCCAGCGGCGAGGGCTGGGCGGCGGTGAAGCGCAATAGCGCCTCGCGGCGATAGCCATAGACGCCATGGTGCAGCCAGACCGGCGCGTCGCCATAGAGCACCGAGCGGGTGAAATAGAGCGCCCGCGCGCTGCGGCCGTCCGGCGCCATCGCGGCCACGACCTTGGGAATGTCGGGATTGGTGCGCTCAGCGGGGTCGGCCTCGGCCACCATCACCGTGGAGATATCGCAGGTGGGCTGGTCGGCCAGCAGCCGGGCGGTCGCCGCGACCACGCTGGGCGCCAGAAAGGGAATGTCGCCTTGCAGGTTGATGACCACGTCGTGATCGCCGGCCGGATCGAGCTCGTTCAGGGCCGCGACGATGCGGTCCGAACCCGACGGCAGGTCAGGATCGGTGAGCACCGCCACGCCGCCCGCGGCGCGGACCGCCTCGACGATCTCGATATCGCCGGCCGCAACGGCCACCGGGCCGATATTCGCCGCTTGCGCTTGGCGCAGCACACGGACGATCATCGGTACGCCATTGATGTCCGCCAAGGGCTTGCCGGGCAGACGAGTGGCGGCCATTCGGGCCGGGATAAGGACGATCGGTTTCATGAGACCCCGGAGCGACCAACTGGCCGGTTGCGCGGGCGGCGGTAGCGTGTAAGAGAGCCGGGCGCAATAAGGGGCGGGGATTCCCGCGCTTCCGTCAGCCCAAGTGGCTGACCGTTGAGAGGGCCGATTTAAGGACTATGAGCGACCTTACGTTCAACAAAGTCGCTGGCGCTGTGCTGGCGACCGGTCTGGCCATCGTCGGCCTTCGTGAAATTTCGACGGGCGTTTTCGCGCCTCATGAGGTCGAAAAGCCTGGCTACGCCATCGAGGTCGCCGAAGAGGCGAGCGCGGGCGGCGCGGTTGTCGAAGCCCCGATCGATTGGGGCACGGTGCTGCCGGTGGCTGATGTGAAGGCCGGCGAAGCCGTCTTCGCAAAGTGCAAATCCTGCCACACGATCGACGCCGGCGGCCCGAACGGGACCGGCCCGAACCTGCATGGCACGCTCGGCAAGAAGCCCGGCACCCATCCCGGCTTCGCCTACTCGCCCGCCATGGTCGAGCACGGCGCCAAGGTCGGCGTCTGGGGCTACGAGGAGATCTCGGAGTTCATCAAGGCTCCGCAGAAGCACGTCTCCGGCACCAAGATGACCTTCGTCGGCCTGAAGAAGCCGGAAGATCGCATCGCCGTGATCGCCTATCTGCACAGCGAAGGCTCCACCCTGCCCTTCCCGGCGCCGAACCCGGCCGCGGCTGCGGCCCCGGCGGCTCCCGCCGCCGGCGCAGCGGCTCCGGCCGCCGCGGCTGAAGGCGCTGCTGCTCCGGCGGCTGGCGCGGCTCCTGCTGCTGCGGCTCCCGCCGCCGCGGCTCCGGCGGCCAAGCACTAATCATCTAAGGGCGGCGATAGGCGGTGGGTTCGCCCACCCCCGCCGCGACGTAACGGGCCCTTGTCTGCGACAAGGGCTCGATTGCTGTGGCCATATGGTGCGCGTTGGCGTGGATGATCCGCTCGGCGTCCAGCATCATCGCCACATGCCCCTTCCAGAACACCAGATCGCCGCGCCGCAGGTCGCCGGGCTCCACGGCCTGTCCCAGCTTCTCCTGCTGGTCGGTGTCGCGCGGATAGGCCTGGCCGCAGGCCAGCAGCGCCTGCTGGGTCAGGCCTGAGCAATCCAGTCCCAGGCTCTCACGCCCGCCCCACAAATAGGGCGCGCCCAGGAATTGTTCGGCCACCGCCGCCGGATCGCTCTGGAACCGGCCGATAGGGGCCAGATGCTCCTCGACGAACCAGCCGCCCCCCGCCGCCTTGGCGAACCGGCCCTCGCGCGCCTCGATCCGGACCAGGGCGTTGATCGAATAGGGGCCGGAGGCGCGGGTCTTGATGCTGGGCTGGGCGAAGGCGTAGGTGCGGATCGCCGCGACCCGGTGGGTCGGCAGGCCGTGGGCGGGCGCCAGGGCCGCGCTTTCCACAAACCCGACATAGCCGTCGCCGCGCGCCTGTCCCCAGGCGAAACCGCCCTGCTCGTCCAGCACCTCGAAAATCTCGCCGAACAGCAACTGGTCCAGCTGCTCGGCCTCAAGATCGGGTGCCCGGCGCAGCGGCGCGGCCGGAACCACGGCGACCCGGGCTTGCGGATCGCCGTAGGCGAGCGCAGGGACCACGCCCTCCAGGACGCGGGCCGCCAGATCGCCGCGCGCCGGCGTCACCCGAGCATCGCGGCTCACGCGAAGCGGTCCTGCAGCATCCGGTAAAGCGCGCGCACGGCCTGCACCTCGCCGCCCGACGGCCAGCCCGGCCGGCCGCGCGGGTTCCAGGCGAAGATGTCGAAGTGCGCCCAGGCGCCCTTGGGCGCGAACTTCTGCAGGAACAGGGCGGCGGTCACCGAGCCCGCCTGGGCCCAGGCGTCGGAGTCGTTCTTGATGTCGGCGACATCGGAATCCAGGGCGTCGACATAGCCCTTCCACAGCGGCATCCGCCACATGGGGTCGGAAACCGCGGCCATCGCCGCCTCGATCTGACCGGCCAGTTCCTCGTCGTCGGTGTAGAACGGCGGCAACTGCGGCCCCAGGGCGGCGCGCGCGGCGCCGGTCAGGGTCGCCAGATCCAGCGTCAGGGCCGGCTCCAGCTCCTCGGCCCGCGTCAGGGCGTCGGCCAGGATCAGCCGGCCCTCGGCGTCGGTGTTGCCGACCTCGATGGTCAGGCCCTTGCGGCTGTTCAGCACGTCGCCCGGTCGCATGGCGTCGCCGGAAATGGCGTTCTCCACCACCGGGACCAGGATCGCCAGGCGCACCGGCAGCTTGGCGGCCATGATCATGCGGCCGAGCGCCAGGACGTGAGCCGCGCCGCCCATGTCCTTCTTCATATTGCGCATGCCGGCCGAGGGCTTGATGTCCAGGCCGCCGGTGTCGAACACCACGCCCTTGCCGACCAGGGCGACCAGCGGCTGGCCGGCCTGGCCCCACGAAATCTCGATCATCCGGGGCGCGCGGTGCGGGACCGCGGCGCGGCCGACCGCGTGGACAGCCGGATAATTGGCCTCCAGCAACCCCTCGCCGGTCACGACGGTGATCGAGGCGCCGTACTGCTCGGCGATCTCGCGGGCGATGGTCTCGATCTGCAGCGGGCCCATGTCGTTGGGCGGGGTGTTGACCATGTCGCGGGCCAGGGCGCAGGCGTGGGCGATGCTGCGCACCTCGGCGACATCGACATCGTCGGCCGCCACCAGCCGGGGCCGGTCGTCCTTCTTTTTCTTGTAGCGGTCGAACCGGTAGCTCCCGAGCGCGAAGGCCAGGGCGATCTGCTCATGAGCGATCTCCGGCGGCGCCGAGGCGATGCGGTAGTCTCCAGCCGGCAGCTTGGCGGCAAGCGCACGGAAGGTCATGGCGTCGCCGGCCGTTCCGAGGCCGAACAGCACCCGGTCGATCCCGCCTTCGGTGTTCGGCGCGACCAGGACCTGACCGGCCTTGCCCTTGAAGTCCGACAGCTCGGCGAAGGCCTTCACGAAGGCCTGACGCCCGTCGAGGAAGCCCGGCACGTCCTTCTCATAAAGCGCGTGGACCGGGACGGCGTCCTCGGCATGATCGACGACGACTTCGCTCATGGCGCTCTCCAGTCCGCCTCGGCCGGCGGAATTATGCTTAACGCTTCCTTTAAGCGGGCCATGGATGCTGGCGGGCAGTCATCCGGAGCCCGTGACTTTCATGTGTCGCATGTCGGCCCTCGCCGCAACCGCCCTCGCCCTATCCCTGGCGACGTCGCCCGCGCTCGCCGCGAAGCCTGACAAGGCCGCGCCCGCCGCCGAGGCCGCGCCAGCCCCGCGCAAGGCCTCGCCCCAGGAACGCCAGCAGGTCGCCGGGCTTGATCCCCTGGCGCGCGCGGCCTTCTGGGCCCGCGAGGCCGGCGCCGACCCTACCGACGTCGAGGCCGGACTGCAGCTCTCCCAGGCGCTGCGCCAGATGGGCAACTACGCCGACGCTATCATCGCGGCCCAGCAGGTCGCCGTGGTCCAACCCCGGAACATCGAGGCGAAGCTGGAGATCGCCCGCTCGCACATCGGCCGCGGCCAGGGCTTCTACGCCATCGAGCCGGCCCGCGAGGCCCAGGCGCTGGCCCCCCGCGACTGGCGCATCCCCTCGCTGCTGGGCGTCGCCTACGAACAGGCCCAGCGCTCTGAAGAGGCGCTCGCCGCCCACCGCCTCGCCGTGAGCCTGGCGCCCGAGAACCCCTCGGCGATCAGCAACCTGGCCCTCTACTACGCCGCGCACGGAGAGGCCGGCCAGGCCGAGGCGATGTTGCGCCAGGCCGCCGCCAAGCCGGGCGCGCCGATGGTGGTGCGTCAGAACCTGGCCCTGGTGCTGGGCCTCCAGGGCCGATTGGACGAGGCCGAGCGTCTGGCCCGCCAGGACCTGCCGCCGGAGGCCGTGGCCAACAACATGGCCTGGCTGCGCAGCGCGACCACCACCGCCTCGGCCGCGACGACCCGGTCTTGGGAAGGCGTGCGCAAGGCGCAGCCCTAGCCCCCGGGCCTCAAAGCAGAGGAGAGCCTTGCCGCACCATCAGCGGGAAGACAATGAAGCGGCTGTTTGACGCCCATGCTAGCTTACGAGCAGAACCCCGCACCGCCGCTTCTGACGTACCCACCTGTTAGGGCGGCATTAAGCGAACTCCCGGACCTTCGCTGGGGGAGAGACCATGGCCGAGACCTCAATCGAGTGGACTGATGCAACCTGGAACCCCGTCGCGGGCTGCACAGTTCTGACGGCGGGTTGCACAAACTGCTACGCGATGCGGATGGCGGCCCGGCTCCAAGCCATGGGTGTTCCAAAGTACGCCGGCCTTACGAGGAAAAGCGGAGAGCGCTACGTCTGGACTGGCGCCGTCTCGCTGGATGAGGCCGCGCTGGAGGCACCCCGGGCCTGGCGCAAGCCCCGGCTGATCTTCGTGAACTCGATGTCCGACCTGTTCCAAGAGGCAGTTCCCGTCAACTTCATTCGTCGCGTGTGGAAAACCATGGCCGCGACACCGCAGCACACCTATCAGGTCCTCACAAAGCGCCCGGATCGCATGGCCGCGATCACACCTGACCTCCAACTGCTCCCGAATGTCTGGCTGGGTACGAGCGTAGAAAACGCCGCAGTCCTCGACCGGCTCGACCATCTGCGCGCCACACCAGCGGCGGTCCGGTTCGTATCATTTGAACCGTTGATCGGCTCCGTCGCCGGCGGCGACATGCGCGACATCCACTGGGCCATAGTCGGCGGCGAGAGCGGGCCGCGTGCCCGGCCTATGCTTGAAGACTGGGTCGACGAAATCCACGAAATGGCAGAGGACGCTGGCGCGGCATTCTTCTTCAAGCAGTGGGGCGGCCGGAACAAGAAGGCGACTGGACGAGCCTATCGTGGGCGCCACTGGGACGACCTGCCAGCCGTCGCAGTTTAGCGCCTAACCCGCGCCTGCGTCAGGATATGCCGGGCGATTGGTGTCGCCACCCTGGCCGCCGCGCGGCTCGGGTTCGACATCGCAAAGAACAGCGAAAACATGGGCGCGTTGCGGTCGTTCCGCAGCCGTAGCGGCTCTAGCACCGTGGGAAAGAGGCTCCGCAGGCGCTCAAGGACAAACGTCTCCATCCGATCTAAGCTAGCGGTCCGTCGCGTCTCCTCCGGTGCCATCATCAAGATGAGGTCGCCTTGGCGATTCTCTTCGTACCAAGCCTTCTCCCAATCCGGCGTCCCGAGCATACGGGTAAGAGCGGCACGCTTCTTTTCATCAAGAGCCGACCCTTTGTGTGTCGCCTGACGATAGAGCCCGGATAGCGAGACCAAATACCAGAGGTCGATAGCCTCGGTGCGGCGGATCGCTTCGAGGGTCTGCCATTCCACGTTCATCCCATAGGGATCTAGAAACATCACAGCCCGGGTCTTCTTCCAGTTCACGGAATGGACGTGTTGCTGGATCGCCTTGTTGGCGTCGCCGCGCACCACGAAGGCTCTTCTCGACGCATATCGCTCCTCCGAGCACAGCGCCTCCAGGGCCTGGGCGTGCCGTTTCTTCTGCTCCATGAAGATGCAGCGGTGGAACTCCGGCGACGTGTCGAGGGCGATCCTCGCCGAGCCCCGCCGCCGCTCGATCCTTTCCGCCACCGGCTCGCTGAGGAGATCGCCAGGTGATCCGGAAAGGCGAACCGTTCGTTCGCCGGTTCCGGCAAAGGCATCAAAGTACCAGCGCTCGAAGAAATCTTGTTTAGATAAGGCAGTACTGTAGTGATGCAGATAGTCGGAGATGATCGAGAGCTTGAGGTCGGTGAGACCGCTGCCGAACTCGTGGTCTCCAATACTTTTCACACCATGCCCCCGCGCGGTTGAGCACCGCCAACACCAGAGAAACCTGATTTGCCCCTTGCGACAAATCAGACTCGCGATGCGCTGGCGAAGTGGCGACTGTCTGACGACTACGACGCAGCGCAGACGCCGGACGAGGCTCAGCAGAGGGCGAGCCCGGAATCTCCGCGCGAAAACCCATGAACTGCCGTCCCCAGCCCGACGCAATCTTTTCAGCGAAGGCAAGACTCCGCCGCGCGTGCCTCTCCTCGACCGCCTTTGGCGCGTCTCAGCCTCAACTGTCGGCGATGGCCTGCAGCCGGCGAAAATCCTCGAGCCAGATGCGCCCATAGTCGAGCCGCACCGCGCCCTCACGCTGCAACCTGGCCAGATGGCCGTTCACGGTCTTGCGGGTCAGGCCGATCATCTCGGCCAACCCCTGCTGGCTGATATTGAGCGCCGTCGGCGGCTCACGGCCGCGCGCCAGCATCAACAGCCGCGAGGCGAGCCGCTGGCGCGGCGGCAGGGCCGCGACCTCGGCGGCCATCTGCAGGGCGTTGCGCAGCTGGAAATAGACCAGGGTCGCCACCGCGCGCCAGATATCCGGCCGAAGCCGGGCGATCCGCTCCAGCCCGGCGTCTGACACCCGCAGCAGCAGGCTCGGCTCGGCGCAGACCGCCGTCACCAGTCGCGGCCCACCGCCGAAGCGCATGGCCTGGCCCAGCGCCGCGCCGGCGCCGGCATGGCTGATCCGCACCTCGCGGTCGCCCGGCGCCTGGCAGAACAGGTCGACCGCCCCTTCGATCACCACCATCAGGCCGGTCTCCTCGTCGCCCTCGGCCTGGGCCCATTGACCGGCCCCCAGATGGGCCAAGGCGCCCTCGGCCACCAGCGCCTCGGCCAAGCCGGCCGGATAGGCCCCCAGCCAGCGGGCGGCGTGCAGCAGGGCCAAGGCTTTGTCGCGATCCTCGCTCATGGCTCAATTGTAACGGAAGTGACAGTCTTGCGCGACCGCCCGCCTAGACTGCCGCAAAATCATAACGCCAGGGAGGCGACCATGACCGCCATCGTCCGCGAAACCGAAGGCTGCGGCGCGGAAATCGCCAACATCGCCGTGCCCCAGGCCACCGACGCCGAGATCAACCTGATCCGCGACACCGTCTACAATCGCGGCGTCGCCTTCCTGCACGATCAGCAGATGAGCCCCGAGGAGCAGATCGCCTTCGCCGAGCGCATCGGCCCGATCGTCCTGAACCGCTATTTCCCGAAGACCGAGCGCTATCCGCAGATCGCCAAGGTCGAAAAGACGCCGGAGCAGAAGACCAATATCGGCGGCGGCTGGCACACCGATCACAGCTACGATCAGGCCCCGGCCATGGGTTCGGTCCTGCTGGCCATCGAGACCCCGCCCAGCGGCGGCGACACCCTGTTCGCCGACATGTACGCCGCCTATGAGGCCCTGTCCGACGGCCTCAAGGAGACGTTGTCGGGCCTGAAGGCGCGCCACGCTTCCGAGCACATCTATGGAATGGAAGGGGTCTACGGGAAGACCGACCAGGCCCATCTGGCCGGCCATGCCGAGAACCCCTCAGCCGTGCATCCGGTGGTGATCACCCACCCGGGCAGCGGCCGCAAGGCGCTCTATGTGAACCCTGGCTTCACGCTGGGGTTCGAGGGCTGGAACCGCGAGGAGAGCGCCGCCCTGCTCGGCTATCTCTACCAGCATGCGATCAAGCCGCAGTTCGTGCACCGCTTCCAATGGCGGCCGGGGTCGATGGCGATCTGGGACAACCGCGCCACCTGGCACTGCGCGATGAACGACTATCAGGGCCAGCGTCGGCTGATGCACCGCATCACCATCGCCGGCGGTCCCCTGCACTAGCCGCCGCCGCCGGCGGCCATCATGTCCTTCACCTTCATCACGGCCGGGCCGAGGATGACGATGAACAGCACCGGCAGGAAGAACAGGATCATCGGCACGGTCAGCTTGGCCGGCAGCTGAGCCGCCTTCTTCTCGGCGGCCGCCAGGCGCATGTCGCGATTCTCCTTGGCCATGACCCGCAGCGCCGCGCCCAGCGGCGTGCCGTAGCGTTCGGCCTGGATCATGGCGGTGGTCACCGACTTGATCCCCGGATGGTTGGTGCGCCTGGCCAGGCCCTCATAGGCCTGACGCCGCTCCGGCAGGTAGGAGATCTCGGCCGTCAGCAGGGTGAGCTCCTCGGCCAGTTCGATCGACGATCCGCCGATCTCCTGGCTGACCTTCTGGATCGCCGCCTCGATGGACATGCCGCTCTCGACGCAGATCAGCAGCAGGTCCAGCGCGTCGGGAAAGGCGCCGACCACCGACTCTCGGCGCTTGTGGGCGACATTGCTGATGAAGATGTTGGGGGCGTAGTAGCCGAGCGTCAGACCACCGACCGTCAAGGCCACCCGCTGCATGGCCGCCAGGCCGAAATCGTTGATGAAGAACAGGTAGAGCGCGGTCAGCGCCGCAAACGCGAACGGCAGCACGAAACGGAAGAAGTAGAAGGTCGAGACCGGCCGCGGCCCGCGGAAACCCGCCTGGGCCAACTTCTCCACGACCTTCGGATCCTCCAGCAGCTTGGAGAGCTGCAGCCGCTCGACGACGTTCTTGTACATCCCCTCGTCGGTGTGCCGCAGGCTGCTCTGACCGCCCTTGACGGCCAGCGCCTCGCGAGACTTGCGGCGCAGCTCCTCACGCCGCGTCGACACCGACTTCAGGCGCGTCTCCAGGCTGCTGCGGCTGAACATCGGCGTGGCGATGGAGACGATGGTCGCGAACACGACCAGCGCCACGAACGCCGCCAGGATGTTGTCGGGATTGGTGAGGGCGGAAATCATGTTCGCGCCGCCCTAGAGCTTGAAGTTGATCATCTTGCGCATCGAGAGCACCCCGAGCGTCATCCAGACCGCCCCGACCAGCAGCATCATGTGGCCGCGCGGATCGGTGAACAGCGGCCGCATGTAGTCCGGCGCGGTGATGCTGATCAGCCCGGCCACCGCCGGCGGCAGCGACCCGATGATGAAGGCCGAGGCGACAGCTTCACCCGACAGCGCCTTGACCTTTTCCCGCATCAGCTTGCGGGCACGGATGACGGTCGAGAGGTTGGAGAGGGCCTCGGCCAGGTTGCCGCCGGTCTTCTGCTGAATCGCCAGCACGATGGAGAAGAACCGGACCTCGGCGGTCGGCATGTGCTCGTGCATCTTGTCGAGCGCCTGGTTGATCGACACGCCCATCCCGATGCTTTCGACCAGCAGGTTGAACTCGCCGGCCATCGGCTCGGAGGTTTCCTGGGCGATGACCCGCAGACTGTCGTGGACCGGCAGCCCCGAGCGGATGCCGCGGACGATGATGTCCATGGCGTCGGGGAAGGCCTGGGTGAACTTCTTGATCCGCATGCCGGCCAGGATCCCGACCACCCATCGCGGCAGGCCAAGCCCGGCGGCGAAGCTAAGGCCGAGCGCGATCAGCGGCGACTGACCCAGCAGCAGGACCAACAGGAAAACCACCACACCGAGCACGCCGCTGATGATCCAGAACGCCCGGACGCTGAGCTTCAGGCCCGCCTGCAGCAGCTTGGCCGAGATGCTGAGCGTGGCCTTTTTCTGCTGGCGGTCCTGGTCGCGAAGGGTCTTCAGGATCTGCTTGCGGCGTTGATCCTGGACCGCCCCCGGACGCCGACGACCGGCCTCCTGCGTCTCCTTGCCGCCGACGATGGTCTGGGCGCGCTTCAGCGTCTTGGCGTCGGCGGTCCCAGAGCCGGCCCCGGTCAGGGCCAGGCCCACCCCGGCGATGGTGATGAAGCCAAGGAACGCGATCAGCAGGGTGAGGAGCATCCGCTATTCCGCCGAGTCGAGGGCTTCGGCGAGCTCGCGCTCAAGGCCGTAATAGCGGGCGCGGTCCCAGAAGCGCGGACGGGCGATGCCGGTCGAGCGATGCCGCCCCAGGACGTTGCCGTCGGCGTCGTCGCCGGTGATCTCGTAGACGAACAGGTCCTGGGTGATGATCACGTCGCCTTCCAGACCCACGACCTCGGTGATGTGGGTGATGCGGCGCGAACCGTCGCGCAGGCGCGCGGCCTGGATGATCACATCCACCGACCCCACGATCATCTCGCGGATGGTCCGCGAGGGCAGGCCGTAGCCGCCCATGGTGATCATCGATTCCAGACGGCTGATGGCTTCACGCGGGCTGTTGGCGTGCAGCGTGCCCATCGAGCCGTCGTGGCCGGTGTTCATCGCCTGCAGCAGATCGAAGGCTTCCGGGCCGCGGACTTCGCCGACGATGATCCGCTCGGGACGCATCCGCAGGCAGTTCTTCACCAGATCGCGCATGGTGATCTGGCCCTGGCCTTCCAGGTTCGGGGGCCGGGTCTCTAGGCGCACCACGTGCGGCTGTTGCAGTTGCAGCTCGGCGGCGTCCTCGCAGGTGATGACGCGCTCGGCCGGGTCGATGAAGGCGGTCAGGGTGTTGAGCAAGGTGGTCTTGCCCGAGCCGGTCCCGCCGGAGATGACCAGGTTGCATCGGCAGGCGCCGATGACGCCGAGAACCCGCGCCCCTTCCGGGCTGATGGAGGCGTACTCCACCAGGTTCTTCATGGTCAGCTTGTCTTTTTTGAACTTCCGGATCGTGAGGGTCGGGCCATCCAGCGCCAGCGGCGGGGCGATGACGTTGACCCGCGAACCGTCCGGCAGGCGCGCGTCGCAGATCGGCGAGCTTTCGTCGACCCGGCGGCCGACCTGGCTGACGATCCGCTGGCAGATGTTCATCAGCTGGGCGTTGTCGCGGAACCGGACATTGGTCAGCTGGACCTTGCCGCTCACCTCGATGAACACCCGGCCGGCGCCGTTGACCATGATGTCGGCGATGTCGTCGCGGGCCAGCAGCGGTTCCAGCGGCCCATAGCCGAGAACATCGTTGATGATGTCCTGGACCAGGGTGTCCTGCTCGGCCACCGACATCGACACGTTCTTGATCGCCACCAGTTCGGCGACGATGTCCCGGATCTCCTCGGCCGCCTGCTTGGCGTCCAGCTGCGCGAGCTGAGCCAGGTCGATCGTGTTGATCAGGGCGTTGAAGATGATGGTCTTGGTGGCGTGGTAGTAGTCGCTCTGCTCGCGCACGACCTGGGTCGCCGGGGCCGGTCCCTGGGCGGCGCGCAGTTGCTCGAACGCCGGGGTCGGCTTGGGGCCGCCGGTGGGCTTGGCTTGGTTGCGTTCGGCTTTCGGCTGGATCTGGATCGGCGCGGCCGGCCCGGGCGCGGGCCCAGGCGTCGGCTCGACCCGCTGCGGACGCGTCGCAATGGCCGCGCCATCCCCGACGGGGGGCGGAGCCTGGCGTGGCGCCAAGGTCTCGTTGGCCGAGGGACGCTTGCCGAACATGCTACTTCTTCTTGAAGAGGCCGGAGAGCAGTGAGGACTTCTGGACGACCGGCGGCTCGCGACGGGCGATCTGTTGGGCCAGGTGGTCGATCCCCTCGGCCGAGCGCGACTTCGGGCCGACCTCGCTGATCATCTGGCCGTTGTTGGCCGCCTGGCCAAACAGCTTGGGATCGAAGGGCAGGCAAAGCGCCGGCGTGACGCCCAGCGCCTCGCCGAAGTCCTTCACCGGGATCTCCGGCCGCCCGGGGACGCCGACCTGGTTGATCACCAGCCTGGGCGGGGCGTCGTTCGGACGCGCGCGGCGCACCAGGTCGATCATGTTCTTGGCGTTGCGCAGCGACGCCAGGTCCGGGGTCGCCACGATCACCAGATCGTCCGACGTCAGCAGGATCTTGCGCTTCCACGCCGTCCAGACGTGCGGCAGGTCCAGCACCACGAACGGCGCCGCCGAGCGGATCTTCTGGGTGACCTCCTCGAAGGCCTCGGCGGAAATGTCGTAGTCGCCGTCCAGATTGGCCGGGGCGGTGAACAGCGACAGGCGGTCGGTGCAGCGCGCCATCATCCGGTCCATCAACACCGGGTCCAGGCGGTCGGGTTGCGACAGGGCGTCGGCGACGCCTTGCAGCGGGTCCTGGTTGAAATCGAGGCCGGCGGTTCCGAACGGCAGGTCGAGATCCACCAGCACCGCGCCGGTCTGCAGGCGCTCGGTGATCGAGTGCGCGATGTTGTGGGCGATGGTCGAGGAGCCCGATCCGCCCTTGGCGCCGCAGAACGCGATCTGCCGGCCGACGAAGGGCGCGGAAGGATCGGCGTAGAGGCCGGTCACCGCCCGCACCAGGAGCAGCGGATTGAGCGGCGGGACCAGATACTCCGACACCCCGCGGCGCATCAGCTCGCGGTAGAGGGCGATATCGTTGGCGGCGCCGATCACCATGACCTTGGTGCCGGGATCGCAGACCTCGGCCAGCCGGTCGAGCAGGGTGAGAAGCTCGGGGCCGGAATCGGCGCTCTCCACCATCACCAACGAAGGCGTGGCCTGGTTCTGATAGGTCTCCACCGCCGCGGGCAAGCCGCCCATGCGGGTGACGACCGTGACCCGCTCCATCCGCCGGTCGACGGTGGCGCGTTCGGCGAGTTCGGCGGTTTCGGAGCTGACGCAGAAGATGTGGATCGTGATGCGCGGCAGGGCGCTTTCGCCGAACGCCGCCTCGGCGCCGGCCATCATGTCGTGCACCGGATGCGCCGCGGCCGGGGGCGGAACTCGCGGCGAGGCTTCGCCCAGCTCGATCAGCAGATCTTCCGGACGGATCGCCGGCCGCGCGGGTTCGGGCAGCGGCGGCAGATCGGCGAACGGGTCCTCAGCCGCCGCGGCCGGCGGCGGCGGTTCACGCCAGATCTCCGACTGAGGCGCGGAGAAGTCGTCGTCGGCGTCGAAGTCGAGATCGAACGGGTCCTGGCCCTGCTGCGGCTTCATAGGGTCGCGCCTCGCATCACTTCACCACCCTGGAAACGTCGCCCGCCGCCTGAATGTCCTTCGCCGAAGAGGTCAGTTCGCCCTTGCGGTACTTGTCGAGCACGACGTCGCGCCGCTGGGCGTCGGCCGGGGTCAGCGGACGCGGCCCCGCGAGGTCGCCGGGATTGGCGATCTGGGCGGCCATATTGGCCGTGACCGCGCATCCAAAGTTCGGCTGCACCTCGTTGGTCGCCGAGTGGGCGATATTGGTCCAGGTGCGCCCGCAGGTCGGGACGTTCACCGTATGGCGCAGGAAACCGACGATGAGCGGCGCGCGAGGATCGCCCTTCGCCTCGTAGCCGACCACGCGGATACTGCTCGCCGGCACGCCCTTATCGACCAGGAACGCCCGCGCGCTCTCGCCGGAATAGGAGACGGCGCGCGGATCGGGGCCGCCGACAGGCGCCTGCACGGTGACCGCGCCGCCCTCGGCGCTCCGCCAGGTTTCGACCAGGGTCGACAGCGCGTCGACCTGGGCCGGCGACAGGCCCTGGGCGCGGACGGCGAGGTGGATCTCCTCGGGGCGCGATTCGACATTGGCGCGCCAGAGCTCGGTCGGCGTGCGGGCCAGCTCAGCCTGACTGCCGGGAGCCGGCGGCTGCGAGGCGCAGGCCGACAGCGTGGCGGCGAGCGCCAGGGCGATGAAACGAGGTGCGCTCATTCGATCACGTAGCCGTAAGGCCCCTGATAACTGCGGCCCGACGGGGCCTGGGGATTAGCGTTGTAGGCCTTGGTGAGCGCGCCCATCAGCAGGGTCGAGGCGTCGTCGGCGATGCGCAAGCCGTCGACCGGGGTCTGCAGGCGATCGGGCGTGGTGGGCCCGACGATGTACGGGGTCACGATGATGACCAGCTCGGTCTCGCCGGCCAGGTAGTCGCGCGACCGGAACAGCGTGCCCAGCACCGGCAGGGTGGTCATCCCCGGCAAGGCGTCGATGTTCTGCTTGGTCTTCTCCTGCAATAGGCCCGCGATCATCATGGCGCCGCCGGAGGGCAGCTCGACCGAGGTCTCGGCGCGCCGAACGGTCAGGGCTGGAATGGTCAGGGCCGCGCTGGCGCCAGGCGTCGCCAGTGAGAAGGCGCCTTGGCTGGTCAGTTCGGACACCTCGGTCGAGACCTTGATCGCGATCCGGCCCGACGACAGCACGACCGGCGTGAAGCCCAACCCGACGCCGAACGGCTTGAATTCGATGGTGACGGCGCCGTCCTTGTCCTGGGCGACCGGAATGGGGAACTCGCCGCCGGCCAGGAACTTGGCCGACTCGCCCGACACCGCGGTCAGGTTCGGCTCGGCCAGGGTGCGCACCAGGCCGACGCGCTCGAACGCCTTGATGGTCGCCTCGGCCTTGTTCAGGCCCGGGCTGCCGGCGGTGTCCTTGATCGTCGCGGTGTCCCAGTTCTCGGCCGCCGACGAATCCCGCACAACCAGGTCGCAAAGCCGCCCCTGGGGAAAGTTCTTGTCGCAAGGGAATTGCAGGACCGGCTGCTTGGTGGTGTTGGCCTGATAGCCGCTGGTGATCCCGCCGAGCAGCGAACCGTTGACGCCGAAGCTGGCGGCGGTGCCGAGCAGATATTGAGGCTCGCCCAGCTGGCCGAGCACGGCGTTGAGGTTGAAACCAAGCTGCTTGATCACGTTGCGCTGCATCTCGACGATGCGGACCTTCAGCATCACCTGGTCCTTGCCGGCGATGCTCAGCATGTTGAGCACCATCTCCGGCTTGGCCACCGCGGCGCGCGCGATCTGCACGGCCTTGTCGGCGTCGGCGAGATTGGCGACCTGACCGGAGAGGATCAGGCTCTCGTTCATGGCGTCCACCCGCACCTTCGAACCGGGCACGATGCGGTTGATGGTCTGGGCGACCGAGGACGGGTCCTGGTCGACGCGGATGTCGAGGGTCAGGATCCGGCGACCGGCGGTGTCGAAGAACACCGCGTCGGTGGAGCCGTTCTTGAGCCCGAGGATGAAGATGCGGCGCGGCGAGCGCAGCATGGCGTCGGCGACGCCCGGATTGGTCACCAGCACGTCGCGCACGTCCACCGGCAGCTCGATGATCGCCGACTTGCCGTTGGGCAGGGTCAGGGACTGCGACGCGGCGCCGCCGCTGAGGTCGACACGAACCACCGCCGATTGGGCGGCCAGGCCGGCCGCCATGGCCGGCGAGGAGGTCTGGCTCTGGGCCGACGCCGCGGCGGGCGGCAGGAGCGCGGCGCCGAGGGCGGCCAGCGCGATCAGGATGCGGCGCGGGTTCATGGTCTGGCGACCTCGTTGATTTTGCCGGCGCGGAAGACACGGACGGTCTCCCCGACGACGCGGGTCGGGCCGCCGCGACCCGGCGGGCCGCCGATATCGGCATAGGAGCGCAGCGCGAGCTGCATTTCGCCCTTGGCCCGTCCCAGCGCCATGACCTCGGCGTCAGCGGCCGGGATCTCCAGGGTGGCGACGGCGCCGACGATGGAGCGAGCGTCCTTCTCGGGATCGATCTTCTGGTCGATGGCCAGGACCCGGACGTTGCGCATCAGGACTTCGGTGTTGAAGGTCTTGGTTTCGGTGTTCTGCAGGCTCTGCAACACGTCCACCCGGTCGCCCGGCAGGATGAAGCCGCCGGCCGCCGTCTCGGCGTTGATCGGCACGGCCATCGCCCGCATGCCGGGCTGCACGACCACAGCCATGAAGCCGCTCTGGCCGGCGCGGACCACCTTACGCGCCACGACGGGTTCGCCGGTGACCATGGCTTCTTTGACGATGGCGCCTTCGAAGGCCTGCATCGGGCCGGTCGGGCTGACCAGGTCGTTGGCGGCGCGCGCGGCTTTCTGGACCGCCTTGTCGGGCATCGCCGCCGGCAGCGCCGGCGCGGCGCCGTCGGTCACGAAGGCCGCGTTCAGGGCTTCCACGGGCCAGGGCTGCCAGGTCAGGTCGGCGGGCGTGAGCCTCACGCCGATGGCCAGGTCGCGCTTGGCCACCAGGACTTGGGCGACGGGTCTTGGCGGCGGGGCCTCGGCGACGACGGCGGGCGGGCGCTTAGGGGTCACCATGCCCCGCACGATGAAGGCCAACCCGATGGCGGCGATCGCCGCGACGGCGAGTATGGCGATGCGCACGGCGCTCATGGTCGTTTACTCGAGCCTCCCGCAAGCGGGCGTCCTGGCGGGCGGGCCGGCTGTCCGCTGGCGCGCGCGATTCGAAATGCCAGCGTTTTGCAAGCCTGACCTGTTTGCAGCCCGCATAGTTAACGCGGACTAAAGGCGTAGCTTAGAAGCCGCCCCAGGCCGCCATCAGCGCCGAATTCGGAAAGGCCGCCAGCGCGCCGACCGCGATGGCCACCCCATAAGGAAGGTCTCCGTCCGGGGTCGCCAGCCGGTTGACCCAGGCAGGGGCCGACAGCACGTACGGCCGGACCACAACCGAGCGCAGGCCCAGCAGGGCGAAGGTCAGGACGCCGCCGGCCAGGCCGGTGATCAGCAGGTACTCCGCCGAGGCCGGCCAGCCCAGCCATAGTCCGGCGGCCGCGAACAGCTTGGCGTCGCCCCCGCCGATCCAGCGAAGCGCGAACATCGCCACGCCGAGGACCAGGGCGATCGCGCCGACCCCGAGATTGAAGCCGATGGTCGAAAGCGGCAGGCCAAGCACCAAGGCGGCCGGAAAGAATCCAAGGATCAGGAGGCCCGAGACCCAGTTGGGGATCGTGTAGCTGGTCAGGTCCCGCAGAGCGCCGACGATCACCAGCACCGGGAAGATCAGTAGAAGCGCGGCCTGGAGAAAGGGCGTCATCTTGCGGGAACCGTCAGTGTCTCGGAGCGAGGCGTGATCATCGCTCGATCAGGTGAACAGAGGATTGAAAACGAAAAGGGCCGCGACGCTGGTGCGACGCGGCCCTTCGATAATCTGGATCCCGCCTCAATCCACCGGCGCGGCGCTGGCGAGCTTGGCGAAGACCGCCGTGAGCTTGCCCGAGAGGGTTGTCATCGCGCCAGCCATGGCCACGGCGATCAAGGCTGCGATCAGACCATACTCGATGGCGGTGGAGCCGGACTCATCCCGCAGGAAGCGCCTCATCAAACTCGTCATCGAGCCATCTCCCTTTTCGGCATTTCCGAAAATCGAAGCCGCAGCGACGGACTTCGTCGCCGCGGCCCGTTGGTCGCCGATCGTCAGATTTAGGTGATCGTCGGGATCTTGCCGCCGATGCTCGTGAAGAGCCCGTCAAGCTTGGTGCCGAGGGCGGTGACCGCGGTGACCAGCACGACGGCGATGAGGGCGGCGATCAGGCCATATTCAATGGCGGTGGCGCCGGACTCGTCCTTCAGGAAGCGCGTCATCAAACTCGTCATCGAGCTATCTCTCTGTTCGGATTTTTCGAAAATCAAGGCCGCGGCGACGGGCTCCGTCGCCACGGCCCATTGGGCGCCGATCGTCAGATTTAGGTGATCGTCGGGATCTTGCCGCTGATGCCCGTGAAGACACCGCTGAGCTTGGTGCCGAGGGCGGTGACCGCGGTGACCAGCACGACGGCGATGAGGGCGGCGATCAGGCCATATTCAATGGCGGTGGCGCCGGACTCGTCCTTCAGAAAACGCGTGACGAACTTGGACATGCTAGAGCTCCTTTATTTGCGAGCAGACTGTTGCGGCTTCAAACCTTGTTGGTCTGCCCGCCCCGAAATGCAGGGACAGATTTGCATGGTCGAGCTTAATTCCAAGTAAACACCCATGTATTCGCTGACACCTTTCTATGGTTTACTTTCGTTTACTGTAAATATTGATTAACCACGAGCGCCAAAAGCGCGCCAAACCCCGCTCCCGACTGAATGATTCTCGCGCGCGCGTGAGTCGCTGAGAATTCAGCGTTTGTTGACCATTCCAGCTCAAGTTCAGGCGACGACGTTTTTCAGATCGGCATCACATGCGACGCCTCATTTTCGGCCTGACAGCCGCCGCGACGGTCCTGGCCGGCGCCTCCCAGGCCGCCGCCGCCCCGACCATGACCGTGCCGATCGACCAGAGCGCGCCGGTCAATCTGCCGCGCGGAACCCGCGACGTGCTGATCGGCAATCCCGATATCGCCGACGTCAACGTGCTGGACGGCGGCAAGGCGGTCATCCTGGGCAAGAGCTACGGCGTCACCAACCTCGTCGTCGTCGACCAGCTCGGCCGCACGGTGATGGAGCGCCAGATCGTGGTGTCGGCCCCGGCCGGGCGAGTGTCGGTCATCCGCGGCGCACGGGTCGACAACTACGCCTGCGCCAACAGCTGCGAGCGCGCAGGCGGCGCCGACAGCAAGACGCCGGATTCAGCAAAGCCTTAAACCTCCGGTTAGCCAGACCTTGGTATCCTCCGCCGGGCTTGAAGCTCGGGGACGTCATGCCGCGCCTTGTCGCAACGACCATCGCATTCATCCGTCAGTTCGCCCGCGCCAGCCGCGGCGCGACGGCGGTCGAGTTCGCGTTGATCAGCATTCCCCTGATGCTGCTGATGTTCGGCATCCTGGAACTGGGGCTGATCCTGTTGGTCACCGCCACCCTGGACACCGCCACCGACTTCGCGGCCCGCAACGTCCGGACCGGCGAATTCCAGGAAAACACCGGCGGGACCAAGGACGATTTCGCGAAACTGGTCTGCCGAAACATGTCCTGGCTCAAGGACGACTGCATCGGCAGCATGATCGTCGAGTCCGAGACCTTCAGCACCTTCGCCAATGCGGGCTCGGCCCCACCGGCCAACCCGCAGTCCCCCAACCCGACGACGAACTGCTGGAGCGTGGGCAACCCCGAGGACATCGTCCTGGTGCGCACCTATTTCAAATGGCCGATCTTCACGCCGCTGATGCAGCCGTTCCTGGCGAACGACGGCGCCCATAGCCGCCTGCTGAGTTCGGCTCGGATCTTCCGCAACGAACCCTTCAACGCCACGCTGCAACCCGTAGGCGCCAAATGCACATAGCGCGCTTCCTCCGCGACCGCCGCGGCTCGGCCGCCGTCGAGTTCGCCCTCGTGGTCCCCATCATGCTGGTGCTCTACTACGGCATGGTCGAGGCTACCCAGGCCCTGCTGGTCAATCGCCGGGTGAGCTTCATCGCCACCGGCGTCGGCGACCTGACGACCCAGGCCGCGCAGCTGAGCAAGACCCAGCTCCAGGACATCTTCAAGATCAGCACCGCGGTCATGAAGCCGTTTCCGACCGACACCCTCGCCATCCGCGTGGCCAGCATCGAGACCGACGCCCAAGGCGTTCCGACCAAAAAGTGGGAAGAGGTCAGCAAGGCCTTCTCCTATCCGGTGGACCTGACCACGGTGACCAAGGAACCCAGCACCGCGATCATCCGGGCCGAAACGGTCTACACCTTCAATTCGCCGCTCAAGAAGCTCATGCCGAACGCCCTGGTCTTCAAACACAAGATGGACCTGAAGCCCCGCGCCGGCGTCCCGGTGGTCCTGCTCCCCAACTAGCCGATCGCCTCAGCCAGCCGCTCGACCAGGGCGCTGGGGCCAAAGATCGTCCCGTCCAGGGTTGAGACCGCCCGCACGCCGATCAGGCTGTTGGTGATGAACATCGCCTCGGCGCCCGTCGGCGTCTCGCGGACCTCCACCGCCTCGACACCGGCCCCGGCCGCCACGGCCAGCACCCGCGCCCGCATCGTGCCGGCCAGCACCCCGCAGTCCAGCGCCGGCGTGAACAGCCGCCCCTCGCGCACCCAAAAGAGGTTGGCCGCCGCCGCGCAGGCCGCCTGCCCCCGCGAGTTCAGCATCAAGGCCTCGTCGGCGCCCTGCCCACGGGCCTCCGCCCGCGCCAGCACGCTGTCGAGATAGGACAGGGTCTTCAGCCGCGCGGCCGGCGATCCCTCGTTGCGCCGCACGCTGCTGGTGATCAGGCAAGCCGGGCCGACCGGCTTCGCCGACGGCGCGGCGGTGGCCAGCAGGCGAACAGCGGGCGCCTCGGGCCGGTCCAGCCCCCGGCCCCCAGACCCCGCCGTCAGGGTCAGCCGCACGGCGGCGCGCGGCGCGGCGATCCTCGCCAAGGCGCTCCGCATCAGCCTCCCGGCGAGATCGGCGTCCAGCGGCGGCAAGCCAAGCACCGCGCAGCCCCCCGCCATCCGATCAAGGTGCGCCGCCAGCCCGACCAGCTCGCCCTCCACCGCCAGCACGGTTTCGAACAGGCCATCGCCCAGCAGCAGGCCCCGGTCGTCCAGCGGAACGCTCTCACCTAAGGTCATGCGCAGGCTCCTTCCAGGGCGCGGGCCAGGGCCGAGATCTTGGCCTCGGTCTCCAGCCGCTCGGCGTGGGGGTCGCTGTCGGCGACGATGCCGGCCCCGGCGCGGGCCTCCAGCGACCAGCCGCCCTCGTCCAGGGCGAAGGCCGCCGTGCGGATCAAGACGCTGGAGTCGAGATCACCGTCGAAACCCGCCCAGAACAACGAACCGCAATAGGGCCCGCGCGGCGTCTCGAGGCTGGCGATGGTCTTCATGGCCTGGACCTTCGGCGCGCCGGTGATCGAGCCCGGCGGAAACGCCGCGCGCAGTAGGTCGACCGCGCCCTTCCCCGGCGCCAGTCGCCCGACCACCGTCGACACCAGATGATGGACGTTGGCGAAGCTCTCGACCGCGAACAGCTCCGGCGCCCGCACGCTGCCCGGCGCGCAGACCCGCGCCAGGTCGTTGCGCATCAGGTCGACGATCATCAGGTTCTCGGCCCGATCCTTGTCGCTGGCCAGCAGTTCGGCCGCCAGGGCGGCGTCCTCGCCTGGCGTACGCCCCCGAGGACGCGTGCCCTTGATCGGCCGGGTCTCGACGGCGCCGCCACGCACCGCGACGAACCGCTCGGGCGAATTGGACACCAGCGCCAGGCCCGGCAGGCGCAGATAGGCCGCGAACGGCGCGGCGCTCTGGCCGACCAGCCGCGCGAAGACGTCGAACGGGCGCGCGTCGCCGGCCAGCCGCCCGGTCCAGGCGCGGGCGATATTGGCCTGGAAGATCTCGCCGGCGTGGATCCGCTCGACCACCTGGGCGACCGCCGCCTCGTAGGCGGCCGCGTCGCTGTTGATCAGCCCATCGGTCAGCGCGCCGCGGCGCGGGACCTGCGGGATCGCGGCCAGCCAGGACAGCGCGGCGCGGGCGCGGGCCAACGCCGCATCCTCGTCGGCTCCCCGGCCGATGGCGACGACCACCTGCGCCTCCCGGTCGAAGGCCAACACCGAGAGATAGCGGGCGGCGGCCAGGTCCGGCCAAGCCGCCTGCCGCGCCAGGCCCAGCGGCTCGACCCAGTCGGCGAATTCATAGCTGGCCAGGCCGACCACACCGCCCTGGAACGGCGGCCCGCCGGCCAGGCCCGGCGAGGACGGACCCAGCAGCTCGCTGAGAGCGGCGAAGGGATCGCGCCGCTCGTCTGCCCAAACCATCAGCGTCGCGTCGGGATCGCGGGCCAGATAGGACCAGCGGCCCGGCTCGCCGGGCGCGCCGGACACCAGGCCCAGGGCCCAGGGCTCCTCGGCATAGGCCGACAGGACCTCCGCCGGCTCGCGCCATTCGGCCGTAAGCTGCGCCACGCATCGCATGGCCTTGGCCTTAGCTCCGGGGGGCCTTCAGGGGAAGTCAGACTCGGCGGTCGCCGCCGCGCACGAACAACAGACCGACGAAGCCGATGGCCAGCAGGACGATGATCATCGCGAACCCTCCCTGCTGGCTCTTGAAGATATTGGTGCCCAGATTGACCAGGAACGAGCCCAGCCAGATCGTCGCCGTGCCCGACAGCGCATAGACCCCGAAGAAGGCGCCGGTCTGCTCGGGCGGGGTCAGGCGCACCAGCAGGGTGCGGCTCGACGCATAGTGGGCGGTGATGAAGACCGCGTTGGAGAACCCGATCAGCAGATAGATCCACTCTGGCAGGGTCGTGAAGAACGGTCCGTTCCACAGCGGCGCGTGCGCGCTGGGGTCATAGGCCCAGAAGTAGAGGATCTGCTCCGGCCCCATGCCGATGATGGCGATGACGCCAATCAGCGACATGAAGATCTCCACCTGGACCGCGCGGCGCGGACCAAGCCCGGCGTCCAGCCAGCGCCCGACAAACCCGCCCAGCACCGCCAGCACGGTCAGGATGATGCCGTACATCAGCATCTCCAGCGCGCCCCACTTCATCACCCCGCTGGCGTAGATCCCGCCGTAGATCAGGATGGCGGTCATGCCGTCGACATAGAACATCCGGCTGATCAGGAAGGTCGCGGCGTCCTTGTAGGCTTTCATCCCCCAGATCATGCGCCAGAGGTCGCGCGCGCCCTCGGCCAGGGCGCGGTGGATCGGGACTCCGGTCGGCTTGGCGTCCGGCGTGAACAGGAACAGCGGAATGGCGCCCAGCGCGAAGGTGATCGCCGCCATCGGCGCCACGATGCGCTCGGGCTCGTGCTGGATGCGGTCGAGCCCGAACAGCGGCGCGTCGGGCGTGAACGGCAGGCCGCTGCCCGCCAGGGCGAAGGCCCAGGCCGTGAAGCCGAGCGTCAGCAGGGCGAAGGCGTTGCCCAGCGCCAAGGCCAGGCCCGAGGCCTTGTGCGCCGCCGCCAGGCCCGCCGCGCGCACCAGCAGCGAATTGTGCAGCACCTCGGAATAGGTGAACAGGATGCCGATCAGGGTGGTCAGCAGCATGACCATGCCCACCGACATCCCCGAGCCGTCGGGCTTGGCCCACCACAGCGACCACATCATCGGGATCATCAGCATGGTCGCCAGCGCCAGCCAGGTCTTGCGCCGCCCCAGCCGGTCGATGGACGCGCCGAGGAAGGGCGCCGTGGCCATGATCACCCAGCCGGAATACTGGCTCCACCGGGAGATGATCTCCTGCCCCTTCACCGGGTCGCCGACCATGGTGGCGGCCACGTAGGGCATGAAGATGTAGATGGTGATCAGGATCACATAGGGGATCCGAGCCCCCTCGAAGACCGCCCAGGCGACCGCGCCGCGCGACAGGCGGCCATCGCCGATGAGATCGGCGGCGACCGGCAGGCCCGCGCCCGATCCGCTGGCTTCAACTGTACTCAAGGCGGTCTCCCAGATGACCGCTCACGCCGGCGGACTTGAGCGCAGGTTACGCCTCGCCGGGGGATTGGAAATCGAAAAGGCGCCAGCGTCGGCATAACGACGTTGTCGAACCGAGTCCCTGGCCGCATAGTCGCGCCATCGGCATCGGCCGACGCAAGGAGAGTGAAATGAGAACGTTCGTGTCCAGCCAGAAAGGAAAATCCTCGCAACAGGACATGAAGGTTCATGCAATCACGAACTCCGGGGGCGCTGGCGCAAGCAGACGCGCCGCATAACCCCCTCACCCAACGGCCGTCGCGTACGGCCCGTCTCGACGCCCAGGCCCGCGCCCGGGCGCTGAAGTTCCTATCCTACTATCGACCGCACGTTCCGCTGCTCCTGGCGGACTTGGCCTGTGCAGTGCTCGTCTCGGCGACGGCGCTGTTCCTGCCGCTGTGCGCCAACTACGTGACCAGACAGCTCGGCGCGGTGGATGGCGCGCCCGCGGCGCTGAACCAGATCTACGCCATTGGCGGGGTCATGCTGGGCCTGCTGGCGGTGCAGGTGCTGGCCACGCTGTTCGTCGACTATCAGGGCCATGTGATGGGCGCGAAGATGGAAAGCGCCCTGCGCCAGGAGCTGTTCGAGCACTGTCAGACCCTGCCCTTCCGGTTCTACGACCAGCACCGGGTCGGGCAGTTGATGAGCCGGATCACCAACGACCTGTTCGCGTTGGGCGAGCTCTATCACCACGGCCCCGAAGACCTCGCGATCGCGGTGCTCAAGTTCGCCGGGGCGATCGCCATCCTGGCCTATCTGGACGTGCCGCTGACCCTGATGATCCTCGCCGTCGTGCCGTTCGCGGTCATGCACGCCCTGCACTTCAACGGCCGGATGAACCTGGCCCTGAAACGCTCCAAGCAGCAGATCGGGGCGATCAACGAACGGGTCGAGGACTCGCTGGCCGGCATCCGGGTGGTGAAGTCCTTCGCCAACGAGAACGTCGAGAACCGGCGCTTCGAGGCCGAGAACCTGAAGTTCCTCGACACCCGGCGGGCCGGTTACAAGAGCGAGGCCTACTTCTCGGTCGGGACCACGACCTTCGCCCAGTTGATCACCGTGGTGGTCATCGTCGCCGGCGCGATCCGGGTGCAGCAGGCCCAACTCAGCGTCGCTGACATGCTGACCTTCCTGCTCTGCGTGGCGGTGCTGATCGACCCTGTCCAGCGGCTGGCGAACTTCGTGCGGCTCTGGCAGCAGGGCTATACTGGGTTCACGCGGATGGTGGAGATCATGGAGACCGCGCCGGAGGTCGCCGACCGGCAAGGCGCCATCGCCCTGGTCCGGCCGCGCGGCGCCATCGCGTTCCGGGAGGTCAGCTTCCGCTACGAGGAGGACGGCCCGCACGTGCTGCGCAACGTCTCGCTCGACGTCCGCCCCGGGGAGTTCGTGGCCCTGGTCGGGACCTCGGGGGTCGGCAAGACGACGCTGTGCTCGCTGATCCCGCGGTTCTACGAGCCGAGCGCCGGGGCGATCCTCATCGACGGGATCGACGTGCGCGACCTGACGCTAAGCTCGCTTCGGCGCAACGTCGCGGTCGTGCAGCAGGACGTCTACCTGTTCGCCGGCAGCGTCGCCGAGAACCTGCGCTACGGGCGGCCTGACGCCAGCGACGATGAGATCGTCGAAGCCGCCAAGCGGGCCAACGCCCATGACTTCATCATGGCGCTGCCGAACGGCTACGACACCGACATCGGGCAGCGCGGGGTGAAGCTCTCGGGCGGTCAGAAACAGCGCCTGACCATCGCCCGCGCGTTCCTGAAGGACGCGCCGATCCTGATCTTCGACGAAGCGACCAGCGCCCTCGACAACGAGAGCGAGAAGGCCGTGCAACTGGCGCTGGGCGACCTGGCCCGGAACCGCACGACCCTGGTCATCGCCCACCGGCTGTCGACGGTCCGGAACGCCGACCGCATCCTGGTGCTGACCGACCAGGGCGTGGCCGAGCAGGGCAGCCACGAGGAGCTGATCGCCGCCGGCGGGGCCTATGAACGGCTCTACCGGATGCAGGCCAGCATCTAAGTTCTTTCCTCCCCTGCGAAGCGGGGGAGGAAAAAGTTAGGCCAGCTTGGCTTCCGCCGCCGCCTGGGCGGCCTTGCCGTCGGCCTTGAAGCCCTGCGCTTCGAGGGCCTCGGCCAGGGCGTTCAGGCACAGGCGCACGTGCCAGGGGGTGGCCGAGGCGCCCATCAGCCCGATGCGCCAAACCTTGCCCTTCAGCGGCCCAAGGCCCGCGCCGATTTCCAGGTCCCACTTGGCCAGCACGAAGCTGCGCACCGCCGCCTCGTCGACGCCATCTGGCACCATCACCGTGTTGAGCTGCGGCAGGCGGTCCTTCTCGGCGACCAGGAACGACAGGCCCATCGCCTCGACCCCGGCGGCCAGCGCCTCGTGGGTGCGGGCGTGGCGCACCTGCACCGCCTGCTGACCTTCTTCGAACAGCGCCACCAGGCTTTCGTGCAGGCCGTAGAGCGCGTTGATCGGCGCGGTGTGGTGATAGGTCCGGCCGCCGTCGCCGCCCCAGTAGCTCATCAGCAGATTGAAATCGCAGAGCCAGTTGCGGACCTTGGTCTTACGGCCGCTGATCGCCGCCTGCGCGCGCTTCGACAGCGCGATGGGCGACAGGCCCGGAGGCGCCGATAGACACTTCTGGGTGCCGGAATAGACGGCGTCGGCGTCCCAGGCCGCCACGTCCACGGTGATGCCGCCCAGCGAGGTGACGCAGTCGACGATGGAGAGCGCGCCGTACTTGCGGGCCAGGCCGCAGAGCGTAGCGGCGTCGCTGCGCACGCCGGTCGAGGTCTCGGCGTGGACGAAGGCGAAGACCTTGGCGGGCGCGGCCTTCAAAGCCTCCTCGACCACCGCCGGGTCGACCGGCTTGCCCCATTCGAAGTCCAGGGTCACGACCTCGGCGCCGGCCCGGTCGGCCATGTCGGCCATGCGGCCGCCGAACGCGCCGTTGATGGCGATCACCGCCCGGTCGCCCGGCTCCAGCAGGTTCATGATCGCCGCTTCCATGCCGGCCGTTCCGGGCGCCGGCAGCGGCACACAGGCATGGTCGGGAGCGTTGAACAGCCGGGCCAGCGCGCCCTTGATCTCTTCCATCAGATTCTGGAACTCAGGGTCCAGGTGGCCGATGGTCGGGCGGGCGAGAGCCGCCAGCACGCGGGGGCTTACGTCGGAGGGGCCAGGCCCCATCAGGATGCGCCGCGGCGGTTGGAAGCTCTGCATGGTCGTCCCCTACTCAGATCTTGGCGGGGGACGATTAGGGTATGGCGCGGCCGCTGTCAGCCGAGGATGCGCGCCTCGATCCGGCCGCGCAGCTCGGAATCGACCCCCAGGACCTCTTCCAGATAGCGATCGACCGAGCCGTGGCTTTCGTCGATGGCGGCGAAGGCTTCGGCGAGGAAGGCTTCGTTGACGCTGACCGCCTGGCGCAGCGCCGCGTCGTTCACCGTGATCCCGGTCAGGTCGCGGATCCACGGGCCGAGGAAGGCGGTCTTCTTCTCCAGCTTGGTCTCGTCGTTGGTCGCCAGATAGTCGGCCAAGGTGTCGTCGCGGTGGACCCCGGCGATATGGTGAGTGATGGCGCAGATCATGCCCGTGCGGTCCTTGCCCGCCGCGCAGTGGACCACCACCGCCCCGTCGGTCTCGCCCAGGGCGTGGAGGTAGCGGCTGAACAGATCGACGATCCGCTCGGCGTGCGGCGCGTTGCGGTAGAATTCCAGGCTGTCGCGGAAGAACCAGTCGGCGTTGATGTCGCCGGCCGCCTTCAGGGCGTCGGCCCAGTCGAGTTCTGGACCGTCGATATCGTTCTCGATGACCTGGCCCGCGAAGCCTTCCCACCGCTTCGACGGCTCGCGATCACGCTCGCGGCGGCGGCGCAGGTCGACGATGACCTGGACGTCCAGGTCGCGCAGGGTCTGCAGGTCCCGCTCGGTCGCATAGGCGTGGTTGGCCGAGCGGAACAACCGCCCCGCCTTCAGGCCACGCCCGCATTGGGTGCCGTAACCGCCGAAGTCGCGGAAGTTCTCGATGCCTTCGAGTTCGATATGCCGTGCGCTCATGACCGCCGATTTAGCGATTCCGGCGGCCGATGGCGAGCCGCCACCGCCGTTCCAGCCCTCGAAATTTCCGCAACCTGCTGACGCGCCGCCGCCTTAGCGGAACGGCGGCTCGTCGAAGCTGCGCAGCTTGCGCGAGTGCAGCCTGGGGCCTTCGTTCCGCAGCAGGTCCATGGTGGCGATGCCGATCTGCAGGTGCTGGCCGATCGCCCGCTCATAGAAGGCGTTGGCCTGGCCCGGCAGCTTGATCTCGCCGTGCAGCGGCTTGTCCGACACGCAGAGCAGCGTCCCGTACGGCACCCGGAACCGATAGCCCTGGGCGGCGATGGTGGCGCTCTCCATGTCGATGGCCACGGCGCGGGACTGGTTGAACCGCAGCGAACTGGACGAGAAGCGAAGCTCCCAGTTGCGGTCGTCGGTGGTGACCACCGTGCCGGTCCGCAGGCGGCGCTTGAGCATCTCGCCGGTCTCGCCGGTGACCGCCTCGGCGGCGCGGCCCATGGCGACCTGGATCTCGGCGATCGGCGGGATCGGGATCTCCGGCGGCAGGACGTCGTCCAGCACGTGGTCGTCGCGCAGATAGGCGTGGGCCAGCACATAGTCGCCGATGGTCTGCGAGCCGCGCAGGCCGCCGCAGTGACCGATCATCAGCCAGGCCTGCGGACGCAGCACCGCCAGGTGGTCGGTGATGGTCTTGGCGTTCGACGGCCCGACCCCGATATTGACCAGGGTGATGCCGCGGCGGCCCTCGGCCATCAGGTGGTAGGCCGGCATCTGGTGGCGCCGCCAGGCTCCGTCGGCGATCACCTGCTCGGGGTTTTCGGTCTCGGCGGTCACGACCACCCGGCCGGCGGCCGACAGCGCCGTATAGGGCCCGCCCGCCTTCAGCTGCTCGCAGCCCCAGCGCACGAACTCGTCCACATAGCGGTGGTAGTTGGTGAACAGGATGTACTGCTGGACGTGCTCGGCGGGCGCGCCGGTGTAGTGGGTCAGCCGCGCCAGGGAGAAGTCGGTGCGCAGGCCGTCGAACAGGGCGAGCGGCCGCGACGGCTCCAGGCTGGCGTTCCAGAACCCGTCGGCGATCTCATCACCAATATGTGCGAGCTCGGTGGTCGGGAAATGCCGGGCGATCTCGGCCGAGCTGATGTCGGCCATGGCCAGATCCACCGCGCCGTCCAGCACGTAGGGGAACGGCATCTCCTGGCGCGAACGCCCAACCTCGATGGTGACGTCGAAATCGGCCGCCAGCAGGCTGATCTGCTCGGTCAAATAGTCGCGGTAGAGATCGGGCCTGGTCACCGTGACGGCGTAGTGGCCAGGCTGCGACAGACGCGCATAGGCCCGGCTCAGCCTGGGGAAATCGTGGCCGGGCGGCCAGGTCAGGCGCAGCTCCGGATAGGCGAAGATTCCTTCGGCCCGCTGGGCGGGGTCAGGCGGCGCGCCGCCCGCCAGGAAGGTCTTCAGCGCGCCGCGCAGCGCTTCGACGGTGTTTTGATATTCGGTGTTGAGCCGCTCTACGATGGCGGTGGCGTTGTTTTCGTTGAACATGGGTCAGTTTAGCCTGCTCTTGTGCAGGTTGCGAGACACCTCTGCCTCACTTTCGCTCCGCTATGGACGAAAGGCCCCATTCTCGGCCACAAGGTCGCCTCTAAGCCTCGGGGGTCACACCATGAATAAGATTTTCACCGCCTTCATCGTGGGCGCCATGGTGCTCGGGGTGCTGGTCGGATGGGGGGTGAACCACTTCCTCACACCCGAGCAAGCCAAGGGGGTCGCCGAAAACCTCACCATCGTCACCGACGTCTTCCTGCGGCTGATTAAGATGATCATCGCCCCGCTGGTGTTCTCCACCCTGGTGGCCGGCATCGCCCACATGGAAGACGCCGCCTCCATCGGCCGGGTCGGGATCAAGACGATGGGCTGGTTCATCAGCGCCTCGATCGTCTCGCTGCTGATCGGCCTGTTCATGGTCCACCTGATCCAGCCCGGCGCCGGGATGGGCCTGGTGCAGGACCCCTCCACCATCGCCGGCGCGGTCGACGCGACCAAGCTGACCCTCAAGGAGTTCGTCACCCACCTGGTGCCGAAATCCATCGTCGAGGCGATGGCCAACAACGAGATCCTGCAGATCGTGGTATTCTCGATCTTCGTCGGCACCGCGGTTTCATCGCTCGACGACAAGGCCCCGGCCGTCACGGCCCTGGTCGACCAGATCGCCTCCATCATGCTCAAGGTGACCGGCTACGTCATGAAGACGGCGCCGCTGGCTATCTTCGCCGCACTGGCGGCGACGGTGGCGACGCAGGGGCTGAGCGTCCTGGCGGATTATGCGAAATTCGTGCTGGGCTTCTACGCCTCGCTGGGCGTGCTCTGGGCGCTGCTGTCGGCCCTGCTGATCCTGATCGTCGGCAAGCGGGCGATCAACCTGCTGCGCGCCGTGCGCCAGCCCGCCCTGCTGGCCTTCGCCACCGCCTCGTCGGAAGCCGCCTACCCGCGCACCCTCGAAGAGCTGCAGAAGTTTGGCCTGTCGCGCCGGATCTCCAGCTTCGTCCTGCCGCTGGGCTACTCGTTCAACCTCGACGGCTCGATGATGTACTGCACCTTCGCGGTGCTGTTCATCGCCCAGGCCTACGGCATCGAGATGTCGATCGGCCAGCAGATCACCATGCTGCTGCTGCTGATGGTCACCTCCAAGGGCATGGCCGGCGTGCCGCGCGCCTCGCTGGTCGTCATCGCCGCCACCCTGGCCTATTTCGACCTGCCGGAAGCGGGCCTGCTGCTGATCCTCGGCGTCGACCACCTGCTGGACATGGGGCGCTCGGCCACCAACGTGCTCGGCAACTCGGTGGCCGCCGCGGTGGTCGCCAAGTGGGAGGGCCAGATCGAGGAGCCTACCGAGGACGGGGCGAGCCCCAAGCCCGCCTGACGTATTTTACGTAACCGCGTTAACGGACGATTCCAGCCTCATGCGGCATATCCCCGCGCAGCACAGAGCAGCGCGGGGAGCAGACGACGATGAAGGGCCTAGTCTTTACGGAGTTCCTTGAGTTCGTCGAAACCCAGATGGGCGCCGACATGGTCGACGCCATCATCGACGACTGCGAGCTGTCGACCGGCGGGGCCTACACCGCCGTCGGCACCTACCCGTTCTCCGAACTGCGCGACCTGCTGCTGGCGGTGGTGACGCGCTCGGGCGCCGAGCCCGGCGACCTGCTCCGCGCCTTCGGCCACAAGCTCTGCAGCACCTTCGCCTCGGGCTATGGCCAGTACTTCGACTCGGCCGGATCGCTGTTCCAGCTGCTGGCCTCGATCGACGACCACATCCATGTGGAAGTGCGCAAGCTCTATCCCGACGCCGAGCTGCCCTCGATGCGGATCGCCGGCCGCTCGCCCGACCAGATGCTGCTCGACTATCGCTCCGAGCGTGGGCTCGAAGCCCTGGCCGAGGGCCTGATCGAAGCCACCTCGAACTATTACCGCGAGCCGGTCACCGTCTCGACAACCCAGATGAGCGACGCCGACGGCGAGTTCGTGCGCTTCACCATCGACCGCAAGGCGGCCTAAGCCGCCCGTGGACCAGCCTGCTGAACATATCGACGCCGCCGTCGCGGCGCGGCGGATCGAACGCGAACGGCGCGCCCGGCGCGAGGCCGAGGCGCTGCTCGAATCCAAGGCCCTGGAGCTGTTCCAGGCCAGCCAGGACCTGCGTCAGGTCTCCGAGGCGCTGGCCGGACGGGTCGACGAGCTGGAGGCCGAGCGGGCCCTGACCCTGCACCTGGCCCGCACCGACGGCCTGACGGGACTGCTGAACCGAGGCGCCTTCACCGCCGCCCTGATCGACCGGCTGGAAGCGGCCGAGCGGTCCGGCGAGGCCGTGGCCCTGTTCGTCATCGACCTGGACCGCTTCAAGCACCTGAACGACAGCCTGGGCCACCACGCCGGCGACCAGCTGCTGAACGAGATCGGCCGCCGCCTGCGGGCCGGCGCCCTGGACGGCGACGTGGTCTCGCGCCTCGGCGGCGACGAGTTCGCGGTGATCGCCAGCGGCGAGGGTTTGCGCAAGCGCGCCCAGGCCCTGACCCAGCTGCTGACCCAGACCCACACCATCTATGGCCGGGCCATCGCGCCGGGCGCCTCGATCGGGGTGGCGGTGTTCCCCGCCGACGCCACCGACGCCACCGACCTGCAACGCTTCGCCGACATGGCGCTGTACCGGGCCAAGGCGGCCGGCGGCAGCCGCTGGTCGGCCTTCGACGACGAACTGCGCCAGGCCAGCGCCGCCCGCCACAGCCTGGAGACCGAACTGCGCCGCGCCATCCCGGCCGGCGACATCGTCCCCTGGTTCCAGCCGGTGGTGGACGCCAGCGACGGGCGGATCACCGCCGTCGAGGTGCTGGCCCGCTGGAACCACGCCGAGCGCGGCATGATTCCGCCGGGCGTGTTCGTGCCGCTGGCCGAGGAGCTGGACCTGATCGCCGAGCTGGACGGCGCGCTGTTCCAGACCGCCTGCCAGCGCGCCGCGCCGTGGGTGGCCGAGGGGCTGATCGACACCGTCTCGTGCAACGTCTCGCAGCGCGAACTGCTGGACCCGTCGTTCTCGCGCAACCTGATGCGCCGGCTGGCCGACACCGACCTGCCGGCCACCGCCCTGACCGTCGAGATCACCGAGACCTTCCTGGTGCACGACCTGTCGATGGCGCGCCGGCACATCGAGCGCCTGGCCTCACGCGGGGTGCGGATCGCGCTCGACGACTTCGGCACCGGCTATTCGAACCTGCGCGCCCTGCTGCAACTGCCGATCCATACGGTGAAGCTGGACCAGTCGCTGATCGGCGGGGTGGGGCGCGACCCGCGCGTCTCCAAGCTGGTCCGCGCCATGCTGGGCGCCGCCAAGTCGCTGGACGCCCGCATCGTCGCCGAAGGCGTCGAGGACGAGGCGCAGGCGATCTTCCTGCGCGCAGCCGGCTGCGACCGCATGCAGGGCTATCTGTTCGCCCGCCCGATGCCCGCCGACGACGTCGAGGCGCTGATGCGCAGCCAGGCGGCCGGCGCCGAAGCGCCCACCGACCGGATCATGGCCGCGGCGGCGACGCTGCGGGTCGGGCGGTAGGGGTTCTCCTCTCCTCAGATCCTCCCCCGCTGGGGGAGGTGGCGCGCGGCACGCGCGACGGAGGGGGCTTGCTGAAGG
>ERZ1292637.40-Hain-H14-01um-R3-40-length-76540-cov-19_pt1 | contig 76540 bp, 79 predicted proteins | sample MGYA00564405_ERZ1292637 | MGnify/ENA primary metagenome ERZ1292637 (study PRJEB36523, sample SAMEA6512645) | groundwater metagenome | collected 2019-01-09 | study: AquaDiva: Metagenomics assemblies of 32 groundwater samples | reverse complement strand
GTCGCGCTGCGCGCGCCACCTCCCCCAGCGGGGGAGGATCTTCTAGCCTCTCAAGCCGCCTGGCTTGCGACGGAGCCTTCCAGCACCTGCTGGAGGGCTTCGAACAGCCGCCCGACCTCGATCGGCTTGGGCACGAAACCGTCCATGCCCGCGGCCATATACTCGGCCACCTGATGGGCCATGGCGTTGGCGGTCAGGGCGATGATCGGCGTGCGGGGCCGGCCCTCGGCCGCCTCGCGAGCCCGGATGATCCCGGTCGCGGTCGGGCCGTCCATCTCCGGCATCTGGACGTCCATCAAGATCACGTCCCAGGCTTCCAGGTCCCAGGCCTCGATAGCCTGGATGCCATTTTCGACAATGAACGGATCGATGCCGATCTGGCGCAGCAGCGTGCGCAGCACCAGCTGGTTGACGGTGTTGTCCTCCGCGGCCAGCACGCGCAGCGGCGAGGTGTCGGCCACGGCGTGATGATCCTCCACGGTCGGCGGCGTCGGCAGCACGACGCTGGCGCTCACCCAAACCAGCGGCAGGGTGACCACGAAACACGTGCCCTGGTTCAACTCGCTCGTCGCCCCGATCGCGCCGCCCATCAGGGTGGCGAGTTCGCGGCAAATGGCCAGGCCAAGACCGGTTCCCCCGTAGCGCCGCGTGGTCGAGGCGTCGGCCTGTTCGAACTTCTGGAACAGCCCGGCCAGCCGCGCCGGCGGAATACCGATGCCCGTGTCGGCGACGCTCAGCCGCAACCCGGCCCCGTCGCGCGCCACACAGACCCGCACCTCGCCCTCTTCGGTGAACTTCAGGGCGTTGGAGACCAGATTGTAGAGGATCTGCCGCACCCGCGTGGAGTCGCCGCGATAGACGCCCTGTGCGCCCGGCTCGATAGCCAGATCGAAGGATAGCCCCTTCTTGTTGGCGATGGCCGTGAAGGCCGCATGTGCGCCGCGCGCCAGTTCGGCGACGTCGAAATGCGCCTCCTCCAGCTCCAGCTTGCCAGCCTCGATCTTCGAGAGGTCCAGCACGTCGTTGAGGATCGCCAGCAGGGTCTCACCGGACTGACGGATCACGTCGAGACGGTCGCGCTGGATTTCCGACAGGCCGTTGTCCACCGCCATCGCCTGGGCCATGCCCAGCACCCCGTTCAGCGGCGTGCGGATCTCGTGGCTCATCGTGGCCAGGAAGGTCGACTTGGCCCGGTTGGCGGTCTCGGCGTCTTCCTTGGCCTGCAGCAAGGCGCGCTCGGCGGCCTTGCGCTCGGTGACGTTCTGCAGCGCGCCGATCAGGCGGGTCGGACGGCCCTCTTCGTCGGTGATCAGGCGGCAGGTCCCCGCCGTCCAGACCTCGCGGTCGTCGTTCCGCACCAGGCGGTATTCGGGATTGTAGGGCGCGCCCTCCTCCACATGCTTTCGCCAGGCCTCGATCACCCCCTCGCGGTCACGCGGATCGGCGGTGGAGTAGATGTCCCGGTAAAGCTCTTCGAAGGTCTTGGGTTCGGTGAAGAAGGTGTCTTCCGCCCCGACCTTGATCAGTTCTCGCCGCACATAGTCGATCTCGTAGACATGGATGTCGGCGATCTCCATGGCCAGGGTCAGGCGTTGCTCGGAACGCTCCGTCGCCTCCAGCGCCTCGACCATGTCGGTGATCTCATGGCTGGCCATGATCAGGCCGGCGATATCGCCATCGGCGTTGCGCCAGGGCGCGAGCTCGGCGCCGTACCAGCGGTGAGTCGCTTCGCCTTCGGGGCCTGGAACCCGGTCGGCCTTGATGGTTTCCCCGGCCAGAACCCGCGCATGGGCCGCGCGCCAGCGTTCGAACATCCGTGGCGCCAGCTCATAGAGCGTGCGGCCGTAGACCTCCTGGTTCTCCAGCTCCAACGTCCGGATCCAGCGCGGGCTGGCGCCCAGCACCCGCATTTCCCGGTCGGTGAGCACCAGGGCGACGGGCATGGCCGCGACAATGGCGCCCAGCGTGTCTTGCACGGCGTCGCGTTCGCGCAGGCTCTGCTCGCGGGCCTTGCCGGCCTGGGTGCGGTCCCAGTCGTCGGCGATGAAATCGGCCAGGTCGCTCAGTCGGGTTGCGAGGCTCGCGTCATATGGCCTGGGCTGCCGCCCGCCGACCGCCAGCACACCCGCCGTCGAACCGTCAGCCAGCCGGATCGGTGCGGCGACGTAGAGGCGCAGATAGGGCGCGCCGATGACCGAGGGATTGTCGGAGAATTTCGGATCGAGGCGCGCATCCTCCACCCAGAGCAGCTCGCCGCTGGCGCAGACCATGCTGGCGACCGGCGCGGCGTCCCGGGTGACGCGGCCTTCGGGATCGCGGCTGTGCCAGGCCAGCCCGCCCTTGATGAACACGACCTGGGAGTCGAAGGCGCCGAACAGCGTCTTGGCGATCCGCGTGGCGCGATCGCAAACAGCCTGGGAGATATCCAAGCCAAACGGACACGACTCTCCTACGCCGTCCGCCATGCCCGATCCCCCCTCTTGTTTTTGTTCGGTATCAGCCCGAGGAGGTTCAACGACTAAGGTTAAGAGCCGATTTAGACGGTTGTAACCGCGAGCTGACTCAACCGCGCGCCGTCGCCGCGGGCCAGGACCACCCGGCGAACTCGCGAGGATGGATGAAGTCGGGGCGGAACCACGGCCGCTCGCGCGCGTCGAAGATCCCGGCCACCCACTCGGCGACCCGCGCCACCCGCGCCGACTTCACGGCCTCGCGGTGATGGCAGAGCCAGATCGTCGCCGAGGCCAGCGGCGGAATATCCAACATCACCAAATGCGGTGCGACCGCGACGATCGCGGTCGGAATGGCGCCGATTCCCGCGCCGCGCTCGAGCGCATGCAGCATGGCCGTCGAGGAGTTCACCACCATCGAGGGGGCCGCGAGCTCGACGAAGGCCGAGGTTTTCTTCGCCCAGTTGCCGCGCGCGCTGACCTGGCCGGAGTGGTAGAGGAACCTGTGGCCCACCGCCTCCTCGATCCGCGTGGGGGTCCCATACGTATCGAGGTAGTCCTGCGACGCGAACAGCGCGTAGTGCAGCGTGGCCAAGGGCGTCGCGGCCAGTTCGGGCTTTCCGCCTGCGTCGGTCAGCTGGATCGACAGGTCGATATGGGCGTCGACCGGGTTCTCTGGGTAGAAGCCGCAGTCCATGCCAAGCCGAATTCCGGGATTTTCGCGCATGAAATCAGCGACTTCAAACCCGAGCAGATAGCCGCCGATTCCTTCCGGGGCGGCGATCGTGACGTCCCCGGTCTCGGGTGAATCGCTGTCGAAGGTCAGGCGTTCGATGTCGATCGAGGCCCGCTGCATGGTCAGGGCGCGGTCATAGACCAACTCGCCCGCACGGGTCAGCGTCACGCCCCGCAAGCCGCGATCGAAGAGCCGCGCCCCGAGCCTGGTCTCCAGGTCGTCAATTCGGCGCGTGATCGTGGGTTGGGTGGTGCGCAGGCGTCGAGCCGCAGCGCCGAAGCTGCCCCCCTGAGCGGCCGCCACGAAGGTCTTTAGATCATCCCAGTCGGCTAGGCCGCCGTCCCGATTGTCCATCAGATACCTAGAAGACCGTGGCGCCCCCATACGAACTTAGGGGCTGCCCGCTCGAACATTGACGCTCTACCAAATCTCATCTTCGCACAAGAAGGCGAGAAGATGATGTTCATTCGCGATTTCGCCGAGCGCTGCCGCCAAGGACTTGGCGAACTCGGCATGACGCTTGCGAACCAAGACGAAATTACTGAAGGCCGCGCTCTGGCGGCGCGAACAGTCAGTCCAAACATCGCTACGGTCGAAACCCTGGCCCGTGTTCAGGACCTGACCCGCTCTTCTTCGTACACCTTGAGGGCGCCGGACGGAACCATCGCCGGAGTCATCGCGGTCATCCCGCTGACGCCGGCGGCCCGGCCCGGATTGGCGGCCGGCGTGTTCGACGGGGTCTGCCCGCCCGAAGGCGTCATCGCCCGCCCCGGCGACCCGGTCATCGCCTTCTATGGTTGGGGAATGGCCGGCGCCACCTGGCGCGGCCGGGCCACGGTCATGGCCGGCGCCGTCAAGCTGCATCGCGAGATCTTCCCGACCATCCCCCTCTACGGCCGTGCGGCGACGCCTGGCGGCGAGCGGACCCTGCTTCGACGGATCGGCGCCCACGCCGTTCCGGGCCCCGGCGGCCTGGTGGTCGCTCCGCCCTGGGCTCCGGCCCGAAAGGTCGCCTGATGAACGCCAACGTGCGCATGCCCCTGGAGGCCAGGGCCACCACCGAGGTGGACGAAGGCCAGCTGGAGGTCGTCGTCTGCCGGACCCTGCCCGACCTGATGCAGGCCATGGCGGTGCGCACCCTGGTCTATATCGGCGAGCAGGCTTGCCCCTATGACGAGGAATATGACGGCAACGACTTCGCCGGCGCGACCCACCTCATCCTGCGCCGCGACGGAGAGCCGATCGGCACCCTGCGCATTCGCTGGTTCGCCGACTTCGCCAAGGTCGAACGGGTGGCCGTGCGGAAGGAGTATCGCCGCGGCCGCGCGACGCTGATGCTGATCCTCGCCGCCAAGCGGCTGGCCGAGAAGAAGAACTATCGGCAGATCCTCGGCTACGGGCAGGTCCGGCTGATCCCGTTCTGGGAGCAGTATTTCAACGCGCGCATCCGCGAGAGCCGCGAGGGCTTCGTCGTCTCCGACCACGACTATGTGGAGATGGTCGTGGAAGGCGTACCGCCCGCCGACGCCCTGACGCTGGACAGCGACCCTCTGGTCCTGCTGCGCCCCGAAGGCGCCTGGGACGAGGTCGGCGTCCTGGATCGGTCCCGCGCGCGCCCGGCGTCGAACCTCGGAGAGCTCTCACGATGAGAGCCCCGCCTCCGGCCGCCCTCATCTGCCTGGACCTGCAGCGCGCCCGCATGAAGGATGCCGTCTCCCCCGCCAGCGTCGCGCGGACCGCCGAGGCCTGCCGCCGGGTTCTGGAGCAGGCGCGCCGTCGCCGCTGGCCGATCCTGCACGTCCACCGCCGCGAACCCGACGCCGATGGCGCACGGCCGATCCTGGGATTGGAGCCGCTGGCCAGCGAGCCGGTCTATATGCGCCCTGGGCCGTCGGCCTTCTCGCACCGGACCTTCACTCAAGCGGCCGTGGCCTTGGGCGGCCCGCTCGCCCTGATGGGCTTCTCCCTGAGCGACACAGTCCTGGCGACCGCGTTCGCGGCCGTCGACCGCGAGCTGCCGGTCGAGATCCTGCGCGACGCCGTCGCCGTCAACGCCCGCGACGAACACGCCCTGCGCCAAGCCATGACCGCACCGCTCCTGTCGCTGTCGCCGCTGTGCCGCATCATCGAATCCAAAGACCTGTTCCAGGAGAATGTCGTGGCCCTGGCCGCGGCGAACGCGCCATGACCCACATCAAGATCCCGCGCCAGCCCTGCCTGGCCGAGGCCCCAAGCGCCCAGTTCGAGCTGGACGAAATGGGCCGCCTGAACCCCGACACCGAGCAGCTCCTGCGCATGGCGAGCCTGCTCGGTCCGCGCGACCTGGCCGCACTCTCGCAGATCATCCGGCGGACCGGCGAGATCTGTGAAAGCGACGGGGAGGAAATCGCCCTGGCGGTGCTGGATCAGATCCGGGCCATCCTCGACAATCGGGGTCCGGACGCCTGAGATTTCTCAAGATATCATTGTTTACTTGTCGTACTCGCCCCCAAGCTGAATTATTAACGCTCCGCTGCGACGCAACGTCCACTTCTCGATAAAAGTGTGGCGACCGGGCATACGCCTATGCGAGATAGCGAAATGTGCGTGTTGACGCGCCGTCAGTAGGGACGTTTCAGTGAACGAGAATTCGGAAGATCAAGGTCCTGACCCCATCGACGTGGCCGTTGGCCATCGCATTCGGGTCCGTCGCAAGTGGCTCGGCATTTCCCAGTCGACCCTGGCCGACCACCTGGGCGTGAGCTTCCAGCAGGTCCAGAAGTACGAGCGCGGCGCGAATCGCGTTTCCGCCTCGATGCTGGTCCGGATCGCTCAGAAACTCGACACCTCGGTGGGTGAACTGGTCGGCGAGACCGCCGCCCCGCTCGGCGACGAAACCTTGTTCGAAAAGCTGGCCGTGCCCGGCGCCGTGCAACTCCTGGAAGCCTTCGCCAGCGTTCAACAGCCGGCCATGCGCACCGCGATCCTGAACCTGACCCGCTCGCTCATCGAAGAGTCCGAAGAGCGCCCGCTGAGCATCAAGCGCGCCCGCTAACTGCTGCGCCTCGCCACGAAGGCGAGGTGATGCAGGACGACCCCGGCGGTCACCGCCACGTTCAGAGAGTCAAAGCCGTCCGCCATCGGAATGCGGACGGTTTTCGCCCTGGCCAACAGCTCCTCAGCCAAACCTGGTCCTTCAGTTCCCAGCACCACGGCGGTCCGCCGTGCGCGGGAGGCCTGCGCCAAGTCCGCCTGGCCGCGCGGACTGAGCGCCACGGTCTCGAACCCCTGCCCTTCGAGCAATCCCAGGATATCGGCACCCGAGGCCATGCGCGCGAACGGGGTGATCAGCGCCGCGCCGACCGACACCCGGATCGCCTTGCGGTACAGCGGATCGCAGCAGTCTGAATCCAGGATCACCGCGTCGGCGCCGAACGCCGCGGCGTTTCGGAACAGCCCGCCCATATTGTCGTGGTTGGCGATCCCTGACAGCACCAACACCAGGGCGTCGTCCGGCAGACTCGCCAACAGGTCGGCGGGATCAGGCTCGGCCACCCGCCGCCCGACGGCCAGGATGCCCCGATGGATCGGGAACCCGACCACGGCGTCCAGCACCGCCTGGCCCGCGGCGTAGACCGGCACGTCGCCAGGCAAGCTCTCGATGATCTCCGAAAGCGCCGCGATGCGCTTTTCCGCGATCAGCAGCGAGACCGGCCGATGCAGGCGCGAACGCGCCAGCACCCGCAGGACCACCTCGCCCTCGGCGATGAACAGCCCCTGCCGGCCCACGAGGTCGCGTTCCCGCACATCGCGATAGGCGGCGATGCGCGGGTCGGCGGGATCATCGATACGGTCGACTACCAGATCTTCACCCGCTGGTCGGGGGCCAGGTAGAGACCTTGGCCGGCCTTGACCTCGAAAGCCGGGTACCAGGGGTCCTGGTTGCGCACGGTCTGGGCGCGGTACTCGCCCGGCGAATGGACGCCCGACAGCACGTTACGGCGCAGGGTGGCTTCGCGGAATTTCGAGCGGTAGTTCTGCGCCCAGCCCAGATAGAACCGCTGGTCGGCGGTGAAGCCGTCGATCACCGGCGGCGGCTGGCCATTCAGCGACAGGTGATAGGCGTCATAGGCGCTGGCCAAGCCCGCCAGGTCGGCGATGTTCTCGCCCAGGACCTGGTTGCCATTCAGATGCAGGCCGGGCAGCGGTTCATAGGCGCTGTACTGCGCCGCCAGCGCCTGGCTGCGGGTCTTGAACTGGGCCATGTCGGCCGGCGTCCACCAGTTGCGAAGATTGCCCTTGGCGTCGAACAGGGCGCCGGTGTCGTCAAAGCCATGCACCACCTCGTGGCCGATGACTCCGCCGATGGCGCCGTAGTTCACGGCGGCGTCCGCATCGGGATCGAAGAAGGTCGGCTCGAGGATCGCCGCCGGGAAGACGATCATGTTCTGCATCGGCAGGTTCAGGGCGTTGACGGTCTGCGGCGTCATCCACCACTCGTCGCGATTGACCGGCCCGGCCAGCTTGGCGACGTTGCGGCGGTACTTGAACAACTCGCCGCGCTCCCAGTTGCCGTAGGCGTCGCCGCGCACGATCTGCAGACCCGAATAGTCGAGCCACTTGTCGGGATAGCCGACGCCGACCCGGAAGTTGGCCAGCTTCTCGTGGGCCTTGGCCTTGGTGTCGGGGCTCATCCAGTCCAGGCGGTCGATGCGGGCCCCGAAGGCGGTGAGAATGTTCTTCACCATCTCCTGCATCTGAGCCTTCGCTTCAGGCGTGAAATGCCGCTCGACATAGAGCTTGCCCACCGCCTCGCCGAGGGCGCCGCTGGTGTTGTCGACGCCGCGCTTCCAGCGCTCGCGCTGTTGCGGCGTCCCGGCCAGCGCCGTGCTGTTGAAGGCGAAGTGCTCGTCGACGAAAGCCTTGGAGAGGAAGGGCGCGCCGCGTTCGACCGCGTGGAAGGCCAGGTAGTCCTTCCAGGTCGCGATCGGCTGCGAGCCGACGAGCTTGGAGATCGCGGTGATCGCGCTCGACTGCCAGGGCCCGAAGGTCGGCTGCTGCCCCATGCCCGCGGCTTGGAGATAGGCGCTCCAGTCGACGCCCGGCGCCTTGCGGGCCAGGTCGGCCCGGCTCCAGACGGTGTTGGCCTTGGCGATGTCGCCGGTGGCGTCGACCGTCCAGTGAGCCCGCGCGATGGCGATCTCCAGCCCCAGGATTCGACCCGCCCGCGCCTGCGCGTCGTCATAGCCCGCCAGCTCCAGCATGCTGGCGATGTGGGCCTTGTACTTGGCCCGCAGATCCTGGAACCGCGGACTTGCGTCCAGATAGTACTCGCGGTCGGGCATGCCGAGCCCGCCCTGCATCAGGTAGGGCCGGTACTTGCTGGTGTCGTTCATGTCCTCGGCCACCCACAGGCCGAACAGACGGTCGGTCGTGTAGTCGGTGGCGTTGAGGGCGTCGACGTCGGCGCGCAGGGTCGCGCCGAGCTCGCGCGACAGGTCGGCGCGGGTCTTGATCGCGTCGATCCGGGCGAGCTCAGGCTTCAGCGGCGTCAGGCCGGCGGCCTCGATGGCCGCCTCGTCCATGAAGCTGGCGTAGAAGTCGCCGATCTTGCGCGCGTCGGAGCCGGCCGGCGCGTCGCCCTTGGCCGAGTCCTCGACGATGGCGCGGGTGCGCTCGGCGGCGACGTCGGTGAGCACGCCGAAGGTGTTGTAGCTGCCGCGGTCCGCCGGGATCTCGGTGGTCTTCATCCAGCCGCCGCTGGCGTAGTCATAGAAGCTGTCGCCCGGCGCGACCGTCCGGTCCATGCCGGCAGTGTCGAACCCGAAGGATCCGTATTTCGGCTTAGGCTTGGCGGCCTCGGCGGCCGGCGACGGAGTCGCCGTCTCGGCCGTGAGTAAGACCGGCGTCGTGGTGGCGCAGGCGGACAACAGAACGGGCGCACATGCGCCCAGCAGCAGAGATTTCCAGGTCTTCATCGAGAGCTCCATGCGCGGGCGCGGCGCGCGCGCCATCGGCGTTTGAGCCCTTCATACACCGGCCGGGCGCATGGGCGCTGCGCGGCGCATTAAACTTCCGTCATCTGGGCTAAGAGACCGCCGCCGTCGAGTTTCGCACGATCAGTTCGGGCACGATCTCCCGTGGCGTGGCCGGCGCCTCGCGCAGGGCGCTGGGGGTCAGCATCTCGCCGGCGATGCGGCCCATCTGGCGAAGCGGCAGCCTGACCGAGGTCATGGTCGGCCACAGGCGCGCGGCGATCGGCGCGTCGTCGAAACCGACGATGGAAATGTCGGCGCCCACGACCAGCCCGCGCTCGCGCGCCGCCAGATAGGCGCCGGCCGCCATCTCGTCGTTCAGGCAGAAGATCGCCGTGGGACGCGGCTCCATCGCCAGCAGTTCACGCGCGGCCTGCACGCCGGATTCGTAGGTGTAGGCCCCGCGCCGCACCAGGGCCGGATCGAGGGCCAGGCCATGCTCGGCCAGCCCTTCCTCAAAGCCCTGCATCCGCACGCTGGACGAGCGCCGCCCCTGCTGCCCGGAAATCAGGGCGATGCGGGTGTGTCCAAGCCCAGCCAGATGGTGCGCCGCCTGGGCCGCCCCCTGCCCGTCATGGCTGACGACCATGCGATCGGCCTGATCCAGCGGCGTGGAGGAGATCCGCACATATCGGCGGTCCAGCTCCTTGAGCAGATCGACGAGGCGCTCCTCCTCCGACACCGGCGAGGGCAGGACGACGCCGAACAGCTTCTGGCGCTCGATGAAGGCCCGCATGTCCTCGACCAAGGTCGGGCTGGTCCGGTCGACCCGGCGCACGACCAACTCGAAGCCGGTTCCGGCCATCGCCTCCAGCAGGCCCTGCTGATGGTCGATCGTGTGCTGGGCGTTGGGGTTGTCGTAGATCAGCCCGACCAGGAACGAGTGCCGGAACGCCAGGCCCCTGGCCTGCGGATCGGGCACGTAGCCGGTCTCGCGGATGATCGACTGGATGGCCTCGCGGGTGTCTTCCTTGACGAACAGGCTCTCGTTGATGACGCGAGACACAGTCTTCTTGGAGACCCCCGCCATCCGGGCGATGTCGTTGATCGTCGGCCGGCCGTCCTTCGCAACCCTGTCGCGCGCAGTCACGATGTCGGTTTCCCGCTGAACTCCAGTTCAGTTCATAGCGTGCGCCCGATCACGGCGCCAAGCGGCCTAAGCAGCCTGCGCGCGCCTTAGACGGCCGAGTATCGCCTGGGCGGCCTCGGCGGCCTGGGTGCGGATGTCGGGCACCGAGGTGATTTCCCAGAACGCGCCCCGCGTCAGCGGCCCCACGGCATAGAGTCCAGGCTCCGGCGCGCCGCCCGTTCCGATCAGCCGCGAGGCGGGGTCGACCTCGGCGCCCAGCCGGCAAGGATCTGGCCGAATGTGCCCGCGCGCCAGCAGCCGCTGCAGCAACGGCTCGCTGGCCCGGTCGAGATCGCCGAGCAGCCCGGCGCAATTGACCACCGCCGCCACGCTCAGCCGCCTGGTCAGCTTGGCCCCGCGCGGCCGCCAGGTGACTTCAACATTGTCGCGGCTGGGCGTCAGGCTGGTGATCTCGCCGGCCCGCACCACCAGTTCGCGCGAGCGCATCAACAGGCCGACCCGGCGCGCGACGCTCGGCGCTAGCCGGTGGCGGTGCACGTCCCACCAGGGCCGCAGGTGGCGCAAGAAGGATCGCCGCTGCGCCTGGCTCCAGCTTTCCCAGATGCCGCGCACCTGCGGGCGCAGAGCATCGATCGCCTCGCGCCATTGGCCGTCGCCGGAGGCTTCGCGCACCGTCGCCAGCACCTGGCGGGGCGAACCTGCCGCCTCAAGCTCGGGGACATTGGCCGCGACGGGGGCGTGAGCGCGGGGAATGAGGCCGCGGCGGGAGATCGCCCAGAACCGCCGCCCCGGCCGCCAGAGGGTGACCGCCGCATCAATCATGGTCAGGCCCGACCCGGTCAGCAGGACGTCGTCGGCGTCGTCAGGCAGGCGCGCGGCGAGATCCCAGGGGTCGCCGATGTAGCGCGGCGAGCCCAGCAGGGCTTCGGTCGCCACCGCAGGCGGCGCCGGCCGCAGGACGCCGAGCGCCAGCACCACCGCCTGGGCGTCGATCTCACGGCCCAGGGCCAACCTCACCCGCCAGCCCTCACCCGCCCGTTGTAGATCGACCGCCTCGTCCTGCTCCAGCAGCAGCCGCCCGGCGGCGGTGTTCTCCAACGCTTCGCGCAGCAGGTCCTGGAGGTAGTCGCCATAGACGCCGCGGGTGACGAAGCCGCCATGCGAGCGCCAACCCTCATGGGTGGCGAGCCAGCGGGTGAAGTGCTCCGGATCGTCCGGATAGGCGCTCATGTTGGCCACCCGGACGTTGAGCAGATGGTCGGGATTGCCGGTCGAGTAGGCCGCGCCACGGCCGAATGACCTCGAACGCTCGATCAGCCGCACCGTCGGCCCGTTTGGGTCGGCGGTCAGGTGCAAGGCGGTGAGCAGGCCTGAAAAGCCCGCCCCAATCACCGCAACTGTGGGCCGCTGGGCCATGGCTCATACTCCGTCGATACGCGAGCTTAATTCCTATCATTTTTATCGGATTTGAAACGAGAGAAAAACTTCACCTGAACGCAGATCAGTTGGAGACGCCCGGCAAAAGGCGCGCTAAACTTGACGCCAGCGTCATCTTTGGCTGGAGACCGAGAGCGCTACCGGACCGGAGGAGATACTTATGAGCGACGGCAATATCGATCTGTCCAAGGACGCCCGCGCGCAAGCCTATGCGACGCCGCTGGACAAACTCGACCCGGCCCAACCGGCCCTCTTCCAGTCCAACGAGATGTGGTGGAACTTCGAGCGTCTCCGCAAGGAAGACCCGGTCCACTACGTCGCGGAGAGCGAGTACGGCCCCTACTGGTCGATCACCAAGTACAACGACATCATGGCGGTCGACACGAACCACCAGGTGTTCTCCTCCGAGGGCGGCATCACCATCGCCACCCAGGACGGCGATGAGGGCCCGCTGCCCATGTTCATCGCCATGGACCCGCCCAAGCACGACGTGCAGCGCAAGACGGTGAGCCCCGCCGTCTCGCCGATGAACCTGCAGATCCTTGAGCCGCTGATCCGCGAGCGCGCCGCGGCGATCCTCGACAGCCTGCCGATCGGCGAGGAGTTCGACTGGGTCGACAAGGTCTCCATGGAACTGACGGCCATGACCCTGGCCACCCTGTTCGACATGCCGCAGGAAGACCGCCGCAAGCTGACCTACTGGTCCGACGTGGTCACCGCCGTCCCCGGCCACGGCCTGATCGACACCCTCGAGCAGAAGATGCAGATCTTCGTCGAGTACCACGCCTACTTCACCAACCTTTGGAACGAGCGGGTCAACGCCGAACCCAAGGGCGACCTGATCTCGATGCTGGCCCATGGCGCCGAGACCCGGAACATGGCCGCCCGCGAGTATTTCGGGAACATCGTGCTGCTGACGGTCGGCGGCAACGACACCACCCGCAACACCATCACCGGCTCGGTCCTGGCGCTGAACCAGAACCCCGACCAGTACAAGAAGCTGCGCGAGAACCCCTCGCTGATCCCCTCGATGGTCTCCGAGACCATCCGCTGGCAGACCCCGCTCGCCCACATGCGCCGCATCGCGACGCAGGACTTCGAACTGGGCGGCAAGACCATCAAGAAGGGCGACAAGGTCGTCATGTGGTACGTCTCGGGCAACCGCGACGACGAGGTCATCGACCGTCCCAACGACTACATCATCGACCGCGAACGGCCCCGGAACCACATCTCCTTCGGCTTCGGCATCCACCGCTGCGTGGGCAACCGCCTGGCCGAGCTGCAGCTGAAGATCATATGGGAAGAGATCCTCGCTCGCTTCCCCGACATCCAGGTGGTCAGCGAACCCAAGCGCGTCTTCTCGACCTTCGTGAAGGGCTATGAGTCGATGCGAGTGATCATCCCCTCGCGGCTCTAGAGCTGTTTCGATCTCTGTAGACCTGGCGGCGGCGCGAGTTATCTCGCGCCGCCGCTTTCGTGTTCGGCCCGCCTCGCTCGTCGATGATCTGGGACAACGAACGGCCTGGACTTGCCCTGCCGTCACGCGGCTAGACTCATCCCAAACTCTGGGAGGCGGCCATGACCACCACGCCGTTCGACATCGAAGCCCATGTCCAGCGCCTGACGCAGGACGGCTATACGATCATCGAGGACTTCGCCGACGCCGCCACCTTGGCTCAGGCCAGGGAAGCGCTCGCGCCGCACCTTGGCAGTCACCACGGCCGCAACAGCTTTGAGGGCCTAGCCACCGAGCGGGTCTACACCCTGGTCGCGCGGGGAAAGGTTTTCGAGCGCCTGACCGAGGAACCCCGGCTTCTCGCCCTCCTCGACCGCTTCCTACAGCCCGGCTACCTGCTCACCGCCAGCCAGGCGATCTGCATCCATCCCGGCGAGGCGGCCCAGGCCGTCCATACCGACGACGGCTTCTATCGCCAGCCTCGCCCGCGGCCGGCCATCAGCCTGTCGATCATCGGGGCTGTCGACGAGTTCACCGACACCAACGGCGCCACCGACATCATTCCCGGCAGCCACACCTGGAGCGACGAGAAGATCTCCAGCCTGGCGCCCGAGGAAGTCGCCGCCATGCTGCGCCCGGTGACCATGCCGGCCGGCGGCTGCATCGTCTTCCAGGGCACCCTGCTCCACCGCGGCGGCGCCAACCGCAGCCAGGCGCCGCGGCTGGCCTTCACCAATCAGTATTGCGAACCCTGGGGCCGGACCCAGGAGAACTTCTTTCTGGGCGTGCCGCGCGAGCGGGCGAAGGCCATGTCGCCGAGGCTGCAGTCCCTGCTCGGCTACAACATCTGGCCGCCGTTCATGGGCCAGGTGACGGGATCGCACCCGATCAAGAGCCTCGAGGATGGGTGGATCGCACCGGTCGACCGCCGCCCCTGACCCTCGCTCGTCATCCTCTGCTCGGCCGAAGGGCTAATCGAGGTTCCGCTGATAGAGCGCGATCAGCCGCTCCCAATGCCGTTCGGCCGCCGGCTTGTCGTAGGCGGCGCGTTGCGGGAAGGCGAAGCCGTGCTGGACGGCGGGATAGAGCTCGACCTCGGCGTTGACGTGGTCGGCCTTCAAGGCGACGTCCAACGCCTGCACCACCTCCAGCGGCGTCCAGCGGTCGATCTCGGCGCAGGCGAAGTAGAGTTCGGCGCTGGCCTTGGGCGCCGCGATATGAGGGCTGTCGCCCTTGTCGGTGACAAGGAAGGTTCCATAGATCGAGGCCGCCGCCGCGATCCGCCCCGGGTGACGCGCCGCCGCGTTAATCGCGAACTGGCCGCTCATGCAGTAGCCGACGCAGCCGGCCTTGCCCTTCGAGGCCGCAGGGTCCTTGTCAGCATAGACCAGCAAGGCGTCGGTGTCGGCCATCACCAGCGGAATGGTCAGCGAGTTCATCAACTCGAACACCCGCTTGTGCTCGGGATCGGCCCGATCCTCAGCCGTCATCTCCAGCACGCCGGCGCGGTAGTAGAGGTTCGGCAGCATCACGTAATAGCCGCAGCTGGCCAGCCTGCGCGCCATATCGCGCAGCTCCTCGCGGATAGCTGGAGCGTCCATGTAGAAGAGGATCAGCGGATGAGGCCCGCCCCGTTCAGGGTGGACGATGAAGGTGGTGGTGGCGCCGTCCCGGGTGGGGATTTCGACAGTCTGTTCGATCATGCCTGGTCCTAGTGTTTCGGCGGCGGGTTGCGGCGGAGACGAGTCAGTTCCTTCTCGACCATCCGCTCACGCTGGTCGCCGGCATGGGCGTAGACCGAGAACCCATGCGCCAGCAGGCCGATCCCCCAGCCGGCCATCGGCCAGACGAACCAGAGATAGCCGGGCGAGGTCGCCAAGTTGATCGCCACCAGGCCCGCATTGACGATCCCATAGACCAGCAGATGACTTCGAAAGCCCAGCTTCGCATCGGCCCGGCGCTCGGCGAGCTTGCGCAGCCTCAGTTCCTCATCGTCAGCCATGACCACCGCTCCCATTTCGAGGCTTGATCTCACATCAATTGAGCGCCGGCCGCTAGCCTCGCGGCATGACGATGCAGGCCCGGGCCAGCGAGACGCGCGTCAGCTCCCGGCGGCGCAGGAACACCTGCATGGCGTCGGAGGTCGGATCGCGCGAGACCTGCCATTCCCCAAGATCGCGATAGCGGGTCATCAGCAGCAGCCGGCGCGCGCCATCGGCGCGGTCGGTTTCGGTCTCGGCGGCCAGGAACAGGCCGTAGATCTTGGTCTCGAACCGGCGCTCGAAATCTGGCCACGCCTCGCCCGACAGGCGGACGAACTCGTCCACCGCATCGCCGTCGATAGTGAACCAGTTGTGGACATAGATCCCGCCCGGCTCGGGTGGCGCGTCCTGCGTCGGACGCAAGGTCGGGGTCAGGCGATCAACGCTGTGGGCGTCGAGGTCAAGTTCGGCCCCTGCCCGCGTCAGGACCAGCGCCTCGTTGGAGGCGAAGCCCAGCAGAGGCGCGAACACAGCCACCGTGTCCGGCGCGGCATGCAGCCGGTCGGCGAGCGCCTTCTGGGCCGTGCGGTCACGGCCCAGTCGGAGTTGAAAGTAGTCGTATTCCAAAGCCTTAGCCCTAGAAATTGACGCGCGAAGAGATCGCGCCGTCGACCAGCATGTTGATGCCGGTGGTGAAGGCCGAGCGCGGGCTGGCCAGGAACACGGTCGCGGCCGCCACTTCTTCCGGCGTCGCCATCCGGCCGGTCGGGTTGCGCTTGATCATCTGCTCGAAGAACTGCGGCATGCCGGCCTTCACGTTGCCCCAGACGCCGCCCTCGAAGAACACCGTGCCGGGCGAGATGACGTTGCAACGCACGTGCTTGGAGGCGTTCTCGCGGGCCACGCCCTTGGCGTAGTGGATCAGGGCGGCCTTCATGGCGCCGTAGGACGAAGGATTGTCGGCCTGAGCGGCCGAGACCGACGAGGTGATCAGGAACGCCGCGTCGCCGTTGGCCTCACCGGCCTTGAGCAGGAACGGCTTGGCCGCCTCGAAGGTGCGGACCGCGCCCATGACGTCGATGTCGAACATCGCCTGCCATTCATCCTCGCCATTGCCCTGGACCAGGGCGCTGGCGTTGGAGACCATGACGTCGATGCCGCCCAGGGTCTCGCCGGCCTGCTGCACGAAGGCCTTCAAGGCCGGACCGTCGGCGATGTCGACCACCTGGCCCCAGGCGTTCACGCCCTTGGCCTTCAGCGCCTCGACGGCGGCGGCGACCTGCTCGGCGTTGCGCGCGCAGATCGCGACGTCGGCGCCCTCGTCGGCCAGCAGGTCGGCGATGGCGCGTCCGATGCCCCGCGAGCCGCCGGTCACGACAGCCTTCTTGCCCTTCAAACCCAAGTCCATGTTCGGCTCCCTGATCTCTTGTTGGCGATGTTCTAGCGCGACCTTCCGCCGCTGCGCCACACAAGCCGAGACTTGACATCCCGCGCCCAGCCCCTGACCTGTGAGCAGATGCTCACCCCGGCCCTCACAACCAAGGACAAGCTGCTGCGTGCAGCCCTCGAGATCGTCGCCCGTGACGGCTTCGAGGCCGCGACCACGGCCGCGATCGCCAGCGCCGCAGGCGTGGCCGAGGGCACGCTCTATCGTCACTTCCCGTCCAAGGACGACCTGCTGATCGAGGTCTATCGCCGGATCAAACAGGGGGTGTTCGAAGCGATCAGCGACGGAGAGCACGGGGACGAGGCGCCCGACGCGCGGGTCAAGCGGGTGTGGCGCAAGCTCTACGAGACCTACCGCGCCGACTCAGAAGCCTTCATGTTCGGCCAACGCTTCGCAGAATCCGCGCTGTCCAAGCGCGAAGGCGGCGCCGCCCACGAGGCGATCGCCGGCGCGGTCACCCGGCTGCGCGCCGCCGGGGTCGAGCGCGGCCTGTTCAAGAGCTTGCCCGGCGACCTGATGTCCAACCTGTTCTTCGCTCCGGTCGGCTACATGCTGAAAAGCGAGCTCAAGGGCCGCCGCTGGAGCGAGGCTGAACTGGACGCCATGGCCGAGGCCGTGCTGGACTCCTGGCGCGCCTGACCTTTCTGGGGGCCCCCTGTCGGCGAGCGGCCTCACCGTTCGTCCTCTGATCGCCACCCACGACAAGGAAGCCCGCCATGGAAGGCAAAACGAGCAGCGGTTACGTCACCACCGACGGCCTGGACGTCTATTACGAGATCCACGGCGGCCTGCCCGACTCCGCTCGCCCGCCGTTCGTGCTGCTGCCCGGCGGGGCGATGACCATCGAGACCGCCTTCGCCGACGACCTGCTGCCGATGCTGCGCCGCCTGCGGCCGGTGATCGCCATGGAGATGCAGGGCCACGGCCACACCGGCGATCGCCAGGGTCCGATCACCTTGGAGCAGATGGCGCGAGACGCCTCCGCCGTGCTGGCGCACCTCGAAGTCGGCAGCGCTCACTTCGTGGGCCACAGCCTGGGCGCCCTGGTCTCATTCGGCGTGGCGATCAGCCATCCCAACCAGGTCGCCAGCATCACGGCGATCGGGGCGACCTACACCTTCGACGACATGCTGCCCGAGCTGGTGAAGCTCCAGCGCGATCCCAGCCATGAGCCGTCGGCCGAGCTTATCCCCCTGCTGCCGACCGCCGACGAATTCGCGGCGTGGACCGACAGCTTCCGCCGCAGCGCGCCTGAGCCGGACGCCTTTGAGGAAATCCTCGGCAGGCTCAACGTCATGCTGGCGCAATGGCCCGGCTGGCCGCGCGCGGATATCGCCGCCCTGACCGCGCCGGTCCTGCTGGTGATCGGCGACAACGACTTCGTGCGGATCGACCGCGCCGCCGAAGCCGCAAGACTGATCCCGGACGCCCAGCTCGCGGTGCTGCCTGGCACGACGCATATGAGCATCGTCCGGCGCGGCGCCTGGCTGGTTCCGCTGATCGAAGCCCGGATCGTCGGCGGCTAGATCGCCTTCTCAAGCACGATGAAGTTGAGGTCGTCGCGCATCGGCTCGCCGAACCGCTGATCGCCATAAGGAAATGGGCGCGTTTCGCCAGTCGAAACGTAACCCCGACGCTCGTACCAGGCGATCAGCGTGTCGCGGATCTGCACCACCGTCATGGTGATCCGGATTGCGCCCAGTTCCTTGGCGTGGTTCTCAGCGGCGTCGAGCATGGTGCGGCCAAGCTTGCGGTCCTGCAGATCGGGCCGCACGGTCAGCATGCCCAGGTACCAGGCGTCGTCAGTCGCCGGCTCCAACCAGGCGCATCCCAGCAAGGGCCCCGCGGCCTCGTCCCGCAACGTCAGCAATATGGCCTCGGGGTTGGCGGCCAGATCATGCGCCAGGGTCTGCGCGTCGGTGCGCTGACCACCCAGATAGTCGGCCTCCGTGGTCCAGCCCTGGCGCGAACTGTCGCCGCGATAGGCGGAGTTCACCATGTCGGCGACAGCGGGCAGGTCGGATGGAGCGGCAGGGAAAAGATGCATGGTTTCGTAAATCCACACGTCGGGTTCAACGCCAAGCAAAAAATCGCGCCGGGAACAAAGCCCCTCCCCTTGACGCTTTTGAGCGTGGGAGCTACTTATCGCCTTGTGAGTGAGCGCTCACATCCCCCACAATCTGAATCTGCGGAGACCTCCATGATCCGTCGGGAAATCGGCCGAACCGGCCGTGAAGTGAACGCCATCGGCCTGGGCTGCATGGGAATGTCGATCGCCTATGGCGAGCCGATGGACCAGGGCGAAGCGGTCAAGCTGCTGCACGCGGCCCTCGACCGCGGCGTCGACCATTTCGACACCGCCGAACTGTATGGCTTCGGCGCCAACGAAGAACTGCTGGGCGCGGCCTTCCATGATCGCCGCGACAAGGCGTTCATCGCCACCAAGTTCGGTCCGGTCGGCGACCTGAAAGAGCGCACCGTGCGCGGAGTCGACGGCTCGGAAGCCAATATGCGCCGGGCCATCGAACAGTCCCTGCGCCTGCTGAAGACCGACCACGTCGATCTCTACTACCTCCACCGCAAGGATCCGGGCCGTCCCATCGAGGAGACCGTCGAGGCGATGGCCAAGCTGGTGAAGGAAGGCAAGATCGGCGCGATCGGCCTTTCGGAGGTCAACGCCGACAGCCTGCGCCGGGCCCAGGCTGTCCACCCCATCGCCGCCGTGCAGTGGGAGTACTCGATCTTCACCCGCGACATCGAACGCGAAGTGCTGCCGCTGTGCTGGGACACCGGGGTCACGGTCGTCGCCTACTCGCCGCTGGGCCGCGGCATGCTGACCGGCGCCTTCACGCGCGACCACAAGCCGGAGGGACAGGACTACCGCGCCGTTGTCTCCCCGCGCTTCAAGGGCGAGGCCTATGGCGCCAACATCGACCTGGTCGAAGAGATCGAGCGCCTGGCCAAGGCTCGCGGCGCCCAGCCCTCGCAGATCGCGCTGGCCTGGGTGCTGGCCACCAAGCCGAACGTGGTGACCATCCCCGGCACCACCAAGCTGGCCAACCTCGAAGCCAACCTCCAGGCGGCCGACATCAAGCTGACGGCCGAAGAGACCGCCAGCCTCGACGGCCTAGCCGACAAGGTCCAGGGCGAACGCTACGACGAACGCGGAATGACCCTGGTCGACGCCTAGAGCATTTTCGAGCGAAGTGGCTGCCGGTTCGCGTGAAGAAAATGCGTAAGAACAAACCCTAAGGTCGGGAGCCGCCGCTCCGATTGCGTTCCCTAGCGGAACGGCGGCAACCTTCCCTCATGGACGTCACGCAGATTCTCGTCGTCAATGCTGCGGTCGTCGGCGCCTGCTTTCTGGTGCTGTGGCTGATCTCGATCCGCCTGAAGGATCCCAGCTTCGTCGACAGCTGGTGGGCGTTGGGCATGGTGGCGATCACCTGGACAACGTTCCTCTTCACCGGCGGGCGCGGTCCGCACGCGAGCGCGCTGACCCTCCTCTGCACCGTCTGGGGCCTGCGGCTCGGCCTCTACCTCCTGTGGCGCTGGCGTAAGGACGGGCCGGACCGCCGTTACGTCGTCATGATCGGCAAGGCCGCAAGTGAACGCGGCTGGAGCTTCGCCAAGGCCTCGATGTTGCTGGTGTTCGCCATGCAGGCGCCCGTGCAGTTCGTGGTGTGCCTGCCGGCGCAACTCGGTCAGGTTACGGCGACCAGCGCGCTAGGGCCGCTGGCCTGGATCGGCGTCGGCGTCGCCGTGATCGGCATTGGTTTCGAGACCATCGGGGACTTCCAGCTCGCGAGGTTCCGCGCCGACCCGGCCAACGCCGGCAAGGTGCTCAGCACCGGCCTCTGGCGCTACACCCGGCACCCGAACTATTTCGGCGACGCCTGCGTCTGGTGGGGCCTCTACCTGATCGCCGCCGAGACCGGCTGGGCCGGCATAGCCGCGATCCCCGGCCCCATCTTGGTCACCCTTCTGCTGACCAGGTGGAGCGGGGTTCCGAGCATCGAAGGCCGGATGCGCCGCAAGCGGCCAGGCTACGAGGCCTATATCCAGCGCACCTCCAGCTTCATCCCGCTGCCGCCGAAGCGCGCCTAGGGCACGGTCTCGGGCTCAAGCCCCGGCGTGGGCGGCGGTTGGCGATGCTGCTCGACCTTCGGCAGGAAGCCCGCCAACAGGCCGATGGCCGGCAGGAAGGCGCAGACCCGGTAGACCGTCTCGATGCTGGTGGCGTCGGCCAGCAGGCCCAGCACCGCGGCCCCGATACCGCCCATGCCGAACGAGAAGCCAAAGAACAGACCCGAGATCATGCCCACTCTCCCCGGCGCCAGTTCCTGGGCGTAGACCACGATGGCCGGGAAGGCCGAGGCCAGGATCAGCCCGATCACCACCGTCAGCGGCAGGGTCCAGAACTCGTTGGCGAACGGCAACAGCAGGCTGAACGGCAGCACGCCCAGGATCGAGAACCAGATCACGTACTTGCGCCCGAAGCGGTCGCCCAGCGGACCGCCGGCCACGGTGCCGACCGCCACCGCGCCCAGGAAGGCGAACAGGTGGAACTGCGCGGCCTGAACCGAGGCTCCGAACCGGTCGATCATGTAGAAGGTCAGGTAGTTGGTCAGGCTGGCCAGATAGACATATTTCGAGAAGATCAGCGCCAGCAGGATGCCGATGCCGATCACCGCCTGCCGGGTCGGCGGAGCCGCGGCCGCGGCGTGCTTGGCGGCGGCTTGCAGGCGCGTCAGGCCGTGGGTGCGATACCAGTTGGCCACGTTCCACAGAATCCCGCCCGACAGCAGAGCCAGCAGGGCGAAGAAGGCCAGGCTGGACTGCCCCCACCGCACAACGACCACCGCGGCGGCCAGCGGACCTAGCGCCGAACCGGCGTTGCCGCCGACCTGGAACAGCGACTGGGCCAGGCCGAACCGGCCGCCCGCCGCCATCCGCGCGACGCGGGAGGATTCCGGATGGAAGACCGAAGAGCCCATGCCCAGCAGGCAGGCCCCGGCCAGCAGCATCGGATAGGAGTGCGCCACCGACAGCACCGCCAGCCCGGCCAGCGAGAACAGCGTCCCGGCTGGCAGCGCCATCGGCGTCGGCCGCTTGTCGGCATAGAGGCCGATCATCGGCTGCAGGATCGAGGCGGTGAGTTGGTAGGCGAGCGTGACCACCCCGATCTGCCCGAAGGTCAAGCCGAACTCGACCTTGAGGTTCGGATAGATGGCCGGAAGCAGCGACTGCATCATGTCGTTGAGCAGGTGGCAGAAGCTGATCGCCAGGATGACGCCGAAGGCGGTCCCGGCCACAGGCTGCGTCGCTGGTTTCACGGAAATGATCTGCTCGCTCATCTGAGGCTCCAAACTGATAGGCCTCGCATAGGCTTTTCGCCGGTCGCCCGCATTCCTATATGGGTCGTTCAGTTTCGCGAGTGGGACAATGACCACCTGGATCGATCCGAATGACTATGAGGACATCCCCCGGCCCATCGTCGCCATAGGCAACGACTATCCGCCGTCGCATGAGTTGGAGTGGCATTCGCACCGGCGCGGCCAGCTGCTTTACGCCGCCAAGGGGGTGGTCGCGCTGTCGACGCCGCATGGCGCCTGGGTGGCCCCGCCCGAGCGCGCCGTCTGGACCCCGGCCGGCGTACCGCATTCGGTGAAGATGGTCGGGGCGGTCAGCACCCGCAGCGTACTGATCGACCCTGGAACCTGCGCGGCGCTCGGCGACCGTAGCCGGGTGATCGGGGTGTCGCCGCTGCTGCGCAGCCTGCTGGTCGAGGCCTGCGACATCGAGCGGGAGTACGACCTGGATGGGCGCGACGGCCAGGTCATGTCGCTGCTGATCACCGAGCTGGAACGGGCGCCGGTGATCCCGCTGGCCGTTCCCTTCCCCATGACGCCGACCCTGGTCGCCAGGTGCCACGCCTTTCTGGAACAACCTAGCCCGCACGACACCATCGACGGCTGGAGCGACGCGCTCGGCATGGGCAGGCGCGCCTTCACCCGGTTGTTCCGGCGCGAGACCGGCATGAGCTTCGCCGAATGGCGGCAACAGGCCTGCGTGTTGGTGGCCCTGCCCCGGCTGGCGGCCGGCGATCAGGTGACCGCCATCGCTCTCGATCTCGGCTACGAAAGCCCGGCGGCCTTCGCCACCATGTTCAAGCGCCTGCTCGGCGTCGCCCCCAGCCGATATCAGCCCTGAGGACTGGCCTCGTGATCGACATGGAGCGCCCAGGCGGTGGCCAGATCCTGCACCACGTGGCCGAGTGATTTGTAGGCGGTGATCTCCTCAGCCGACCGGCGCCCTTCGATCTTGCCCGACAGCACTTCGCCGATCTCGGCGACGATATGGTCGTCGCCGATCAGCCCAGCTTCCTTGGCGCGCAGGAATTCGGCCCCCTGGCGCAGCACGCCCTCGCGGCTGTCGGCGATGAAGCGACTTGCGACCACCAGGTCATTGTCCACCTCCACCGGCCCGGCATAGCTGGAACCGACCAGGTTCAGGTGCGCGCCCGGCGCGACCCAGGCTCCCTTGAGGATCGGTTCGGCGGCGGGGGTCAGGGTGCAGATGATGTCGGCGTCACTGACGGCGGGCTCGACCTCGGCATGGGTGACGACCGGCACGCCGACCTCGGTTTCGAGCTTGCGGGCGAAGGCCTGGCTCCGCACGGCGTCGCGGCCCCAGACCGAGATCGCCGACAGTTTGCGGACCTTGGCGATGGCGCGCGCATGGGTCATCGCCTGCTCGCCATAGCCCAGCAGAGCCAGGCGCGAGGCCTCGGGGCGAGCGAGCGCGTGCGTCGCGACGGCGCTGGCCGCGGCGGTGCGGATGGCGGTGACCTCGCCCGCATGGACCACGCAGACCGGCGCGCCGGTCTGCGGGTCAAACAGCACGATCACCCCCTGGTGCGACTGGACGCCCTTGGCGAAATTGTCGGGGAAGACGCTGATCAGTTTGGCGCCGAAGGGGGCGGTTTCGCCCAGCGCGCCGGGCATGATCCCGAACATCCGGCCCTGGGCCAGCGGGATGATCGAGCGCAGATGCTGGCGCGTCGTCCCGGCCGACAGCGCGATCATCGCCTCGCGCACGATCGGGATGGCCATGTCGTAGGTGAGCCGGCGGGCCACCTCTTCGCGGTCGATCAGGCGCATGTCAGGCGAAGGTCTCCGCATAGCGTTCGCGCAGCAGGTTCTTCTGCACCTTGCCCATGGCGTTGCGCGGCAGTTCGTCGACGAAGAACACCCGCTTGGGCGCCTTGAAGGCCGCCAGCTGAGTGCGCGCCTGGGCGATCATCGCCGCCTCGTCGCCCTGGCCGATCACCACCGCCACCACCGCCTCGCCGAAGTCCGGGTGCGGCACGCCGATCACGGCGCTTTCGCTGACGCCCGGCAGTTCGTCGAAGATCAACTCGATCTCCTTGGGATAGACATTGAAGCCGCCGGAGATGATCAGGTCCTTGGCGCGGCCGGAGATCCACACCCGGCCGTCGGGGTCCTGGCGGCCCACATCGCCGGTGATGAAGTAGCCGTCGGCGGTGAACTCCTCCGTGGTCTTCTCCGGCATTCGCCAATAGGCGGCGAAGACGCTCGGCCCCTTGATCTCGATGGTCCCGGTCTCGCCGCCGGCGACGCGCAGATCCACGCCCGGCAAGGGATAGCCGACGCTGCCGGCGATCCGTTCGCCGTCCAGCGGATTGGAGGTGATGATCACCGCCTCGCTCATCCCGTAGCGCTCAAGGATGCGCTTGCCGGTCCGCGCCTCGAACTCGGCGAAGGTCGATTCCAGCAGCGGCGCCGAGCCGGAGATGAACAACCGCATGTGGCTAGCGCGTTCCTGTGTGAAGCCAGGGTTGGCCAGCAGGCGCGTGTAGAAGGTCGGCACCCCCATCATCACCGTGGCCTTGGAAAGCCCGCCCAGCACCTGGGCGTCGTCGAACTTGGGCAGCCAGACCATCGGCGCGCCCGACAAGAAGGCGCAATGGAGGCCGACAAACAGCCCGTGGACGTGGAAAATCGGCAGGGCGTGCAGCAGCACGTCGTCTGACGTGAAGCCCCAGATCTGGTGCAGGGCCTGGGCGTTGGCGGCCAGGTTCCCGTGGCTGAGCATCGCCCCCTTGGACCGCCCGGTCGTGCCCGAGGTGTAGATGATCGAGGCCAAGTCGTCGTCGTCCATGGCCAGGGTTTCGACCAGTGGCGGCCGGGTTCTCGCATCGGCGACCAGGGCCTGCGCGTCCTCCACGAACAGCACCGGCTCAGCGTCCTCGAGGAAGTATTCGACCTCGGCCTCGGTATAGGCGGTGTTGAGCGGCAGGAAGACCGCGCCGACCTTCAGGGTCGCCAGATAGACCGCCACCGCCGCGACGCTCTTCTCCGATTGCAGCGCCACCCGGTCGCCCGGCTCGACCTCGTACTCGACCAACAGGCTGGCGGTGCGCGCGACGTCGTCCTCAAGCTCACCATAGGAGACGGCGCTCCCGTCGGAGAGCAGGAAGGCCGGCTTGGAGCGGTCGGCCGGAAAGCGTGATGAGAGCAGGTCGTAGAGGTTCATCGGGTCTCAAAGCGGGAGGGCCGTGGTGAACTTGATCTGCTCCATCGCGAAGGCGGAGGAGACGTCGTTCAGCGGAGCCGTGGCGATCAGGCGTTTGTAGAAACGGTCGTAGGCGGAGATGTCGGAAACCACCACCTTCAACAGGTAATCGGTCTCGCCCGCCAGCCGATAGAACTCCACGACTTCGGGCAAGGCGGCCGCGCCCTTGGCGAAGTCAGCGATCCAGGCCTCGTCGTGGCGGCTGGTACGGACGGAGACGAAGACCACCAGCCCCAGATCCAATTTCTCGCGGGCCAGCAGCGCCACCTTGCGCTCGATGACCCCCTCGTCGGTCAGCCGCTTGACCCGCTTCCAGCACGGCGTTTGCGACAACCCGACCCGCTCAGCCAGCTCGGCGACCGGGATGGTGGCGTCGGCCTGGAGCTCGCGCAGGATTCGCCGATCGGTCGGGTCGAGGAGAACATTTGTCATTTCATTCGCCAGAAATCGAGAAATATGTTCGCGATATTGATCCGAACACGACGAGATCGACAACGTCTTTCTCGACCAAGCGGGTCATCCTGGGGTTCAAGCGATCTATAGGAGAGGCATATGCTCGACGCATTCAACCGGCACCCGACCGCCGTGGGCGAGAGCTATTCCCAGCACATGGGTCATGCGACCAGCTTCGGCGTGACGATGATCGTCGCTGGCCTGGCCTGCATCGTCCACGCGATCTTCCCCTTCTGGTTCGAGAAGACCGCCAGCGACTGCATCAAGCGGCTCCACACCCGCATGAGCGCGCGGCTTCGCGCTGAAAACCCCACGACCCAGGCCCCAACGGCGCTCCAGGCGTGAGCCTGACGCCGGCCCTGGCGGGCGCCGACACCCGTCACCACCCCGCCCGCAGCGCCATGATCGTCGGCGTGCTGGCGATCTGCGCCTGGGCGATCGGCCGCTCCACTGGCTTCCCCGCGCCGGTGCTGGCCGCCGTGGCCGGCATGGGGCTCGGATTGGCCGGGCTGTCGGGCCAGATGGCCCCGGGCCTGGTCCTATGGGCCAAGCCTGGCCTCAAGGTCGGGATCGCCTTGCTCGGCGCCCAAATCGCCTGGGCCGAACTGGCCGCGCTTGGTCTGCCCGTGGCGCTCGCCAGCGGCGGCGTGGTGATGGCCAGCCTGGGGGCCGGCACGCTGATCGGAACCCTGGCCGGCCTGCCGCTGGTCGAGGCCCTGATCGCCGCCAGCGCGGTCTCGATCTGCGGGGCGTCGGCCGCGATGGCCGCGGCCAGCGCCCTGCCCGAGACCGACAACAGCCGCCGCACCACGGCGCTGGTCGTGGTGGGCGTGAACCTGCTCTCGACCATCGCCATGGTCGCCTACCCGGTCCTGGCCACGGCGCTGGGCTTCAGCCCTCGCCAGATCGGCGTGTTCCTGGGGCTGTCGATCCATGACGTGGCCCAGGTGGTGGCGGCCGGATCCTCGGTCTCACCGGTGACGGAGGCCTCCGCCGCGCTCGCCAAGCTCTCACGCATCCTCTGGCTCGGCCCGGTGATCGTCACCATCGCCTTGACCATGCGCGGCGGCTCGGCCGGCTCCCGGCGGTTCCCCGCCCCGCCCCTGTTCGTCTGGGGGTTCGCGGGTCTGATGCTGCTCCGCAGCCTTGGCCTGATCCCCGAGACCCTGCTGCCGGCCCTGGCCACCGCCTCGCAGATCCTGTTGCTGGGCGGCGTCTGCGCCATCTCGGCCCAGGTCGCTCCGCGCGACCTGCTGCGGATCGAGCCGAGGCTCGCCTGGACCCTCGCCGCGGCGACCGCTGTCATCGCCGTCCTCGCGGCGGTGACCAGTTTGACGTTGGTGGCGTAGAGCCCCCTCAGTCAGCTTCGCCGACAGCTCCCCCAGCGGGGGAGCATCTAGTCCCCAGATCCTCCCCCGCTGGGGGAGGTGGCGCGCGAAGCGCGACGGAGGGGGGCTAGCTGTCGTTTCCAAGAAGGTTGTTCACACGCTGCCAGGGTGTGAGACCGTTGATGCCGGCGTGAGGTCGGGCGGTGTTGTAGTTGTCAGTCCACGGGCCGATGGCGGCGGCTCGCTGGTCTGATGAGGCGTACGGCCTAGCGTAGGCCCATTCCCGCAGGCTGGTCTGGATGAAGCGCTCGGCCTTGCCGTTGGTGCGAGGCGTGTAGGGCCGGGTGCGGACGTGCCTGGCCCCGGCCTGCCGGAGAGCGGCGGCGAAGAGCTTGCTGCGATAGGCCGAGCCGTTGTCGGTCATCACCCGCTCGACGTTGACGCCATGGCGGCCCAGCCAGGCCAGCGCCCGCTCGAGGAAGGCGGTGGTGTCGTGCTGGCCCTCGCTGGGCAGGATCTCGGTGTAGGCCAGGCGCGAGGCGTCATCGACGCAGACGTGCAGGAAGTCCCAGCCGGCCTTGCGCGAGCGGCCCGCCTGGCGATCACCGGTGATCCGATGGCCTTCGACGGCGAAACGGCCCAGCTTCTTGATGTCGAGGTGGATCATCTCGCCCGGCGCCGAGCGCTCGTAGCGGACCACCGGCGCTCTGGGCTCCAGCGCCTTCAGCTTGCCCAGCCCCAGCCGCCGCAGGATCACCCCCACCGTCGAGCGGGCCATGCCCAGCCGCGTGGCGATCACCGGTCCGGTCAGATGCTCACGCCTCAGGGCCTCGATCCGCGCCACCTGCTCCGCCGGCGTCCGGCGCGGACATCGTCCCGGCGCCGAGCTGCGGTCGTGATGCCTTCGCTCGCCGCCCAGCCGATGCCGACCCAGCCACTTTTGCGCTGTTCTTCTGGAAACGCCGGCCGCTCCCGCAGCCGCCTTCACCGTCCAGCCACGCTCGACGCGACCGGCCAGCAAGGCTCGACCAACGGGCGTCAGGCGCGCATTCTTGTGCATGTTCATCCGGGGGCTCCCGGTTCAGAGGTTGGAGTGTCGCAACACCATTCTCTCAACCCGACCCCGGGTGAACAACCTTCATAGCTTCGACAGCTAGCCCGCGATCACCGCCTCAAGCGCCGCATGAGCGGCCCGGGCCTGGGCCCACAGCTGCGGATCAACGAGATCGTCAGGGGAGATACGCTCCGGCCAATGGGCCTCGACCACAGCTGACAACGCCTGCCAGCGCTCTGGCGTCAGCAGAAAGCCCGGGTCGATCCCCGCCCTGGCCGGACCATCGACCGGCACGCGCAGCCGCAGGCAAGCTGGGCCGCCGCCGTTGCGCATGCTCTCGCGGACATCGACCACCACGGCCTCGCTGATCGGATTGTCGGCGGCGAGCACGGTCTCCACGGCCTTCCAGGCCACGGCGCTGTCCTTGACGTCCGACGGCAGGATCAGCGCCATGTGGCCATCCGGCAGGGTCACCAGCTGGGAATTGAACAGATAGGACGAGACCGCGTCAGCCAGGCTGACCCCGAAGGTCTCGACGATGTGCAGGTTCGGCAACCGCTCGCGCAGAGCGCCATAGAGCCGGGCCGGATCGGCGAAGGCCTCGGGGTGAGCCAGCAGCACATTGGCGTTGGCCACCGCCACCACGTCGTTGTGGAAGGCGCCGGCCTGGACCGCCGCCTCGTTCTGTAGGGCGTAGAGCGTACGGTCGCCGTCGAGCCCAGCAAGGCGGGCGACAGCCTCGCTCGCCCGGCGGCTCTGGCGTTCAGGATAGGCGCCGCCCCGAAGTTCGCCATGGGCGAAGACGTTGAGCCCCGGCGCGCCGTGGCTGGCCGCCAGCCGCATATGGTTGGCCGCGCCCTCGTCGCCGAAGTGGCGAGCGCTGGGTAGCGGACCGTGGACGCAGAACCGGTCAGTGTCGGGAAACACCCGGCGCAGGAGTTGGCAGGTTTCGTCGGCCTCGAAGCTTCGGTGCAGCATGCCGGCGAGATTGGCGCTCACCAGATGCACGCGGCCGTCGGCGGTGTCGGGAGCCGCCAGCACCGTGGCGGCGTTGGCCCGCCACATGCTCGAGGCCGAGCAGGCCGCGCGGAACAGGCCCAGATCCTCCGATGCGGCGGCGGCCAGCACCTCGTCGTCGCTCCCCTTGAAACCGAACGGCCGCAGGGCGGCGGCGGCGGGGCGCAGCGGCGGCGGCAGGAAGCCCTGGACCAGGCCCAGCTCCATCACCGCTCGCATCTTCGCCAACCCTTGCAGGGCCGCCGCGCGGGGATAGGAGACCTCGCCCAGATTGGATTGCGACGCGACATTGCCGACCGACAGGCCGGCGTAATTGTGGGTCGGTCCCGGCAGGCCGTCGAAATTGACCTCGATCGCGCTCATCCCGCCAAGCCCGTGGCGATGCGGAAGCTGGCGCTGTCAGCCTCCAGGCTCGCGACCGGATAGGCGCAATAGTCGGCCGCGTAGTAGGCGCTGGGGCGATGGTTGCCCGACAGGCCCGGCCCGCCGAACGGCGCGGTGCCCGCGGCCCCCGTCGTCGGCCGGTTCCAGTTGACGATCCCGGCCCGGACCTGGGTCCAGAAGCGGTGATAGAGCGCCTCGTCATCCGACAGCAGGCCCGCGGCCAGGCCGAACCGCGTGGCGTTGGCCGCCGTGACGGCGCCCTCCCAGTCGCCCGCCCGGATCACTTGCAACAACGGCCCGAAGTTCTCGCTGTCGACCACCTCGACCCCGGTCACATCGACCAGGCCCGGCGTCAGATAGGGCCGGTCGGGGCTGAGCGGTTGCATCTCACGGATCGCCCGCCCGCCGAGACGAGCCTGGGCCTTCAACAATCCGGCCGCGCTCGACAGATCGATCACCGGCCCCATGAACGGCTGCGGCTCGTCGAACGGCGCGCCGACCTTGATGCGGTCGATCAGGGCGGCGAGCGCATCGATGATCTGGTCGCCCGCCGCGCCAGCCGGCACGATCAGCCGCCGCGCGCAGGAACACCTCTGGCCAGCCGACACATAGGCCGACTGCACGATCAGGTGGGCGGCGCTCTCGGCGTCGGCGACGTCCCAGGCGATCAGCGGATTGTTGCCGCCCAATTCCAGGGCGACGATCTTCTGCGGTTGGTCGGCCAGGGCGATGTGGATCGCCTGCCCGGCCTTCACCCCGCCGGTGAAGAAGACGCCGTCGGTTTCGGGATGCACGACCAGGGCCTGGGCGATCTCAGCGGCGCCGATCACCACCTGCAGCACGTTGTCTGGCACGCCGGCCTCGCGCCAAAGCTCAGCCAGATAGAGGCCGCTGGCCGGGGTCTTCTCGCTGGGCTTGAAGATCACCGCATTGCCGGCCAGCAGGGCCGGCGCGATGTGACCGTTCGGCAGATGCATGGGGAAATTGAACGGCCCGATCACCGCGACGGCGCCGTGCGGGCGGTGGGCCAGCCGCGCCCGCGCGCCGGCCGCCTCGCCCACCCGCTCGCCGGCCCGTTCGGCCTGGGCGCGGATCGACACCTCGACCTTGCCGGCGACGGTGTCGGCCTCGGTCAGGGTCTCCCAGAACGGCTTGCCGGTTTCGCGGCTGATCAGCCTGGCGATGGTTTCGCGCCGCGCCTTGGCCAGATCGGCGAAGGTGCGGGCGATCCGGTGGCGCTCCTCCAGCGACAGGGCCGACCAGGCCGCAAACCCCTGGCGCGCGCGCGCCATGACGGCGTCCAACTCGGACGCCGACGTCGCCGGGCCGCGCCACACCACCTCGTTCGTGCAGGGATCGGTCGAGACGACTTCAGAATTCGACATGACGGACGCGGTCTCCGATCTGCAGCATCAGGGCGTGGGCCAGTTCGGGGCTCACCCGGAACTCATCGTCGTTCCACCAGACCTGACCGCGCGAGGCGCGGAAGCTCTGCACCGCGCCGGTGCAGGCCAGGACCTCCGGGCCATCCCCGCAGGGACCGATGGCGGTGACGGTCGAGACCCGGCTGTCGCGGACGGCCTTGAGGCTGTCGATGTCGGCGACCATGGTCGGGCCGGCGTCGAAGATGTCGATGCAGCCCTCGAACCGGAAGCCTTCCTCGGTCAGCAAGGCATGCGCCCGCGCGCCGTCCGGATGATATTGCCCCACCGCCAGGGCCGCGTCGGTCGGCAGCAGGTTCAGGTAGATCGGGTATTTCGGACCAAGGTCAGCGATCACCTGCTTGCCCTCGCCGACGCTGATGCGGTCAGCTTCCTTGAACTCCAGGCCGTAGAACTTGCGGCCCACGGCCTCCCAGAACGGCGAGCGGCCGTCGACATCCTGATAGCCGCGCAGCTCCGACACCACGCGGTCGCCGAACCAGTCGCGATGCTCAGCCATGAACAGGTAGCGGCTACGCGCCATCAGCCGCCCGCCGGCCATGCCGCGCAGCCCCGGCCGCACGAACAGGCCCCCGACCTCGGCCGAGCCGTCATAGTCGTTCACGGGGGTGAGGATGGTGTTCTCGGCGACCTTGCCGAGCGCCTGGGAGGTCTGGCGCAGCCGCCCGATCCGGTAGGAATAGAACGGCCAGTCGCCGCCGACGCTGGGGAAGATGCAGCCGGTGCCGACCACCTCGCCGGCGGCCTCCATGACCAGCAGGATTTGGCTGCCGGCCTTGCGCACGCCGGCCAGGGCCGCGGCGCTGGCGGCCAGCAAGGCGGTCAAGCGTTCGCGGCAAGGCGGCAGATTGGTCATGCCCAGGCCAGCGGTGAGCGCCAGCGCGTGCAAAGCTTCCAGGTCTTGGGGTCCGGCAGGGCGGACGACGACGCCGATGGCGATCATGACATCCTCCGCAGAATGATCGAAGCCTTAGAAGCTTATTGTGCTAAGGATTTCGCCAAAGAGGCGGCGGAAGACTGTGACCTTCACCGCATAAACTGCGGCGGGACGAGACCTTGGACGGATATTCTGCACTGGACCGAATGGACCTGAAAATCCTGGCGATTCTGCAGGTCGACGGCCGCATCACGAACCAGGCCTTGGCCGAGCGGGTCGCACTGTCGCCCAGCGCCTGCCTGGCCCGGGTGAGACGCCTGGAAGCCGACGGCCTGATCCAGGGCTACCACGCGCGGCTCGACATCGAACGCATCCGCCCGACCGTCACCATCTATGGCGAGGTGACGCTGAAGAGCCATCGCCCCGCCGACCTGGCGGCCTTCGAGGCGGTGCTGTCGGAGATCCCGGAGGTCGTCGAGGCCGCCCAGGTCTCCGGCCCCTTCGACTACCTGATCAAGGTGGTGACGCCCGACGTCCGCGCCTGGGGCGCCCTGGCCGACCGCCTGCTGCAGGAGGGTTTGGGCGTCGACAAGATCGCGTCCCACATCCTGATGAAGGACGCCAAACCGTATCGCGGCACCCCGGTGACGACCGGGCGCTAAGAACCAGATCCTCCCCGCTGGGGGAGGTGGCGCGCGAAGCGCGACGGAGGGGGCTGCGGCAGGAGTCAAAGCCCCCCTCACCCGGCCAAAAGGCCGGGAGCTCCCCCAGAGGGGGAGCATCTAACCCATCGCCGCCTTGATCTTCGCGGCGGGGATCTCGCCGGTGGCGAGCTTGGCCAGGATCAGGGCCGAGAGCTGAGCACGCTCCACGAAACTCCCCGGCCAGGCGTGTTCGGCCTCGCTGTGGATGTCGCCGCCGCGAACGCCCAGGGTGTCGACGTTCGGCAGCCCGGCCGCGAAGAGGTTGTTGCCCTCGCAGACTCCGCCCGACGAGGCCCAGGTGATCTCCTGGCCCAGCAGGGCGCCGGCCTGCTTCACCGCTCCGAACAAGGTCTGCTGCGCCGGTGTGAACGGCTTGGCCGGGCGGGTGAAGCCGCCGTGCAATTCGGCCTCGATCCCGTCCACCTGCGTCGCCGCCACGGCCTGCTTCACGAAGGCCAGCGCCCATTCGCCCGCCGCCGCATCCGGCAGTCGGATGTTGAACCGGACCACGGCCAGGTCGGGCACCATGTTCAGCGGTCCGCCGCCGTCGATCCGCGCGACGTTCAGGGTCACGCCGTCGCGCTGGCCGTTGGCGGCCGCGAGCCGCACGGCGAGGTCGGCGGCCGCGGCGATCGCGTTACGGCCCTTGGCGAAGTCGCGGCCGGCATGCGCCGCCCGGCCCCGCACCACCACGTGGAAATTGCCTGAGCCCTTGCGTTCAGCGGCCAGGGCTCCGCCGGCCATGGCCGGTTCATAGGTCAGGCCGACATGGCCCTGCCCGGCCAGTTCGGCGAGCAGCGGCCCTGAGGCCAGCGACCCGATCTCCTCGTCCGGCGAGAGCAGGACGCGGTAGCCGAGATCGGCCTTGGCGGGATGGGCCTCAATAGCCCGCAGGGCGGCGAGCATGACGCTGATCCCGCCCTTCATGTCGGCGATCCCCGGTCCGTTCAGGGCGCCGTCACCGCGCGGGACCACGCGAGTGAAGCTGCTCTCAGCCGGATAGACGGTGTCGTAGTGGCCGGTCAGGATCACCTGCACCGCCGCGTCGGGCCGAACCGTCAGGCGCAGGGCCGGCGTGTGGTGCTGGGCTCGCAATTCGCCGTCGGCGGCGACCTCATGGCTGTCGGCCAGGGCTAGGCTTTCGACCTTTCCCGGCAGTTCGCGCAGCACGTCTACAAGCACGGCGCGTTGAGATTCGAGACCCGCGAGGTTACGGCTGCCAGACGGGATGGCGCACCAGTCGACGGCGCGGCCAAGGATTTCGGCCTCTTCGCCCGCCAGTCGATCCAGGATCACGGTGTCTTCGGGATTGAGCTTCATCGCGCGAGGTCACGCCGAAATCGGGGCGCGCGCAAGGCCGACCGTGAATGCTATCTGAAACCCCATGACCATCGCCTTTCTCGCCCGCTTGCCCGCCAACACTACCGATCAGTGGCTGGAAGCCCTGCGCGCCGCGCTTCCAGGGGAGCGTATCGTGGCTGGGTTGGCGAACGACGCGGACATCGCGGTCGTGGCCAATCCCGCGCCGGGCCAGCTGGCGACAATGCCTGGCCTGCGGTTCATCCAGTCGGCCTGGGCCGGGGTCGATGGCCTGCTAGGCGATCCCGCCCTGCCCGTTCATCTGCCCCTCGCCCGGCTGATCGATCCGGGCCTCGCCACGCAGATGGCCGAGGCCGTCGCCGCCCATGTGCTGGCTCTACACCGCCAAGCCCCGGCCTATCGCGACCAGCAGGCGCAGGGCGTCTGGAACCCGTTGCCCCAGCCCCCGGCGGCCGAACGTCAGGTCGGCCTGCTGGGCTTTGGAGAGATGGCGCGGGCCAGCGCGGCGCTGCTGGAGAAACTTGGCTTCAGGGTCTGCGCCTGGAGCCGCAGCCATGGCGACCTTGATGACCTGCTGGCGAGCAGCGACATCGTGGTCAACCTGCTGCCGCTGACCGCCCAGACCCGAGGCGTCCTTGGCCGCGACACCTTCGGTCGCATGAAACTCGGCACCAGCGTGATCAATGTCGGGCGCGGCGGCCATCTGGTGGAGGCCGACCTGCTGGCCGCGCTGGCGAGCGGCCAGATCTCACACGCCGTGCTGGACGTCTTCGAGACCGAGCCCCTGCCCGCCGATCATGCCTTCTGGCCTCATCCCGCGATCACGATCACGCCGCATGTGGCGGCGGCCACCGACCCTGTCAGCGCCTCAGCGCGGATCGCCGCCAATATCGCCCGCTTCCGTCGCGGCGAGCCAATCGAGGGACTGGTCTCGCCACAGGCCGGCTACTGATCAGACCGGCAACTCGGTCACAGACTTGACCTCTTCCAGCACCGCATAGGTCCGCGTCTCACGGACGCCGGGCATGCCGACCAAGACCTCGCCCAGGAAGCCGCGATAGGCCTCCATGTCGCTGACCCGCGCCTTGATCAGGTAGTCGAAGCCGCCCGCCACCATGTGGCATTCGAGGATTTCCGGCGTACGCTGCGCGGCCTGGGCGAACTCTGTGAAGGTGTCGCCCGTCGTGCGATCAAGCTGAACTTCCACGAAGATCAGGAGGGCGCGGTCGATGGCTTTCGGATCGAGGATCGCGGCGAAACCCTTGATCACGCCCCGCTCGCGCAGACGCCGCACCCGGTCTGAACAGGCCGAGGGCGAGATGTGGCACTGGGTGGCGAGATCCAGGTTGCTGATCCGCCCATCCCGCTGCAGCACCCGCAGCAATCGGCGGTCAGTGTCATCCAGCTGCACAGCCTCCGGCATCTTCTCCCCTTCGCATCCATCTGTACGGCCCATGGCGCATAGGTCCGCAGGACATCCGCAATCGTAAGAGTTACGCCGGACGATAGAAACTCAAATCCTTCAAGGCCCAAGCCATGACCTCCTGGACCGCTCTAGACGACCTCTCCGCAAAGTATCGGGACGAGACGGAGGCCGTGACCGCCCTGCTGGCGGCGCGCCCGCTGTCGGCCGATCAGCGCGCCGCCGTGCGCGCCCAGGCCGTCGATCTGGTGCGGACCGCCCGCAGATCGGCCAAACGGCAAGGCGTGGTCGAGAGCTTCCTGCAGGAGTTCAGCCTCAGCACCCGCGAAGGCCTGGCCCTGATGTGCCTGGCCGAAGCTCTGCTGCGCACGCCCGACGAAGACACCCGCGACCGATTGATCGCCGAGAAGATCGGCGGCGCCGATTGGGCCAGCCACCTTGGCCAATCCGACAGTCTGTTCGTCAACGCCTCGACCTGGGGCCTGATGCTGACCGGCAAGCTGGTCGAGGTCGACGACCAGGCTCGCAGCGACCCGCCCGGCTTCCTGCGCGGCCTGGTCGAACGGATCGGCGAACCGGTCGTGCGCAAGGCTGTCGCCCAGGCGATCGGCATCATGGGCGAGCAGTTCGTCCTTGGCCGCACCATCGCGAGCGCGCTGAAGCGTGCCGCCAAGGAGGGCCAGGTCTGCTCGTTCGACATGCTGGGCGAAGGCGCCCGGACGGCGGCCGACGCCGCCCGCTATGAACAGTCCTACGCCGACGCGCTGGAAGCGGTGGGCAAGGGCTCCAAGGGCGCAGGTCCGGAGGCCGGGCATGGGGTTTCGGTGAAGCTGTCGGCGCTCTGCCCGCGCTATGAGGCGACGCACGAGGCGCGGGTCTGGACCGAGCTCTATCCACGCATGAAACGCCTGGCGCTGATCGCCGCGCGCCACGACATCAATTTCACCATCGACGCCGAGGAAGCCGATCGGCTGACCCTCTCGCTCAAGCTGTTGGACCGCTTGGCGCGCGAGGCCGAGCTGGGCGACTGGAAGGGACTGGGCCTCGCGGTCCAAGCCTACCAGAAGCGCGGCGTTCTCGCCGTGGCCCGCGTCGCCGAGATCGCCAGAGGCAGCGGCCGCCGGCTGATGGTCCGGCTGGTGAAGGGCGCCTATTGGGACTCCGAGATCAAGCGCGCCCAGGTGAATGGCCGGCCCGACTATCCGGTGTTCACCACCAAGGCCGCGACCGACCTCTCCTATCTCGTCTGCGCGCGCGAACTGATCGCCGCCAGCCCCGCGATCTATGCCCAGTTCGCGACCCACAACGCCCACACCCTGGCGGCGGTCCACGCCATGGCCAAGCAAGCCGGCGTCAAGATCGAGTTCCAACGTCTGCACGGCATGGGCGAGGCGCTCTATCGCGCCGCCGACGACCTGCGGGCCGGCGCCATGGTGCGGACCTACGCCCCTGTCGGCGGCCATGAGGACCTGCTGCCCTATCTGGTGCGCCGCCTGCTCGAGAACGGCGCCAACACCTCCTTCGTCCACGCGCTGCTGGACGAGCGCGTCCCGGCCGAGGACGTGGTGGTCGACCCGATCACCGCCGTCGAAAAGGCCGGCGTCGGCCCCCACCCGAAGATCCCGCGCCCGGCCGACATCTACGGGGCCAAGCGCAAGAATTCGCTGGGCGTCGATCTCTCGGTTCCTGACGAGGCCGCGCGCCTGCACCATGCGGCTCGCGCCCTGCAGCCCCTGGCCTCCGGCCCCTTGATCAGCGGTGTCCTGCGCAAGGGCGGCGAGCTAGCTGAAGTGCAAAGCCCGTCTGAGCGAAGCAGCGTGATCGGTCACGTCGTGGAGGCCTCCAACGCCGATATCGACGCGGCCTTCGCCGCCGCTCGGGCGGCGCAACCGGCCTGGAACGCCATCGGCGGTTTCCGCCGCGCCGAGGTGCTTCGCGCCATGGGCGCGGCCCTGGAGGCCAACGCCGAGCGACTGATCGCCATCTGCGCCCGCGAGGCGGGCAAGACCCTGGCCGACGGCGTCGCCGAGGTCCGCGAGGCCGTCGACTTCTGCCGCTACTACGCTCACCTGGCCCAGACCAAGTTCGGCGCCGCCGAGATCCTCAAGGGTCCGGTCGGCGAGACCAACAGCCTGGAACTGCACGGCCGCGGCGTGTTTGTCTGCATCAGCCCCTGGAACTTCCCGCTGGCGATCTTCACGGGCCAGATCGCCGCGGCCCTGGCGGCCGGCAACGCCGTGGTGGCCAAGCCTGCCGAGCAGACGCCGTTGATCGCCGCCGAGGCTGTCGCCCTGTTCCACGAGGCCGGTCTCCCCCCCGCCCTCCTCGCCCTCACGCCCGGACGCGGCGAGAGCGTCGGCGCGGCCTTGACAGCCCATCCCGGCTGCGACGGCGTCGCCTTCACCGGCGGGACGGACACCGCGCGCAGGATCAACCAGGCCCTGGCCGCTCGCCCAGGCCCGATCATCCCGTTCATCGCCGAGACTGGCGGCCTGAACGGCATGTTCGTGGACACCACGGCGCTGAAGGAACAGGTGGTCGACGACGTCGTCCTCTCGGCCTTCGGCTCAGCGGGTCAGCGCTGCTCGGCGCTGAGGATCCTGTTCCTGCCCACCGACACCGCCGACATGCTCATCGAGTGCCTCATGGGCGCCATGGACGCCTTGGTCATCGGCGACCCGGCCGACCCAGCCACCGACGTCGGGCCGGTGATCGACGAGGAAGCCCACGGCGCGCTTTCCCGCCACCTGGCCCGCCTCAGGGTCGAGGCCAAGGTTCTGCACCAGTTGGAAGCGCCGGTAGGTGGGACCTTCTTCGGCCCGGTGCTCGCTGAAATCCCGGCCGCCGACTTCCTGGAGCGCGAGGTCTTCGGCCCGATCCTGCACGTAGTGCGCTACGATCCCGCCGATCTGGCCAAGGTCGCCGGGCAGTTGGCCGCGCTCGGCTACGGTCTGACCCTGGGGGTGCACTCGCGCATCGACGCCTTCGCCACGGAAGTCCGCGGCTTGGTCCCAGCTGGCAATGTCTATGTGAACCGCTCGATCATCGGCGCGGTTGTCGGCGTCCAGCCCTTCGGCGGAGAAGGCCTCTCGGGCACCGGGCCAAAGGCCGGCGGACCCAACGCCCTGTCACGCTATGCGATCGAACGCGCGGTCAGCGTGAACATCACCGCCCAGGGCGGCGACCCCGCGCTGTTGAACCTAAGCATGTAGGAAAGTCGGGGGCCCCGGAAACGGGGCTACTCGCGATGGTACCACCTCTCGGTTTCGAACCGAGGACCTCTAGATCCACAATCTGAGGCGGGGCCTTGTGTTTCAATCGGTTAGGTCGGATGAGTTGCAAAGCCGACGAGAGGAAGCCCCGTGACAGATTTTTCGATGGCCGCTGCGGGCCTAGCCAGCGCCTCTCACTCAAATACTATTGGCCAATGAAACCAGAAGCCGTCGCAGCCGCTTCCGCCGCCCTGACTAGGGCAAGGTCGGCCCTAGCGAGCATTGAGGCCTTCGGTCCAAGTCCCTCCCCACAACAAATGAGGGAGATCCTCAACCACTGGTCAGACCTGCTGACCTACGGGAACCGTGTTTTCGGTAAGCTGGAACAAGGCGCAAAGCGCACGTCCGCGGCTGATTGGTTCGCAGCGATTAAAGAAGAACGCCAGACAGATCCTCTTTTGAACTACCTGCACGAAGCTCGGAACGTCGACGACCACGGCATTGCACCCGTTGCCTCATCGGATCACGTGTTTCAGATCGCCGACTTGTCGGGAGGCCAAGCTGTAACAATGTTCAGCACGACGGGGAGAGCGGCGGACCTTCAGATGATGCCAGGCCCAAATGTGACCCGGGTGATCGCCTTGCTGCCGGTCAAGGTCCGCAACGCGATTCTCGAAGTTCCAAACTCCCATCGCGGCAAATCAATCGCGAACAGCACTCCCCTGAACTTCGCCGTCTTGTTCTTGCAACGCCTTGAGGAGGTGGTTGCTGAGGCACGGCAATGGTGTGATCTGGCGGCTACGCAAAGCCCCTGTAGCGACTGAGTGCGAGCCTGGTGTTTCCGCTCTTGCACTACGTCAGGCACGGAAGGTTGGCCCGCAGGCGGTCGCGTTAGCGATTTTGCCTTAGCCGCGCCCAAGCCATGTAGCGGACCGCGCACCAAAAAGCCCTCGGCGCGAGCCGAGGGCTTCGATGGTTCTAAACGATGCCGGCGTCAGGCCGGCTTCGGAAGTTCCACAATCTGAGGCGCAGCGTCGCGAATCAACAACTTAGGTCGCGCGACCTGCCAAATACCAAAGACGGAGGACAGTATCGGCCGCCTGAAGTTGGCAACGGGAAAGCCTCTTCGGTTGGCTGTCATCCTGCCGCACCTCAACGTCGAGGCGAGGTTCATTTGATCCGCCGAAACAGTGCGCCGACCTCGGGGTCCGGCTCGGTCACAATCCGCTCGTAAGGGGGGCCAGAGGCTTTAAACGCGATACGAACTTCTTTCTCAGCGGCGAACTCAGGTGCCTTCGCAAAGGCAGATGGTCCAAGGAGAAGTCCATTCTCTACTAGGCCTGACCGAGAAACGTATTGCATCATTCCGGCCCGGTAGTCGAAAAGACGATTTCGATGCTTGCTGAGCAGCAGTGCTCCAAGCTCCTGGATGTCAGAAACCTCATACAAAGCTTTCGGAACATCGGGGCTAGGATCAAAATAGTGGTTAGCCTCCGACATGCAGAAGCAATAAGTCGGCACTAGTCGCCCCCGAACCCGGTTCCCACTAACGCGGATCGTTGCATCTGTGCCGCTCACCTCCGCAACCGGCACGCCCCACACTCGCGCTATTGCGTCGTGATGTGCGGGGTTTTCGCTCGTTAGCGCCCCGCCCTGGCCGATATGAGCACGACCCTCGCCGCCATCCGCCCGGCCATTTTCAAGTGCTTGATAATCCTCATAGCGCCCAAGGACCAAGACCCCGCTTTCAAATGACCGCGCGTGAACCTCGTCAATCATCTTCCAGGCGGTGCCGACGGCAGGCGAAATTCGAGCCGTAGCGAACCGCCCATCAGGCGTCGTGCCGGTGGCGACGCCTCCATTGCGGCCCAGCTCATGCTTGTTGGCCGCAGCGTTACGGCGCGCGTCTTCAAGTGCCCGGCCGAGGGCGGTTGCCGTCAGCCACGGCGGCCTCTTACCCGATCCTGTTTGCACGAGGCGCGCTCATTCTTTCCTCTGTTGGGAAAGCCACTCCCCCACTCGAGGCGCATGGGGCCTAAACGAGGCCGGAGCCGGAGGTGCGTTCTTCTTGCCCTTTCCTTTCGGAAGATGGGTGACGGTCGCCCCACTTTTGCACAGTCCCGAAGGTGCGCGGCGGCCCGCCCGACCGATAACAAACTCCTGCCCAGAGACGAGGACGAGATATTCGACCTTATCCATCTCGGCCCCCGAGATCTCAGTCCGCACTCCACTCGGATGATCAACCCAAAGAGGCCCGCCCTCGATGGCTCTGAATCTGTAGCCAGCGTACGAGATGTCCATACGTTCGATTGTGAAACCCGAACCCGGATCGGTTCGCATTTGAAATACGATCTGGCCCGGCCCACTACGAATTCGAAGCAGGTTACCGCGCACTTCGACGTCCCAATTGCGGGGATGCGACCTTATCTCATTGTCGATAATGGAAAGGATCGGATAACCGTGCGCATCCCAGAAAATGGCGCTGATCCGGTAGGGCGCGCCTGGCGCCTCCGGCTCCCGGATCCAGATAATCGGCCGGTCCTGAACCTGTAGAATTGTATCTACGTTCGTGCCGGTCACGCCTCCCACTGTGATAACGGGATGTTCAAGCCCTGGATCAAATGACTCAAAGGCAAATCCTTGCTCAAGCGCTTTGGGCGCGAGAGCCGCTCTGCGAATTTGCTCAACTGAGATCGACCTCCGCTTGCCGCGATGGTGATTTGGACAAAGGAGCACAATCCCCTCAGCACGGTGCTCGATAGCGTCCTTGAACTCAGGATCAATGTGTTCGTAGTCGTAAATTGCTGATCCACAAATTATGCACCCGAAACCGTCACGGTTGCGCACGGCCTGCTTTACATCTGGCGGAATATCGCGGGACAGCCCGTGTTTATTTATCTTCGCCACATTTGCGCTTTCGACTGAGTTCAGAGCTTCTACACCACTACTGATAGCGACCTAAAATCGCCGCTGCCAGATGGTTGGTAAGAAGCCCGGTCCCATTCGAAGTTGGCCAGCGCCATGGCGGGCACGGATAGGCCACAGCGAACCCGGTTCGCCACATTGCCCTTGACTCCGATGTTCCATTTTTGTTCACGTTTGGCGCATAAAGTCGTCGAACGTGATCCCCTTCCCGCCCCGGCCTAAGCCGGCCCGATCGGTCCCCATTCTTGGGATCGTCAGCGCGGATGGTCGGATCGTGCTCGCGCCAACGCTGACACGGAGGAATGCCCCATGACCAATAGTCCACGCGAGGGCGTGGACGACGCCTCAGGCACTCCCGTCTACGTCTATGCGCGGAAATTTGCCCCACCGGCGTAGGCGGGAGAAGCAGGGCCCACGCCGCCCGCGCGAGCTACTTCCGTCCTTGAGCGAGTTCGCTACTGTTTCGACCGGGGGACCGCAGAAATGCAATTCAAGCACGGCGGCGGCGGAAGCCGTCCGAAACCAAACATCTCCGCCATCGCAGCAGGTGTCGCGGCAGTTTTGGCGGTTATCATCTCAGTTCCGGCCGCGATATATGCCGGATACCAGGTTTCGGCGATCAAGGCGGAAGGGACGCGTGCAGATCTCATTCTGAAGAACGCTCAACTGCAACTGAGTGAAGCCCGACGCCTTGCGGACGCAGTTGGGGCAACAGCCCAAGAGACCCAACGACTTGCGGACGCGGCCGAGGCGCAGCGCGAGGACGTGAAGCGGGCAGCCAGCGCGACCGAAGAACAATCAGCCGCGCTCAGAGAGGCTCAGCGGCCCAAACTCGCGGTGTCAGGATACTCAATTAGGGATTTCGAAGCCGGGTCGGCACCAACCGTTAGCCTATACTTGGCCAACCTCGGGACCTCCGCAGCCAACAACGTACGCTTCTATCCGCGCGCGGAAATATTGCCGAAAGGCACTCAGCCTCGTGTTGTATCGTGCTCGAAGGATACAAACCAAAACGTGTATAGCGTGGCCAAGGAAACGCAACTTTGGTATACAGATTCAAACAAACTAGCAGAGACGCAAATCTCTAGCGTCCTCGGCGGAACCCACACCTACGTTATATTCGGCAGCATCTGCTATTCCGACCACCAGGGCCAAATTCGGCGCATAGCATTCTGCACGACACACGACGGAAAGTCCCTGAACGCCTGTCGCAGCGGTAACTTTAGCGACTGAGAGTCGGACATATATGTCCGATCACGCTTGACGATCGGACATATATGTCCGATAACTCAACTCATGAACCGCGACCAATTCCTCCGCGCCCTCCGCACCTACTGCAAGGCCAATGACCTTGACGCCCCGCGTTACGATGCGGCGCACGGCAAGGGCGGCCACGGCCGGATTTACGTCGGTCAAAAATTCACGACCATCAGGTCTGGCGAAATCGGCAAGGGCCTCCACAAGGCCATGCTCGATCAGCTAGGCCTACCAAAGGACGCCTTCTAGGCGTCCTGGCGTTATTGAGCTGAAGGGATAACCAGCATGACCCCGATTACCTATCCGGCCCGGATCGAAGAGGTCGAGCCCGGCGAATTCCTCGTCACGTTCACGGACGTGCCCGAGGCCCTAACCTCCGGCGCGACCTATGCCGAGGCGATCGGTGAGGCGGCGGACGCCCTCGCCGTCGCCATGGAGGGCTATATTCTCGAAGGCCGCGAGGCGCCGCGCCCCCGGCCGATCGAGGCGGGCGAGGTCGAGATCGGCCTGTCGCCGGCGATCGCGGCGCGCTTCCTCCTGGTGTCGGCCATGCGCGACCAGGCGCTTAGCAAGGTCGCCCTGGCCGAGTTGATGCACCGCGACGAGAAAGTCGTTCGCCGTATCCTGTCCGGTAAGAACGCCAGCCTCGACCTAACGCTCGAGGCCCTCGGCGCGGTCGGCATTCGACCGACGCTCGCGGCCTGAACGCAAAACACCCCGGCGTAAGCCGGGGTGCAACACCACTTTCGTTCACCAACCCCGCAAGAGCTCGATCCACAAAGGAAGGATTGAGAGCAGCGGAATTAGTGCAGCCCAAACATTGAATTTGTTTCTTTTTTTCATCGCCGGACCCCGCTTGTTCGACGAGACTATGAAACCTCCAATTAGAAACACGCTTAATGCTGGTAGTTAATTTTTCCCGAACACACCTTTTCTAAACTCTTGCTGGTGGGCGGCGCGGCTCCCGTTGAGGCGGACCGCACGATAGGCGGCCCAACGTACCAGCAAAGGCGTCCCCTCGGTTTCCATCGCCATTAGGAAGTAGGCGTCGGTCTCCAACTTGGTGAAGCGCAGGTCCTCGCGAAGCATGTCGTGGACTGCGCTCGACTTCACCATTCGGGCGAGAGGCAGAAATGCGAGAAGGGCTGGCGGCGCGCTTGGGCCAGTCGGCTTCGCGCTCTTCAGCTTCGAGTTCGGCAAGACCGAGGGCGGACGCGTGAACTACATCTCGAACGGCGGGCGCGAAGACATGATCGCCGCCGTGAAGGAGTGGCTGGCGAGGGCTGAAGACCGCATGGCTGACGTGCCGAGGACCCGGCAATGATCGCCGCCCGCATCGCCAACGCCACGCGCCGCCTGGGCGAGCCGGCAGGCTGGGACGAGGCCCGTGACGGCGCCTGTGACGGCCTCGACGTTCTCATCCTGGGCGACACCTTCACGTCCTGTTGGGAGCCCACACCCGACGAGCTGGCGCGCCTCCTCTCCAGCGGCAAGGTCTACCTCACCTGCGTCGGCGGACAACCGCCGGTGGCCCTTCAAGTCGGAGAGCCCCATGACCTCTGAGACAGACGCTCTGCGCCTCGCGATCAGCCACATCGAGCACATGGCCGCGTGGATCGGCAGCACCAACCGAGGTGAGGCAAAGGGCCTCTACTCGTTCGAGGCTTTGGGCGAAGACATGCCCGGCATCAGGGACGCCCTATCCCAAACCCTAGCGCCAGCAGCCGAGCCGGCGGCCTATCTGGCAACAGATTATCGTGGCTTGGTCTGGGTCGTGTCCGCCCCCGAGACCATTGCGCTTGCGAGGAACGCTGGCTTCGAACTTCAGCAGTTCAATGTCTCCCAACAGACGGCCGTTATCAGCCGCGAAGAGCTGATCGAGATCGTCATGCGCGAGACGACCGACCTCCTCACCGAGGACGGCCTTCCGACTGGCCGACCGAACATCCTTATCCAGGGCTGCAAGTTCGTCAGGGGGCATGCGCGCGGATACGAGAAGCCTGTGGAAGCGGCGCACGCCTTCGCAGGGTTCATTGCCGACGCCATCCGCGCCAAGCAGATTGGACACCGCGCCTAGCTATGTCCCGCGCAGCGCCCCCTCCTATCGTCATGCCGGCATGGCCTGCCCTGCTGACGACGAAACTCGCCTGCGCCTACACGACGCTCTCTGAGGCTAGCTTCCGCGCCGTCGTCAAGCTGAAGGGCCTGGAGCCGCGCGACGTGGCCGGCTTGGCCGTGACACGCTGGCGCCGCGCGGATCTGGACGCCCTCATTGACAGCCTCCCCGCACGCGGCGCTGAAATGCCCGCTGACGCGCCGCCGGAGACCGCTCCGGTCGATCCTACAGCGGGTGAGACGGCGCGCCCGTGGTTGAGGGCCGCATGAAGAACGTCAATCGGGTGGTCGGCCGCGACGGTGTCGAGCGCCTGTATTTCCGCAAGGCCGGGTTCCCGAGCATTCCCCTGACTTCGCCGCGGCCCGAGACGGGCCAGGAGGCGGGCTCAGCGCTGGCTCAGGAGGTCGCCCGCATCCTTGGGGCGGCGACCGCCAAACCGGCCCCCAGCACCCTCAGAGCCGCCCTTCGCGCCTACGAACTCGAAAGCGCCGACTTCAAGACCCTCGCCGAGTCCACCAAGAAGTCCTATCGCGGCCTGATGAAGGAGCTGGACGAGGATCTGGGCGACCTTCACCTCTCAGCCTTCAAACCGGCCTACCTGCTGGAGCTGCGGAACGAGTGGGCCAAACGCGGCCACCGCGTCCCGTCGCTGCTGCTCGGCGTCATGCGCAACGCCCTCCTGCCCCACATCATCGCTGGCAAGCATTTCGAGGGCGGCGCCCCCTTCGCCATGATCCCCGGCGTCCGCCGGCCGCACGACATGGGCGAGCCCCACGTCATCTGGCCTGAGGCGGTCGTGCACCTGGTGATCGAAGCGGCCGTGCGTCAGGGCAAAATTGGCCTCGCGCGTGGCGTGGCGATCGGGCGGTACGCCGGCGCCCGGCGTGGCGACATCGTCAAGCTGACGAAGGCCGCCCGCGTCACCGGCCGCTTCACCTGGCGCTCAGGCAAGCGCAACGTCCTGGTCAACATGCCTGAAGATCCGCAGCTCAAGGCCGTGCTCGACGGCACGCCCAAGGCCCCGGACTCGCTGGTGCTGGCCTACAACCTCTCAGGCGTGGCCTACACCGAGAGCGGCTTCCACCAGGAGCTGGTGAAGATCGTCGCGGAGCTGTTCAAGGCGGAGAAGATCGACAGCCCCGACTACACCGCCCACGGCCTGCGCCACACATTCGGCGTTGAAGGCGCCCTAGCGGGTTGGACGGACGCTGTCGGCATGGCGATGATGGGACATTCGAGCCCTGCGAGCTTTGCGACTTACCGCCGCCAGGCCGACCGAATCCGCATGTCGGACGGCGCCGCCGCCATGGTTCTGAAGCTGCGGGAACGGACCTCGAACGAGGACCTGCAAAACATCTGCAAAACTGGCGTCGTCAAGCAAGCTAAGGCGAGACGACGAACCCTTACGAAATAAGGGGAAACGCGATGGTACCACCTCTCGGTTTCGAACCGAGGACCTCTAGATCCACAATCTAGCGCTCTAACCAGCTGAGCTAAGGCGGCTCATCGCGAGGCGTTCTTCTAGTCGCGGTCGGCGGACCAATCAAGCGCTGCTGACTGCGACCAAGTGATCTTTCCAAGAAAAATCACCGCGCACGAAAAAGCCCCGGAGGTTCGCACCGCCGGGGCTCATTCTTGTGGTCGACGCTATCGGCTCGGAAGCCGTTAGCCCTTCGGAAGCACGAAGCGGATCGGGATCCGCACGGTGCCGCCTTCGACGGGCGCGCCGTCCTGGGTCTTCGGACGCATACGGAAGAGCTTGCTCAACCGCAGGGCCGCCGACCCAAAGTCTTGGTCCGCGGGTTCCTCGGACTGCACGTCGCAGTTTTCGAGGCTTCCCTTCGCCGTCACTGAACAGCTGAGCGTAGCTCGGCCTTCAATGCTCATCCGCATCGCGCGATCCGGATAGTACCGCGCGATGTCCTCGCCTGACGGTCGACGAGCCCAATCAGGGTTCGTGATGACCGACGGACGCGGAGGAGCCGGAGGCGCAGCCTTCGGCGGTTCCGGCGTCTCGATCCGCTTCTCAACCGGCGGAACCGGCAGAGGGGGGATCGTCGGCATATCAGCCGGCACGTTCACCGGAGGCCGCGGTTGCAGCTTCGGCGGCGGCGGCGGAGGCGTGTTCGGCGGCGGAGGCGGGGGCGGCGGAGGCGGAGGCGGAGCGGGCTTGATAATAGCCACGTCCGTCACGTCATCCGAGTACTCCTTGTACGTCGGCTCGAACTTGGACTTGTACAGATAGTAACCAAGAGCGGCGTGCACGACGAAGGAGCCGACGATGGCGACAGTGACGCCAACATTGCGCTTCTTCTTCGGTTCGTCAAAGACGCTCCGCTCGTGGTGCTCTTCCTGGGTAGTGTCGGTGGTTTCAGCCATTCGTCACCCCCCTAGTTCTTGTCTTCGCCGATGAGGGCCACGCTGTAGAAACCGTTGTCCTGAAGCATGTTCATCACACCCATGAAGTCCCCGTAGAGGACGTCCTTGTCGGCGCGAATGAAGATGCGTTCTTTCTCCGGATTACGTTGCCCGATCGTGCTGCGCAGGTTTTCACCGAGATCAGCGATGTCCGTGGGGGTGTCACCAAGATAGATGCTGCCGCCCGATTGGATGCTGATGTAGACCGGCTTAGGAGGGTTCGTTGAGGGCTTAGCGACTGCGGGTGGAAGAGCAACTTGCACAGTCACGGCGGCCATTGGCGCCGCGACCATGAAGATGATCAGGAGGACCAACATAACGTCCACGAAGGGCGTAACGTTGATTTCGCTGTTCGCGTCTACCGCATACCGGCCACCCCCAGAACCTGAGAGTTTGGCTCCCATGTCGGTTAGGCCCCTTTGTCGAGCTGCCGGGAAATGGCGTTCATCAGTTCAGCAACGAAGCCTTCCGTACGCGCGCCGTAAGCGGAGATGCGGGTCTGGAAGTAGTTGTAGAAGATAACCGCGGGGATAGCGGCGAACAGACCGATACCGGTGGCGAGAAGCGCTTCGGCGATGCCGGGGGCGACGACGGCCAGGTTGGTCGTGTTGGTGTTCGCGATGCCGATGAAGGAGTTCATGATCCCGTAAACGGTACCGAACAGACCGATGAACGGACCGGACGAACCGACGGAGGCCAGGAACTGCATGCCGCTGGACAGACGCTTGCCGAGGTTGGCCTGAACCGCACCAACGGCCATTTCAGCCCGGTGCAGCGTGGTTTCACGGTGAGCGCCGTTAACGGCGAGGCCCGCTTGACGCGACAGTTCGACTTCTTGGGTCGCCGCGGCGGCCATATCGGCCAGCGGGTTACCTTCGAATTCGTCCGAAAGCGCAATACGGCCCATGTCGTTGACCGACTTGGCCCCACGGAAAGCTTCGACGAAGCGGTCCGAGGATTTGTTCAGCGAGCCGAATTCGACAAGCTTGGTGACCAGCAGGGTCCAGGAGAGGATCGAAGCCAGGACCAGGCCGATCATGACGACCTTAACGACCGGTTGGGCGTCGAGGAACATCTGGATGACGGTCAGCTGACCGGCATGTTCAATGGTCGCCGGGGCGACGTCGGCCGCGGGAGCGGCGGCGTCGGCGGCAGGAGCAGCGGCGGTGGCCGCGGCGTCAGCAGCCGGAGCGGCCGCTGCAGCGTCGGCGGCGGCCGGAGCGGCCGGAGCGGCGGCTTCCTGCGCGAACGCCGGCGCGCTCGTCATCAGCGCAACAGCGCCAAGGAGAGCGATGAAAGGGATCTTTCGTTTGTTGTCGAGCATCTGTCGCCAGTTCCTGATTGGTCTAGCACGTTTGGACCGAAGGGTCGTCGCGCGAGAGCGTCTCCCACCCTAACTAAACAAGCCCGTCGCCCTGCCCGGTTTTCACCGTCCAAGACGCGAGAGCCGCTTTCGCTGCGCCCGACCCTTGCGCCTACTTCCACATACGTGAAACCGGGCGTTCGGAGACGGGTGCGAATTCGTTCTTCCCGGGGGAAGTTCGAAATCTTACCGCTATGTTAGACGTGCGGCAGGGGTCCTTTGGCAACCCCTTTTCCAAGCGTCAAGAGGGCATACTTTTGCCCCCGACCTCAGGAAAGGGTCAGGCGCCCACGTAATGCTGCGGTGCACAACGCGCAGTCCAAGTAATCTCGGTCGAAATTCTACTTTTGGAGGAATTATTCTGCTGCGGCGCAGCAATTATGACGGAACGCGGGTCTCGAAATAACCGCCCCCGGCGCGTCGATTTGGCGCCCCGCCGCCTCGTTTTCAGTCATGTGGCGCCGATGTCCGGGACATGGGATTCCCGGGTGCCCGAGTCAATCAACGTTCGGCGACGCTCGCCCGAAGAAGTCCCAGGCGTGTCCTGGGCGCCATGGCGCAGTTTGCTGCCTTTGCCCCCCGAAGGCGCCGGCAGGCCAATACCGGAGACCAGAATGAGCACCGAGAAGGAAAAGATGCTGGCCGCCAGCAAGTCCTCGTTCCCGGCCGTCGCCGACGCCCGGACACAGCTGCTGATCCTGGGCAGCCTGCCGGGCGAGATCTCGCTGGCCCATGCGCAATATTACGCCAACCCTCGCAACCAGTTCTGGCGGTTGATGGAAGCCGTGACCGGGCGAACGCTGGTGAGCGCCGCCTATAAGAGCAGGCTCGAGACATTGCTCAGCGCCGGCGTCGGGGTGTGGGACGTGATTGCCTCGGCCGAACGGGTCGGGAGCCTGGACACCAATATCCGCAATCACCAGCCCAATACGCTGGGCGCGTTCGCCGCCGGCCTTCCGTCGCTAAAGGCCATCGCCTTCAACGGCGGCAAGGCGGCCGGCATCGGCCGCAAGCAACTGGCCGCCGACGCCGGCTATGAACTGATCACCCTGCCCTCCAGCAGCCCGGCCCACGCCGTCCCGTTCGAGCGCAAGCTGGAACAATGGCGAGCGCTCAGCGCGTTCGTTTGCGCGACGTCGTAACCGGCGTGCGCGGACGGCGGCCTAGCGAGCTATTTGAGGGGAAAAGGAAGTGGTGCCTGGGGGCGGGTTCGAACCACCGACACGTGGATTTTCAATCCACTGCTCTACCAACTGAGCTACCCAGGCCAAGAGCCGGTCCGATCAACGATCGAGCGGCTCTGGATCTTTAGAACGCCGCGTTCTGGAGGAAAACGGCGAGCCCGCCTGCGCGGGAGCCGCGTCTATAGAAGAGGTGTTCGCCCCTGTCCAGCGGCTCTTCAGTCTTCTGAATCTTCGTCGTCCGGACGGCTGTCGTCATCGACCACTGGGATGGCGTAGCGGTTGCTCAGCCAGCGCTGCAAGTCCACGTCCGCGCAGCGTTTGGAGCAGAACGGGCGGTATTCCGGGATCGAGGGCTTTTTGCAGACCGGGCACGGGGCGCTCATGACGCACGCACATCGAAGCGTTCGCGGGGCGAGGCGGGTTCGGGGCGAATCGTGAAGCGGGCGCCGATCTTGGCGGCCAGCTTCTCGGCCAGCGGCTTGGCGGCCTGCGCGACGGCGGGGGCGCAGACGGCGGTCAGGCGCGCGCCGGGCTGGGCGGCGCCCTCGTTCTCGATGGCGCGGATCAGGCGCAGGGCCAGCGTCAGGTTCGACAAGGCGCCGTTGGCGTCGCAGAGGGTCTCGGCCAGCGGCGGCGCGCGGCGCGGGATGGTCATCTCCATGGTGCCGAACCGGCCGACCGGCCCGATGGCGACACCGGGATTGTCCGGCGAGAACGCGGCCCGAGCGGCGGTCAGCAGCGCATTGCCGTCGTGGCCGCGCCCGACCAGGTCGATGACCACGATCCCGCCCAGGCTCTTGAGCCGCAGCAGGCGGCCGGCGGCGGCCAGGGCCGCCAGATTCGCCGCGCGGGTGACGCGCTTGACGTCATTGCCCTTGCGCTCGCCGATATCGACGTCGATGGCGACCAAAGCGCGGGTCGGCTCGATGGCCAGGTTTCCGCCGCCGGGCAGCGGATGAATGATGTCGAGCGCCTCGGCCTCGGCCTCGTCGGCGACCTGGCGGGCCTCGCGGCCTTCGATGATCTCCACGCCGCGCGCGAAGCTCACCAGTTGCTCGGCCATGGACGGTGGCGCGGCCAGCAGGCGCGGCGCGCCCTGGGCGGGGCCGATCACGCGAACGGTGGCCAGCTTTCCGACCCGCGGCTCGGTGCGGATCTCGACCTCCAGCGATTGGCCTTCGACCGGCCGGGCGTCAGGCTTGAACGAGAACAGCGCCTCGACGCCGCCGAGATCGATAAAGGCCGAGGCGAAGGCCGGCTCGACCTTGCGCACCCGGCCGATGTGACGCGCGCCCAGGCGGGTGGCCTGATCATCGCCGTCGCGCTCGATCAGCAGGCGTTCGGGCCGGCCGTCCAGCAGGACAACGCCGCGCGTCTCGCCGATGCCGCGATCCAGGAAGAGGCTGCGCTCGCTCATGTGCGGACAAACCCCAGACCGGTGAGAAGGTTCATTGTTTCATAGAGCGGCAGGCCGACCACCGCCGGATAGGAGCCCTGGATCGACATGACGAAGGCGCCGGCCTTGCCCTGGATGGCGTAGCCGCCGGCCTTGCCGACCCCCTCCCCGTCCTGGAGATAAGCGTCGATCTCGGCGGGCGTCAGGCGCTTGAAGTGCAGCCGGGTCTCGACCAACCGCTTCACCGCGCGGCCGTCAGGCGCGACCGCGGCGATCGCGGTCATCACCTTGTGCGCGCGGCCGGAGAGCAGCTCCAGGCACTTGCGACCTTCGGCCTGCGTCTCGACCTTGGGCAGGATCCGCGTGCCGACGACCACGATCGTATCAGCGGCCAGCACATAGGCGTCGGCATGCAAGGCCGCGACCTTCGCGGCCTTGGCCACCGCCAGGCGCAGAGCCGTCTGGCGCGGGGTCTCGGTCCTCAGGGGCGTTTCGTCGATCTCGGCGGCTGCAACCACGTCAGGCGTCAGGCCGACCTGACGCAGGAGATCCATCCGCCTGGGACTTGCGGAAGCCAGCACCAGGCGCTGAGATGTCATATTTGGCAAAAGGCCTCTAGCGAACTCGGAAGGTGATACGGCCCTTGGAGAGGTCGTAGGGAGTCATCTCGACCACGACCTTGTCGCCGGCCGAAACGCGGATGCGGTTCTTACGCATCTTGCCGGCCGTATGGCAGATTATCTCGTGGTCGTTCTCGAGTTTCACTCGAAACATGGCGTTGGGCAGGACTTCACTGACCGTACCGGGAAATTCCAGCAGCTCTTCTTTCGCCATGCAAGCTCCAACAGGTGGCGTTCAAAGGAAACGGCCAACGAAGTGAGTCGCGACGCGAGCCGGGGCTACAGATGTAGCGCTAAGCGCTTTACGCGCTCAAATCTCCAATAGCTAGCGGGGGAAGCGCTCGGCGATCCGTTGCGCCAAGCTGTCGCGGACCTCGCGATAAGCCGCCATTCGGGCCTCGCGCGAGCCGTCCGTCAGGGTCGGATCGAAGGTCGGCCAGTACTCGATTTCGGCCGAGCGCCCGCGGGTCATCTCGACCGCCCGGTGCTGCGCCTCAGGGGTCAGTGAAATGACCAGATCGAAGGATGCGTCCTCCAGGTCATCGAAGGTCTTGGGCGCATGGCTTTCGAGGTCGCAGGAGATCTCGGCCATCACCGAGCGTACGAAGGGGTCGGCGCCGGCGCCCGCGTCGCCCGCCTCGCGTTTCAGGCCGCAGCTGTCGACATAGACCCAATTGCCCAGGGCGCGCTTCATCAGCGCCTCGGCCATGGGCGAACGCACGCGGTTGAAGTTGCAGGCGAAGAGCACCGCGCCCGGCAACGGCGGCCGCGAGGCGTCAGCCGGCATCGGCCCCTAGCCTCGCCAATGCAGGGCGCAGATCAGAGTGAACAGCCGCCGCGAGGTGTCGAGATTGGTCTCGATCTTGCCCTGCAGACGGGTCCGCAGCAGGTCGGACGCCTCGTTGTGCAGACCGCGCCGCCCCATGTCCAAGGCCTCGATCTGCTGGGGCGTGGAGTTGCGGATGGCCTGGTAGTAGCTCTCGCAGATCAGGAAGTAGTCCTTGATCAGCATCCGGAACGGCGACAGCGACAGGATGTGGCGCTTCTCGTACTCCGGCCCACGGACGTCGAGCACCAGCCGGTTCTCCAGCAGGCCCATGCGCAGGTCATAGGGTCCCGCCTCCGCCCCCTCGGGGAAGAAGAAGTTCTCCTCCAGCAGATCGAAGATCGCGATCTGCCGCTCCTGCTCCTGGTCACGCGAGACCGCGGCGAGGGAATCCTCGTCGATCTCCACGGACTGCAGGCGGTGCTTGGTGCGGTCTTCGTCGGCCATGGCTCAATGGGTGAGGGCTTGCCTGGAGCTTTATTGCAAAGCACCCCCTAACGTCATCCTGCCACATGCGATCTTCGCCGCTACGCACAAGAAAAAGCGCCCGGCGTGGCCCGCCGGACGCTTTTACCTTCTCTCGCTCGTCATGGCCGGCCTTGCGCCGGCCCTCGGAGCTTGCTCACTCAGTAGCGATAGTTCGCATTCTGGTAGCCGGCGGGCTGAACATAGGCGCCGTGGACGTAGCCGACCCCGACGCCGCCCTGCCCCACCAGGATCCACTCGGTGCCGCGGACGCGGGCCATGGCCTGGAAGGTCTGGCCGGCCCGCAGGCTGCCGACCCGCGCCGCCGAGGTGGTGGGCGCCGCCCGCAGGTTCAGCGTCGAGTTAGCGACGAAGGACCCGTTGTCGCGGACGAAGGAGGCCGGCGACAGGTTACCGTTCAGACGATAGCCGTTCTGCATGTAGGTCGTCGGGCGGTATTCCTGTTGCTGCTGGCCGCCGTAGTAGGCGTTCTGGTTCGCCGCATCGCGCTGCATCTTGCAGCCGACCCAGGAGCCAGTGGCCGCGCCGGCCACCGCGCCGATGGCGGTGCCTGTGCCGCGGTCGTTCTTGGCCAGGTTCGAACCGGCCGCCGCGCCGACCAGGGCGCCGATCAACGCGCCGCCCATCTGCTTGCCGCCAGGGGCGTCGCAGCTGACGATCGAGCCGGGGCCGCCGCCGGTGGGCGCGCGGTACTGCTGGGCGTTGGCCGTACTCACGGCGCCGATCGCCAGAGCGCCGGTCAGGGTCGCCACGGCCGCGCCGCGCATCATTTTCGAAATCTTCAGAGTGCGCATAGCCAGGTCTCCGTCCTTGATAGGGTTCTGCCTAGAGCCTTCCGGCCCCGATGACGAACACCCTAGCGAGCGCTTCCTGAACGGCCTCCGAGACGAAACTGACAGGAACTGTTCAGCTTCGTTGACAGTCGATTCCCCTCCCTCGGGAGAGGTTAGGTGAGGGGGCGGCGCGCAGCGGCGCTCTGCTAACGTCAGCCAAGGCCCCGCACCCGGCCTCTCCCCGGCGCGGCGGGGAGAGGAGAAGAGTGCTCAGCCCTGCTTGGTCAGGCGGATCGCGGCCGAGCGCGCGTGGGCCGGGAGCCCTTCGGCGTCGGCGAGCGCGACGGTGTGCGGTCCCAGGATCGCGAACGACGTCTCGTCGCACTTCACGATCGAGGTGCGCTTGATGAAGTCGTAAAGCGACAGCCCCGAGGAGAACCGCGCAGCGCGGCTGGTCGGCAGGACGTGGTTGGAGCCGGCCACATAGTCGCCGATGGCTTCGGGCGTCAGCCGGCCTAGGAAGATCGCGCCGGCGTGGCGCACCTGGTCGGCCAAGCGCTCGGGATCGTCGAGCGCGAACTCGACGTGCTCGGGCGCGATGTAGTTGACTAGGCGCGGGGCCTCGTCCAGCGGCGCGATGATGATCGCGCCGTGATCGCGCCAGGAGGCGGCGGCGTCCTCGCCGGTGCTGAGCACCTTCAATTGTTCCTCGATCTGGGCGGCGACGGCCTCGCCGAACGCCTCGTCGTCGGTGATCAGGATCGATTGGGCGGCGGGGTCGTGTTCGGCCTGGGACAGCAGGTCGGCTGCGATCCAGTCGGGACGGTTGGCGGCGTCGGCCACCACCACGATCTCCGAGGGGCCGGCCAGGGCGTCGATGCCCACCGTGCCGTAGACCCGGCGCTTGGCGGCGGTGACATAGGCGTTGCCGGGGCCGACGATCTTGTCGACCGGTTTGATGGGACCGGCGCCATAGGCGAGCGCGGCCACGGCCTGAGCCCCGCCGACCCGCCAGATCTCGGTGACGCCGGCTTCCTTGGCGGCGGCCAGAACCGCCGGCTGCAGACGTCCGGGCGGGGTGACCATGGCGATGCGTTCGACCCCCGCGGCGGCGGCGGGCACCGCGTTCATCAGCACGGTCGAGGGATAGGCGGCGCGGCCGCCCGGCACATAGACGCCGACCGCTTCGATCGCGGTCCAGCGCCAGCCCAGCTCGACCCCGGCCTCGTCGGTGAAGGCCATGTCGGCGGGACGCTGACGTTCGTGGTAGGCGCGGATACGCTTGGCGGCGAAGGCGATGGCCTCGCGAACCTCGGGCGAGCACTCAGCCGCGCCGGCCTCGATCTCTTCGGCCGTGACCCGGATGTTGCTCTCATCCACCTCGGCGCGGTCGAACTGCCGCCCGAAGCGCAGCACGGCGTCCAGCCCTTCGGCGCGCACGGCGGCCAGGACGTCACGGACGGCGGTGTCGACTTCCTCGGGCGTCTCGCGGCGCTCATCGATGAACGCGGCGAAGGCGGCCTCGAAGCCGGGATCGGAGAAACGGAAGCGGCGCATGGCGCGCTGTTTAGCGGCCGGCGCCTTGCCGCGCTAGGGCCGCAACAGATGCGATTGCGGCCTTCCCTCTCCCACGCTCGTCATGGCCGGCCTCCGTGCCGGCCATCCATAGACGCCGCCCCAAGAGATTAACCCGGACGGCTCGTGTGTATGGATCACCGGGACCAGCCCGGTGATGACGATCTGAAATGAGCCGCCTCAGACCTGGTGCGCGGGCGTCCGGGGTGTCGGCCAGGGGGCGCTGACGTCGGCCAGCACCACGTCGAGGCACTCGACCTGCGCCCGCAGGTCGCCGCCGCCGGCGAAGGTGAAGACCACCGCGCCGCCGGGCGCCTCGCCCGGTTCGAAGCCGATGCTCAGCAGTTCCACCACCGCGTCCTTGGCCCCGCGCCGCAGTTTGCGCGCCTGGACCTTGAGCACCGAGCCGAGCTGGATGGCCGAGCGCACCCGCTCGCCCCCCTTGCCTTCCCAGCGATAGCGGTTGAGCGCCAGGGTCAGCTGGCGGGTCGTCGGCTCGTAGGAGATGTCGCCGATCTTGCCGACCGCATCCTGCAGGGCGGCGGCGATCACGGCGAGGTCGTCGGCGTCTTCCGCCAGGAGGCGCAGGCCAGCAGTCTCTGTCATCTCAATCCTCGGGCTCGCCGGTTCCGGCGATGCGGCGGACATTGGCGCCACAGGCGCTGAGCTTCTCTTCCAACCGTTCGAAGCCGCGGTCCAGATGATAGACGCGGCTGACCACCGTCTCGCCGCGCGCGGCCAGGGCCGCGATCACCAGACTGACCGAGGCCCGCAGGTCGGTGGCCATCACCTGGGCGCCCTCCAGCGTTTCGACGCCGCGAACCCGCGCCTCGCCGCCTGACACCACAATGTCGGCGCCCAGACGGGCCAGCTCAGGCGCGTGCATGAAGCGGTTCTCGAAGATGGTCTCCTTGATCACGCTCTCGCCGTCGGCCAGCGTCATCAGGGCCATGAACTGCGCCTGCAGGTCGGTGGCGAAGCCCGGGTAGGGATCGGTCTCGACCTCCACCGCCTTCAGCCGCGCGCCGTTGCGCTTGATAGTCATGCCGTCGTTGTGGCGGATCACCTCGACGCCGGCCTCGACCATCTTGTCCAGCAGGGTGTCGATGAAGTCGCTGCGGGTCCTGGTCAGGCGCACCTCGCCGCCGGCCATGGCGGCCGCCAGCGCGAAGGTCCCGGTCTCGATCCGGTCGGGAATCACCGAATGGGTCGCGCCGTTCAGGTGATCGACGCCCTGGATGCGGATGACGGAGGTCCCCGCCCCCGACACCTGTGCCCCCATCTTGTTCAAGCAATCGGCCAGGTCGCCCAATTCAGGCTCGCGGGCCGCGTTCCTCAACACCGTCTCGCCCTTGGCCAGCACGGCCGCCAGCATGACGTGCTCGGTCGCGCCCACGGACACGAACGGGAATTCGATCTCGGTCCCGATCAGGCCGCGCGGCGCCTGGGCGTAGACATAGCCTTCGTGCAGGTCGATGGACGCGCCGAGCGCCCGCAGCGCTTCCAGGTGCAGGTCGACCGGGCGCGCGCCAATGGTGCAGCCGCCGGGCAGCGAGACCTTGGCGTGTCCAGTCCGCGCGATCAGCGGTCCCAGCACGTTAAAGGAGGCCCGCATCTGGCGGACCAGTTCGTAGGGGGCGAAGGCGCTGACGATCTCACGGGTGTGCAGGATGGTCTCGGCGCCGTCATCACCGTCCTGCTCGACGATCTCGGTCCCCAACCGACGCAGAAGCTGGCCAAGGAAGCGTGTGTCGGCCAGGCGCGGCATGTTGGTGAGCCGCAAGGGTTGGTCGGTAAGCAGGCTGGCCGCCATAAGCTTGATGGCCGAATTCTTGGCGCCGCTGATGGCGATTTCGCCCTCAAGCCGCGCGCCGCCGGTGATGGCGATACGATCCAATCTCGTCCCTCGGAAGGGGGCATGCGCTTAAGGAGCGCTCTCCCAGACCCTTCGCTCGCTATCTAGCCTGCGCGCGCGACCGGCGGAAGCGGCCCCATTTCACGAGCGCTTGTCCGACTCATCGACCTTGGGGACAGGCCGCGCCCCCGCCTTGCGGCGACGCAGATTGGCCCTGAGCGCGGCGGCGAGCGCCGCCTCCCTCTCTTCAGCCAGTGTTTTTCCCGGTTTTTCCATAGATTATGGGGGTGCGGCGAGACGACCTGTGGGTCAAGTGCGCTTTCGGTGATTTTGCGCTTCACTCCGGCCCGAGGTTTGGCTATAGCCCGCGCCTCGTCGCCGCCGTAGCTCAGTGGTAGAGCGCATCCTTGGTAAGGCTGAGGTCCAGGGTTCGAGTCCCTGCGGTGGCACCATGTTCCCCCAACCCTGGTTAGGGTTGGGGGAACACCATTTCCCCAACATCCCGACGACGAGACCCCGGCAAGCACGGCGTGCGTCGTGGCGCCTAACGCCGGCAAACTCCCCGCGTCGGCGAGCCCTCCCCTTCCCCTGCGTGATCTTGTCGTCGTCGCCAGTCCTCCTAGAAGTAGCTGGACGACCAACACGTGACCGATTTGGGAAGCGAGACCGACATGGCCAACACCGCTGGCGACCTTGAGCTCGAGACCTTCCGCGCCGAAGCCCGCGCCTGGCTCGAGGCGAATTTCTCCGCCTCGCTGCGCGGCCAGACCGGCATGGCCATGGCCCTGATGGACGGACTGGCGCCGACCGGCGACCTGCTAGCCTGGAAACAGGCGATGGGCGCGAAGGGTTGGGGCACGCCGACCTGGCCGGCCGAATACGGCGGCGGCGGGCTTTCGCCGCAGCAGGCCCGGGTGCTGCAGCAGGAGATGGGCCGCATCGGCGCCTTCAATCCCCTGACCGCGGGCATGGGCGTGACCATGATCGGCCCGACGATCCTCGACTACGGCACCGAGGAACAGAAGCGCCAACACCTGCCGCCGATCGCGCGCGGCGAGATCCGCTGGTGCGTCGGCTATTCCGAGCCCAACGCCGGCTCCGACCTCGCCTCGTTGCAGATGAAGTGCGAGGACGCCGGCGACCACTGGGTGATTACGGGCCAAAAGACATGGACGTCGGGCGCCCAGTACTCCGACTGGTGCGGCGCCCTGGTCCGCACCGACAATACGGCCAAGAAGCATGACGGCATCAGCTTCATGCTGATCGACATGCACCAGCCGGCGATCGAGACCCGGCCTATCGCGCTGATCGCCGGCGCGTCACCGTTCTGCGAGACTTTCTTCACGGAAGCACGGGCGGAGAAGGATGGCCTCCTGGGTCAGATCAATGTCGGCTGGACGGTCGGCAAGCGGTTGCTGCAGCACGAGCGCGCCAGCCAGACCGGCGGCTCGACCGGCCCCAAGCCGACCGCGCTGCAGGACGTTGCCAAGCGCTATGTCGAACTCGACGCCGAAGGAAAGATCGCCGACACCGACCTGCGCACCCGGCTGACCCAGCACCTGATGGACGCCAAGGTCCACGGCCTAACCCTGGCGCGGGTGGCGGCCGAATCAAAGGGCGCGTCGGGCGCCACCACCACCGCCTCGATCCTGAAGAACTCGGCCACCAACGTCGCCCAGACCCGGGCCGAGCTGACCCTGGAGATCATGGGCGCCCAGGGCCTGGGTTGGGAGGGCGAGGCCTTCGCCCCCGATGAGCGGGACGCGGTCCGCAGCTGGCTCTCGGGCAAGGCGATGTCGATCTATGGCGGATCGGTCGAGATCCAGAACAACATCATCTCCAAGCGGATCCTTGGCCTACCGGACACCACCCACTCAAGCTAGGCGAACGGGCTAAGCCCGCTCGAACACCGCCGCGATCCCCTGCCCGCCGCCGATGCACATGGTCTCCAGACCATAGCGACCATCGCGGCGGTGCAGCTCGCGCAGCAGATTGGCCAGGATGCGCCCGCCGGTGGCGCCGATCGGGTGGCCAAGCGAGATGCCCGAGCCGTTGACGTTCAGCTTGTCGCGGTCGTCCCAGCCCCAGCCTTTCAGCACGGCCAGCACCTGCGGCGCGAAGGCTTCGTTGAGCTCGACCAGGTCGATGTCGCTCCAGGTCAGGCCGGTGCGCTTGAACAGCCGCTCGACCGCCGGCACCGGGCCGATGCCCATGCGCGAGGGATCGCAGCCCGCCGCGGCCCAGCTGTGGAACCAGGCCATCGGCTCCAGACCCAACTCCTCCAGCTTGTCCTCAGCCACCACCAGGCAGGCGGCGGCGGCGTCGTTCTGCTGGCTGGCGTTGCCGGCGGTGACGACCCCGTCCTTCTCGATGGCGCGCAGCTTGCCCAGGCTCTCCATCGAGGCGTCGGGACGAAAGCCCTCGTCCTTCTCGAAGATGACCGGATCGCCCTTCTTCTGCGGCACCGAAACCTTGACCAGCTCGTCATCGAACTTGCCCTCGGCCCAGGCCTTGGTCGCGCGCTGGTGGCTGGCCACCGCGTAGGCGTCGCTCTCTTCGCGGGTGATCCCGTAGTCGCGGGCCAGATTGTCGGCGGTCTCGATCATGCCGCTGATCACGCCAAAGCGGCTGATCGGCTGGCTCATCACCCGGCCACGCGCCAGGCGGTCGTGCATGGTGACGGGTCCGGCGCGGGCGCCGTTGCGCATATCGAGGCTGTAGTACTCGACATTGCTCATGCTCTCGACGCCGCCGGCGATGACCACGTCGGCCGCGCCGGTCTGGACCATCATCGCCGCGTCGATGATCGCCTGCAGGCCGCTGCCGCACCGGCGGTCGAGCTGATAGCCCGGGACGCTGATCGGGAAGTCGGCGGCCAGCAGCGACCAGCGAGCGATGCAAGGCGCCTCGCCGTTGCCGTAGCCCTGGGCGAAGATCACGTCGTCGACCCGCTCGGGATCAAGTTTCGTGCGCTCGACCAGGGCGCGCAGGATCACCGCGCCGAGATCGCCGGCGGTCATGCTGGCCAGCCCTCCCTGGAACTTGCCGACGGCGGTGCGAACGGGGCTGACGATGGCGACGCGGCGCATGGGGCGGTCCTCAGATCGGGTCGTAAGGGAAGACGCTGGCGCTGGCGCCGGTGTCGAAGAAGCTGTTCTTCATGGCCGGCAGAGCCACGTCGAGCAACGAGCGCGGGGTCCAGCCTTCGAGGTTGGCCATGTTGCGCACCGGCCGGGGCTGGTCGAACAGGATCACCTCGTTGCCGCGCACGGCGAAGATCTGGCCGCTGACGTCCTTGGCTTCAGGCGAAGCCAGGGCGACGGCGAGTTGGGCGACCTGGTCGGCGCGCATGGCGTTCTTCATGCGCTCGACGCGCTGGGCCGAGGCCTCGTCCTTGACCGGAATCGTGGCGATCATCCGGGTCCAGGCGAACGGCGCGATGATGTTGGAGCGGACGTTCTTCAGCGCCCCCTCCATCGCCAGGATGCGCGACAGACCCATCACCCCCAGCTTGGCGGCGGCGTAGTTGGCCTGGCCGATGTTGCCGATCAGGCCGCTGGTCGAGGTGAAGTGGACATAGGAGCCTTCCTGCTGATTGCGGAAATGCTCCACCGAGGCGCGACTGACATTATAGGCGCCGCGCAGGTGCACCTCGATGACCTTGTCCCAGTCCTCGTCGGTCATCTTGTGGAACATGCCGTCGCGCAGGATGCCGGCCGGATTGATGATGGCGTGCAGGCCGCCGAAGGTGTCCAGCGCCTGGGTGATCATCCCCTGGACCGAGGCCATACTGGTGACGCTCTCGGAATTTGAGACCGCCTCGCCGCCCGCGGCGCGGATCTCGGCCGCGGTCTGTTCGGCCGGACCAGCGTCGCCGCTGTCGCCGCCGCCGACACTTCCCCCCAGATCGTTGACCACGACCTTGGCGCCTTCGCGCGCCGCCAGCAGCGCGCATTCCTTGCCGATGCCGCCGGCCCCGCCGGTGACCAGAACGACCTTGCCCTCAAGCACGCCCATCTTGCGTCTCCTCGAACTGATTTGCCTTTGCCCGCGCTCTACGCATTCGACGCGGCGTCAGGCAACCCTGTCGCGTTTCCAGCGATCAGGGAATGTCCTTGAGCGCCTCAACGGTCGCATTTCATGCCGGCCGCAGAGATGACCTGATATCGTGGTCATCTGGAACGACCACGAACCTGGGAGCGTCTTCATGAACCAGACCGCGCCTGTCGCGCCGCGTCACTATCCTACGGCTGGAGCCAAGTGCGCCGACCTGGTGGTCCATGTGGTCGGCCTGACTCTCGCCCTGGTCGGCGGTATCGTGCTGCTGGCCCTGGCGGTTCAGGACCAGTCGCTGAGCAAGGCGGTCGCCGTCGGGATCTACACCACCGGCCTGCTCGCCATGCTGGGCTTCTCGACCGCCTACAATTTCGCCAAGCCGCGGTTCCGGCCGACCCTGCGGCGGCTGGACCACGCGGGCATCTTCCTGATGATCGCCGGCTCCTACACGCCGTTCACGACCCAGACCCTGACCGGGGCCTGGGCCTGGGGGATGACCGCCGCCGTCTGGTCGATCGCGATCTTCGGGGCGCTGGGCAAGGTGCTGCTGCCGGCCATCGACCGGCGGCTGTGGGTTGTCGCCTATCTCGCCCTGGGCTGGATCGTGGTCCTGGCGCTGAAGCCGCTGATCAGCGGCGCGACCCCGCTGACCGTGGTGCTGCTGGCCGTCGGCGGCCTGCTCTATTCCAGCGGCGTGATCTTCTATGTGAACAAGCGCCTGCGGTATTCTCGCGCGATCTGGCACGGCCACGTCGTCGCCGGCGCCGGGGCCCATTGGGCCGCTGTTCTCGTGGGGGTCGTCCTGGCGGCGCACTGACCTCGAAATCCGAGCCGTTGGCCCCCCGGGACTTGAAATTGCGCAAAACTACACAACGTTGGGTGCTGTCACTGTCTTCATGGAGGACCGCACATGACCACGCTCGTTTTCGTCGCCCTCGCCCAGGGCGACCAGCAGACCGGCTACACCGCCAGCTTCCCCGACCTGCCTGAGATCACCGCCGGCGGCCCCGGCATGGCCGAACTGGTGACCGGCGCCCGCGAGGCCGTGCAGAAGGAACTGCAACGCCTGGAAAGCGACGGCCAGGAATGGCCGAGGCCCACCCCCATCGAAGCCGTGACCCATCAGGCCGGCGTCATCCCCTTCCTGGTCGACATCACCGTCGAGGACACCCCGGTGCGGGTGAACATCTCGATCGGCGAGCGGCTGCTGAAGCGGATCGACCAGGGCGCCGAAGCCCGCGGCATGAGCCGTTCGGGCTTCATCGCCTCGGCGGCGCGCACCGCGCTGGGCGACAGGCCAGCCTCGCCCGGCGTCACCGACTTCGACGCCGTCGCCCGCAAGCTGCAGGACGAGTGGTCGGTGCTGGGCCGCAAGATCACCGACAGCCTGGGCCCCGACTCGGCTTTCAATCGCAACATGACCGAGTTCGACAACAAGGTGAGCGAGACCATCCGCAAGACCGCCGACAATATCTCGGCGGCCATGGCGCGTCGAAAGGACGCCGAGGCGCGTTCTTCGCGAGATGAGACCGACGCCAAGGACCAGGACGCGCCCGCCAGCGCCGGGCACTAACCGCGCATGACAGCTGTCAGCCTTGTCGCCGCCGCGGCGTCCCGCGACGACCTCAAGGCGCGCGACCTGAAACGCATGCGGACCATCGCCACCGGCCTTCTGGTCGTGATGGCGATGGTCTTCGTCGCCGCCAGCCTGGCCGACGACCGGTGGCCCTGGCTGGGCTATGTGCGCGCCTTCGCCGAGGCGGGCATGGTCGGGGCCTGCGCCGACTGGTTCGCGGTCACCGCCATCTTCCGCAGGCCGCTGGGCCTGCCGATCCCGCACACCGGCATCATCCCGCGCAACAAGGACAAGATCGGCCAGGCGCTGGGCGACTTCATCGCCAACAACTTCCTGACCGTCGACGTGCTCGACAGCCGGCTCAAGCAGCTGGAGGTCGCCCGCTGGGGCGGTGAATGGCTGCGTCAGCCGCGCCACGCACGCCGCCTGGCCGGACGGCTGGCGGGCCTGCTGCCCGGCGTGCTGCGGGTGCTGCCCAAGGACATGCTGCGCGACACCGCCGCCTCGATCGGCATGACCGCGACCAAGGCTGTTCCCGCCGCCCCGACCGCCTCGAAGATCCTCGCCGCCGTCTGGAACGAAGGCCGCTCCCAGGCCCTGTTCGACTGGGGCGTCGACCAGCTGGCCACCTACCTCGCCGAGCACGAGGAACTGATCCAGGCCAATGTCGAGACCCGGTCCTGGAAGTGGATGCCAAAGTTCGTCGACAGGATGATCGCCGAGAAGGTCACCTCCGGCCTTGGCCAGGTGCTGGAGGAGATGCGGGCGCCGGACCACCCCTGGCGCCAGGAGCTGGGGAGCGCGATCGAGGCGTTCATCGAGCGGCTGGCCCATGACCCGGACCTGATCGCCAAGGGCGAGGCGCTGAAGCTGCGGCTGCTGGAAGACCCACGGCTTCACGAGCAGGCGCGCGGCGTCTGGAACGAACTCGAGGGCCGGCTCAGCACCGCCGAGAGCCCGATGATCGCCGAGCGGCTGGAGCAGATCCTGCTGGCGCTGGGCGAATGGCTGCACACCGAGCAGGGCGCCCAGGCGCGGCTGAACGAATGGGCGCGGATCCTGGCGCGCCAGGTGATAGCCCCCCGCCGCCACGAGATCGGCGGCTTCGTCGCCCAGGTGGTGGCCAGCTGGGACACCAAGGGCGTCGTCGACAAGCTGGAGTTGCAGGTCGGCAAGGACCTTCAATACATCCGCGTCAACGGGACCATCGTCGGCGGCCTGGTGGGCCTTGTCATCTATACGTTGAGCCAGGCCCTGAACCTGTAGGCGCCGCGCAGAACGAGGAATGGGCCATAAGACTCTGAGCTTGATGAGTTATTTTCTCGAGAGCTAGGTTCTCGACTAATCCTCGCCGGCGAACTGGCCGATCAGGCTCAGTCCCTCGATCCAGGTGGCGCCGTCCTGCTTGGTTACGGTCCGCACCTTTCCGGCCCCGGTGGCGGCGATGGCGTCAGCCAGGGGTTGGGAGTGGGTCACCAGCCAGATCTGCGAGCGCTCCGCCGCCTGGGTCACCAGCCGCGCGAGCGGAGCCATCAGGTCGGGATGCAGGCTGGCCTCGGGCTCGTTGAGCGCGATGAACGGGGGCAGCCGGTAGGCCAGCAGCGCCCCGGCCAGGCCGAGGAACCGCAAGGTGCCGTCCGAGAGTTCCTCGGGCTCGAACACCCGCTTGGGGAACTCGGAGAACACCATGCCGAAGGTCGCCGTTCGCTCAGGGCTCGGCACGACCAGCCGCGCGCCGGGGAACGCCGCGGCGATCACCGCGTCCAGGTCGTGGGTGTCCTGGCGGATATGGGCCAGGGTGGCGAACACCGCCGCCAGGTTCGCGCCGTCGGAGGCGAGCGTCGGGGTGGCGACCGCAGGACATGGCCGGCGCAGGGGCGAACCGGCGTCGGTGCGCAGGTCGTGGTAGAACCGCCATTCCAGCAAGGTCCGCCGGACCATGTCGAGCATAGAAAAGCGGCCGGGATCCTCCAGGCGGCCCAGCACGGTCTCGGAGGACAGCAGGTCGATGTCGATCTCGACCGGGCGACCGGCCTCGTCCCGGGCCATCACCGAGGGACCGCGACGGTCCACCAGCCGGACTTGCCGCCCGCCGCCGTCGTAGGAGAGCCACTCCTCCTTGATCTGCGGTTCGGTGATGAACGCTGGTGAGGCCTCCTTCGGCGGGAAGCCGATGGCGACATGGTAGCGATAGACGCCGCGCCCAGCCCCGCGCGCCTGCGGGTCCGACAGGCTGACCTCCAACTCGATGCGCGGCGAACCCGAACGGCGCGGCCCCGCCCAGAAGGCCGCCTCCATCCCCTCCTGGGCCAGTTCCAGCCCCAGGGTGTTGGTCGCCGCCGCCCGGACCAGCTCCAGGGCGCGATAGAGGTTGGTCTTGCCGACGCCGTTGCCGCCGACAAAGACCTCCAGGTCCGAAACCGGGCAGACGATCTTGCGCAGCGACCGATATCCGGTCGCGGAAAACTCACGCACGCGAAGCAAGGAGCGGCCCTCCGACGACTGTGCGGTCAGGCATAACAGCCTGCGCCGGGTTCGTCCGCCCTCAGGCGGCCGGCGTGAACACCGCGCGCAGATCCTGCGCCAGTTCCTCGACGCGGCTGAGGTCGGCGTCCCACGAAAACATGAACCGGGCTCCGCCGCCGATGAAGGTGTAGAAACGCCAGCCCCGTGCGCGCAGGTCGTCCAGGCGTTCCTCCGAGGCTTGCAGGAACACCGCATTAGCCTGGACCGGGAACATCAGCCCCGCCCCCGGCAGGCCCCGCACCTGATCGGCCAGGGCGGTGGCGCAGGCGTTGGCATGGGCGGCGTTGCGCAGCCAGGCGCCGTCCTCCAGCATCCCGATCCACGGCGCGGCCAGGAAGCGCATCTTCGAGGCCAGTTGCCCGGCCTGCTTGCAGCGATAGTCGAAGTCCTCGGCCAGGGCGTGGTCGAAGAACAAGATCGCCTCCCCCACCGCCATGCCGTTCTTGGTGCCGCCGAAGCACAGCACGTCCACCCCGGCCTTCCAGGTGATGTCGGCCGGCTCGCAGCCCAAGTGCGCGCAGGCGTTGGCGAACCGCGCGCCGTCCATGTGCAGCCGCAGGCCCAGCTCGCGGCAGACCGCCGAGATCGCCCGCACCTCGTCCTGGGAATAGACCTGCCCGGTCTCGGTCGGCTGGGTGATCGTGACGACGCGGGGCTTGGGATAGTGGATATCGCTGCGCTTGCCGGCGATTTCGCGGATCGCGGCGGGGGTCAACTTGCCGTCCGGGCTGGGCGCGACCAGCAGCTTGGAGCCGTTGGAGAAGAACTCCGGCGCGCCGCACTCGTCGGTCTCGACGTGGGCGGATTCGGCGCAGATCACGCTGTGATAGGACTGGCAGAGCGCCGCCAGGGTCATCGAGTTGGCCGCCGTGCCGTTGAAGGCGAAGAACACCTCGCAGTCGGTGGCGAACAGCGCGCGGAAGGCGTCGGCGGCGGCCTGCGTCCAGGGATCTTCGCCATAGGCCGGCGCGTGGCCGTGATTGGCCCGGTCCATGGCCGCCCAAGCCTCCGGGCAGATGCCCGCATAGTTGTCGCTGGCGAACTGCTGAATGTTGGACATGCGCCCTCGTCTCTCGGATGGGAGCCGATCTGACGCGTGAGGCTTGTCCCGTGGTTTGCCGGACCGGCCACATCCCTCTCGATGAGAGGCGCCACCTTGCTCGGGAGCAGGTTGGCGTTGAGCGTCAGCTCAAACTCTTGATGCTATTGGCCGCTGGATAGTCGGCTTTCGCGCAAAGCTCAAGCCGTGGCGATGAAGCCGCCCAAGACCTGCACCGGCCAGGGCGTCAATGCGGCGCCCACGCAGGGGCCGCCGACGCAGGCGCCGCTGTCGATATCGAACAGGGCGCCGTGCCAGGAGCAGGCGATGAGATCGCCGGCGGGCGTCAGGTAATCGTCGAGCTTCTGGGCCAGCGGCAGGCCGGCGTGCGGGCAGCGGTCGACATAGCCCCTCACCTGCTCGCCCTGACGAACGACGAAGCCGTGGAAGCGGGCCTCGCCGATCTGCAGGACGAAGTTGCGCGCCGCGCCATCGGCCACCGTCTCCAGCGTGCAGAGCTTCACGCCGGCTGGGGTGGCGAATAGCCGAGCGGGCGCGACGTCCTCGCTCAAAGGGCCGGCTCGATCACGCCCCAGCATTCGCCAAAGCCGATGGACACGCGGCCGTCGGCCTGAGCGCGGGCGGCGATGGTCAGTTCATCACCATCCTGCAGGAAGGTGCGGGTCTCGCCGGTCGGCAGGGTGATCGCCTGGGCGCCGCCCTTGGTCAGCTCCAACAGGCTGCCAAGCCCGGTGTCGTCAGGGGTGGAGATGGTGCCGGTGCCAAACAGGTCGCCCGGCCGCAGGTCGCAGCCGCCTACCGTGTGGTGAGCGACCAGCTGGGCCAGGGTCCAATAGAGGTTGCTGGCTGGTCCGCGCGACAGGCTGAGCGGGGCTAGGCCCTGCTCGCGCATCTTCGCGGTGGAGAGCAGCACTTCGAGGCCGATCCCATAGGCGCCAGTAGCCTGGTCCCGCTCGTCCCACAGATAGGCCATCGGCTGCGGGTCGCCCGGCGGGCGCGGCGGCTGGGCGATGCGGAACGGGGCCAGCGCCTCTGCGGTGACGATCCACGGCGAGACCGTGGTCATGAAGTTCTTGGCCAGGAACGGACCAAGCGGCTGATATTCCCAGGCCTGGAAGTCACGGGCCGACCAGTCGTTGAGCAGGCAGAGCCCGGCGATGTGGTCGCCCGCCTCGCCGATCGGAATGGGCTGGCCGAGCGCATTGCCCTGGCCGATCCAGACACCCAGCTCCAGTTCCAGATCCAGGCGTTGCGAGGGGCCGAAGGTCGGCGCCTCGGCGTCCGGCGCCTTGCGCTGGCCGCTCGGGCGGCGAACGGGGGCGCCCGACGGCCGGATCGAAGAGGCGCGGCCGTGATAGCCGATCGGCACGTGCTTGTAGTTCGCAAGCAGCGGGTTCTCCGGCCGGAACTGACGGCCGACGTTCAGGGCGTGATGGATGCCCGCATAGAAGTCGGTGTAGTCGCCAATGGCGGCCGGTAGGCGCAGGACGCAATCGGACGCCGCATGAAGCCAGGTCTCGACCTCGGCGCGGTCGGGCGCGCCATCCGCCAGCAATTCGGAGAGACGCCGGCGCAGGCTCCGCCGCGCGGCGGGGGCCAAGCCGAGCAAAGGGTTCAGCGTCGAGCCTACGCCGGCCTCCGCAGCCGACTTGGCCGAACCGAAAAGCAGGTCCGACCGCGCCGCCAGCGAAAGATCAAGGATGCGCTCGCCAATCGCCACCCCGCCGCGCGCGGGGCCGCCCGGCGGGCTGAACACGCCAAACGGCAGATTCTGTATGGGGAAGTCGGCGTGGCCGTTGGCGGTGACGACCCAGCTGGTACGTACCGGGTCGTGGGTCTCGTCGAGGATCAACGCGGCAACTCCGCCTTGGTGAAATCGGCCCAGCAGTCGTCATAGTCCGGCTGGGCGAGCGGGGTTTCGACCGCGAACCGGGTCGGGCGGATCACCCAACGGCTCTCAAACATGAAGGCCATGGTGTTTTCGATCTTGTGCGGCCCGAGGCCCGCGGCGACCGCGCCCTCATAGCTGGCCTTGTCGGGACCATGGCCGCTCATGCAGTTGTGCAGGCTGGCCCCGCCCGGCGCGAAGCCGCCGGCCTTGGCGTCATAGGCGCCGTGGATCAGGCCCATGAACTCGCTCATGACGTTCCGGTGGAACCACGGCGGGCGGAAGGTGTGCTCGGCCACCATCCAGCGCGGCGGGAAGATCACGAAGTCGCAGTTGGCGGTGCCCGGGATCTCCGAGGGCGAGGTCAGGACCGTGAAGATCGACGGATCGGGATGGTCGAAGCTGACCGTATTGATCGTGTTGAAGTTGGCCAGGTCGTATTTGTAGGGCGCTAGATTTCCATGCCACGCGACCACATCGAGCGGCGAGTGGTTGAGCGTGCAGGTCCACAGGCGGCCCTGGAATTTCTGAACGACTTCCGTGGGTTCGTCGCGATCTTCAAACCAGGCGACCGGCGTTAGGAAGTCACGCGGATTGGCCAGACCGTTGGAGCCGATGGGGCCGAGGTCGGGCAGGCGGAACGGCGCGCCATAGCTCTCGCAGACATAGCCGCGGGCGCTCGGCCCGTGCAGTTCAACCCGGAAGCGCACGCCGCGCGGGATCACCGCGATCTCGCCGGGCGCGACGTCCAGGCGCCCCAATTCGGTGGCGACCAACAGCGCGCCGTCCTGCGGCACGATCAGCAATTCGCCGTCGGCGTCGTAGAACACCCTGCCCTGCATCGAGCGGTTGGCGGCGTAGAGGTGGATGGCGACGCCTACGCCGGTCGCCGCGTCGCCGTTGCCGGCATAGGTCGCTAGGCCGTCGACGAAATCGGTCGGCTCGGCCGGAATGGGCAGCGGGTCCCAACGCAGGCGATTGGGGCTAGGCGGAACCTCATCGAACGGCCCCGAGCGCACCAGCTTGCCGCCCTCGTAGGGCAGGAACGGCGCGTGGCTGGCGGTGGGCCGCAGGCGGTAAAGCCACGAGCGGCGGTTCTCATGACGCGGGGCGGTGAAGGCGCTGCCCGACAACTGCTCGGCATAGAGCCCGAACGGCGTGCGCTGCGGCGAGTTCTGACCCTGGGGCAAGGCGCCGGCGACGGCCTCGGTGGCGAAGCTGTTGCCGAAGCCGGACATGTAGTTCTGCGCGCTCATCGCTTGCTCCATCGCCTTTCCCCTCCGTCGCGCTACGCGCGCCACCTCCCCCAGTGGGGGAGGATCTCAAGGCCAAGATGCTCCCCCTTTGGGGGCGCTGTCAGCCAAAGGCTGACTGAGGGGGATCTCCCCTCAGGCCGCGTCGACCTTGATGACGCCGCGACGGATCTGGTCGAGCTCGATGGACTCGAACAGCGCCTGGAAATTGCCGTTGCCGAAGCCCTCGTTGCCCTTGCGCTGGATGATCTCGAAGAAGATCGGGCCGAACAGGTTCTCGGTGAAGATCTGCAGCAGCAGGCCTTCATCGCCGACCGCGCCGTCCAGCAGGATACGGTTCTTGCGCAGGCGCTCCACGTCCTCGCCGTGGCCGGGGACGCGCTTGTCGATCAGCTCGTAGTAGGTCTCGATGGTGTCCTGCAGCTTCACGCCGCGCGCGCGCAGTTTCTCGACCGTGCCGTAGATGTCGGCGGTGGTGAAGGCCAGGTGCTGAATGCCCTCGCCGTTGTACTCGCGGATGAACTCTTCGATCTGGGACCTGTCGTCCTGGCTCTCGTTCAGCGGGATGCGGATGGCCTTGTCAGGCGCGATCATCGCCTGGCTGAACAGGCCGGTCGCCTGGCCCTTGATGTCGAAGTACTTCTGCTCTTCGAAGCCGAAAATCTGGTTGTAGAAGGTCGACCAGGTGCGCATCTGGCCGCGCTTGACGTTGTGGGTCAGGTGATCGAGCAGGTCGAGGCCGACGCTGTTGGCGGCTTCCGCCTCGACCGCGCCGGGGATCTGGTCCCAGGCGTCGTAGATCGTGCCCGCCTCGCCAAAGCGGTCGACCAGATAGAGCATCGAGCCGCCGATGCCTTCCAGCACATAGGCGTCCGGCAAGGCGCTCTGGCTCGCGTCACCGGCCTTGGCGCCGCGCGACAGGGCGAGCTCGTAGGCGGCCTTGGCGTTGGCGACACGGAAAGCCATCCCGTTGGCCGACGGGCCGTGGGCGGCGCGGAACTCGGCGACCTGGCCGGAGGTCTCCTGGTTGACCAGCAGGTTGATGCGGCCCTGCTTGTAGCGGACGAGGTTCTTGGTCGGATGCTTGGCGTAGGCGGTGAAGCCGAGCTGCTCGATCAGTTCGACCATGCGGGCCGGATCGGGGCTGGTGAACTCCACAAACTCAAAGCCGTCGAGGCCGATCGGGTTGTTGGCGGTGATGGTCATTGGGCGTCTCCCGACAGGCAGGCGCCAAGCGCCTGCACGAATGGCTGGACGGTGTCGGCGGTGAGGCCGGCAAGATTGATGCGGCCCGAACCGGCCATGTAGACGGCGTGGTCGCGACGCATGGTCTCGACCTGGGCTGGCGTCAGCGGCAGCAGCGAGAAGAGGCCGTGCTGATCACGTAACGGCTCAAGGCGCGGATCGGCCTCAGCCAGAGCGTGGCGAACCGAGCTCAGGCGCTGGCGCATGCCGTCCAGTTCGGCGCGCCACTGGGCGGTGAGGCCAGCATCCTCCAGCACCACCCGCACCACCGCCGCGCCGTGATCGGGCGGCATGGACCAGTTGCAGCGGGCCAGTTGCAGGATGTTGGAGCGGACCAGCTCGGCCTGGCCCCGCGCCCGGACGAACAGGGCGCCGGTGCGCTCGCGATAGAGGCCGAAGTTCTTGTCGAAGGAATAGGCGACCAGCGCGGTGTCGATCGTCTCGAGCACCAGCCGCAGACCGGCCGCGTCTTCATCGAGACCAGCGCCCAGGCCTTGATAGGCCAGGTCGATCAGCGGAACCGCGCCGCGCGCGGCCAGCAGATCAGCGACCGCCCGCCATTGCTCGAGGCTGAGATCGGCGCCCGCCGGGTTGTGGCAGCAGCCGTGCAGCAGGACGACATCGCCAGCTTGGGCGCCGCCGAGCGCGCTCATCATCTCATCGAAGCAGACCGCCTGGGTCTTGGGATCGAAATAGCGATAGGTCGCGACCGTGAGGCCAGCCTGGGTGAAGATCGGCGCATGGATCGGCCAGCTGGGCGTGCCCAGCCAGATACGCGCGCCGGACGTGCCGGCGTTGGCGAGTTCGGCCGCCAGGCGCAGGGCGCCGGTGCCGCCGGGGGTCTGGACGCCGAACAGGTCCTGGGATGCCGCGCTCTGACCGAAGATCATCGGAGCGATCAGCTCCAGGAAGCGCAGATCGCCCTCCGGACCGAGATAGGACTTGGTGGCTTGGGTTTCGAGCAGGAGCGCCTCGGCCGCCTTCACCGCGCCGAACACCGGGGTGTCGCCGGCCGCGTCCCGATAGACGCCGACCCCAAGGTCGATCTTCTGCGGACGGGGATCATCGCGATAGAGCGCGATCAGCGACAGCAGCACGTCGGGCTGCTGGGGCTTCAGCCCCTCGAACAGGGAACGCGCGGGCGCGGCGACATCCAACATCGAAAAGGCCTCCTCTTGCGATGAAGTTTACGCGGGAGGCGCGATGAATGGCTTTCAATCTCGCGATGATTTGACGATCATGTGGCCATCTGTTTCGCCACTAGGTGATAATGTGAAAGAAATTCATCAGTTCGACGAGATCGATCGGAAGTTGCTCCGCGCCCTGCAGCAGGATGCGAGTCAGAGCCATGCCGCATTGGCCGAACAGGTCGGCGCGTCGCCCGCCTCCTGCTGGCGCAGGATCAAGGCCCTAGAGACCGCCGGGGTGTTGCTCGAAAGCGTCCGCCTGGTCGACGCCGAGAAGGTCGGGCGCGGCGTCAACGTCATGTGCCAGCTACGCATGAAGTCCCATGCGACAGCGGTCCGCCAAGAATTCGAGGCCTTCCTGCGCTCGCGGCCGGAGATCATGGAATGCCACTCGATGTCCGGTGAATGGGACTATCTGATGCGGGTCGTGGTGGCCGACGTCGCCGGATACGAGCGGTTCCTGATGGGCGCGCTGCTGAATCACCCCAATGTCGCCAACGCCGCCTCACACTTCGCGCTCAGCCAGGTGAAGTACTCGACCGCTATGCCGATTTAGGGCGGGCGGCGGCTTCGCTCCCCCTAACAGATCGTCATGGCCGACCTCTTGTGTCGGCCATCCATAGACACCGTCTTCGGAGCATATCGTCGGACCTCTGAGTTTATGGATCGCCGGGACAAGAGCCCGCCGATGACGAACCGAGAGGGATGCGCCCCGCCGCCGCGCGGCAAAACCTTCCGCCATTGTCGGAACGGTTCGCGCCCGTTCGTCCTTTGGTCAGTTCAGACCCGAAGGAGACCCAACATGCCCTATGTCGATGGTTTCGTACTCGCCGTGCCTAAGAAGAACCTCGAAGCTTACAAGGCGTTCGCGCGGGCCGCGGGCGAGATCTGGATGGAGTTCGGCGCCCTGTCCTATGTGGAGTGCGTCGCCGACGACGTGCCCTATGGCGAACTCACCTCGTTCCCGAGAGCCGTGCAGGCGAGCGACGACGAGGTCGTGATCTTCTCGTGGATCACCTACGAATCCCGCGAGCAGCGTGACGCGATCAACACCAAGGTCATGTCCGACCCGCGCCTGAAGCACGATCCGGCCGCCATGCCGTTCGACGGCAAGCGCATGATCTATGGCGGCTTCGAGAGCTTCCTGGCGCTTTAGCCATGGTTCAAACCCTGACCTCGTCATCCTAGGCCTTGCGCCTAGGATGACGAAGCTGAGGCGGCGAGGTTGGGGTGGCGAAGCGGGTGTAGCGAAGTGGGTGTGGCGAGGTAGACGCCTAACCCCGCGAGGGTCCGAAGCAGGCGACGAGGTCGTAGGCTTCGCCGGGGAACAGTTGGCGCACCTTGGTGACGCCCTCGCCGCCGCGCCAGGTGCGTCGCTCGACCGCCAGGCAGGCGGTTCCCGGCGCGATGGCGAGCAGCTGCGCGGTCTCGGTGTCGGCTGCCAGCGCGCTGATGCGGTTCTCCGCCTCGGTCCACGGAATGTGTTCGAGCAGCCAGGCGCCGGGCGGCTGGGCGGCGAAGTCGACGTCGCGGGCCTGCGGCGCCGCCAGAAGGCTGATCAAGCGGTCCTCGATGGCGAAGGGACGCCCACTGGCGAAGTGAACACCGCGCAGGACCAGCAGGTCGCCTCCCCGTGCGAGCTCCGTTTCCTCGGCGCTCTTGGTCTTGGGCGCGCGGGGCGTGCAGGCGACCAGTTGGAAGGCGTAGGTCTCTCCCCGCCCCTCGATCTCCGAGCGCAGGTCGGGGATGTCGAGCACGGCCGAATGCACCTTCGGCCGCGCCACGAACGAACCCGCTCGCCGCTTGCGCATGATCAATCCGGCTTCGGCCAAGGCCGAGATCGCCTTGCTGACCGTCATCCGCGAGCAGCCGTATTGCTCGGTCAGTTCGTGCTCGAAGGGGATGCGGAAACCAGGCCCCCACTCGCCCGAGAGGATCTTGGCCTCGATTTCGGTGCGGATGCGCTGGTGAAGCGCGGCGGGCGCATCTTCGGCGATCGCGGCGGGCTTGGTCACGCGAGCACCTTCTCCAAGGCCTGCCGGTATCGCGCCGCGATCTCGTCGCGGCGATGGTGGCGACCGTTACTGACGACCTTGCGGCCGGCGCGCCAGACCCCGTCGATCACGTCGCGCCGAGCGGCGAACACGAAGCTGTCCAGGATCGCGTCGCCCTCGCGGCCGATCAGAGCTGAATGGCCGGCGCTCAGGCTGACGATGTCGGCCGGCGACCCGACGCTCAGGCCGCCGCCGGTCGCCCCCAGCGCCTGGGCTCCGCCCGAGAGCACCGCGCGGTAGATATCCCCGCCGGTCGAACGGCCCGCCTGCGTCGCCATCACATTGCGCGTCCGCCGTGCCAGCCGCTGGCCGTATTCCAACAGGCGAAGCTCTTCGGCGGCGTCGATCAGGACGTTGGAGTCCGAGCCCACGCCGAACCTGCCGCCGGCGTCCAAGTAGTCCAAGGCCGGAAACAGGCCGTCGCCGAGGTTGGCCTCGGTGATCGGGCAGAGCCCCACCACCGCGCCGCTGGCCGCCATCCGCAGGGTTTCCTGCGGCGTCACATGGGTCGCGTGCACCAGGCACCAGCGTTGATCGACGGGCGCATGGTCGAGCAGCCAATCGACTGGCCGCTGGCCGGACCAGGCCTCGCAGTCCAAGACCTCCTTGGTCTGCTCGGCGATATGGATGTGGATGGGCCCGTCACCGGCGAGGCCGACGAGGGCCTCCAACTCGGTGGGCGTCGCGGCGCGCAGGCTGTGCGGCGCAAGCCCCACCACCGCGCCCGGCAGATGGACGAGCGCCTTGCGACTGGCCTCAAGCAGGTTCGCGAAGCTATCGATATCATTGATAAAGCGGGCCTGGGCGGGCGCCGGATCATCGCCGCCGAAGCCCGAATGCGCATAGAAGACCGGCAGCAAGGTGAGCCCCAGGCCGGTCGTCTCGGCCGCCGCCGCGATCCGCGACGCCATCTCGGCGGGATTGGCGTAGGCGCGGCCGCCCTGGTCGTGGTGCAGGTAGTGGAACTCGCCGACCCGGGTGAAGCCGGATTCCAGCATCTCCGCATAGGCCAGCGCGGCGACCGCCTCGACCTCGTCTGGGCCCAGCCGCTCCAGGAACCGGTACATGACTTCGCGCCAGGTCCAGAAGCTGTCCGCCGACGGACCACGCACCTCAGCCAGACCCGCCATGCCACGCTGGAAGGCGTGGCTGTGCAGGTTGGGCAGGCCTGGGAGCGCTGGGCCATAAGCGCTCTCATCTGCAACGCGCGGCGCCCCCGTCTCGATTGCGGCGATCTGGCCTTCCAGAATGCTGACGCGCACATGGCGCGCCCAACCGGTCGCCAGCAGCGCGCTGTCGAACCAAATCGTTTCGCTTCGATCAGACACTGGACAAGCCTCCTTGCTCAGACATATGTATATACATAAATCGGAACGATGTGAAGGAGGCGGACATGCGATGCGATCGGATCTGGGTGGGCGCCCGCCTCGCCACGCTTTCCCCTGAGTTGCCTGGACTTGGAGAGATCGCGAACGGCCTGATCGCCAGCCGGGACGGGAAGATCGTCTATTCCGGTGACGCCGCCGGGGCCCCGCGATTCGAGGCGGCCGAGACCATCGATTGCCAGGGCCGCTGGATCACGCCGGGCCTGATCGACCCGCACACCCACCTGATCTTCGGCGGCGACCGCGCCCACGAGTTTGAACTGCGGCTAGCCGGCGCCTCCTATGAGGAGATCGCGCGGGCGGGCGGCGGCATCGTCTCGACCATGAAGGCCACGCGCGCGGCCAGCGAGGATGAACTCGTCGCCAGCGCCCTGCCCCGGCTCGACGCCCTGATCGCCGAAGGCCTGACCACTATTGAGGTCAAGTCCGGCTACGGCCTGTCGCTCGAGCACGAACTGAAGTCGCTGCGCGCGGCCCGCAAGCTCGGCCAATTGCGCCCGGTCAGCGTCAAGACGACCTTCCTCGGCGCCCACGCCCTGCCACCCGAATATACCGGCAACTCCGATGGTTACATCGAAGAAGTGTGCGAACGGATGATTCCCGCCGTGGCCGCCGAGGGCCTGGCCGACGCCGTGGACGCCTTCTGCGAGGGGATCGGCTTCACGCCAGAGCAGACGCGCCGCGTGTTCGAGGCGGCCAAGGCGCACGGCCTGCCTGTGAAGCTGCACGCTGAACAACTATCGAACCTGCACGGCGCTGCGCTGGCTGCTGATTACGGCGCGCTGTCGGCCGATCATCTGGAGCATCTGGACCAGGCCGGCGTCGCCGCCATGGCGAGGGCCGGCGTAGTCGCCACCCTGCTGCCGGGCGCCTACTACTTCGTGCGCGAGACCAAGCTGCCGCCGATCGAGGACTTGCGCGCGGCCGGCGTGCCGATGGCGCTCGCCACCGACTGCAATCCCGGCACCTCGCCGCTGACCTCGCTGCTGCTGACCATGAACATGGGCGCGACCCTGTTTCGCCTGACGGTGGATGAGTGCCTCGCCGGCGTGACGCGCGAAGCCGCCCGCGCGCTCGGCGTCCTGGCGCAGA